>Ga0208509_1000714_pt1 | contig 11427 bp, 7 predicted proteins | sample LakWasMeta7_HOW4_2_FD_183857 | JGI IMG/M metagenome (GOLD analysis project Ga0208509, IMG submission 183857) | Freshwater sediment methanotrophic microbial communities from Lake Washington under simulated oxygen tension - Sediment Metagenome... | ecosystem: Environmental > Aquatic > Freshwater >...
GCGATTCGCAGCTGGTCATTGCTGATCAGCCCCTGCTGCACCATCAGCTCGCCTATGCGAAGTTTACGGCGCTGTTCAACCATTGAATTCAACCTGTTCTGATAGGTTTGTTTTAGTCATATTTAACGTCTTTTTTAACATCTTTGTTTTTTATCAGGCCGCATGCAATCCGCGCTAATTTTGCAGTGCTTGTATTCTGGCTTCCAGCTGCGCCTTATCAAGATTACTGGCTCCCGGGCTGTTTGCATCCCCTGAATTATTTAACAACGCCAGTGCGCGCTGGTATTGCGCCAACGCGAGGGCAGGCTTACCGAGCTGGTCCAGGCTGATGGCCAGGTTAAAAGCATAATCCGCACTATTGGGCGCGTAACGGCTGGCATTGAAATAAGCCATCTGCGCCAAGGGCCATTGATTCTGGGCTGCATACAAATTGCCTAATGCAGCATGCAGGTTTGCAGCTTCCGGCTGCTGTGCCAGCATGCTTTTAATGCGGCTTTCAGTGCCGGCATTATCGGCTGTAGCAGAAGCCACGGATTCGGTACTGATCTGTGAATTGGCAATCGCTGATAATGCGGTGCTGTTTCTTGGCTCGATTTCCAGAACCTTCTGGTACCAGCCATTGGCATCGGCATAGCGGGACTGCCTGACTGCGATTGCTGCCATACCCAGCAACGCATCCACATTACGGATATCGCTCTGTAATACTTGCCGGTATTGTTTCTGTGCTGCCGCGTCATCTCCGCGGCTATAAGCCTGATAAGCTGCGAGCAACGTCGGGTCGACACCCGCGGCGGGCGTTCTGCTGACCAGTTTCAGCGGCACGCCTTTTTTAGGCTCGGCATATCCATCACCAGGCACATCAGCATATTCAGCAGCGCGGCTGTCGATTATCTTTTTTGCTGGGGTTCTACTGTCGACGGCGGTATTTCTGGCAGCAGCAGTATCACCTGTCAATGCAGCGGCTTCATGAGCGCTGCCCTGTGCATTAATTACCGGTTTCGCAACCGGAGCCACACTTTCCGGAATTGGGGCTACCGCTGTAACCGTTGCCTCGACGTCTGTCTGCGGTTCAGCCACCTGCACCGGCGGGACTGCAGGGCTTGCGGTGACTGCAGTGGCCGCAACCTGGGATGGCGGTCTCACAAGCACAGCTTCAGGCACATTCAACTTACCAATATACTGATACCCCTGCAATCCGAGCCAGATGGTCAGCGCACCGGCAACCCCCAACATGAGTAAAGCCGTTGGTGAAGTCGAGTTCTGAACCGCTTGATTTGCCACAAATACATTGGCGGCCAACTGATGATCGCTGTCTTTTTTAATGTCTGATTGCTGCCTTGTTTTTGCCACACTTGCTGCGGCTGCAGCGTTGAACGACGCTGCCTTGCCAGGCAGTTCGTCAGCAGCAGGGCTCAAGCCCGGCGCCTCGCTACCGACAGCTGGCTGTGCATCCGGCAACGGCTCCAGCACCAGATCAGCAGATACGGCATCCCCCGCCCCGTTTTTCCGGAGCTCAGCCTGCTTACCTTTCTCTGCCGATTCAAGCGCCTTGATCAGTAAACTCATTTACCGACTACCTCTCGCCATTTTCGTCTAATGTATTTTCTAGCTGTGTTGATGGTAAATACTGTTTGTAAGTTGCCAGTTCATCACTCTCAAGACTTGCATTCCTGATCACCGTAGGACGCAAGAAAATCACCAGCTCGGTTTTAGCGTTACTGTCATTGCGACCAGTAAATAATGCTTTACCAACGCCTGGAATATCCGACAAACCAGGGACTTTGTCAGTATTACTTCTAATCTCGTCCTGCATCAGGCCACCCAACACTGCTGTATTGCCGCTGTTAATTTGCAGCATAGACTCCATTTCACGAATCCGGATCTCGGGAATCCCCTGGTTAAGACTCGCATCGGTAATCTGCGGATTAGGGTCTTTAACATATCTGATAAAGCTGGAAATGGTCGGTCTAACGTTAATGTTCACGCTGCCGGCATCGCTAATTTGTGGTGTGACGCTCATGACTACACCTACCGGCACTGTATTAGGTGTGGTGGTTATCGTTTTCGAACTACCCGCATTGGCAACCAGGCTATCTTGCACCTGCACGGTAAAATAAACCAGGTTATCCACAACCTTAAGCACGGCCGTTTGGTTATTCAGTACCATGAGCTTAGGGCTGGACAATACTTTGGTATCCCCGAATTGTTTTAGCAAATTGATAGAGGCTGCGATATTTCCCAGTATGCTCTTGGGGTTAAAGTATCCTGCCACCAAACCTGCACCAGTCGCACGCGTCTGCAATGTTCCCGGTGTAAAGTTATCACTATTCAGGTTTTGGCTGAAAGTAAACCCACTTCCTGCACCAGCATTCCCCAGCCGACTCCAATCAATGCCCGCCTGATAGCCATCATTCAATCTCACTTCAACAATTGTGGCCTCGATCAAAACCTGGCGTTTGGCACTATTGAGTACTTTGTCGAGGAACTCCTGCACTCTTTCATGCTGCCGGTTGGTACCCCTTACGCTAATCACACCTGCTTCTCTGTTTGAAATTACCGTAGCAGCAAACAGCGTTTTATACTCGTTCCTGAACTCCTCACGCTCCTTAGCCTGATCGGTAGCAACCTGATTTACTGATACACTTTTAGTGTCATTGACTGAGTTTTCTGGAACTGAAGACTTACCACCGCCTGTTCGAGTAATAATGACCTCTTTATCTGTTTCAGCCAAAATATCTTTGATATTATTTTCCAGCGTTTCCCAGAAACGTCCTTTAGATTCACTAATTATAGAAGTTCGAGAACTATTACTGGCTCCATTACCTGAAGTACTGGTCGATGTTGCGGCACCGCCAAGAGTACCGACTCCCGCCCCGCTGGAGCTTTGTGATGTGCTTGATATCTGCCCATCAACACCGATAAAACCTCTGGTATCACGCGACATATTCACATAATCGACTTTATAAGTTCTTAATACCGGCTGATCAGGGGTGATTGTCAGCACATTACCCTGCACCTTGTAAGTTAAATCCACCTGTTTGGAAATACGCTCCAGAATCGCCGGCAGCGTCTGGTCAACGGCATTAAGCGTTACGCGCCCTCGAATTGACGGATGAATATCGATATTGAGTTTACTGTCGCGGGCGATGGCAAACAGCACCTCCTTAACCGGAGTGTCATATACAACAATGCTATAAATCGGTTCTTTTGCCTTGGGCTTGGGGGGCGGCAGATAAACGTTATCAGTTACCGGCCTGGGGATATTGCCAGCTGCCTTGTCTGCAGGTTTTGGACGTACAGGGTCAACTGCCGCACTTTGATCATCTATATGGCCTTTAGATGGCTGTATCCTGGACTTATGCGCGCAGGCCGGTACACCTAAAACCATAGTCATAGACAGCATCAATATTATTTTATTGATTGCCATAGCTTATTACTCCCAATAGCTGCCTTACAGGCCACTTTTCTATTTATATCCCGGTAATAATACCGCAAAAAATAGCAGGGAATAGCAAATCACAACAATAAGTTACAATCTGCTTTTAAGTATCCGGAAAAACAGCCGGATTTAATATGCGGCAAGAGAAAAAAGTCTGAAGCCATCAAGTGTGTGGACTCACTTTCTGCGACAGTTCAACATCTTTTTTCACGCCTGCCAAGGTGCGCAAATAAGGCTGATTGGCTTTAATTTCCGCAGGCAGGCCATCAAGCGTATTCAATGCCTCTGCGCGCTGTGCAAATACCCCGTATAGGATTACGGTATAAACACCATCACGCTGCTGCATGCGGTATAAATATATATTATCCATTTCCAGCTGGCGGCCAAGTTTTTCGAGCGCCGCTTTCAGCAAGGCATCCTGCCCAGGTTCTGTAGCGGATAAACCGGCAGATGACAGTGCGGCAGGAACCGACTGGATTTGCAGGGATATGGTTTCAGGGCTGGCGCTTGCCAGTAAAGCACTCATCGCTTCCAGGCGCTGATTCACCAACAGCTGTGGCACATCAACAACGGCAGGAGCCTTGTCAGCAGGGGCTGCGGCTGGCAATACCACGCTTTTCTTCGCCGTTTTTTCATCAGCGCCGGCTGCGGGCTGCGCACCGCCCTGATAGGCCAGCGCCGCTGCCAGCAGGCTCACGCCCAGTATTGCCACCGATATAATTGCCGGCCATGCATATTTCCGATGCAACCCTATACCGGCTAAGCTTGATTGATACCATTTAGGTTTCAAGCCGAACTCGCTGTCATTGATAGCCGCATATACGTGTTTAGGCGTAATCTGGTAAACATTGTCAGCAAATGCTGACAATAAGGCTTTGTCCGCCAGAATATTAATCCGGCGCACCAAGCCTTCCGAAGCCTTTGAAAGTTTTTTAATGGCCGACTCGGTAAACAGGTGCGGGCCATGGTAGCCCGCAGCGCGCAACCGGAAAATCAGGTACTCGCCGACATCTCTGGTTTGCAATGGCCCCAGGTTAAAACGATGCGTAATACGCTCGCGTAACTGCCGTATATGCTCCTGATTAAGATTGTCATCCAGTTCAGGCTGGCCAAACAATACAATCTGCAGCAATTTATCCTGCTTGGTCTCCAGATTCGATAACAGCCGGATTTCCTCAAGCGTGGCGAGCGGCATGCCTTGCGCCTCTTCGACAAATATCACCACCTGGCGACCTTCCGCATACCGCGCCAGCAGATAGGCCTGCAACGCCTGCATCACTTTCAGGCGATCTGCAGTTTTAGGCAGCTTGAGCTGCAGCTCAAAAGCGATTGCATGCAGGACATCCTCCGGTGCGACACTCGGGTTGGCAAGATAGATGCTCTCGATTGTTTCCGGCAATATCGTTTGCAGCATGCGGCATAGCATGGTTTTGCCGCTGCCCACCTCGCCCACGACTTTGATGATGCCTTCACCGTTAGTGATTGCATAGACCAGCGCATCAAGTATTGCGCCACGATTACCGCCGGAAAAGAAAAAATCCGTATTCGGCGTAATTTTGAATGGCGGCTGTTTCAAGCCAAAGTGGGGATAATACAAATGAGTTCCTGCCAGTCCGAATTGTTGGTCAATACGCGCAATGATCGCGCAGGATTCCATAAGGGAATTTTACAATAAAAAAGCTGTGCTGCGCTTTATGCCCGCAATCAGGTAAATTGCTTATACATACAGCCAAATGTCAGCAAAAAGCACGCATCTGCCAACATCCTGGTTAGCTATCATCCTGCGTGTTCATACGGCTATATAGCGTTGTGCGATTCACATTGAGCAGCTTGGCCGCCTGGCTCAGGTTGCCATGCGTCATTTTCATTGCCGCTTCAATATAGGCACGCTCCCAGGTTTTTAAAACCGCATCCAGGCTAACATTAGCCTGGCGCTGTAAATGCCGCTGCGCCTGCGCTGTCATGCTTGCTTCATTGTTAAAACTGAATTCATTGTCTGCGACTTCGGGCTCGGTTAAATCAAACTCCGCAATCAACTCATTTTCTTTAACTGTCTTACCCGCATATTTTGCAATTAAGCGAATCACTATGTTTCTCAGCTCGCGCACATTGCCGGGAAAAACATAATCCAGCCAGCGGCTTTGCGCCTTTGCTTCCAGCTCAAACGCTGCTTTGCCGATCTGGTTCGCGTAGAAGGCGGTGAAATATTCACGCAGCAGATGCTTATCCTCACCAAGCTCGCGCAGTGGCGGCACCTTCACCGTGAATACGCTAAGGCGGTGATACAGATCGGACCTGAACTTGCCGGCACGCACCTCTGCACGCAAATCCCGGTTCGTCGCGGCCACTATGCGTGCGCGGCTTTTGCGTGTCTGCGTCTCCCCGATACGCTGATACTCACCGTTTTCCAGCACACGCAACAGCTTGGCCTGCAACTCTAACGGCAGCTCTCCGATTTCATCCAGAAATAAAGTGCCTTCACCCGCATCCTCAAAATAACCCGAATGCGCCGCAACTGCACCTGTAAATGCGCCCTTGGCATGGCCGAACAGAATAGATTCCGCCAGCAGCGGCGAAACAGCCGCACAGTTAATAGACAAATAAGGCTGAAGCGAGCGCTCACTTGCATGATGAAAACTGCTCGCTACAAGCTCTTTACCACTGCCTGATTCACCTTCGATCAGTACCGGAAACGGCGAATCCGCAAACTGCCTGATCTGCAAATGCAGGGCCTGAATCGGCAGGCTATTGCCCAGCAAACCGCCATATTCCTGTTCCGCCTTGATTTCATTTAGCTCGGCATCCTGCACCTTGAGCGCGTTTAACAGCATATCTTTAAGCTTTTCCACATCACATGGCTTAGCAATAAAGTCAGCCGCACCTAATGAAAGTGCACGCTTCACATTGGCATCATCACTCTGCCCTGACAATACATGGATCTTGATTGCAGGAGAATGCGCGAGCAGCGCGCTGATCACTTTAAATCCTTCTTCCGGCACGTGGGGATTAGGCGGCAAGCCAAGATCAACCAAAGCCAGTGCCGGCGGAGCATCCAATTGCTGCAGCAGGCTTTTTACCTGCGCATGCGACTCTGCCACACAAACTTCAAAATGCCTGCTTAATACAAAATGGAGGGTATCTGTGATCAACGGGTCATCGTCAACGATCATCAATACCGGACGTAGTGCTGCCATTAAAATGCCTTATTATAAATATTTGATAATCACTGCGTTCGGTACAACTATAGCCTTAATGGCTTGATGTATCAATAAATTTACCCAAAGCCGCTATAGTCAGCACGTGGCTGAAAATATAAAACCATCAGCCGGCGGCACATGAGCCCCGCTCATGCTCATAAGGATGAGCACCTGCTGAAATCAATTTTATATAAGCTAGCCATTTTCCAGCAGGTTATTGTTGTAGAGGCTGTACGTTTCCGCAGCTGGAACTCAGCCATTTACCGCTGATGTCGGCTTTCTCATTGACCGGATTACCCTGCAAAAAGCCATTGAAGCTGGTTTTCCCGGTAAATTTCTCGAGACTGACAAAAGTTCCTTCGGCGCTACCGCTACCCTTCAACTGCTCGCCGTTGCATTCAAAATCCAGCCGATACCTGTTACCGACATGCGTCGCATTCTTAGCAGCGCAGCCCATCTGGCTCTGGTATAAACCGGGCGGATTTTTCTGATTCGCCATTTCCGGCGTAATGCAGGTATTCGATATTGCTGAACCATTCTCGATTTTCGGCATATCAAGCCCGTATTCCTTAGCCAAATCCTTTAAGCCTTCCATCTGGTCTGGCGGAATTTGCGGCACAAACCACAACAGGTCTGATGATGTAGTCACTTCCCACAATCCAGGCCGCATGCTTGTTTCAGCTGATTGTGCAGCAGGTGCCAATAACAGGGTGATTAAAGAAAAAACAAATAAAGATTTATGCATTTAAATTCCTGATGCCACTGATTATTTACAACATATCAGAGATATTACAGCAAAGGAAGTTCAGAGTAATTCAGGAACATTGATTGGGAATGATGGTTTGGCAGAAGGCAATATGCTGCATCGTGCGCAAAAGTCTATCGCCTGGTTAAAAACAACAAGGGAAAGATCAATAAACAACCATAAGGGGAAATTGGGGTGGCTGATGGGGCTCGAACCCACGACAACTGGAATCACAATCCAGGGCTCTACCAGCTGAGCTACAGCCACCATAGAGACTTCAAAAACGACTGGCCTGCCCGACAGGAATCGAACCTGTAACCCCCAGCTTAGAAGGCTGGTGCTCTATCCGGTTGAGCTACGGGCAGATTTTGGTTACAAGACTTTACACTTTGCAATATAAAGCACTTCGGGCTGACTTTTATTTATTAGGCCGTTGATATTTGATATCAACGGCCTAATTTATTTGGTCGGCGTGGAGAGATTCGAACTCCCGACATCCTGCTCCCAAAGCAGGCGCGCTACCAGGCTACGCTACACGCCGAAGAGGCAGTAATATAACCAAAACTAAGCTCTAGGTCAATTGCTATATGTTAAAATCTCATTTTATTTTGTAAATTACTAGAATTCTTAGAGTTAACACATCAAATGACCGCTCAAATCATCAGTGGCAAAGCAATTGCCGAAAATTTATTAAATTCCATCAAAGATCGCATTGATGCACGCCTGCATACAGGCAAGCGTGCGCCGGGGCTAGCTGTGATTCTTCTTGGCGGCGACCCGGCCTCGGCAATTTACGTGCGCAATAAGCGCCTGGCATGCGACAAGGTCGGTATTCGCTCAGTGGCTTATGATTTACCTGCCGCTACCACAGAAGCAGAATTACTCGCTTTGATCGAAGAGCTCAATCACGACGCCTCAATCGATGGCATTTTAGTGCAGGCTCCGCTGCCGCCACACATCAAAGATGAACATGTCATTGAAGCCATCAGCCCGAATAAGGATGTGGATGGCTTTCACCCATACAACATCGGCAGGCTGGCAGTACGTCAACCTACGTTGCGCTCATGCACACCTTTTGGTGTTATCAAGATGCTGCAGGCAATCAATGTGGACCTGATGGGCATGGATGCAGTCGTTGTTGGCGTATCCAACCATGTAGGCCGCCCTATGGGCCTGGAGTTATTGCTGGCTGGCTGCACCGTTACCAGCTGCCATCGCCACACTAGGAATTTAGGGGAAATTGTTGCCCGCGCAGATCTGGTAATTGCGGCGGCAGGCAAACCGGGGCTGATTAAAGGTGAGTGGATCAAGCCGGGCGCGATTGTGGTCGACATCGGCATCAACCGCATGGCTGACGGTACGCTCTCCGGCGATGTGGATTTTACCAGTGCAAAAGAACGCGCCGGCTGGATCACCCCCGTGCCTGGCGGCGTTGGCCCGATGACCGTCGCCACCTTGTTGGAAAATACCTTGCTGTCCTTGGAATTAAGTGAGAAAGTATAATTAACTGCGACATTGAAGCCTTTTATGCCATATCAGCCATGATTTTGCATGAAAGCTTTATTCAGTGTACACTCATGCGCTAATTTTATAACCGCTACTTCTAGTAGCTTCATTTTAAACAGCTTTATTTTTTAGTATTTGGGTCCAAACCATGGCAGATGTAATTAGTAAGCACTTCACGCCTTATCAGCCGAAACCTGATGAAGACTACATGAGCAAAGAGCAGCTCAATCATTTCCGTACGATTCTGAACAATTGGAAAGCGGAACTAAGTGAAGAGATTGATCGCACCGTGCATACCATGCAGGATGAGGTCACGATGTTTGCAGACCCTAATGACAGGGCCAGCCAGGAATCTGACATGACTTTAGAGCTGCGCAACCGCGACCGCGAACGCAAGCTGATCAAGAAAATTGACGAAACCCTGCGTAACATTGAGCATGATGAGTACGGCTATTGTGAAGGCTGCGGCGTAGAAATCGGTTTAAAACGCCTCGAAGCACGCCCGACAGCAACCCTGTGCATTGATTGCAAAACACTGGATGAACTTAGAGAGCGTCAGGTAGCCAAGTAATAAATTTCATTACTGACAGCGAACTCAATACTTGCTGTCAGTAAAACAAAAAGCCCGCTTGCGCGGGCTTTTTTTATACAGCTAAGCTGATATTACTCGTCAGCTTCCGCTTCGGCTTTAGCTTCTGCCGCAGGCGGGTCAATCAAAGCTTTCATACTTAAACGTACGCGACCTTTTTCGTCAGCCTCAACTACTTTAACCTTCACTACATCGCCCTCTTTCAGGAAATCACCCACCGCATTTACGCGCTGATGTGCGATTTGTGAAATGTGCAGCAAACCATCTTTACCTGGCAGCAAAGTAACAATCGCACCAAAGTCCAGCAACTTGATTACAGTGCCTTCATAGGTTTGACCCACTTCAACTTCAGCAGTGATTTCTGCAATACGACGCTGCGCTTCTGCACCTTGCTCAGAGCTGGTGCATGCAATTTTCACAGTACCGTCATCTTCGATATCAATCGTAGTACCTGTTTCTTCAGTCAGCGCACGAATCACCGCGCCGCCTTTACCGATCACATCACGGATTTTTTCAGGATTGATTTTCATCGTGATGATACGTGGTGCAAATTGTGACATTTCTGTATTTGCGCCGCTTACCGCTTGCTTCATGATGCCAAGAATGTGCGCACGGCCTTCTTTAGCTTGCGCTAAAGCCACTTGCATGATCTGTGCGGTAATGCCAGTGATCTTGATGTCCATTTGCAATGCAGTGATACCGTCTTCTGTACCCGCTACTTTAAAGTCCATATCACCCAGGTGATCTTCATCACCCAGGATGTCCGTCAGCACTGCAACGCGGTTGCCCTCTTTGATCAAGCCCATTGCGATACCTGCAACGTGGTTTTTCATCGGCACACCAGCGTCCATCAATGCCAGACAGCCGCCGCATACAGAAGCCATTGAACTTGAACCGTTAGATTCTGTAATTTCAGAAACTACACGCATGGTGTAATCAAATTCCTCTTTCGCTGGCAAAGCAGCAACCAAAGCACGTTTAGCCAAACGGCCATGGCCGATTTCGCGGCGTTTTGGCGTACCTACACGGCCAGTTTCACCGGTTGCGTACGGAGGCATGTTGTAATGCAGCATGAAGCGGTCATTGTATTCACCTTGCAATGCATCGATTGTCTGCTCATCGCGGCCTGTGCCCAATGTTGCAACAACCAATGCCTGCGTTTCACCGCGTGTAAACAACGCTGAACCATGGGTACGTGGCAATACACCGGTACGGATGCTGATAGGACGCACTGTGCGTGTGTCACGGCCATCGATACGTGGCTCGCCATTCAATATCTGGCTACGCACTGTTTTAGCCTCAAGATTAAAGATTTCATTCTTGATCTTGTTGGCTTCAGTGGTAGATGTTTCTTCCGTAATCAGCTCAGCCAATACGCGGTTTGTAATTTCTTCCAGCTTGGCTGAACGTGCGCCTTTAGCTTTAATCTGGAATGCAGCGTTGATATCGGCAGCAGCTAAAGCACCTACTTTTTCAATCAACGCAGTATCTGGCTCCGGAGCAACCCAGTCCCATGCATCTTTACCGGCTTCTGCTGACAGTTCGTTAATCATTTTGATCACGGCCTGCATTTGCTCGTGGCCGTAAACTACAGCGCCAAGCATGATTTCTTCAGAAAGCTCTTTCGCTTCTGATTCAACCATCATTACAGCAGTTTCAGTCGCTGCAACAACCAGGTCCAGCTCGGTTTCTTCCAGTTGCGCCTTGGTTGGGTTCAATACGTATTCTTCATTGATATAACCAACACGTGCCGCACCTAATGGGCCGAAGAATGGAATACCAGAGATTGCCATTGCTGCTGATGCACCAATGATTGCAGGAATATCTGCATCAATTTCAGGGTCTGATGACAACACAGTCGCCACCACTTGCACTTCATTGTAAAACGCTTCCGGGAACAGAGGGCGCAATGGACGGTCGATCAAACGGCTAGTCAATGTTTCTTTTTCTG
>Ga0208509_1000715_pt1 | contig 11419 bp, 8 predicted proteins | sample LakWasMeta7_HOW4_2_FD_183857 | JGI IMG/M metagenome (GOLD analysis project Ga0208509, IMG submission 183857) | Freshwater sediment methanotrophic microbial communities from Lake Washington under simulated oxygen tension - Sediment Metagenome... | ecosystem: Environmental > Aquatic > Freshwater >...
GACCTGCCTGAATCCATTGGCAAGCTGACTAATTTGACTTCGTTGAATTTAGCAAGTAACCAACTCACTGATCCTCCTGAATTTATTGGAAATCTGACTAATTTGACTTCGTTGGATTTATCGAACAACCGACTCAGCGAACTGCCTGAATTTATTGGCAAGCTGACGAATTTGACGGAGTTTATTTTACGAAACAATCCTATCAAATCCCTACCACCTGAATTAAGCCATCTTCGCCACATCACCAAATTCCATTACTAACCCCATGCACAACGACATTCTAAAACGCCTAGACATCATCAAAAACGCGGTGGCAATGGAGGACGAAGAGCTTATCACTATGCAGGTGGTAAAACTGCAAGTCTTGCTGTTGGATGCTCAGATAGTGCATATTTTGGCACTCATTCAAGCCCAGCAGTTTCAAGATGTGATTCAGTTGATTGAGCAGTATAAACACGATAACAGCGGCGTGATGGTGTTTCAAGACCCGCAGATTCAAGGGCTGAAACTGGAATTGAAGCTGTTAGAAAATCGCCTGAATGAGTTGACCGACACCCAAGCCGACTTGGAACGGCAAATCAATGAATTCAACAGCGAGTATATGCAGCGTTTAGGTAGTTTGATTGAAGCAATTTTGAAAAAACGCGCTGAATTGTTTAGTCATGACACCGCCGAACAGCAAGAAGCCCAACAGGATTATGAGAACTTTGAACAGAGTTTAAAGCAACAACTTCAAGACGCGCCACAGACCTTAACGCCAGAAGAGCAACAGCAACTCAAAGCCGCGTACCGCAAAGCCAGCCGCTTATGTCACCCTGATAAACTCGCCGATGAATTTAAAGCCCAAGGCACAGAATTTTTTAAAGCTCTCAATGATGCGTATCGCCGCCAAGATTTACAGCGCGTTCTGGAGATTTTACACTCGTTAGAAACAGGCGCGACTTTAAGCACCGCCTCCGATAGCATTACTGACAAAGCGATATTACAAAGCAAAATCGCCGCCTTACGCGAACACATTGCCGCGTTAGAAGCTGATATTCAACGTCTGCAAGCCGATGAAACCTATCTGTGTATGCAGACTATTACCAGTAAAGATGATTATTTTGCTGAACTAGAGCAAGGCTTACAGGCTGAACTGGCGGCGTTGATAGCCGCGTAAGATTGGCTCTTGTTAAGACGTATTGCAACCGCCGACTCACTGCCCACAGTTAAGGAAAAACCCCAGCGGGGTGAAATATTGGATGGGAAACACACATTTCACCCCGCTGGGGCTTGGTTATGTTTATATTGTGTTGCTACAACCATTTCACTGCTACGCGGTTACGACCCGTCAGGCTTAACTGTGGGCGGTGAGCCGCCGACTGCTGTAGAACTCATCAACACAGCGAGTAGCCAGAACGCCGCGCTTTCAATACATAGCAACGCCCAGCGGCTTCATGAAAATAAGCTCTTAGGCGATATGCCGAGACCTTTTTTATTGCCTGTTGCTTATCATTTTAGTTTTCAAATTGTCGCCTGAGAATTAAACTGGGTCTATTTAGTCATTCCACAGGATAATCCATGACCAATTTTGCTTTAACTGCTATTTCACCGATTGATGGTCGCTATGCCGACAAGGTGGAGGCTTTGCGCCCTATTTTCAGTGAATACGGGCTGATTCGTTTTCGTGTACTGGTTGAAGTGCGCTGGTTACAGGCATTAGCCGCGCATCCTTTAATTCCAGAAGTCGCGCCGTTCAGTGCTGAGGCAACGCTGTTGCTGAATAATATTGTGGATAACTTTTCCGCTGTTGATGCTGAGCGCGTCAAAGTGATTGAAAAAACCACTAATCATGATGTGAAAGCGGTTGAATATTTGCTGAAAGAAAAAATTGCGGGCTGCGCAGAACTGGAGCAGGTCAGTGAATTTATTCATTTTGCCTGTACGTCAGAAGATATAAATAATCTGTCTTATGCGTTGATGTTGCAAGCGGGACGTATCGTCATTGGCGGGCAGATGGATGAGTGTATCGCCGCGCTGAAAAAAGTCGCGCTGGAAACTGCCGCACAACCGATGTTGTCACGCACACACGGACAATCAGCGACACCGACCACCGTCGGCAAAGAATTTGCCAATGTGGTGGCGCGGTTGTTACGGCAAAAACAGCAACTGGATGCGGTGGCGTTATTAGGGAAAATCAATGGCGCGGTGGGCAATTATAATGCCCACGCGGTAGCCTATCCTGATGTCGATTGGGCTGAATTTGCCCAGTGTTTTGTGGAATCGTTGGGTTTGCAATGGAATCCGTACACTATTCAGATTGAACCGCACGATTATATTGCGGAATTTTTCCACGCACTGTCACGTTTTAATACCATTTTGCTGGATTTTGACCGTGATATTTGGGGTTATATTTCACTGGGGTATTTCAAACAACGCACGATTGCGGGTGAAGTCGGTTCGTCTACCATGCCGCACAAAGTCAATCCGATTGATTTTGAAAACTCCGAAGGCAATCTGGGCATTGCCAATGCGATGTTCGGTTTTCTGGCAGAAAAATTGCCTGTATCACGTTGGCAACGCGATTTAACCGATTCAACCGTGTTGCGTAATATCGGGGTCGGTATCGCGCATACCAGTATTGCGATTCAAGCCAGTTTGAAAGGTATTTCTAAATTACAGATTAATGTCGATGTGATTAACGCTGATTTGAATGCGAATTGGGAAGTGCTGGCAGAACCGATTCAAACGGTGATGCGTCGTTACGGTGTGGAAAAACCTTATGAAAAGCTGAAAGAATTGACTAGAGGGCAACGCATTTCACCTGACCAATTGTGGATTTTTATTGAGAAACTGGAGATTCCAGAAGACGCTAAAGTGGCGTTATTGGCGTTGACACCCGCTAATTACACGGGTTATGCGGAAAAATTAGCCAAGGATATTTAAGTATCGTAGGTCGGCACTCTCTCTCGTTCTCTCGTTCCCACGCGCCTGCGTGGGAATGCAGTAGAGACGCGCTGCGTCTCGCACCGCAGCGCGGTGCAACGGCATTCCCACGCGGCGCGTGGGAACGAGAAAATTACACCGCAACATCTCTACGCGCCGCAAAACACAGCGCAATCATCACCGTAAACCAATGCCCTTCGGTATGATCCAGCAACGGCGAGTTGAATAAACTGGTGGTGACTAAGGTGACTAACAGACCTTGTGCCAACCATTTATCGTGTTCAGGCAGGGTTCTTGCGTAATAGAACTGACTGCCTAAAAAGCCCAGATAAAACAACAAACCCACCGCGCCCAACTGTACGCCGATTAAGAGAAATTCATTGTGCGGATTGAACGATTCCTTGCCTGAAATACGCTGATAGGCTTTGGTGTAATTGCCTGTGCCTTGCCCGAATAACGGTTTTTCAGCGATTAATTGGGTGGAATTTTGCCAGAAGTTGAAGCGTTCCCCCATCGAATACTCGCCCTCCTGTGAGTGTCCTTGCAGGCGCGATTGCAGTGTGGCAACGCCTTCTTTGATGCGCGTGGCTTTATCGGAAAAAGTGAGAAAACCGCCGATTAACACCGTCATTACCACGACCGCCAGCAACAGACCTTTTTTACTGAAACGTTGCACGGCAAATACCAAACTCAGGCAGACAAAAATCAGCTGTCCTGTACGTCCTGCACTGACAAAAAACAGGTTGTATAAACACAGTAATAAGGTCGCCAAGCACAGCAACTGCAATTCCTGTCTGGTATCAAGCACTTTGTGCATAACAAAAAATGCAAAGAACGCGATCACAATACCGTGGGTAATATAGCTTTTAAAATACGGTAAACATTGCGCTTCAACACAAAATACTTGGATGCTCATCAGTTGCGAACCCAACAGCGTCACGATTGAGGCAACAATAAAGGCAATCCACACCCAGCGACGGTAACGCGCTTCGGCTAAAAACGGCAGTAATAACGGAATGAACAATAATTCCCGATATTTTTTCAGCATCCCAATCGCATCACTACTGGTCGCATCGCCATAGCTTGCGCCGACAATCAAACAGCCGAACAGCAACAGCGACCACAGTGCGACGGGGCAGTTTTTTAAGGTGTCTGGCAAGTGTTTGTATTGCCCAGTTGTTATCCATAACAATGCCACCACCACGGAAAAGGCAATTGCCAATGCGGTAGAAAAATAAATGCTGACTAATAACAATGCCACGCAATATCCGCCGATTTCATTGACCGTAATCTGTGTTTTCGCCCATTCGGTTATTTTCATCGGTGTGCTATTCCTGCATTAAAAAATCGGTAACGCGGCTGATAAACAGCGCGGGCTGTTGAACGTGCAGCCAATGCCCTGCGTTATCCACAATGCTTAAACTGGCGTGGGGAAATAACAGCTTCATGTCGTCGGCGGTCACATAATTGGACTGCTCGCCTGCAATAAACAACGCACTGCCTGTAAAAGGCGCGACGGTATCGGTCTCAGGAAAGGCAATAATCGCGGGCGCGGCGTGGCGGAAAATATCCAGATTCACGCGCCATTGATACGCGCCATTGTCCAGCACTAAATTCTGCAATAAAAACTGCCGATAACTCAGTTCGGGTATCGCGGGGGCTAAAAATTCATCTGCTTGTTTACGGTTGCTAATCTCGGCTAAGGGCAGAGCTTGCAACGCGCTAATCAGACTATTAAAGCAATGGCTATAACTGACGGGCGCAATATCGGCAACCACCAGTTTTTGCACTCTATCAGGGTGATGCAGGGCAAACCACATTGCTACTTTGCCACCCATGCTGTGACCCAACAGACTGACTTTTGCTAATCCATGCTGTTCGATAAATGCCAGTACATCTGCCGCCATTGTCGGGTAATCCATCACGGGATGATGAAACGACGCGCCATGATTGCGTTGGTCGAGGACATACACATGGAAATGCGTCGCCAGTTTTTCGGCAACCGTGCGCCAGTTACGCGCCGATGCAAAAAAGCCGTGCAGGATAATCAGCGGCGGATGATTGCTATCGCCGAATACTTCAAAGACTAACTTCATTATGTTTAATGCCCTGATATAACGACTGCCAGTCCTTCAAGGACTGGCAGTCGTCGTGTGTTTCGATTGAGACCTGCGAGGTTTTTAAAACCTCGCAGGTCTTGAATATAGCGATTAAACAAACGCAAATACCGCGCCCATTAAACCGCCAAAAAATCCGCCCCACACCACCAGCCAGCCCAGATGTTCGCTGATGATGAGTTGCACCATTTCTTTCACCAGTTGCGGGGTTAATTCGCTCAGGCGTTTATCAATCACGGTTTCGATTTTGCCGACGATGTCTTCGCCGATTTTATGGGCATTTAAACCGTGTTGTAACGCGCTTTTAAACGCTTCTGATTCGGTCATATCCTGCAAGGTAACGCGCATTTTTTCGGTGAACGGTTCTTTTAACGGCACTAAGGCTTCCGTGCCGCCCATCATCATTAACATTCCGCCGAATGACGATTCCATGATGGATGACACCAAGCCTTCATAAATTTTGTCGTAATCCACCGCATCCAGTAAGGGCTGTAAATTTAACAGTTTGCCGCCTTGTTGTTCTTCGGTTTCGATAAACTGCTCAATGTTTTGCGTAGTAAAAAACTGCTCCATCATCAGTTGTTTAATGGAGGCTTTGAATTCTTCAAAGCGGTCGGGTATGACACCAGAGCCGTATAAATACGGCACTTTTTCAAACAGCATATAAATAGCCAGCCAGTTGGTAATCGCACCCGATAAGGCAAAAAAACCAACGGATTTAATAAAGGAAATTTCGGACGCGATGCCAAGGATAATGATGGCAACGGCGGTAACATTGGTGATGACACTTTTATTGAATGTATTGAATGGTTTTTGCATTGTTTTTGTGAAAAGTAAACGTCGTTGAAAGTTCAAAGCCTTACATTTTAAAACACACGCTTGTAAAATGCTGGGATATTCATACATCTGTGTTTTTCATACCATTCCTCCCTGTGCTTAAACTGGCTTTAAGAGAGCCGCTTTATACTTAATTTTCCGTTTTTAGTTATTTCTGAATTAATGAACATTATCTCGTTTCCTGTTGTGCCTGACTTATTCGGGCGGGCAAAAAAAACTGCCTATCCTGCATTGTTATTATTGATGATACTGTGTGCAAACACGGTACTTGCCGACACGCCTCAACTGCCGCCCGAACCCGCAAAATACAGTGCGGGACAGGAAATCAGCAAAGACAGCTTGCAGGCAAAAATTGACGCACTGTCCGCACGCAAAGGTTTGGATGAAGCACTGAAGTCCAAGTTAATCGCCATTTATCAATCCGCACAAGACGAATTAACGAATACTCAATTATTCAATGAGCGTCTGCTCTCCTTTAAAAATACCATTCAACAAGCCCCCGATTTAACTAAAAAATTACAAAAAGACATTGAGCAGGCATCGGAAACGCAGCCTAAGCCCGATGAAGATGAATTTACCAAAATTCCTGTCGAAGAACTGACTCAACGGCTGGTCATTGAACAGGACAAGGCAAAGCAGTTAGATGAACAAATCAGCAAACTAACCAATGACTTATTGGAAGAACAAAATAATCGCCCCAATCTTATTCGTCAGGAAAAACTCGCCGCCAAGCAGGAACTTGATAACGCCAACAAAGATATAAAAGAAACTGTCGATACCGATTCGGATTCCAAACTGACCACTGATGCCCAGCAAATTTATTTAAAAACCCAGATTGATGCTAAAACCGCTAAATTGGAAATGCTGGATGCCGAAACCCTCAGTTATGCGGCGCGATTAGGCTTGCTCAAAGCGCGCTTGCAATTGCTCGGTTTACAAAAAGATGCGATTAGTCCAGTAATCGCCACCATTGAAAAAGTCTTGAACAACCTGCAACAACAAGAAGAAAAAGACAGGCAGACCGCACTCAGCCAAGCGGAAAAGGAATTAGAGGGCAAGCCTGCCGTTATTCAGGACGTGACGCGGGAAAACATTCAATACAGCCTGCAATTACAAACCCTGAATGGCAAAACCAATCATTACAACGACGAAAAAAATACCGCCGATAAACAAATTAATGATATTGACGCTAATTTCAGCAGTGCGGCAAAGAAAATTGATTTAGCGAGCTTAAGTCCGCCGCTGGGTAAAATTCTGCATGAACAACGGCGCAACCTGTTGAGTCAGGAAAAATTCATCACCCAATCCGAGTTCATTCAGACCGAAACCGCCACGACCAATCTGGCGCAGTTAGCCGTCGAAGACAAGCTCAAACAGCTTGATGATCTTGATGAGTATTTGCAGCAAAAAATGGATACACAGGTCGATAAAAAACTGCCCAAGCAAGAGCGCATGAGAACACAGGCTGAATTGCGGGTGCTGTTGAATTATCAGGTGGAATTGCTCAACAAATTATCCGTGGCGTACAACACCTATCTGCGTACCTTGGGTGATTTTGATTTTGTCAGGCAGCAACGCCACAGCAAAATAGAAAAATTCGCCCAGTATCTGGATGAACGTCTATTGTGGGTACGCAGCTCAGAAGTTGCCTTTGCGGATAACTTTCTCAGGGACTTTTACCGCTCAGTCCGATGGTTTCTCTCGCCCCATAACTGGCAAAGCGTGTTGAAAAACGCGCTCTATATTCCCGTTAAAAACCCATTTTTGACACTGTTTGCTGTCATCAATATCGGTCTTTTGCTATTGACTAAAAATTGGGCAAAGCGGCAACTGGTACTCACCTCCGCTAAAGTCGGCAAATTTTATACCGATAACTTTTATTACACCGTTGAAGCCCTGTTTTACACCGTGATATTAGTGGCACCTTTACCGCTGATTACCGCGTATATCGGCTGGTTTTTAAGTAACGTGCCGAGCGGTAATTTCACGCAGGCGGTCGGTGTGGGCTTGAATCGCGTTGCACTGGTATTGTTTTTCATTCAATTCTGTTATCGCCTGTTTGAACCCGCAGGCATCATGCGCAAACATTTTCAATGGCAAGAGAATACCGCCGCTTTAATGCGCAAACAACTGGGCTGGGTGCGTTTTGTGATTATCCCCTGCGGGTTTATCATCAAAATGACACTTGCCTCCGGCATACCCACCTATAGTGATAATTTAGGTCGGGTGGCACTCAATATCGACGTATTTACCCTGATAGTGTTTTTAATGAACGTGCTGCACCCACGTCAGGGCTTATTGCAGAGCCTTCTTAGCCATTATCAGTACAAATGGAATCAATTTGTCTGTTATCTTGGCTATTTAGCGGCATTGCTACCCTTAACTATCATTGGTTTTTCTGTGACGGGTTACTACCTGAGCGCGTTGGAATTACAACAAAAACTCATGGAAACCCTGTTGTTGATTTTTATCATCCACCTGCTTTATGAAGTCGCTTTACGCTGGCTGACTTTTATTGATCGGCAATTAGCGATAAAAAATTTACAGCAAAAACACAAGCGCAGCGTGGAAAGCGAGAAATCCGCCACAGAAAAAGATTCCGAAGAAGCCGCATTGCTTGAAGAGGAGCAACTTGATATACCCACCATCAACGCGCAAACCATCACCATGCTCAACGTATTCATTTGCTTCAGTCTGGTCGTCGGTTTCTGGATGATCTGGCGGAATATATTTCCAGCCTTCACTTTTTTAGAACACATCGAACTGTGGCAAAGCAAAACCACCGTCAATAATAAAGATATTTACCAATCCATCACCTTGGTTAATCTGTTTCTGGCGGGGATTTATATTTTTATCACTGTCATTTCAGTGCGCAATTTTTCAGGCATTACCGAGATATTAATATTTCGCCGCGTCACACTGGAAGCGGGCAGTCGCTATGCGGTCAATCAATTAGCCAACTATACGCTGACCACCATCGGCTTTTTTTGTGTTGCCAACGAACTGGGCTTCAACTGGTCGCAAGTGCAATGGCTGGTTGCCGCGCTCAGTGTCGGGTTGGGTTTTGGTTTACAGGAAATTTTTGCCAACTTTGTCTCAGGCATTATCTTATTATTTGAACGCCCGATTCGCGTCGGTGATACCGTCACCATTGGCGATGTCAGCGGCAAAGTCAGCCGTATTCACATGAGAGCCACCACGCTGATCGACTTCGATCAAAAAGAACTCATCGTACCGAATAAAACCTTTATCACCACCCAATTAGTCAACTGGACGCTCAGCGATGTCACCACCCGCATCACCCTTTCCATTGGCGTACCCTACGATGTTGATATTGAATCAGTGCATGAAATCATGTTGAACGTGGTCAATGAAACCCCGCTGGTACTGAAAGATCCTGCACCCAGCGTCATATTAACGGGTTTTGGCGACAGCTCCTTAAACTTCAAGATATGGGTATTTGTCAATGAGACCAAAAATCGAATGCCTGTCACTCATGACCTGCACGTCAGGTTGGCAAACGCATTACGCGAACACAATATTGACATTCCGTTTCCACAACGGGATATTCATATTCGTTCAATGCCGCCTGAATGGACTGCTGATAAATCAGTGTAAATAGAAAAAAGGAGTACAAACTCAGGTTTGTACTCCTCAACAGTTAAGCGTCGGCAAGTTGCCGATAGCCGCCGCGATAATAAAGCAACGGCTCACCTGAACGGCACTCCACCGCCTGCACTTCACCGATAACAATCCAGTGCGTACCTGCACGGACTTTTTCCACCACTTTGCAATCCAGCGACACCAAGCTGTTATTTAACAATGGTGCGCCTGTGATGCCTGCCGTCCAATCGGCATCAGCAAAACGCTGTTCCTGACTACTGCCACCTGCAAATTGATTGGAAGTATTTTGCTGCTCCGCCGTTAAAATATTGACGGCAAAACACTGACTCTCATCAATACCATCACCCGTATCAGCCGATGCATTCAGACATACCAGCACTTGCGGCGGATGAACCGACACGCTGGAAAATGCGGTCACCGTCATGCCTTGCACACCCAATTTTTCCGATTGCGTCGTCACTACCGTGACACCGCTCGCCCACAGTTGCAACGCACTTTTAAAATCGTCCGCATTCACGGTCATTAGTCTTTCTCCTAAAATTAATAAATTATTTTTGTTGCGTTGCCAAGCCGTCTTTACTCCACGCCACGATACCACCATCCATACTGGATACCTTGGAAAATCCAGCAGATTTCAATACTTCCAAGGCTTTAAGCGAGCGTTTGCCGCTTCGGCATTGGGTGATAACAGTAGTGTCTTTATAAGATTGTAATTCGGGCAAACGGGCATCCAGTTGATTTAACGGAATATGTATCGCACCTGCAATATGCCCCGCGTTCCATTCATCATCTTGACGCACATCAATAATGACTGCTTTTTTCTCAGCAGTGAGTGTGGAGGCTTCTTTCGGGCTAATTAATTCGCTATCCGCTTGAGCAAAAGAACCGTAACTCATCAATAAAAAAATGCTTAGTATAAAATTTTTCATCACAGACTCCTCAATAATACTTAACATCTAAAGCCAATTACTGGCACATTTTACATAGCCCTGTTTTAGGATTGTAAAAGACCTAATCATGGTCTTTTAAAATAATGACTATGGATTAAATAGTGTAATCGGAAACAGGATACATTATACCGCGTGTGTTGCATTAGCCGAAAACAGCGGCTTACGCGACGCTCAGTCGATTTGTTCTTTACGCACCTTATTTGTGCAGAAAAAGCACCAATAACGGGCAAAATAAATTGACACCACAGAATATACAAAGCATTGAATCGAATAATCACGATATTCTGTCTTGGCACATAGTTTGCGTTTCATATATAGAATATATTAACTATAACAAAGTGAGAGCGATTATGTCTTATTTAGAACCCACTGAATTTGTTACAAAAATGGTTGACGCAGGTGAATCAAAAATTTATATGTCAACGCAGGATACGCTGATTCGCGCGTTTATGGCGGGAGCAACGTTGGCACTTGCAGCGGTTTTTGCAATTACTGTCTCGGTAAATACAGGTTCGCCTTTACTGGGCGCAGTGCTGTTTCCTGTCGGTTTCATTATGTTGTATTTGATGAAGTTTGATTTATTGACAGGTGTTTTTACCTTAGTGCCGCTGGCTCTTATTGATAAAAGACCTGGTGTTACGGTAAAGCAGGTATTACGCAACTGGGGGTTAGTGTTTGTCGGTAACTTCGCAGGGGCGTTGACCGTGGCGTTTATGATGTCGTTTATTCTGACGTATGGCTATCAGATTGATGGCGGCGAGATTGCGGCAAAAGTAGGCAAAATTGGTGAGTCCAGAACTTTAGGTTATAAAGCACAAGGTCTTGGCGGCTGGATAACTATTTTTATTCGCGGGATGTTGTGTAACTGGATGGTATCTATGGGTGTTGTCGGTGCAATGATTTCCACGTCAGCAAGCGGCAAAATGATGGCAATGTGGATGCCGATTATGCTGTTCTTTTTTATGG
>Ga0208509_1000718_pt1 | contig 11403 bp, 7 predicted proteins | sample LakWasMeta7_HOW4_2_FD_183857 | JGI IMG/M metagenome (GOLD analysis project Ga0208509, IMG submission 183857) | Freshwater sediment methanotrophic microbial communities from Lake Washington under simulated oxygen tension - Sediment Metagenome... | ecosystem: Environmental > Aquatic > Freshwater >...
CAATGAAAAGGTGATGCAATTTATCCGGCTGTTGATCGGGCTTTCAACAGAAGACTAAAAGTTAGATAGTTTTTTGCAATACAGCTTTCCTTTTTCTTCAGTGAGAGGTGATTCATTCGGTGGAATGTGCTGGGCATTCCACCCTGCGCATCACTGTCATTAAGTTAATCGCTCCGACTCCCGCTCAGCCAACGATATATCGGCCCTCGTTATTTTCAAAATCAATAAACACGATGGACAGCAAAAAAGCAGCCTTATTTACCATCTTGGGTGCCATTCTCGTTATGCCTTTGCCTGCTGCCTCGAAGCCGGTTAAGCATTTCAAGCGCGGATCGCATTTCCAGCTTCATGATCTTCCCGCAGGGCGGTTTCGGGATAGGCTGTCGGGACTTCCTGATCATGTTAGGCACCGGGGGTTGGGAAACCTTGACAACATTTCCTTTACCGAAATTGATTTAGCGCATCTTCGCGTTAACGATCAGGGGGATGTATTTTACGCAGATCTATTCGAAGCGCCGGATACTACATCCGCAGTTGCTCAGCCGAGCGCTGCATCATCGGCAGACACCGTTATGACCGAGTCTGATGTCTTTGCTTTGCATAGCCTGCCTGGCTCAAAGAACGTGATTTACCTGGATTTCAACGGGCGTGATATTGCCGGCACGACCTGGAATAGCGATTACCCTAAAAACACGGTGTTAAAGGCCAAGGCGTTCACTTCCGATAACGATATTGCACATTTTAGTAATGCGGAATTACTCCAGATCGCCGAGATTTGGCACCAGGTTGCCGAAGATTTCGCGCCGTTCGCTGTTGACGTGACCACCGACGAGCCGGCTGTGTTCGGCCCGACTACCGGAACCGTTCTGATTACAAGCGATGTCGATAGCAATGGCGTCGCTATGCCGGCATATCAGCAAGCTTCCGGCGCGTCAGCTGTCGATGTCTGGGGGAATCGCGATTATGCCGACTATTATTCGCCCGCATTCGTGTATTACAACGCTACGGGTCTGGACCCTACGAATATCGCTCTGATCGCTTCGCATGAAATGGGACACAATTTAGGGCTTGCACATGACGGTTACTCGAATGGCGGCTCTCATCTGGACTATTATGCCGGCAGCGGCTGGGGAGCGTCTTCCTGGGCGCCCATCATGGGATCGGGCTATAACAAAAGCGTCACCGAATGGAATAACGGCGACTACCCAGGCGCCACGCAATCCCAGGATGACACGGCCATCATCGCCGAAAAACTCGGCTATCGCCCTGATGACCACGACGGCATTACGCCTTTGGCTATCGCTTTAGACGGCAGCATACAGTCCACCAATCCGGAAACCGACCCGAATAATACAATGCCTTATAACAAGGGCATTATCGGAACCCGCGACGATGTGGATTACTTCATGTTGGATGCGGCCGGCTCGATCAACCTGACCGCAACGCCCGCATGGGAAGCATTTTATTCGCCGGATCGACGCGGAACCAATCTGGATATCAAGCTTGCCTTGTATGATTCAAACGGCAATAAACTAGCCGAAAGCGATTCGCAAACCGACACCGATGCCACGATCACCACATCGCTTCAGCCAGGCCACTATCTGTTAGCCGTTGAAGGGGTAGGCAATTTTGTGACCGCCTATTCCGATTACGGCAGTCTCGGCCAATATTTCATTACCGGCAATGTCGCGGTGCCGCCGCCGACCGCCAAGGCTTCCGTGTCAAGGCAAAAGGGCAAATCGAAATATACATTGAGTTTCTCAAGCGACGGCACGGTAGATCCCGCTAACGCGGCCTTAACCTACCTTTGGGATTTTGGCGATGGTTTTTCCTCGAATCAAAAGCACCATGAGCATGTTTATTGTTCTCCAGGCACTTACCGGGCCAGATTGTTCGTGACGAACACAACCGGCCTGACGGGCCAAAGCATGATCACTCATACGATTGCAGGCAAGCCGACAACAAAGAAATCCGCCGCTTGCAAGACGCATCAGGTTGGCGATGCCTACTGGCTTGGCCTGGATGCTATAGGCGTAAATGACGCGCCGGTTGCTAGGGGTGCAGGCAGCAAAGTACCGAAGAAGTCCAAGTTCTCCATCCTGTTTTCGAGCGAAGGCAGCGGCGATGTGGATGGCGATGCGCTGTCTTATGTGTGGGACTTTGGCGACGGTTTCACCTCGGCCGAAAAGAACCATGAACACACTTACTGCGCGCCGGGAACTTACAACGTGACACTGAAGGTGACCGACCCAGACGGCTTGTCCGGACAGAAGGTGTTTACGCAGGTGATCAAAGGCAGCAAGCCCACGGCTAAATCCCTGGCGGATTGCCAAGTCCATGCCGGGGCGTCAGAAGATGGGCGTGTGTGAATTTGCATCGTTCACCACGTTACGCTAAAGCCGGGGTCCTAATGGGCTTGAGGATTCTGCTTCTGCACAAGCTTGACGATATCCGAGGCCATGCTTAATGCTTCAAACGCGCGGACAGCCGGGTGCATCAGGATTGCTTCCCTGCCTATCAGGGATAGAACGCGCCGCGTCGCTAGGTCTTGCACCTTGTTTTCACTCATGAGTTTGAATAAGTCGGCGATCAGACCGTTTTGATTTTGGTTGATCACATGACAACCTTTAGCATTGCACTCGCTCTCGACAAAGTTGCCGTTCGCATCGGTCATCAGCACGCGCCCCAGAGGCTTCGCGTCGTCAAATCGATCGGCGACGATTACCTTGCCGTCCTTGTATAAAACGCCGCTCTGATAGCGGCCTTCTTCCCCGGCCAGCAAACCCAAAAACTTTTCGCCGCTGGTCAATTGTATCAACATGCCGACGGAGTAACTGCCGTCGCTGTTGATTGCGCCGTCGAAAAGACCGCATTTCGTATTCAGCGTGACCAGGATTTTGCCTTCATAAGCGGCAAATCGACCATCAGTCAGCAGACCGGTGGCCGCTCCATAAAACGTGCGGTCATTCGGCGTGCACAATGTCGCAGAATCACACCAGCGCACAAATCCGCTGCCGCTTGCCAAACCGTCGATACAGCCGCAGTCATCGCCATTCGCACAGGCAGTTTTCCAAAAGCTGGTCAATGCTCGTTTTTTTGCAGAACGTATCAGGCTTCCCGCGGGTTGAACGCTACAGGCGATCCAGTCTTGCGCGCTGACATGGGCTCTGGTTACCAGATTGACCGTTGGATGAACGGGCGCAGGATAATCAAAGCTGTACTCCAGATCCTCTTGCGGTTCGTAAAGCGCGCAACCGGTCAAGGCGCTGGCCATGACCAGCAGAATCCAAAGAAGGGGTTGTTTATTCATTCGTTAGCGATAGGTGTCGTGTAATCATTCTTGATGTCATTGCAACGATCCCCGCATTGATTAAGCCTGTCCTTGCGCGCTTTTTGCGCGGCGCTGGCATTGTGCCGAAATCCTTCAGTCGCATTTTTCTCTGCTTGCCGAGTGTCCATATTTTTGGATGACATGCCAATCAGAGCCAGCAGAATGACAAAGATAAGCCAAGGCGGCATGAAGGGCTCCGGATGATATGTATTTTAGGGGCGTGCATTATATGCTACGGTGATCGCGGAACATCAAATAAATTCACGTCCTGCGCGATTAAAAAAGGTTGGAACTTTGATGCGGATAATGCATGTTACCCACCTCTTTTTATCTATTATATGATATTAGATTTATGTTTTAAATCATTTCCCGCTTTATCATTTGCTCATTTCCAATTGTTGAATCCTGTTTTCTTGGAATAACCGGTACAGCACCCTGATTTCGAATCTGAGTCCGTAAAGCTTCACTGTCATAGCCTTTGTCGGCGACCATATAGTTAAATCAAGGGAAGTTTAGCAACTAATTCTGGTGTCTCTTTGCATCCGATAATAAATGCCTTCCGCTGTTTGTCGAAGTGTCTGTTTGTCATAAATCCACAAATTTAGCAAGGCTGATTTCAGTTTATTCCAATGACTGTCCGGAAATAGTTGTTGCGGCATTGATTGCTTGCTCTGTGATTGAAAAAACAATCTTTGTTGCGCAATACCGGAATTTAATCGCATATAATTAGAATCTATTATCGGATGATAGTATAATATTGCTGTACTTTATTTTTCCACCCCGAGGAATGCTATGTCGTCTAAAGAATCCGAATTGAAAGCCGAATTACTCAACGTTTTCACGATGTTTAAAGATGCTCATGACGAACTGGTAGCCTGTCTGAATGCCGATGCGGCTTATCATGCTTGGATTCAGCAGGTAGAAGGGGACCATGCCGCAACTCGGAATATGCTGAAAAGCATCGTGCTGAACTGGTCTTACAGTGACGATGGCCAGGAACCCGGATCCACGATCCAATATAATGGCTTGGCACCCTGCTCGATCGACACCTACATGGTGGTTGAAAAAGTGAACGCGCAACGGGATCGGCTGCATAAACAGCTCATGAAAATGGATTCGCTCGAAAATGAGCTTGAGTTGTCAGACAACGAGGATGATGACGATGGCGATCGATTATCCAAACGCGCCATGACCCGACTGGGTTATCCACGTTTCAATCGTCGGCAAGCATGCCGTAAATTTACCGCGCTCCCCTACCCCGTGCTGTCGGCCGGTTTTTTTTGGAATCGGTACCGAAAAACCACTAAATTGGACCGGGAACAAGTTCAGGCCCGTTTAGATAAACTTTTGCAACGGTCGCTGGCTGAACATGACGCCATTTATAACGAAATAGAGCGATTTCAAGCGATTAACGATGAATGCTTAGTTCAGGTTTTCCCGGAAAGCATTCATCGCCGTGTCAACTTATGCATCAACCAGGATGGCGTAGATAAACGCATTCAACGTTACGCCCATACGCCCATTTTTTATGTGACCACGCCGGATCGCCCGTTGCCGCCAAAAACATTGCTGCCGGATGAACCTGCCGCGAAAGAGAGCCGACTGGCAAAGCGCAATATCACAATTGAAAGCGAGCCTTATTTACCTTTACTGGACCTGTATCGGTTATTGCCTAAGCATCGGAAATAGCGCCTTTTTGCCCGCATAGGCGAAGGTTTAGGCTTGGAACCGGATCTTTTAGGTTTGTGTCGATGATGTGTTTTTTCTTCAAGGCGAACGCTTTCACCGATATTGAGGTCCACAATATATTATCAATATTCTGGTGTCCGCATCAGGCGTGCAGCGGACGCATGAAGCCAAAGCGAGAGGACTCCGGTTGCAAGATGCTCAAACAGGCCAGTTGTAGTGCGTGATGTGGCTGAACTCGGGTCTCATGACGCCCACCACTCCGATGAGCAATAACCCAAGGAAATGAACTCAGGTCAACTACCTTTATTAGGCATCCCATGAGACGCAAAACATTGCCTCATTGATTGGTCGTTAACTCATAGGCCGAGGATAGGCATAATACCTCAGCCTATCCCCATACTAAAAAATCAAGCCGCCTACAACGGCTTATCCACTGCATCATTCAATAGCTTCAACACTAATTTTCTTCGGCTTGACTGCTTCACGCTTCGGAATCACAATCTCCAATACGCCGTTTTTCGATTTAGCGCTGATCGCTTCGGCATTGGCGGTATCGGGCAGGCTGAAACGGCGGTAGAATGAGCCGTAGATCCGCTCGACGCGCTTATAACCTTCCTGTTCGGACTGGGTTTCGTTCTTTTTTTCGCCCTTGATCGTCAACACGCCGTTTTCCATGCTGATGTCGATGTCTTCCGGTTTGACGCCCGGAATATCAGCATAGAGCACGAATTTTTCATTGTCTTCCTTGATGTCGACCGCAGGCGTCCATTCGGCTGTCGCGATAGAACCCTCACCTGCGCCGCCTTCATGCGCGCGCTCAAGCTCACGTTGCAATTGATTTAACAAACTCCAGGGTTGGTAATGGTAGGCCATCGTATTCTCCTCGTTAATTAATTAATCAAATTGATCTTGTCGATGATAAACCGGATGTCCGGTCTCATGCCCTTACAATAGGGTTGGCCCGTTAGCTTTTCAAGTGGGTGTGCTGTCAGGCAAGAACAAAATAACCGCCCTCCCCGACGACGCGGTCACGAATACTGCCAGGCCCATGATGATGGCGCCATGAACCATGGCAGTGAAAAGTTGTCATGAGTTAATCCGGGTGGCGTATTCGATGAATACGGGTAAGGGATTTGTGCGCTTAATTAGACTCTATTATTTGATAATAGATAAAATGCGAGGCAAGCATGACTGACGATAAAACCAATGCAGAACAACGACGGCTTGAGAATCAACGCCAATACAAAGAAAACTGGCGGCTGTGGGGGCCTTATCTGTCCGAACGGGCCTGGGGTACGGTGCGCGAAGACTACAGCCCGGACGGGAATGCCTGGGAACATTTTTCGCATGAGCAGGCGCGCTCCCGCGTTTACCGCTGGAACGAAGACGGCCTGGGCGGCATTTCGGATGAAAAACAACGTCTGTGTTTTGCCTTGGCCTTATGGAACGGCAAGGACCCTATTCTAAAAGAACGCCTTTTCGGCCTGACCGGCAACGAGGGTAACCACGGCGAGGACGTCAAGGAGTATTACTTTTATGACGATGCGACGCCGAGTCACAGCTACCTGAAATATCTCTACAAATATCCGCAAGCCGCTTTCCCCTATACCCTCCTGGTGGAGGAAAACGCAAGGCGCGGACGCGATCAGCCGCCTTACAATCTGTTGGATACCGGCGTCTTCGCCGACAAGCGTTACTGGGATATTGGCATCGAGTACGCCAAAGCTTCCACGGATAAAATCCATATCCGCATAGCGGTTTGCAACCGGGGGCCCGATCAAGCCACTCTTCATATTTTGCCGACGCTATGGTTTCGTAATACCTGGAACTGGAGCGGCGAGCAAAGCGACAGACCCGCGCTGAAAAGAGAAAACGGGAGCCGATGCAGATGGACAATCCAAACCTCTCATCCGGAGCTTGGGAGCTACCGTCTCCACGGCAGGCAGGATGCGGAACTGTTGTTTACCGAAAATGAAAGCCACAGCGCGGTTCTTTGGGGTATTCCGAATGCTCTGCCCCACGTCAAGGACGGCTTTCACTTCCGGGTAATCGATCGGGACATCGCCGCGGTCAATCCCGAACAAACAGGCACCAAAAGCGCCGCCTGGCATGTGCTGACCGTTCCGGGCGGCGGCGAGCAGATCATCGAACTGGTGCTGACCGCACAGGACGAGACCGATCCTTTCGCCGATTTCGATGCCGTGCTTGCGCAACGCCGGCTAGAAGCCGATCGGTTTTATGCAGACCTGCTGCCGAATGCCGACGCCGACGATCTAAGGATTTTTCGCCAGGCCATGGCCGGCATGATCTGGTCCAAACAGTTTTTTCATTATGACGTGCTGCGCTGGCTGCAAGGCGATCAATTGCCGCCTCCGGAAAGCCGCAAGGCCGGACGGAACGCGCGCTGGAAACACCTTCGGGCCGCCGAGGTGATCTCGATGCCGGATGCGTGGGAGTATCCTTGGTTTGCGGCCTGGGATCTGGCCTTTCACTGCATCGCGTTTTGCTCGATCGACTCCGATTTTGCCAAACATCAAATCGAGGTCTTGCTGAAAGAAACCTATTTTCATCCGAGCGGCCAGATTCCGGCTTGCGAATGGTCCTTCAGCGACGTGAATCCGCCCGTGCATGCCTTGGGCGCGTTGCAGGTATTCAGGATGGAACGGCAACAGCGCGGCCATGGCGACCGCAATTTTCTGCAGCGCGTCTTTCACAAACTGCTGATGAATTATGCCTGGTGGATCACCAGCAAGGATCGCGACGGCCTGAATGTATTCGAAGGCGGTTTTCTGGGGCTCGACAACATTTCGGTGTTCGACCGCTCCCGGCGCTTACCGGAAGGCTACAAACTGAAACAGTCGGACGCGACCGGCTGGATGGCCATGTTTGCGCTGAACATGACCGTGATGGCGCTGGAATTGGCGACCGAAGATCCCGATTACGAAGATGCGGCGATACAGATTTATACGCAGTTTCTGAATATCGCCAACACCCTCGCCGGCCATGCCGGAACCGGGGTTTCGCTTTGGGACCCGGAGGACGGTTTTTTCAAGGATTTGCTGGTGGAACCCGACGGCACGCACCACCGCGTGAACGTCTATTCCTGGGTCGGACTGATTCCTCTGTTCGCCTGCGAAATCATCGACAATCGCTTGTTGAAGAACGTCCCTCGCTTCCGCGCCTTGCTCAACCAGCATGGCGGCGGCGTGTTCCACGGCAATGCTATTTGCGCCTGCCCCGCGCGTAAAAACGGCCGCGGCGAACACCTGTTGTCGCTGGTCGATCACACGATGCTGCCCGCTATCATTCGCCACCTGTTCGACGAAGAGGAGTTTCTCTCGCCTTACGGCATCAGGAGCGTCAGCCGCGTCCATGCCGAGCGCCGCGATTTGGGGGTTTTGCCTGGTATCGGCCAGGCGATGATCGAGTACGTGCCGGGCGAGTCGAATTCCGGCTTATTCGGCGGCAATTCGAACTGGCGCGGCCCGATCTGGCTGCCGACCAATTACACGCTGATCCTGGCGCTGGAAAAATTCCATCGTTTTCTCGGCGACGCTTATACCGTTTCTGCGCCAGGACTCGGCGATAAGGCGTTGACCCTGAGCGAAATCGTCGACTGCTTGTCCCGACGGATGGTCAATCTTTACCGCCCCGATGCCGGCGGCCGCCTGCCGGCCTTTGCGGCCGATAGCCCCTGGCAATCCGATCCCGACTGGCGCGAACATCTGTTGTTCTTTGAATATTTTCACGGCGACAATGGCCAGGGGCTCGGCGCCGCGCACCAAACCGGCTGGACCGGACTGCTGGCCAATCTGGTCATGCGTTGTCACGGATATGATATCGCCGGTTTTGGTGTTGGGAGTGACATCCTCCCTGGGTAGCAGGTTACGCTCTATCTTTTTGGTATTATTGATAAAATCCGAAGCATCAAGAAAATTTATGGCTCGTTGATTCGTTTCCGGTGGCGCTGGCGAAGCAATGCCGGTATCATCATTTTTTCGGTTACCGCCGACGGTTAGAGGAAAGGCAGCAACCAACCAAGCCTCCATATTTTTGGTTGACGATGACGAGGCCGTGCTTGACGCCCTCAGTACTTCGTTAGCGTTGGATGGCTTTAACGTCGAGATTATGGTTTCAGGTCCGGATTTTCTGGCCGCCTACCGCGGGGATCGCCCCATCGGAAGGCAACTTGCTCTGCTCGCAGAGCTGTGCAAGCTCAAGCAGATTGCCGGCGCCGGTCTTTTCCATCACCCGCGCGCGGTGAATTTCGACGGTACGGTGACTGATGCTCAATTGTCGTGCTATATCCTTATTGGTAAATCCCGCCACAACCATTGCCATCACTTCCCTTTCCCGTGGAGTCAAATCGTAAATTCGAACACAAAGTGGAGGATTTGGATTAACCTCGGCGCGCTTGAGCGAATCTTGCTGGAAGATAGATCTAATGCGCTCGATCAGCAGTCTACCTTTGATCGGCTTGGTCATAAAATCGACCGCTCCGGCTTTGATCGTCTGAACCGTCATCGGAATATCGCCATATCCTGTCAGAAATATGATTGGCAACTGTATTTTTCGCCGGGCGAGTTCGACTTGTAGCTCCGGCCCGTTCATTCCAGGCATGTTGACATCAAGGATCAAACACCCCGGTTTTCCAGGGGAATACTGCTTTAGGAAAGCTTCGGCACTGTCATAAGTCTGAATAGGCAAGCCGATAGTCTCCATCAATAAAGTTAAGCTTTCCCGTACCGACGGATCGTCGTCGATCAATAAAACGTTGGGTTGATTGTTCATGGCTGAAAAGGTAAGTTAATGTGAAAAAACAAACCGGAATCGTTGCTTTGTTCCGCCCATAGCTTTCCTCCATGCGCCTCGATCAAGGCTCGGCTAATCGCGAGCCCCATTCCCAATCCTTTGGATTTAGTTGAAACAAAAGGTTGAAAAATAGCACTCAGTTTATCCGGATCGACGCCTTTGCCGCTGTCATGTACCGTGACTCGCGCCATGGCCTTATTGTCATCGGCAACACCCGTCGTTATCGTCAGCGTACCGGAAGTCATGCCGGCGCCTTGCATGGCGTCCAGGCCATTGCGCAATAAGTTAACGAACACTTTTTCGACTTGCAGCGTGTTGGCCTGGACCGGAGGCAGATGGGGGGCGAGACACAGCTCGATGTTGAAATCGCCCAGATTAGATTCGGCCCTGAGAATGTCGCAGGCTCCATGCGCCACGATATCGAGAGCCACCGGCTCGCTGATTATTTCATTCTTTTGCAGCATATTCATTAACTGCCGTATGATCTGCCCGGCACGCTCTACTTGCTCAGAGCTTTTATTCAGCACATGGGCGAGTTTCTCAGGACTCGGGTTGCCAACCTCCTCCACCAAATGCAGTGCAATGTCGGTATAGGAAGCAACGGCCATCAGCGGCTGATTGATCTCGTGAACGAACGCGGCAGCCGTCTGGATGGCGATTTGATGTCGGGTTGCTTCATCCATTTTGTTGCGCCTTTCGTTAAGTTCCACGGCTTTTTTATAGCGGGTGATATCCAGATTCAACCCCAGTAACCGGCAAGGCTGGCCTTTGGCGTCGTATAACAGCGCTCCCCGCGTATGGATCCAGCGATACGATTCGTTCTTGTGGCGCAGGCGATATTCCAGTTCATAAGTCGGCAGCCGTTCTTCAAGACAGTCACGGGTCATGGTCAGGACACGTTCCCTATCGTCGGGATGCAAGCGCTTTTCCCATTCTTCCCAGCGATTCGACAACTCGTCTGGCAAGTAGCCGATTTGCCGTTTCCATTCAAGCGAGAAATACACAGCGCCAGTGCTCAGATCATGGTCCCAAAGCGCGGCGGCAGCGGCTTCAACGGCTAGCTTAAGGTGCTGAGAGATTTTGCGATGCGCATTTTCAGCTACTTTCCGCGCCGTGATGTCGCGGCTCACGGTGGCAAGTCCTATCGGCGCGCCGTGGGTATCTTTAATATGGAACACATTGTGGATCACCCATAAGGCGGCCCCGCTTTTGAAATGGCGCAGACGGATTTCCATTTCGGCATTGCCCTCTCGGATCACCCTGGGCAAAAAATGTTCAGTCATGTAATCCTGGTCTTCCGGAAAAAAGAACTGCTGAACGGGGGTTTGCAAGGCTTGCTCAAGGCTGTCGAGTCCGACCATGTGCATGCCGGCAGGATTCATATAAAAGGGCATCAAATTCATATCGCACAGGCCGATGAACTCCTTGCTGTTGTCGGCCAGCATGACGAATTTTTGCCGTTCCTCCTCGGTTTTTTTACAGCTGGAGATATCGATATTCACTCCCGCCGCCATCAGCGGTTCGCCTTGGCTGTCGCGTTGATAAACCTGGCCGCAATTCAATACCCAGAT
>Ga0208509_1000721_pt1 | contig 11395 bp, 7 predicted proteins | sample LakWasMeta7_HOW4_2_FD_183857 | JGI IMG/M metagenome (GOLD analysis project Ga0208509, IMG submission 183857) | Freshwater sediment methanotrophic microbial communities from Lake Washington under simulated oxygen tension - Sediment Metagenome... | ecosystem: Environmental > Aquatic > Freshwater >...
CAGAAATATCAAAGCCTGTAAAATGCTTAATGGAATCGGTCATGGTCACTCGAGCATAAGGCGCTTTGAAATTTATTTTATGTTCACCAAATGTGGCTTCGCTTCTTCCATTTACTTGCAGAGCACAATATTCCAATAGATTTTCGGTAAAGGCCATCATCCAATTGTAATCTTTATACGCTACATAAATTTCCATAGCGGTAAACTCAGGATTGTGAGTTCTATCCATACCTTCATTTCGGAAGTTTTTCGAAAATTCGTAAACACCGTCAAAACCACCTACAATCAATCTTTTCAGATATAACTCATTGGCAATTCTCATATATAATGGAATGTCTAAACTATTGTGATGCGTTATAAAAGGGCGTGCTGCTGCACCTCCAGGAATCGATTGTAAAATTGGAGTTTCCACTTCCATATATCCAGCTTCATTGAAGAAGTTTCTCATGGCGGTGAAAAGTTTGGTTCTTTTTACAAATACCTCTTTCACATTTGGATTTACAACTAAATCTACATAACGCATTCTGTATCGTAATTCAGGATCGTTAAAAGCATCGTGAACATTACCTTCTTCATCAGTTTTTGGCAAAGGAAGTGGACGTAATGTTTTGCTTAAAAAAGTAAAATTAGAGACACGGATACATTTTGCACCGACTTGTGTTGTAAACAATTCGCCTTCAATACCAATAAAATCGCCTAAATCGGTTAGTTTTTTAAATACTTGATTGTATAATGATTTGTCATCGCCTTCGCAAATAACATCTCGGTTCAAGTACAATTGAATGCGTCCGTCACTATCTTGTAGTTCGGCAAAGCAAGCTTTTCCTTGATCTCTCACGCTCATCAATCTACCGGCAACTACAACTTTCTTTCCTTCTTGGAAATTTTCCTTTATCTGTTTAGAAGTAGTATCCACAGGAAATAAATCTGCAGGATAAGGATTGATGCCCAATTCGCGTAAAGCGATTAATTTTTCTCTTCTAATGATTTCTTGTTCGGAAAGTTGCATACTATAATTTTAAGTGGCCAAAGATAGTTATTAGTGACTAAGTTTCAAAGTGACTAAGTTTCAAAGTTGTTATGGGTTTTGAAACGAAAGGTTAGAAAAGTGTCAGTGTATAGTTTTTACGCTTTCCGTTTCAACATCTTTATGAAAATTCAAAACTTTGACAAAGATGATTTTCACTATTAATTGGGTCTAAAAATAAACTATTGGCATACTTTTAAACTTTGTAACTTTGCAACTTTGCAACTCCAATCAAAATGAATAAAAATATACAGCTTCAGGATTTAGGAAATAAAGATTATAAAGCAACTTGGGAATATCAAGAAGTGCTTTTTAAAGAAATTGTAGATCTTAAAATTCAAAACCGAAGAGAAGAAACGGAAATAGAAACGCCTAATTATTTTCTTTTTGTAGAACATCCTCATGTATATACTTTAGGGAAGAGTGGTGATGTTTCTAATTTATTACTTTCTGAAAAACAATTGGAAGCTAAAGGCGCTACTTTTTATAAAATAAATCGTGGTGGCGATATTACCTATCATGGACCTGGACAAATTGTAGGTTATCCCATTTTGGATTTAGAAAATTTTTTTACGGATATTCATAAATATTTGCGTTTTCTCGAAGAAGCCATCATTCTAACTTTAGCAGAGTATAATATAGTAGGTGTAAGGAGTGAAGGAGAAACAGGTGTTTGGCTTGATGTTGGAACGCCATTCGCTCGAAAAATATGCGCCATGGGAGTTCGGGCTTCGCGTTGGGTTACTATGCACGGATTTGCTTTAAACGTAAATGCTAATTTGGGTTATTTCGATAACATTATTCCTTGCGGTATAAAAGGCAAAGCAGTTACGTCTTTAAATGTTGAACTCGGCGTTGAAAAAGTGGATGAACAAGAAGTGAAAGATAAAATTGTAAAACACTTTAGTCAACTATTTGAATGTTCCATTTTAGATAATTCAAAAAGCACGGTAGTTTAAATATCCAATTTCAATTGTTCTGGCAATAAACGAAAAGTCATTCGATGATATTTTGTGGTGCCATATTTTCTTATAGCTTCTCGATGTTCTTTTGTTGGATAACCTTTGTTCTGTTTCCAGTTGTACATTGGAAATTCTTCATGAATTTTATTCATATACTCATCACGATATGTTTTTGCTAAAATTGAAGCCGCAGCGATACTCATATATTTACTGTCTCCTTTAATAATGGTACTATAAGGAATAGCATTGATGGGTTTAAATCTATTTCCGTCTACTATAATATATAAAGGTGTAGGTTTTAACCTCCCAATACTTTCGTGCATAGCTCTTATGCTAGCATTTAAAATATTTATTTCATCAATTATTCTTGGTTCTATATGTGAAATGGCAAAAGTTAAAGCTGCTTTTTCAATAATAGGTTTAAGGGAATCCCTATTTTTTTCTGAAAGTTGTTTGGAATCATTTAATATTTCATTTGAAAAATCTTTTGGTAAAATAACTGCTGCTGCTGTAACTGGACCAGCAAGACAGCCCCTTCCAGCTTCATCTGTACCAGCTTCCAAAAGGAAATCTGAGAAATTTGATTTTAACATAAAATTAATTTTTATAAAAATATAAAAAATCACGCAACCTTTTTTATATAATTCCATCTAAAGGAAAGTTATTAAAGGTAGTCCAACTATTGAGCATATTTTTTTAACACAAATAAATTTGTATTATTCCGGAGTAATATTTGTTTATTTAAGAAATAATTAAGAAGTTTGCGGAATAACTAACTCAAATAAATTAAATATGAGATCGAAGTTCAAATGGATTTTTACGCTATTATTAGCGTTTACAATGCAGTTTTCGTTTGCACAAGAGAAAACTGTAACCGGTGTGGTATCAGATGCAACAGGACCGCTTCCTGGCGCTAACGTTGTTGTCAAAGGGGCAGCAAGTAGAAGTGCACAAACGGATGTTGATGGAAAATTTTCTATCAAAGCAAAAGCTGGTGAAGTATTATTGGTAACCTTTACAGGATACAATGATTCTTCTGTTACTGTTGGAGCGGCCAACAGTTACAAAGTTACACTTGTAGAAGCAAGTATGAAAATTGAAGAAGTATTAATTACGGGAGCTTTAGGTATTAAAAAGCGTCCGGATGCACAAACTTCTTCTACTCAATTAATTAAGTCCAAAGAGCTTAATCAGGCTGCGAGTTCTAATGCAGTACAAGGGTTAATTGGAAAAGTTTCAGGATTGAATATTAACACAACTAATAGTGGTGTTAATGCAACAACAAGAATTGTAATTAGAGGTAACAAATCTATTACACAAAACAATCAAGCTTTAGTAGTAATTGATGGAGCTAACTCATCAGCTACAGTTTTGGCTGGTTTAGATCCAGACTCAATTGATACGGTAAACGTATTGAAAGGGGCGCAAGGTGCTGCTTTGTATGGTTCTGATGGTGCTAATGGTGTAATTGTTGTTACAACCAAAAGAGGTTCTGGAAATGAAAAGTTAATTGTTAAAGTTTCATCATCATTAGATTTTGAACAAATTGCTTTCACCCCAACAGTACAAACAAGATATGGTCAAGGCTGGAATGGTCAAAACGTATCTTACGAAAATGGTGCATGGGGACCTGAATTTGATGGTACTATGGTGGCTGTTGGTTTGCCTCAGTTAGATGGCAGCTATGTTATGGCTCCATTTTCATCAAGAGGAAGTGACAACATTAAAGATTTTTTCAAAACAGGAACTTTATCACAAAATAGAGTTTCGTTGTCTTCTGGTACTTCAGATGGTTATTTTTACTTTTCTGCAGAAAACCAAAAAAGAGATTTCGTTATCGATGGAGATACCTTTGGTAAAAGCAGTTTCTTATTTAAAACTGGGAAAAAAGTTGGTAAATTCACTTTCGATGGTAACGCAAGTTATACAACGAGAAAAACTTCTCAAGCGAATGCATTTTTATATGATGATTTAGTTCAAACGGCTACAAACATTCCTATTAAGGCGTTTGCAAATTCAGCAGCCAATAGACACTGGACAATTTATACTACAAATCCATATTGGTCATTGAAAAATGATAGATCTGATTCAGATACTGATATTTTTAACGGTATTGCTAAAATTCAATTCGAAATTAATCCGCACATAAATGTAGTATACAATGCGAATGTAAATGTACAGTCAAATCATTCTTCTGATTTTACTAATGCTTACACTAATCCATTTGCTGATACGCCTTTATATGTTAATGTTGGAGCTTCTCATTTTAGTGCTTCAAATACGAGTACTCGTGCAATCTATTCTGATTTGATTTTTAACTTTGATTACAAATTATCAAATGATGTAAGATTAAAAATGAATATTGGTAACAACATTCAAGATGTATTACAAACTTCTGTTGGAGTTGGAGGTAATGATTTAGCTATTGAAGGATTGTATAATATTAATTACTTGACTTCTACACCATTGCTTAATGGAGCTAACACTTACAATTCTAGTAGTAGAGTTAGAAAATACTCTTATTTTGGAAATGCCGATTTAAGTTATAAAGATTATTTGTTCTTAAATGTGACAGGTAGAAATGATTGGACTTCAGTTCTTGCTAGTGGTAACAATAGCTATTTCTATCCTAGTGCTGGTTTATCATTTGTGCCTACAAAAGCTATTGATGGTTTAAAAGGAAGTAAAATGAATAATGCTAAAATTTATTTTAATTACACCAAAGTTGGTAAAGCAGATATTGGAGCTTATGCAATCAATTCTCTTTACAGTTCTGAAACAGGTTATCCATTGGGTGGAGTTGGTTCTTACATTCAAAATACAGGAAATACTAATCCTAACCTAAGACCTGAGTTTTATACTACTAAAGAGCTTGGTGTTAATTTAGCATTTTTTGACAATAGATTGACTATTGATGCTGCTGCTTTTAGAACGGATAGTAAAGATTTAATTACTAATATTTCTCCGTCTTATGCTTCTGGTTTTTCAACAACAACAATTAATATTGGAAAAGCAAAGACAGAAGGTTTTGAAATTGATTTAGGTTTTTCACCACTTAGTAAAAATTCGGAGCTAAAATGGGATAACAGATTAAGCTTCTCTACTAATAAAATGACTGTTTTAAAAGTATCTGATCAGCAAACAAGTGTTTCTGTATCTAACGGTTATGCTGCTACTGCTAACTACAATGTTGGAATTTTTGCTGAAGAAGGAGAACAATTTCCTTTAATTAAAGGTCAAGCTTACGAAAGAGATGACCAAGGAAGAGTTATTATAGATGCTAGTACTGGTATGCCATTAATCACTTCTGAATATGTTAAATTAGGTGTTGCTAATCCAGATTATACATTAGGATACAATGCATCACTTGAATATAAAGGTGTTCGTTTGGCTGCGGTATTTGACTACAGACATGGAGGTAGCTTCTATTCTCAAACGATGAATAGATTGTCAACTTTTGGTTATTTAGTTGAATCTGCTCAAGGTGGAAGAACTGGGTTTATTTATCCAAATTCTGTAATTGAATCTACAACTGTTCCAGGAACTTATGTTCCAAATACTAATGTTGTTACAGGTGGTAATACTTATTCAAGTTACTTAAACTACAACAATGATAACTTTACAAATGTTGCTGAGAATTTTGTTTTAGATGCTACTGCTTTTAAAGTTAGAGAAATTGCTTTAAGTTATACTTTTTCTAAAAAACTTTTATCTAAAAGCAATATAGAAGGATTAACTGTAGGTATTAATGCAAGAAACCCTTTTATTGTATTGCCAAAAGAAAACAGAGGGTATTCTGATCCAGAATCTTCTGTTACCTCTGGGAATGCACAAGGTTTTCAATATACAGGTCAATATCCATCAACTAAAAGTTTTGGATTTAGTGTTAATTTAACCTTTTAATTAAAAAGAAATGAAAAATTTAAAATTTATAATTGTCATTTTTGTGATGGCATTTTATTCATGTGATAATTATTTAGACATTAATGATAGTCCAAATAATCCAACATCAGATTTGATTAATCCAAAACTAGGATTGTCTGCTGCTATAACAAAGCCTTATCGTGCACATACTAGAACTGCTAATCAATTAGGTAATGTTTGGATGAACAATTGGGGAGGTAATGTTAACCAATATACTTCAGCATATTCAACAGAATATTCTTTACAATTGGGTAATAATTTTTACAACGGAATTTGGGATAACTATTATCTTAATACTGCCAATTTAACAAACATTATTAACTACAATTCTGCTGATTATGATGATCATAAAGCTATAGCTAAAATCATGAAATCATATTTCTTTCAACAGTTAGTAGATTTATATGGTGACATTCCTTATTCACAAGCTCATATTGCGGGTCTTTTAAATCCTGCTTATGATGATGACAAGGATGTTTATAGAAGTTTATATACACAGTTAGACGAAGCTTTGGCCTTAATTGATGGTACACATCCAGCAACTTCAATTGCTGTGGGTGCTGAAGATCCTGTTTTTGCAGGTGATATGGATATGTGGAAAAAATTCGCTAATACGCTTAAATTAAGATTATTAATTAGAGAGTCTGTTTTGGCTGAAACGGATGCTGCATCGGCTACTTATTTAAATTCTAAATTTACTGAATTAGCTTCTGCTTCATTTATGACTACTGATGTGGTTATCAATCCAGGATATTCAGATGGTAATAATAATCAGCAAAATCCATTTTATAACCTATTTGGTTTAGATACTGCAGGTAATCCTGGTACAAGCGCACAAGTTGTAGTTGCTACTCAGCATGCAGTTGAATTTTTAAATGGTACAGAGCCAAATACCACATTTGATAATAGAATTTCAAAATTATACAAACCAATTACTGGAGGTTCTTATGTTGGGGTTATTCAAGGTAACCAAGGAGCAGGTAATGTTCCGCCAGCACTTTCTTTCCTTGGAAATGGTTTATTAGTTTCATCTGATCAAGATGGTTATTTGATGACTGCTGCAGAAAGTTATTTCCTTCAGTCAGAAGCTGTCGTTAGAGGTTATTTAACGGGTAATGCAAAATCATTATTCCAAACTGGAATTCAGTCTTCGTTTGATTTACTTGGAGTTGGTGCTAGTGCTGCTGGTTATATTGCTAGTAGTGATGCTCTTCCAGGTATTGGATGGGATGGGACTGCAAATAAGATTGAAGCAATTATGACTCAAAAATGGGTTGCTTTGAATGGAATTAACGGTATTGAATCTTATATTGAATACACAAGAACAGGTTTTCCTGCAACTTCAGTTTCTACAGTTGCTATAACTCCAACAGGTGATTTGCCAAAAAGATTGATGTATCCAACATCTGAGCTTACAGGTAATTCAGCTAATGTTCCGAGTATATCCCTAGCTCAAATATTCACCCAAGGACCATTTTGGTATGTTCCTGCAAATTAAAAAAAAGATATGAAAAAATTAATTTTATTATTAGTATTATCGGCAACTTACATCTCCTGTACAAGTGATGATGTGAAGACTTACGATAATTCACCTTACATTGTAGGTTTCACTAAAGCAAGTGATGTTAGAAGTTATGTTGCAACTGGCGATATTGTTCCTTTGGATGTGCCTATTACTCTTATTGGAGGTCAACAAGGTCAGACTGTAGGTAATGATGTAACAATGACCTATACTTTAGCAGATGCGTCAACAGCTGTTGAAGGGGATGAGTTTGATTTTGTAAATGCTACAAGTGAGGTTGTTTTAGCTCAAGGTGTTACTTCAACTAGTATTCCTTTGGTAATCAATACTGGTAATTTAGAAACAGGTGCTGAAAATGCAAAAACTATTGTTTTGGACATTACTACTGTTGTTTCTGATGAATCAGTTGTAATTGGTACTCAATACAGTAGAATTACCATTACTTTAAATGGTTTGTGTTATTCTCATCTTCAAGCAATTTACAATTTAACTGCTACAAGAGTTGAAACGGGTGCTACTTATGCTTTACCTGGAGAAGAAATTTTTGAATTATCTCCTGGTACTTATTTAACATCATCTACAGGACCTTATAACGCTAGAGGACTTATTAGTGCAGGTGCACAATTAGCTTCTTCAACTCCAGGTTTTGTATTCTCTGAAGTATGTAATGTTATTACATTGCAAACACAACAGTTAGCTGGTGTTTACTCTAATATTGTAACACAGAGTTCTGCTCAAGCAGCTAATAGTTTTAAAGCTGAAAATGGTGATTTAACTATTGAGTACTCAGTATGGTTTACTGGTAACACAGTTGAAAGACCATATAGAGGTGTTTATATCCACCCATAAATTAACAATTATTAAATATATATAATATGAAAAATAAAAATATAATAAAAGTATTGTGGTTATTTGTGATTGTTGCTTCTTTTAGTTCTTGTACTCCTGAAGATGAATCATTTGCCAAAATTACTGATAAACCAAAAGTATCTCTACCTGTAACTTCTTTTAGTGCTACTGAAGGTGATGATATTCAAGTTACTTTAGTAGCTGATCATCCTTACAAGTATTCTATGGATTTTAACTTAGAAGTCCTTTCTGGTGGAACAGCTACTGATGTTGATGATTTTGCTGTTGATTTAGATGAAACAGTTCTTGGAAATGACCCTTGGAATGGTATTCAAGGATATTTAATGTCTTTCCCTGCAAATGCAACTTCTTACACTTTTTCAATCTCGTCTATTTTAGATGACTTAGCTGAAGGTACTGAAAATGTAACTTTTAAAATACATATGTCAGGAAATCATAATGGTGTTATAGAAGGTGAAACTACTACCTTTACTGTAGCAATAGCTAACAAAGTTCAAGACAAACTAGTTCTAGTTTTCGATTGGGATCAATCATTTGATTTTGCAGGTTCTACTTATACACTTTGTGATATAGCTTATGACAATGATTACTTACTTGTAGATTCTACTAGTAATATTGTTGCTGCAGCTGCTTCTAGTGATTGTCCAGAAACTTTAGAGATGGATATTAATGATTATGCAGATGGAGATTATGATGTTTATCAAAATCTTTATGATAATGCGGGTCTTGATGGTGCTGCTATTACTCCAGCTTTTTCAATTCCAACAACTGTTCATTATAATAGACCAGGTAGTGCAACTTTGTCTGGAACTTATGTTCAAGATGCTGCTTATGCATTTGATTCTGACGCTCCTTCTGATCCAGGTCTTGGTGACCCTAGATATGTAGTATCTGTGCATATTGAAGGTGGTGTATTTACATTATTTGATGATAATGGAAATATAGCTTCTGGTAGAGCGGCAAGTGTAAAAAATGCACTTAAAAATTATAAAAACAAAAATCTTCATAAAGCTGCCAAACGAGGTAATCGTTTATTAAGAAAATAATAATTTTTAGATTAAAAAAACTAAAGGGCTATTAATTTAGCCCTTTTTTTATTCCCATTATTCTCATTACATTTGTCCTTAATTTTATTACATGAGAAATATTCTGTTTTGCTTTTTTCTGATTTTTCCATTATTTGCTTTCTCTCAAGATATCGGTTCGGAGTTAGGTGAAAAAATCGGTAAAGAATCAAAAGCTAAAAAAGCTAAATTTGATCAATATAGAATAGTTACATTACAACGTGATACTACTTTCGTTGATACCACTCTTACCATTAAAAAAGAATACGAATACAATTATCTGAGGAAAGACATCTTTGGATTATTGCCTTTTGCTAATGAAGGACAAACCTATACTGTCCTTGATTTTGGAATAAAAAATTTTTCAGCATTCCCAGAAATTGGATTTTCCGGAAAACAGTTTAATTATCTTGGAGTAAATGATATTAATTATTATTCTGTTGCAACTCCCTTAACAGAACTCTACTTTAAAACAGTAATGGAACAAGGTCAAAATTTAGATGCCCTAGTTACTTTAAACACCTCCGAAAGATTTAATTTTTCTATTGCCTACAAAGGTTTACGTTCTCTTGGGAAATATATTAATCAATTGTCAAGCACTGGTAATTTCCGTTTTACAACAAGTTATAATACCTTAAATAAAAGATATTTTCTCAATTTTCATTACACAGGACAAGACTTCTTGAACGGTGAAAATGGAGGTATAACAACAGTTTCAAATTTTGAAGATGGTGGTTCCGCTTTTAAAAACCGCGCAAGGCTCGAAGTTTATTTAAATGACGCGAAAACATTTATGAAAGGGAAAAGAATATTCTTTAATCATAATTTCAGAATTAATTCCACTAAAGGGGATAACAACATCTATCTATCACATCAGTTTAATTACGAAAATAAATTTTTCGAATACAATCAAGCTACAGTTCTTTCAACGGTTGGGGAAACTACTGTGAAACGATTTGGAGAATCTTATGTAACCAGTAATATTAATGATCATACGCAGTACAATAGAATGTATAATAAAGTAGGTGCTATTTATGAAAATGCGTTGCTTGGAAAATTTCAATTTTTCACCGAAGATTTCCGTTATAACTATTATTATAACAAAATCCTGATTTTAGAAACGGGAGTTGTGCCAAGTTCCATACATGACGAAATAACAACTGTTGGCGGGCAATATGAATACAGAAAAAATAAATGGAACGGAACATTTCTTTATTCGAACTCTGTATCCAATCAATCATTGTCAAATTTCGATGCGAAACTTGTCTATAAATTAAATGACAAAAATGAGTTCCTTTTCCAATATCAAAACATTAATAAATTGCCTGACCATATTTACAACCTGCATCAAAGTAGTTATGTAAGTTATAATTGGTATAATGATTTCAATAACGAAAAGATAAATAATATTGAAGCTACTGCTAAAACTCAATGGGTAACTGCCTCAATGCAAATAAGTTCGCTGAAAGACCATCTCTTTTTTAGTAATGACAATGCAGCCGAACAGCAACTAATTTCTCCTAAACAGTACAGCAAAACCATTAACTATCTTTCTGTAAAAGTGAGTCGAGAATTTAAGTTTAGAAATTTCGCACTCAATAATACGTTCTTATTTCAGCAAGTAGATCAAGAAGGAGATATTCTAAATGTTCCAAAAATTGTCACTCGTAACACTTTGTATTATACCAATTACTTTTTCAAAAGAGCTTTATTTTTGCAGACTGGTGTAACGTTTAATTATTTCACAAGATATTATGCAAACGACTACAATCCGGTAATTGCGGAAGCTTTTGTGCAAAACAAAAAGGAAATTGGTGATTTCCCAATGCTCGATTTTTTCATCAATGCTCGAATTCGTCAAACTCGAATTTTCCTAAAAGCAGAACATTTTAATTCGGGATTTTCGGGAAATAAATTCTATAATGCACCAAATTATCCTTATCGTGATTTCATAATACGGTTTGGTCTGGTTTGGAATTTCTTCCAATAATTTTTTTTGGGCGTGAAAACGCGCTTTCCACTATAT
>Ga0208509_1000728_pt1 | contig 11316 bp, 12 predicted proteins | sample LakWasMeta7_HOW4_2_FD_183857 | JGI IMG/M metagenome (GOLD analysis project Ga0208509, IMG submission 183857) | Freshwater sediment methanotrophic microbial communities from Lake Washington under simulated oxygen tension - Sediment Metagenome... | ecosystem: Environmental > Aquatic > Freshwater >...
CGGCAAATCACTTCAACTTTATTGCCCCGGATGTCGGCGAAGGCGATCACACGATTACCGTCGAAGCCAGCGTGAGCGCCAGCGCGGCTGACGGCATCCTCGGCCCGGACAGCAACAACCGCACGGTTGCGAACATCAACGCCAACAGCCTTGCTGCGATCAACCTCGGCACCTTGAGTGTGCAGGTCGTGCGTTCCGCAAAAACGCATCATCACAAAGATCACGATCATCACGGCGATGACGATCATGGAGATGACGACAGCATTACCGCCGAATAAAGGCCTAACTAAAAAAATCGTTATTTTCTTGGCAAATCCACTCACGTTTACGCCTTTTTCGTAAACAGTGAAGCTTGACGGGCGAACGAGCCGCATAACGGCTCGTTCGCCTCTTTCTTAGATCCTCCTCAAACCTATACTTCAGACGAACGCACACATCGTTTTCAGCGCGGATTCGTTCATCATTAATTCAGCTTGGCCGCAGTACTCTGTAACCTCACTCAACTCTCGTGAAAGGTTCTTATATGAAAGCTCTATTAATTGGTTCATTATTGATCGCCTCCGGCGCCGTGATGGCGGAGCAAAGCCTGCTCGAAGGCGTAGCCAAACAGGCGGCCAAAAATACCGCGGCAACGGTCGCACCGGGCGCCGTTGAACGCGCCGAAGCGGCCGATCAGGCCTTGAAGGATGCCAAACAGGTCAAGGATGCGGTGCAAAATGCGCCCGAGGCGGCCAAAGACCAGGCCCAGAAAGCCGTCGAGGCAACCACGAAGCAAACACTCGAGAAAGCGACACCCAAGGAAGTCAAAGAAGGCGCCGAAGCGGTGAAGAGCGGCAAGGAAACCGCCAAAAAACTGGAAGGCGAGGTCAAAGCCCTGCCGAAATCCTCAAGCCAAGAAGTGAAGAAGCTGAAGCACAAATCGACCGCGAAGGCGAAGCAGAAAGGAACGGAAAAAGCGCTGGAATTGTTGAAGTAAACCGCAAAACGGATAGGAGCGTCTTTAGCCGAGGCTGAAAACGCTCCTGTAACCCACTGATCAGGGTAAGGCGCATAATAAGCGCCCTACCCTTCAATCAATCTAAGACTTTCGGATCACTCCTGCTTATCGTTGACCAGATCGTAAGTGACGTTCGGATTGAAGCCCATTGGCCAGTAGATCGCTGCCGCCGGTGGCCAGAAGATAGACACGACGCGAAATTTGGTCCGCAGTCTGCCTTCCTTGATCGTTTGGCCGTCCTTTTCCAGACGGTAAGGAATCCCGCCGCCCGGCGGCATGCCGGCCGCGGTCCAGAAAAACGGCTTGGTCGTGACCTTGCCGCCTGCATCGACCGAAACCGGCTGCGGCCGCTCATAGATATACAACTTGGAGCCTTCCGGCACCTTGAAGGTCCCGGTCGTCGTGCAACCGGTCACCAAAATCAACGACGCAAACAGCAAACTCATTTTTTTTATCATGCTTATTTCCTCGGGTTGATATTCGGGATTGATTCAATCCCAACGTTTAAAAATCAGGGAGGTGTTGATGCCTCCGAAAGCAAAATTATTGCTCATCACATAGCCGCAATCGAGCTGACGCACCGCGCCGATAATATAGTCCAATGCGGCGCAAGCCGGGTCGACCGTTTGCAGATTCGCGGTCGGATGGAACCAGCCTTCGTTCATCATCTGGATGGCCGTCCAGGCCTCCAGCGCGCCGCAGGCGCCGAGTGTATGGCCGGTATAACTCTTCAGCGAGCTGATCGGCGTATTGTCGCCGAAAATCGCGGCGGTCGCGTGACTCTCGGCCCCATCGCCGTGTTCGGTCGCGGTGCCGTGCGCGCTGATATAGCCGATCGCTTCGGGCGGCAGCCCCGCATCCTCCAAGGCGAGCCGCATCGCGCCCTGCATGCTGCGGCTATCCGGCTGGGTCACATGCAGACCGTCCGAGTTGGTGCCGTAGCCGACCACTTCCGCATGAATCGTCGCGCCGCGCGCCTTCGCGTGTTCGAGCTCTTCGAGGATGAAGGTGCCCGCGCCTTCGCCGATCACCAGCCCGTCACGGTTGAGATCGAACGGCCGCGGCGTCGTCTCGGGCGCATCATTTTTCAGGCTGGTCGCATAGAGCGTGTCGAACACCGCCGCCTGGCTGGCCGAAAGCTCGTCCGCGCCGCCAGCCGCCATCAGGGTTTGATGGCCGTATTTGATCGCCTCGTAAGCATAGCCGATGCCCTGGCTGCCCGACGTGCAGGCGCTGGAGGTCGTATACACGCGGCCGTTGATGCCGAAGAACAGGCCGATATTGACCGCGGCGGTATGCCCCATCATCCGTATGTAGGACGTCGCATTCAGCCCGTCGGTCCTGTGGTTCAACAGCATATTGCCGAAATCCGCGATCGCATCGAAACTGCCCGAGCAACTGCCGTAGGCAATACCCATTTTTCCGCTCCTCAGGACCGGATCGTTCAGCAGGCCGGCATCAAGCAGCGCCAGCTCGGTCGCATAGGTCGCCATCAGCGCGACCCGCCCCATGCTGCGCGTCTGTTTGCGCGAATAATGCGCGGGCCGCTCAAATTCGACAGGCCCTCCGAGCCGGGTATTCAGGCCCTGGTATTTGTCCCAGTCCCGCATGTAGCGGATGCCGGTCGCCTGCGTTTTCAAGCGCTCGGCAATGCTCTGCCAGTCACTGCCGAGCGGCGACAATCCGGCCATGCCGGTCACGACGACACGCTTCATCAGCACAGGCCTCCGTTGACCGCGATCACCTGCCGGGTGATATAGGCCGCATCCTCGGACAACAAAAAGGCGACCGCCGCGGCGACCTCCTTCGGCCTTCCGACCCGGCGCGCCGGAATCATCTTCCTGATCTCGTCGAGCGGCAGTTCCTCGACCATCTCGGTCTCGATCAGGCCCGGCGCTATGCAATTGACCGTGATCTCGCGCTTGGCCAGCTCCAGTGCCAGCGCCTTGGTCGCGCCGATGATGCCGGCCTTGGCGGCGCTGTAATTGACCTGGCCGCGGTTGCCGATCAGGCCGGACACCGACGACAGGGTCACGATCCGGCCGGGCCTGCGCCGCCTGATCATCGGCATCACGAGCGGCTGCAACACGTTGTAAAAGCTGTCGAGGTTGGTATGAATCACGCTGTCCCACTCTTCGCCGGTCAGCGACGGAAACGCATTGTCGGCGGCGATGCCGGCATTGCAGACCACGCCGTAATAGGCGCCGTTCGCATCGATGTCCTCGGCCAGTTGCTCTGCGCACTGCACGCGGTCGCCGACGTCGAATTGCAGAATCCGTGCGCTGCGGCCGAGGTTTTCGATTTCCAGGGCAACCTCTTCGGCTTGGTCGCGCCGGCTGCGGCAGTGCAGCACCAGATCATAGCCCTGGGCCGCCAGGTACAAGGCGATCGCCTTGCCGATGCCGCGGCTCGAGCCGGTCACTAAGACAGTCTTGTTCATCATTCTTTAATCGTATCGTTGGCCGCCTGATAGACATTCAAGGTGGCACTGACTTTAACATTCTCGCCTGTGATCAGGCAGTTGAACACCAACAGGCTTTCGTCCTGCATTGCTTTCTCGGCCCGCACGGTCAGGGCCGTGCCCATCGTGAACGCGGGCACGTTGCTCTCGTAGCGCCGGGCGCCGAGCAGAAATCCGAGCCGGATCGGCTCGCCGGCGCGTTTGGCGTGGATGCCCGCGTAAAGCCCGATCGTCTGCGCCATGTATTCGATGCCCGCCCAGGCAGGCACCGTATTTCCTTCGCCGAACAAGGCATCGCCGCGCACGGTCAAGCCGGCGGTGACCGAATCCTCGTCCCAGGCAAGCACCTTATCGAGCCAGACCATGCGGCCGGTATGCGGCAGCAACTCGGCGACGTCCATCCGCAAGAAATCGATCATGCCCGGCCCACCACGATCGAAATATTGTTGCCGCCGAACGCGAACGAATTGCTTTGGCAGAGATTGATCCTGCGGTTCAGGGCTGCACCCTGCCGCACCAGGTTCAATGTGGCCAGTTCCGGGTCGATTTGATCCGCGTTGATGTTCGGAATCAACCGTCCCGTATCGTCATCGCCGTTCAGCAACAGCCAGCAAAAACCGAGTTCGAGCGCGGCCGCCGCACCCAGCGTATGGCCGGTCATGCCCTTGCTCGAACTGGCCGCCATGTCGGCGCCGAACAGCGCATTGACCGCCTTGCTTTCCATGCTGTCGTTCAACACGGTCGCGGTGCCGTGCAGGTTCAAATAATCGATCTGCTCCGGGCGTTTGCCGGCGTCCTGCAAGGCTAAGTGCATCGCCCGGCCGACCGCAAGGCCATCGGGGCCGGGCGCCGAGAAATGATAGGCATCGCTGGTCGAGCCGATGCCCAGCAGTTCGACAGGGCCTTCTTCCCGGCTCAGCACGAACAGGCTGGCCGCCTCGCCGATGTTGATGCCATCCCTATGCAGGCCGAACGGCTTGCACAAGCCGGAACTCAAGGATTCCAGCGCCGCGAAACCGTTGATCGTCAGATTGCACAGCGTATCCGCGCCGCCGACGATCACCGCATCGCAGACCCCCAGGCGGAGCAAACGGCGCGCGGAAGCGATCGCCCTGCCGCTCGATGAACAGGCGGTCGACAGCGTATAAGCCGGCCCTTCGAGGTTCAGATAGGCCGCCAGAAAATCGGCGCCCGTGCCCATCTGCTGCGGCTTGTAATGGAAATCGCCGGGCAAGACACCGCTCTCGGCCTGCTCGGCCAAGGCCCGTTCGGTGCTTCTGACGCCGGAGGTGCTGGTGCCCAAGACGCAGCCGATGCGATCCCGGCCGAAGCGGGCGATCATCCGATCGACCGTGCCGCGAATCTGCGCCAAGGCGGCCAGCAACAGACGGTTATTACGGCAGCGATAATAATGCCACTCATCGCCGATCTCCGGCAGCTCGGCCTCGACTCTGCCCACCGCAAACATTCGTCCGGGGCTGAACTGGTCGGTAAACACCAGTCCCGAGCGCTCGCCGGCCAGCAGGTTCTTGAGTACTGCGCCCTTACCGTTGCCGGCCGCGCAGAGCAGGCCTAGATCATTCAGGTACAACTTCATAGCTGACCGTGTCGATCGTGAGCCGGTAATGATATTGCAGATGGGTCAGTTCGACCGTTCTCGGCCAGGCAGCATCAGTGCTCAGATAGCGCACTTCGATGCGCGGTTTGCCTTGCTCGGACAAGCGGCGAAAATCCGGACCGGCCTCCAGCGTCAACTGTTTCGGCAGATTTTTTTGCAATACGGCGAGCGGCCAATAGACCAACTGCAAATCCGCGATGATCAGCTTCGGCGAAACCAATTCCGGAATCAAAGGATTTTTATCGGCCTGCAGGGTCTTGCCGTCATAAGACAGGTTGAACAGGCTTAGGCCATCCTGAGTCAGCCCTGCCATCGCGATATGCCTGCTGTCGAGTTCCAATACGCAGAGCAAGGTCTCCTCGCGTCCCGGCCAATGCGCGGTCAACTTCTGCACGATGCGGCGGGCAGGTCCCTCGGGCGGCGCGATCGGAAACAGGGGTTTCGGAAGCGCGGTGCGCGGCGCCTCCTTTGCCGGGGGAATGACGCCCGGCAGCTGCGTCGCCGTACACCCGGTCAAGCCGATAGCCGCCACCAGCAAGGCTAGCCCTCGGCGCGGCATAATTCGGCGAGCGTATCCAGCCGCGAGCGGGCATTCTTCACATACGGATTGTTCTGATCCCAGGCATAGCCGGCCAGAATAGAGCAGATCATCGCCTTCACCTCGGGCTGTTGCTTCGGATGGAAAATCACATCCTGGAAGCGGCCCTCGTACCAGGCGTCGACGAATACCCGGAACGTATCGACGCCGCGCTTCAACGGCTGTGCGTAATCCTGCTCCCAGTCGACCGGTTCGTCCCGGAACTGTCGGTCCAGCACCGCCGTTGCCAATGTCGCCGATTTCATCGCAATCGTGACGCCCGAAGAAAATACCGGGTCGAGGAATTCGCCGGCATTGCCGAGCAAGGCATAGCCCTTGCCGTAGAGGCTTTTCACATTCGCCGAATAGCCGACCAGCGTGTTGATCTTGTCGTCGAATACCGCGTTTTTCAGAATCCGCCGCAGGCCCGGCGCCTCGGCGATCAAGGCCTGCAACTTGGCGCCATAATCCTCGCCCGGCGCATAAAACCTCTGCTCGGCCACCACGCCGATGCTGCTGCGGCCGTTGCTGAACGGAATCAGCCAGAACCAGACATCCTCATGATCGGGATGCACGGTGACGAGTATCTTGTTGCGGTCGAACGCAGGATCGGCGATCCGGTCCTCGATATGCCCGAACAGCGCCTGCCTGACCGGAAACCCCGAAGGCGACTCCAGATCGAGCAGGCGCGGCAATATGCGTCCGAAACCGCTCGCATCGAGCACGAAATCGGCAGAGTAATCATAGATTTGACCTTCGCTATCGACGACGGTCAGATGCGCCTGGGGTCCCGAAAAATCGACCGACTTGACTTCCATTTGCCAGTGAATGTCGACGCCCATCCGCGCCGCTTCATCGGCCAATAAAGCATCGAAGCGGCCGCGCTGTACCTGGAAGGTCGTGCCGATGCCGGCGCTGAACTTGTTTTCGAAATCGAATTCGGTGTAATGGTCGCCGTAGGCGAAGGCCGCGCCGTTTTTGAACTGGAATCCGGCGCCCACGACCGCATCGAGCATGCCGGCCTCCTTGATGAATTCCATGCACTGCGGCAACAGGCTTTCGCCGATGCTGAAGCGCGGGAAGCGTTGGCGTTCGAGGATGGTGACCGGATAGCCCTTTTGCCTGAGCAAGGCGCCCGCGATACTGCCGGAAGGACCGGCGCCGATGATGATGACTTTGCTGTGACGCGATTTATCCATGCGGGGCGATGATCCTTGGCATGTGTGGGTTGGTAAATGAATGGGCTCAGGCTTGCGGCATCTCGGCTTCGATCAGCGCTGCAATCGCCGCGATCGCGCCTCGGTTTTCCTGTAAAAATGCCCCGGCGCGGCGCGCCAGCTCCGTTCGGTGTTCCGAATCAGCATACAACGAATGGACCGTGCTGACAATATCTTGTTGCGTCAGGCATTGCAACGCGGCGTTCCTCGCCAGCACCCCTTCCGCGATCTCCTTGAAATTGGCCATGTAGGGCCCGAACATCACAGGCACGGAGGCCGCGGCAGCTTCGAGCAGGTTGTGGCCACCGACCGGCACCATGCTACCGCCGATGAAAGCCGCATCGGCCGCCGCATACAGCATCTTCAGTTCGCCCATCGTATCGGCGATATACACATCGGTACTGAAAGTGCAATTATCTCCGGAGGTCCGCATCACGACATCGAGCCGACGTTCCTCGCAGAGCTTTTTGACTTCCAGGAAGCGCTCGGGATGCCGAGGCACGATCACCATCAGCAGCTCTGGAATCTTCGCCTTGATATCGGGGTACACATCCAGAAACACCGCCTCTTCGTTTTTATGCGTGCTCGCGATGATCCAGACGAAGCGCTCGCCGAAGACCTGGGATTTGAGCCGGCGCCCCTCCGCTATCGTCTCTTCCGCGATTTGAATATCGAATTTCATGTTGCCCAGCACCTTGACCGTATCGGCCTTCGCCCCGATGCCCACGAAGCGCTCCGCATCGTCCCGGGTTTGCGCGGCAATCAGGCTGACCTTGGTCAGTGACGAGCGAATCAGCGACGGAATCTTCCGGTAACCGTTCGCGGATTTTTCGGACAGGCGGGCATTGATCAAAAACAACGGCATGTTTCGTTTGCCGCACGCCGCATACAGGTTCGGCCAGATCTCGGTTTCCATGATCACCGCGAGCCGGGGCTTGAAGTGCGTCAGGAACCGCCGGATCACACAAGGCAGATCGTAGGGCAGATAAACGTGCGTGACTCGGTCGCCGAAGGTCGCCTGCACCCTGGCCGAACCGGTCGGCGTCGTGGTCGTGACCAACAGTTTCGCGCCGGGATGGCGCGCCAGCAACAAACGCAGCAACGGAAACAGCGCCTCGGCCTCGCCGACCGAAACCGCATGAAACCAGATCACGTCCTGGGGATAGCTGCCGCGATAAAAACCGAAGCGCTCGTTCCAGCGCTGCCGGTAGACCGGCGCCTTGAGGCTGCGCCAGAGCAGGCGCAGCACAATCAAAGGCGTCAGTATATAAAAGAATAGGGAATAGAGTACGAGCATGCAAAATTCAAAGGGTCGTGGACGAACGAGAGGCCAAGACAATGCGAGCGAAATAAGGCAGGGCTTTTTGCCCGTCGGCAAAGAATTTATTCTTCTCCTGTTCGCGGCGATCTCATTGATTCCACAAACAGGTTCCACCGGCCGCTTTCTCGATCGCCGCCAGACGCTGCTGATGCGCCTCCAGTTCCTCGGCGGCGCAGGCGATCACCTTCAACGGCGGCCGGTCGGCGGCGACGCGCTGGATCACCCGGTTCTCAGTTGCCGTGGCCTGCCCCTCGGACGCCTCATCGAGCAGCGAGAACTGCCCGCCGGTCATCAATAAATAAACGTCGGCGAGGATTTCCGCGTCGAGCAACGCGCCGTGCAGTTCCCGGTGACTGTTATCGATGCCGTAACGCTTACACAACGCATCCAGGCTGTTTCTTTGTCCCGGATGTTTCTGGCGTGCGAAGGCCAGCGTATCGAAGACTTCGCAATACCGGGTTATCGGCGCCAGAGGATCCGCCAGCAAGGCGAACTCATGATTGATGAAGCCGACGTCGAACGGCGCGTTGTGAATGACCAGTTCGGCGCCCTGTACGAAGGCCAGAAAGTCCTCCGCGACGCCGGCGAAGCGCGGCTTGTCTTCGAGAAACTCGTTGGTGATGCCGTGCACCTCGATCGCGCCGGCATCGATCACGCGCTCCGGATTGATGTAGACATGAAAGCGGTTGCCGGTCAGCCGCCTATTCACCAATTCGACGCAGCCGATTTCGATGATCCGATGCCCTTGCTCCGGGCTCAGACCGGTCGTTTCGGTGTCGAGCACCACGAGGCGGGAATTGCTTGCTTGCATGTTCATCGCTGGAATACCGGCTCGATTTAACCGGCGTAACGCTCGATCATCTTCTCGGCCTGCTCGGCGAACTTCTCCAACTCACCTTTCTTGACCGCATCGACCGGAATCACCAGCGCGGTGCTCAGCGTGATGTAGATAAAGACATAGCGTTTGCCGTATTCGACCCGGACCAGTTCCTGCCAGGCCATCTTGTTCTTGCCGCTCGGCGAGGTTTCAAACAGATAAGCCGGATTGGCCGGATCGATCGTCAGCGTATAGGTGCCGAACATCGCCTTTTTTTCCTTCGGCGTATACTGCTTCAGGACTTGCCGGCGCATGTCGTACAGCATCACTTTCGGCGACAACAGCGCCCATAGCACCGCGACGCCCCCGATATAGCCGGCCGACTTGATGTCGCCGTAATAATAGTAATAAAACGTGCCGACCAGCACCATGATGCTCGGCACGATCCAGCGGTTTTTATTCAGTTGGCCTTGGACGTCTTTCGAATTCAGATATTGCACTTCGTTGAAATTGACCAGATCTTCTTCTCTGAACTCGTATTCTAATTCCAGCATGTTTTTTTTCTAATAATGTGTGGATGAAATCAGTGCAGCTTGATCATCGCGTGCACGGTGCGTCTGAATAAATTGGACAGGGTCAGCATCGCGGTGCGGAAATAACCGTGGATCGCGACCTGGTGCATCTTGTATAAGGACAGATACACGACCCGGGCAATGAAGCCGCCGACGCTGACCGAGCCCATCAAATTGCCCATCAGGTTGCCGACCGTCGAATATTTGCCGAGCGAGACCAGCGAGCCGTAATCGTAATAGACGAATTTGACCGGCCCCTTGCCGGACAGCCGGTTGCGGATCGTTTTACACAAGGCGCTTGCCTGCTGATGCGCGGCCTGCGCGCGCGGCGGCACATTGCCGGGGCGGCCGGGCCAGGCGCAGGCCGCGCAGTCGCCCATCGCGTAGATAGCCGGATCGGCGGTTTGCAGAAACTCGTCGACGACCAGCTGATTCAGGTGGTTGGTTTCGAGGCCGTCCAGCTGCTTCAGCCAGTCCGGTCCCTTGATGCCGGCGGCCCAGACCTTCAGGTCGGCCGGAATGATCTCGCCGTCGAGCGTCTTGATATGGTCCTTGGTCACCTCGGTGACCCGGCAGCCCAGTTTCAGATCGACGCCGAGCTTCAGCAATTGCTGTTTGGTCGCCTCGGCCAGCTTGCTCGGCAAGGCCGGCAGCAATTGCGGCGAGGCCTCGATGATCGTCAGGCGGACATTGCTGGACTCCCGAAGCCCGTAGACCGCGAGCAGATTGGTCACCTCGTGCAGTTGCGCGACCAGCTCCACGCCGGTCGCGCCGGCGCCGATGATCACGATCGACAAGGGCTTCTCATTAGCGCCTTCCTGGCCCGCAAACGTCTTGATATAGGTCTCGACCAATTGCTTCTGGAAACGGAAAGCCTGCAAGGTCGTATCGAGAAACAGGCAGTTCTCGGCAACGCCCTTGATGTTGAACGAGTTGCTGACGCTGCCGACCGCCATCACCAGGGTATCGTAAGCGAAGGTTCGCCGCGGGATCAGTTCCTCGCCGCTGTCGCTCAGCGTCGGGCTGACCGTGATTTCCTTTTTCGCGCGGTTCAAGCCTTCCATCTTGCCGAGCCGGAAGCGGAAATGATTCCGGTAGCCCTGGGCGAGATATTCGACCTGTTCGGATTCGTCCAGCGTGCCGGCGGCCACTTCGTGCAGCAGCGGTTTCCAGATATGCGTCGAGGCTGCATCGAGCAGCGTCACCTCGGCCCGGCCGCTCTTGCCGAGCTTGCGGCCCAGCTTGGTCGCAAGCTCCAGGCCCGACGCACCGCCGCCGACAATCACAATCTTGTGTTTTTCGTTATTCGTCTCCGCCATGACAATCCTTCAGCACTAGATAATTCGAATGTTGCGACATTATATCGAATCAGGCATCTTGAGGCTGATTTTATTGAATCAGCAAGTGTTTGCGTTGGCAGTTTAGGTGCAGTAAAGTACGGACTACCGGGATTAGTCAGGCGCTGGCTAGGGATACCGGTTGGGATCATCCAGTTCAGACGACTTCCCTTCCGACCGTAAAACAAGCACCCCTCGGATGGACCCTCAATATTCAACTCGAAAAACGGGCGGCATCATGAATAATACGAACAACAATAATCCTGTCACCGATCGTGATTTCAAGAAACCGGTCAGCTGGCTGCTGGGCCGGGAACTGTTGGCCGGCCTGAAATACATCGCGGCCTATTCGTTCATGGGCGACAAGCTCGATGCGAAGGACTGGATGCAGAACAAAGC
>Ga0208509_1000733_pt1 | contig 11266 bp, 8 predicted proteins | sample LakWasMeta7_HOW4_2_FD_183857 | JGI IMG/M metagenome (GOLD analysis project Ga0208509, IMG submission 183857) | Freshwater sediment methanotrophic microbial communities from Lake Washington under simulated oxygen tension - Sediment Metagenome... | ecosystem: Environmental > Aquatic > Freshwater >...
CTTTCTGGTACAGAACGGCTATTGCCTCTATGACGATGTGAACCGGCAGTCCATTGCCGGGCTGGAGCGCTTTCCCCGGCTTATCAATACGGACAAGCCTTTCCCGCTCACTTTCATCGAGCAGTATGCGCTGACCGAACTGACGGCAGAACTCGCCACCGCCTGTTTTGCCGGTATGCTGATGTTGCAGGCGATGGGCCTGGGCGGATGGATGTTTGACGGGATTGACCGGCACACCGTGCTGGGCGCCAGCGGAAACCCGAATGTGCCTGGGCTGGGTTTTCGCTATGACACCGATGCACGCTGGTCCATCCCCAACCCGACGGGACTCCCCGGTGTGTTTGAAGGCTATTGCCCGCCGCATTATGCCGACATGCGCGCTGCCGTGGAAGCCATCGCCCAGCGCAAGTTCGGTCCGGGCGGGCCTTATAACCCGAAAACGCCAGGACCGTGGAAAGAAAGCGCCAAGATACGCGGCAGCGCTGAGGTGCATAGCGAGGAATTCAAGGCCTGCGTCGCACTGCAAGCACAATATATCTATGACCGCTTCGGTAAATTCCCCGGCACCGTCCCGAGTATCTTCTGTTTGACGTATCTCCAGGCTCATCACCTCGATCTGGAGTTCTACGACCATCATTTCCAAGCCGGTGCTTACCTGAAAACCCACGCCGAGCATATGGCGCGTTGGCATGGAACTACGGAAAAGTAGCTGAAATTCAACGCAAAAAACGGGCAGCGCAGAGAGAAGGCTCTCGTCAGTGTAAAAGAGCATCCTATTTTTCTACTTTCCGGCATCTATTTTTACCCGCTCACAAGGAAACAACCGTTACAGAGGCAGGCGTAATTGACCCTTTTGGGGTTCAGTGATAACCCCGGGCTTAGACATTACTCTCCTAGCCGAGGAGTCCGCTTGATCGGGGCCAGATCATTTTATGGCTGCTCAAAAATTTCAGACATCGTGAGATTTGTGCTAATAAATTGGCTCAACTGATCTTTGGAGCCCGTAAATGCCGTGAATCCTTCTTCCGGAAGTCCAATAATGTTGGATTCCTCATGAACGAGCTCCCTGAGAAATCTGATTTGAGACTTTACAAGATCTCGTGGATGACTCATGCGGCGATCCGGTCTGAGCCCATAGCATAATTGTTCAGTCGATCAGCGAGTTCTTGATCAAAGATTTTCAATGTGGGGTGTAAGTTCTTGAGCGTTGAAATCATTCCATCGATAGCAAAGGCAAAATTAGCAAAATTCTGCTCATTTTGGTCATTCTCAAAATACTGAAAAGCGATATGACAGTTGGACATAGCCCCATAAAGAGTATTAATAGCTTTCGCTAAATTATGTTTTGGAGTCAGGCTTTCGTGCCATTTTGTTTCGACAATATCAATCAATTTGGCCCACATATTACCTCCTCAGGCGTCGGCACGCTTGAGGGTAACCGCTCCCAGACGTTGTCGACGCTGTCTTCGTCCTGATCAACGACGGCCTGCCGGTGTTTCTGCTTGCGCAGGTGATCGAGGGCCAGATTGCGCCCGACCTCAAACAGGAACGGCCGGGGAGCGGCGATGTCCTGGCTTTGCGCCGCCTGCGTGAAGCGTAGATACGCCTCGTGCGCCAGATCCTCGGCGGTGTCGGGACAGCCGACAATACGGAAAATGACCGCAATCAGCGATTCGCGGTGACCCAGAAATAATAAGTCGGCGTTCAAGAAAGCTATCCGTGAAGTTGGCGAGAAACTGCCGGCAACCAATGAAGACGATCCGGCGCAGATTTTGCACGCAAGATATGCGCCGCCTTCGGATTTTCCGGTTTTCCGCCGGGGCCGTCCGGCTTTACGAAAACCGACTGTGTCATATCACGCAGCCGAGTTGGGTAATATGACGCAGCCGATTCGGTTTAGCTGCCCACAGGATCCTGCCGCGCCGAGGACTCACCGATAAACGGCGCTTATGCCGTCTTCAAAGAAGGCGTGACGGATAAAAATTTTCCCGAAAGATGGTGGGGGGATTGGGCCAGCTTATACGTCTTACAAAGAGTTAAGCCCAACCTGATCGTAATCCAGTTTTTTTCACCTACGTTTTAGCATTGACATGTCCATCAAAATGCAATCACTCGTCTGCATGCTGCTGTTCATACTCAGCATGATTCTGATTTGCGTAACCGCCAAGCCCGCCGCCGCAACCTCCTTGCGCGCTTTCGAAGCCGACAGCCTCGAAAAGATTCAGGCCGTTTGCAGCGGCCGGCCTTTCCCGCCGGTTTTGTGGTCGCTCGACTGTCCTCACGGCCGCAAGGAACTGAACTTGCCGGCGAGATAAAGCAGCGCTACCCCGGTTTTGATCGGGTGTTGATCTCCAATTCCATATCCAAAACCAGCGGCGCAAACATGGCCCTGACATTATCCCGGACAAAGGCCGGCGCTTTAGCGGGCGAACCAGCGTTATAAGGGGGGGCCGGATCATATTCGGCCTGGAGCTGAATGGCTTCCGCATAGGCCTTACCGCGCAAGGCGGCCGCGATTTCCAGGCCCAAATCAATCCCGGCCGTAACCCCGCCGGCTGTCACCAGACTGCCGTCCCAGACCACGCGTTTATCCAAAGGCTGCGCACCGAACTTTTCCAATAAGGCCACTGTCGACCAATGCGATGTGGCTTTTTTGCCTTTCAACAGCCCCGCCTTACCGAGCAACAAGCTGCCGGTACAAACACTGGCGATATATTTGGAAGTCGCCGCTTTGGTTCGAATGAAATCGACAAAGGACTTATTTTTCATGGCTTCCAGTGTTCCTGTTGCACCGCCCGGAACGAATAAAATATCCAATCGATCCGGACACTCGCTTTGCCTATGCGTGGGCACAATCGAAAAGCCGCCGCAGGGCACCGGCGTCAAGTCATCGCCGGGCGAAATCAAACACACTTCGGCCCCCATCATGGAGGCAAATATAAACTGTGGATTGATCAGATCCGGCGCATAAAAGCCGGGGTATAACAGCATCGCAATTTTTTCATTGCCCACCATTTTCATGTCTGCGGCGCTCATGAAAGCTTTATGCGCCTGTTGGGAAGCCGCTTTGGCTCCGTTTTTCCGCTGTTCATCGCTTTCGGCGGCTTTCATGCTTTTTCCTAAAGGGGCGAGGGCTGCGGTAATTAATCCTAACTTGGTGAATTGTCGACGATCCATAAAATATTCCCCAGGGTAACCAGAATAAACGGCTGAATACTGATGACTCAGGATGAGCCATCAGAAATGATAAAAACGTCAAAAAGTGACCGATCCGCTGAAATAGACGGTCGTTCCTTGAGCGGGCGTCACGCGCGTGTCAAAGTAGTTCAACCGTTGAAAATAGTCGTTGTCGGTCAGGTTCTTGATCGAGACGCCCAGTTTGTAACCCTTTTTTCTATAAGCGATATCCGCATCTATGGTGTAAAAGCTATCGCTTCTGTAAAGATTGTCTTTGGCCAAATAGGTGCCTGATTGCGCATAGATTCCCGTGCCTACACTCCATCCTTCCAGCATGGGGTCATGAAAAGCGTAATTAGCCCAGAAACGTCCGGAATGTTTCGGCACGCCCGGCAAATGGTTGCCGTCGGGCACCCCTGCCAGATCATCGGTGAATTCCGCCTCGGTAAAGGCGTAATTGCCCAACAGGCTCAAACCGTCGGTCACTTGCCAGGTCATGTCGGTCTCGATACCGGTCGAGCGCTGCTGGCCTTTGGTAACCGACCGGAACTGAGCATCCGTAAAATCCGTGACTCTGACGTTTTCCCGTTCAATTTGAAAGACCGCAATCTGCCCCGCCAGCTGCCCGGCAATGTCAAATTTGACGCCGGCCTCGATCTGCTTGGAGAGCTCAGGCTCGGGCGTCGAAACATAATTGGCTCCGCCCTGACCGCGCATGCCTTCGCTATAGTCTGCAAACAGCGAAAATTCATCGGTGATGTCAATAAGCCCGCCAACATTGGGCAGGAATCGGCCGGAATCGGAGTTGAATTCCGCCCCGGAAACCGTATTGGCAAAATCCGTCGTCACATGGCTTCTGCGCACGCTTGCCAGCAGGTGCAGGCGTTCATGGATCGTGCTCTGCAACTGGAGATAGCCGCCGTAAGTCGTGTTTCTGGCCAATTGATTCTGCTCACGCGCGCCCGGCGTGCTGAATGGAACCCGAAAGACCGGATTGCTCAGGTCGACGGCGGCGCTGAGAGGAAGCAGGGCGAAATCCATGAAGCCGTCGTCATCGAGCTCGCTGAAGTCGGCGCCGAACAACACGGTATTCTTGGTCGGACCCAGGTCGAATTTAGCCGTGGCATAAACCTGCACGCTCTTTTCTTCCTGCTCTTGAGCCAGTTCGCTATTGGCCAATCCCCATGTTGAAGGCGGTAACAGCGGTTGATCGGCTCCGAAGCTAAAGCCATTGCCGACCAAGTTCTGCGCCAGGGTATCGAATTTGGAATGGGAATAGCGTCCTTTGGCGGTGAATGACCAGATATCGTTCAAGCGGTGGTCCAGCGTACCCCAGACGCCATAGAATTCCGAATTACTTTTGGCGATATCATCCGGACCGATGAACAGTTCCGGCCGGATCCTGAAATCGCCGGCGACGGTGCCGGTCGCCGGCAAGCCCTGGTAGTCCTGCTGCTCCCAGCGTGAAAACTTACCTTGCAGAGTAAACGTGGTGTCGTCGTTGTTAGTGAAGGTCAGGGTAGGGTTGACATTGAACCGGTCCGTATCGAGCACGTCGATATTGCTGCCGCTGTTCGTGTATTCTCCCGTGAAACGGAACAGGATGTTGTCGTTGATCGGCTGGTTCAAGTCCACAAACGGCTGGGCAAAATCATACAGCCCGGCTTTGACGCCTATTTCATAGAACGCCTCTTTTTGCGGCAGCTTGGAAACCAGGTTGATCATGCCGCCCACCGGGGAGCCGTTGCCGCCGCCGTAAAGCACCGCATTGGCGCCTTTCAGCACTTCAATCCGCTCGATATTGACCATACTGCCCTGGTCCCCCGCATTTAAATATTGGGTGAAGCCGTCGATAAACTGCCGCGCCGCAAACCCGCGAATCAGTGTCGGCTCAAAATTGGGCGTGATCGCGGAAATACGGGGAACGACACCGCTCACGTTGCGTAAACTTTCCTCCACCGTAATGGTTTGCTGATCATCCGTCACGGCCTTCGGGACGACATGGATCGACATCGGCGTTTCGATGATCGGCGTATCGGTTCGGGTCGCGGTGGATGAATTGGACAGGCTGTAATCCGTGCGCGAAAGATCGGCCGCGTCGTATTCCGCCGTGCCGGAGACCTTCACCGGCGGCAGCGTATCCGGCGCCTGATTCGAATTCAACTGCAACGCCGGTTTCTCGATCAACACCGTGCCGTTCTCGGCGATCCGGTAACTCAGGCCGCTCTTCTGCAACAACTGCCCAAGCGCCACTTCCGGCGTGTAGTTGCCGTGCACTCCCTGGCTCGACAAGCCCTCGGTGATACCGGTGTCGTACACCAGTTGCAAACCGCCGGCCTCGGCCAGCCGGTTCAAGGCGGTCGCCAGCGGGCCCGCCGGAATGTCGAAGGCTTGGCCGGCGCCTTCCGCTTCGGCCGCCGTCGATGCCGCCAGCACCGCGCTCAATACCAGCAATGAGGCGGGTCTGTGCAAACGGCGCGAACGGCCGGCGGATGGATCGTTTACTGTCATGAAATTCCTCCTGGGATCTGATACGTTGATTTACCAACGTGTGACGCACGGACGACGACAAACAGGAGATCGTGAGAGAAAATTTTTTAGCGAAAATAGACCCGCCAGGTTTTAAAAACCTGGCGGGTCTATTTTATGGGTGCAGCAGGATCAGATAGTCGCCGAGGCGGGTAGAATGCAGCTTCAGTGAAGTTTCCAGCGCATCGAGCACGACCAGCGGCTGGTCGGTGCGGAACACGCCGTTGACGCGGCGCTTAGCCAGGCTGCTGTCGGCAATCGCCAGGTAGCCGCGGTGATAACGATTCAGTTCGGCAATCACCTCGCCCAGCGGCCGATTTTGAAAGACCAGCTTGCCGCGCTGCCAGGCGGTCACGGCCTGGCTGTCGATCGCCTTTACCTCGCCGATTCCGCCTTGCGGACCGAACGCCAACTGATGGCCTTCGCCGAGCTCGGTATGAAAATCCCGCCCGCGGCCGCCGTCGATCGCCACGCGATGCTCGGTCACGCTGACTTCGGTTTGACCGTCAAGCAGCCGGATATTGAACGCGGTGCCGAGCGCCGTCACCACGCCCTCCCCGGCCCGCACCCGAAAAGGCCGAGCCTGGTCGGGGCTGACCTTGAACCAGGCTTCCCCTTGCAGCAAATCCAGTTGCCTTTGCGACCCGTCGATATGCGCCGCCAGCGCGCTGTTGCCGTTCAGATACACCCTGGAGCCGTCGCTCAAGCGGATCTCCCGCGTTTCGCCGAGACCGGTGCGGAAATCGGCCTGTAGCCAGATTGACAGCGGGCCGGATAGCCACACGCTCAGACAAGCCGCCGCCAAGGCGGGCGCGGCCCAGCGCCAGCGGCGAGCGTTTTTAGGCGTTCCGGTATTTGCAGGCAGGACGATCCGGTGTTTGACCGCATCCAGTTCGCCCCACAAGGCGCACACCGCGTCATACGCCTGCCGGTGCCTCGGATCCGCATTGATCCAGGCGGCGAACTCGGCGCGCTCGCGGGCGCTGACCGCGCCGCTGTCGAGCCGGACCCACCAGGCATTCGCGGCGGCCTTGATGTCGGCATGTAGGGTTGATTTCATCGTGACGATTCAGGAATGGGCTGTTGCCATTATAGGACGCATGACCCGCCAAAAAAAGGAGGCTTCATCTTACAGCGCATCCATGTCCTGCAGTGTGCGTAGCGCATGGCGCAGATGCTTTTCGACCATATTCCGGGTAATGCCCAAACGCTCGGCGATTTCGGCATGGCTCAGGTCTTCGAACTTCCGCAGCACAAACACGGCCCGGCATTTGGGCGGCAGGCTATTGACCGCCTCGACCAGCGTATCCAGGCGCTGCCGGGCTTGGGTAATCTGTTCGGGATTCAGGCCGTCCGCCGGCTGCAAGTCCTCGCTCGACAGCCCGGCCTGTTCGGCGTAGAGATGGCGCACCCGATGCCGGCGCTCATGATCGGTCGCCAGATTGGCGGCGATCCGGTGCAGCATCGCGCGGGGATTGTCCGCCCGCTGCCACAGATTGCCCGCCGACATGCGCTGATAGGTTTCCTGCACGATGTCGGCGGCGGTTTCCAGACAGCCGCAACGACGATACATCACGCGGCGCAGTTCGAGGTCGTAGAGCTTGATCAGTTGAGTGATAAAGGCGGCGTTGCTCATGGCAAGGAACGGTTCTTGGGTGTGACACAAGAAATCCTTATAGCAATTTTGATGCCAGCAGGCATGGTCAGAAGCTTGCGATCCGCCGCCCATTGGAACGGTACGGGCGGCGCTACCGCTTTATCCGTCTTGAATCAACGGATTAACAATCCGCGTCCGCTCCTTGTAACGTCTATCCCGGTTTATTGAAGACTCAAGGCAAACCGAAATGCCTCCGCAAGCGCAGTCCGGGAAACCCACCGGGATCAATGAAACTGTGTGAAATAACCTGCCGAATGAGCCAAATGACACAGTTCCAAGCATCGGCAATGCATAGCCCGACGGGGCATGCGGCCCCGTCCACAGGATTTCTCGCAAACGTCAAGGCGTCGGCAACCATGAAGCATTGGGGACGGCTTAGAATCCCCGGCGTGCCGAAAAATTAAAATTCCACTTTGACCGAACCCAAAAACGTCCGCGGGACACCAGGCTGGGTCTGGTGGATGAATGCGGCGAAGCCGTTGCTGGAGGCGATGTATTCCTTATCCAGCAGATTTTCTATGTTGAATTGCCAGGTCACATTGGACGGCCCGACTTGATGTCGATATTTCAACATCGCATCGACTCGCGCGTAACCGGGCATGTCAAAACTGTTGTCGATGTTGCCGGCACGATCGCTCGCCAGATAAACGCCCGCTCCGGCGCTGAAACCTTGCGCACCCAGGCGTGAAAAATCATACGTCGTCCAGACACTGCCGGAATTTCGAGGCACGTTCGCAAAGCGATGGCCGGTGTTGCCGGAACCGCTGGAACCGATGACCGTATCCAGCGGCGCCGAATCCTTGGTCACTTCGGTATCGGTGTAGGCATAGGTCGCGATGACGTTCCAGTCGTCGGTCAGTTGTCCATTTACATCCAGCTCGATACCGCGGCTGCGTTGTTCCCCGGTGATGGCGACCTTATTAACGAACGGCGCAGGCAGAGGGGTTTGGATATTTCTCTTCGTTAGCTCAAAGAAAGCGAGGTTGGCCGTCAGCCTGCCGTCCAGCCATTCCCCTTTCAAGCCGACTTCATATTCCCTGGATTTTTCGGGATCGGGAATGTCGCCGGTGACCGTCGTGCCCTGGTTGGCCGCATTGAAGGTTTTCACATAATCGGCATAGATTCCGAGCCAGGGCAGCGGATGATACAAGAGTCCTACTCGCGGGCTGAACTCATCGACCCGTTTTTTGCTGCCGGAAGCCTTGAATTCGGCATGATCGAAACGGCTGCCGAACAAGAGCTGCCACTGATCCCACAGCGCGACCTGATCCTGTAGATAAAACCCGTACCATTCGTTTTTGGTCTTGTTGAACGGGCCGACAGGGTCGTTCAGAAAACCGGTAAAACCATACACCGGATTGAAGACATTGATGGTCGGGACATTGCCTCTGAACTGGCTGCTGGCGCCGGCATCGCTGCCGTGATAATAATCCGTCCCGACCAATAGGGTATGCTTCAACTCCCCCGTTGCAAAATGACCGGTCAAATCAACGGTACCGTATTCGTTTCCGAATTGGCCGGCGGTTTTCAAGAATCCTCTGGCCAAATCACCCTGAAGAGTGGTATTGCCGTTCGAGAATGTTTGGGCCGTTGCACTGTTCTCTCTGATGATCGAAAACCTGCCGCGCACTTTCCAGTCATCATTGATCCTGTGCGTCAACGTCGCATCGCCTTCATAAAACTCCGAATTATTGTAATCGGTCGGCTCGTTGCCCCGGAAACTGCGGGGAATTTTTCCCGGAATGACGCCGGAGAGTTGCAGATCGAACGGAATCCCGGAGTCGCTGACGGTCTTCCGGTTTTGATACATGAAATCCAGATCGAGCTGCGTGTCTTTGCTGATCATCCAGGTCAGCGACGGGGCCACGAAATCGCGGTCATCAAACGCAAAGTCCCGGAAAGAATTGCTGCCCAGATGCTCGTAATTGATTCGGTATAGCAAGGAGCCGTCTTTCGTGACCGCCCCCGTCGAATCCAGCAAAGTCCGGTAGGTATCGTAAGAACCGAATTGTTGCTGCAGGGAATGGTAGGTCGCCTGTTGCGGCCGTTTAGTGGTCACATTGACCAGACCGCCGGGTTGGGTGCGCCCGAACAGCATGCCGGCAGGCCCTTTCAACACCTCGACGCGCTGAACGTTGGCCAGTGAGATATTGATGCTGTTCGGCGTCAACACGCCGTCGCGGTAGATTGAATCGTTGGTAAAGCCCCGGATTTGAAGATTTTCACTCACGCCGGAGCCAAAGCCCCAGCCCTTAGAAACGCCGCTGACGTTCTTAAGCACGTTGTCCAGTCCGATTGCCTGCTGATCGTTGATGACCGCTTTCGGTACGACCTGAACCGAAGCCGGCGTATCGAAAATCGGCGTGTCGGTCTTGGTGGCGGCAACGGCATTGGAAACGGCATAATCGGTGTTATAAGGATCGTTCGGATCGGTGTCCGCTTGCCCCTTGACCGTCATCGCCGGCAAGGTCTCCGGATGGGAGCTGTTTTGAGTCGACGGCGCGCCGCCGATGCGCTCCAGCGTAATCGTGTTGGCGCCGCTGAAGCGATAGCCAAGCCCTGAATCCTGCAAAACCCGGCGCAGGGCTTCGGCGGTCGTATAGTCTCCGGCAACGCCCGGCGAGGTCTTGCCCTTGACCATGTCCGGCGCATAGACGAACTGAATGCCGGATTGCTCGGCCAGGCTGCTCAACGCCGAATACAAGGGCTGCCTGCCGATAGTGAAATGGCGCTTGCCGCTGTCGGCGGCCTTTACGGCAGGCGCGGACGCAGGTTCTCCGGCCTGAAGGGGCGGCGCGACCAGCACGGCCAGGCCCACGTACAGCGTCAAAGGGGCGGTCTTGCGGTGTTTGCCGAATAGAGGGTGTTCTCCAGAAGTATGCATGTCTTGTCCTATGTTGTGTGTGACATAGGCAATTACGCTTGAGGCGGCAGCGAACCGCACAACACAGGGATGCGGCAAATTGTCGCAGGACGTCGGGTCCCTGACGGAATGGGCAGGGACTCAGGAACCGATCATCACCAACGGACCCGCGCGGCGGATATGCACCGGCAGCGTTGCCGGCAAGGCATCCAGCCAGGCGTCGACGTTACCGAGATCGATCGCGGCGTTGATCTCGCGTTCGCCGAGATCGGCAGCGAGCAGTTTGATTGGGCTGCGCCGGTAACGATTGATTTCAGCGATCACCTGTTTCAGCGGCACGAAGTTCATGATCAGCCGCCCTCGCCTCCAGGCGGTGCTGGCCGAGACGTCGGCGGCTTGGGGTACGCTCAAGGTCCGACCGTCGAAGGCCACGCTCTCGCCGGGCGCGAGCACGACGGCGGCACCGAACGCTCCGGTTGGCGCGAGTTTGGCGGCGCGCACCCTGCCCTGCAACAGCGTGATCACGCCGGCCGGACGCGCGTAGCGAACGACGAAACGCGTGCCCAGCGCTTCGGTGACGGTGTCGCCGCTCTGCACCCGGAACGGCCGGCTGCTGTCGTGCGCGACCTCGAATTCCGCTTCGCCGTGCAGCAGGCGCACGCGCCGCTCGCCGCCGTTGATCTCGACATCCAGGGCGGTGTCGGTGTTCAGATGAATCAGGCTGCCGTCCGCGAGCCGCACGTCGGCCCGCCCGCCGATGCGGGTGTGATAATCAGCCCAGCTATTGAAGAGGTAATCGGGATAAAAAGCCAGCGCGGTCGCCAGCACCGCGCAGGCGGCGGCAAGGCCCGCGCCGCTCCGGCGCCACCAAGCCTTTGTTCGCGAGGATTTTTCGGCATGATGGCGGCGCTTGCGGTCCGCCCTGAGCGGCCCTTCCAGCTGCCGCCAGAGACTTTCGATACGCCGATAAGCCTGATCGTGGGCCGGGCTTTGCCCGCGCCAGGCTTCGAATTCGGCAAGATCGGCCGCCGCCGGCGTGC
>Ga0208509_1000737_pt1 | contig 11199 bp, 10 predicted proteins | sample LakWasMeta7_HOW4_2_FD_183857 | JGI IMG/M metagenome (GOLD analysis project Ga0208509, IMG submission 183857) | Freshwater sediment methanotrophic microbial communities from Lake Washington under simulated oxygen tension - Sediment Metagenome... | ecosystem: Environmental > Aquatic > Freshwater >...
CCACTTGAACCGCCGGTTCAAGGACGAAGGCATACTACGGCGCAGGCGGGAGATACGTTCTACTCCGCATAGCAAAAATCCCTCATGAATTACTGGCTAATGAAGTCCGAACCAGACACGTTCGGCATCCACGACTTATTCAACAAACCCAATCAAACCGAGCACTGGGATGGCGTGCGTAATTACCAAGCCAGAAACATGATGCGGGATGATATGAAACTGGGCGATTTGGTGTTTTTCTATCACTCCAACTGCGACGAGCCCGGCATAGTCGGCATTATGGAAATCGTCAGAGAAGGCTACCCTGATTTTTTTGCCTTCGATCCTGAAGACAAACACTTTGATCCTAAAAGCGACCCGGCCAATCCACGCTGGATTATGGTAGATGTTAAATACCTCAAAACCCTGTCTCGCACTATCACACTCAAAGAACTCAAACTAAAAGAAGAGCTAGCCGACTTGGCTTTGCTTAGACGCGGCAATCGTTTGTCAATCATGCCGGTCAGCAAAGCACAGTGGGATTTTATTTTGTCGCTGGAATAAAGGCGTTACTTAGCATTGCCGCCAGAAAACAGCCGGTAAGCCGGATTATCCGTTTCTTCCTGATAGTTAAACCCTAAGCCATCCAGACAATGCTCAAACGCTGGCTTTTCTGCATTGGCGATTTGCACGCCCATCAATACTTTGCCGAATGCTGCTCCGTGATTGCGGTAGTGAAATAAGCTGATATTCCAACGCCCACCCAGAGCCAATAAAAACTTCAGTAATGCGCCGGGACGCTCTGGAAATTCCAAACTGTAAATCAATTCGCTAAGCTCGCAAGGCGCATGCCCACCCACCATGTAGCGAACATGCTCTTTGGCTAGCTCATTCGTTGTCATGTCAGTTACCGGAAAACCCTGGCCCTGTAATTCCTCAATCACAGTCGCGCGATCAGCTTCAAGGCCGCTGCTGGATAAGCCAACAAAGACCTGCGCCTGCGCTGGATTAAAATAGCGATAATTAAATTCGGTGATGCTGCGTCCGCCGAGCATTTTGCAAAAATGCAGAAAACTACCCGGCACTTCCGGGATTGTTACCGCCAGCAAAATCTCTCGATGCTCTCCTACTTGCGCACGTTCCGCCACATAGCGCAATCTATCAAAGTTGATATTCGCGCCACTGTCAATCGCCACCAAGGTTTGCCCGGTGACCTGCTCGCGTTCGACATATTTCTTCAAACCTGCAACAGACAAAGCCCCGGCAGGTTCAGCAATCGAACGGGTATCATCAAAAATATCTTTAATCGCCGCGCAAATTTCATCGGTGTTGACGGTAATAACTTCATCAACATAATGTTGCGCCAGTCGAAATGGCTCTTCGCCAACTTGCTTAACCGCCACGCCATCGGCAAATAACCCTACTTGTTTAATGATGACACGGCTTTTTGCCTGTAATGCGCGATTGAGACAATCAGCATCATCCGGCTCGACACCAATAATTTTTATATCCGGCCGCACAAATTTTACATACGCGGCAATCCCTGCAATTAAACCGCCGCCGCCGACAGGGACAAATATCGCGTGCAAATCGCCGGTTTGTTGCCTGAGAATTTCCATTGCCACCGTACCCTGCCCGGCAATGACATCAGGGTCATCATAAGGATGAATAAACACCATGTCTTTTTGCTCAGCCAACTCTTTGGCATGCCCATAAGCATCATCATAAGAATCACCGAATAAAACAGTCTTGGCGCCTCTGGCTTTAACCGACTTAACCTTAATTTCCGGGGTGGTTTTGGGCATCACAATCAACGCTTTAATACCCAAGTGTTTAGCCGACAAGGCTACGCCCTGCGCATGATTGCCTGCGGACGCAGCAATTACGCCTTTCGCTCTGGCAGCCTCATCCAGCAAGGAGATCTTGTTATAGGCACCACGAATTTTGAAAGAAAACACCGGTTGCAAATCTTCCCGTTTTAGCAAGACGGTATTATTCAATCGCTCCGACAGTGATGACGCTTTATCCAATGGCGTTTCTATCGCCACATCGTAGACTTTGGCGCGTAATATTTTTTCTATGTAGTGTTTTAGCATTAGCAAAAATCGGCTGAGGAATAGGGGCTTCTTAAGGTATTATCACACATCAATTAACTCTTACCGCAACCCTTACAACACAAGGAAAAACTATGACCCAAGATGAATTAAAACAAAAAGTGGCTCAAGCGGCGATCAAGTACGTCAAAGACGTGCCTATTATTGGCGTCGGCACAGGTTCAACCGTTAATTACTTTATCGACTATCTAGCTGATTTCAGAGCAGAAATTGAAGGCGCCGTGTCCAGCTCGGAATCAAGCACACAACGTTTGAAAAAGCTGGGCATTCCAGTTCTTGATTTAAACGCAGTAGGTCCGCTCGAAGTTTATATCGATGGCGCAGACGAAGTTAGCCCGCACAAACATCTTATCAAAGGCGGTGGCGGCGCATTAACTCGCGAAAAAATCATCGCTGCTGCCAGTAAAACATTTGTCTGCATCGTTGATGAAAACAAAACTGTGGATGTGTTAGGTAAGTTCCCACTACCGGTTGAAGTAGTGCCTATGGCCAGAAGTTATGTTGCCAGAGAACTTGTTAAATTGGGCGGCCAACCGATCTGGCGCGAAAATTACATCACCGACAACCACAATGAGATCCTGGATGTACACAACCTGAGCATTCTTGAGCCGAAAAAACTCGAAGCCATCATCAATAATATTGTTGGTGTAGTCACCGTAGGTATTTTTGCCGAGCGCCCTGCCGACATCGTCTTAGTCGGCAAAGGTACTGAAGTTATAACTCTTTAAATATTCATTGCCATAGCAGGCAATACGCAAGCTGTGGCAATTACAATAACTAATCGCTATTAGAAACCAGAGGATCAATTATGAAAAAAATTATGTTGCTTGCAGCTGCAATGCTTTTTTCCAGCAGTACCTTTGCCAAGACCGATCATTATTTGCTGCTTGATAGTAACCACGTGCAACATTTGAAAATCACTACCGTAGGTGATGATGTCAACGTTAGTGCTGATGTGGATTTTGAGCCGGACAACACCGAGAAAGGTGCTCATGGCTGCTCAGCCGATATTGCCGGCAAAGCAAAACACGTTAATGAAAACGAATTGGTATTGAAAAAACAACTTGAAGGCGAAGCTAAGTTTTGCTCGTTAAATATTAAATTAACACCAACTGGCGCGGTAATTGAGCAATCGGCCGATTGTAGCTATTTTACCGCTGGCAGCTGCCGTTTCTCTAGCGAAGGCAAAGAACTCGTCAAGGTTAAATATATCCGGGAATAGGTTTTGCTCGCATTAAATGTTGGGTTGCGAAGCGCATGCAACCCAACACTGCTTTATCCGGCTTATAACTGGGACATCGGTTACTTAACGTAAGTCAACCAATCGGCATGGTCATCGCGACGGCCATGCACATAATCAAAGTACAAAGATTGCAATTTTTCAGTGATCGGCCCGCGGCTGCCACTGCCTATTTTGCGGTTATCCAACTCTCTGATCGGCGTTACTTCTGCAGCAGAACCGGTAAAAAAGGCTTCATCAGCGACATAAATTTCATCGCGGGTAATACGTTTTTCAGTAACTTCAAAGCCTTGTTCTCTGGCGATGGTAATCACGCTATCTCGAGTAATACCTTCCAGTGCTGAAGTGGTTTCTGGGGTATAAATCTTACCGTCGCGGACGATGAACAGGTTTTCCGCGCTGCCTTCAGCCGCAAAGCCTTCATGGTCAAGCATTAATGCTTCATCGTAGCCATTGGACCTGGCTTCTTGCAGCGCCAGGATGGAGTTGATGTAATTGCCGTTGGCTTTGGCTTTGCACATGGTGCTGTTGTGGTGATTGCGGGTGTAAGACGAAGTACGGATACGAATACCTTGTTCAATGCTATCCGCGCCCAAATAGGCACCCCAAGACCAAGCGGCGACCATGACATGCACTTTCAGGTTGTCGGCTCTTAAGCCCATGCCTTCAGAACCCAAAAAGCACATGGTACGGATGTAAGCACTATCGAGGTTGTTTTTGGCAAGCGCATCTAGCTGCACTTGATTGATTGTATCTTTATCAAACGGCATGGTCATCGCCATGATGTGCGCCGAGCGAAACAAGCGGTCGGTATGCGTCTGGTTTCTGAAAATCGCGGTGCCCTTGTCTGTTTGATAGGCCCTGATGCCTTCAAATACGCCCAAACCGTAATGCAAAGTGTGTGTCAGGACGTGGACTTTAGCTTCACGCCACTCAACCCATTGTCCATCCAGCCAAATAACGCCATCTCTATCGTCCATCGTCATCGTTTATTCTCCAACATGTTTGATTATGATTATTTAGTCCATGACATCGTGCCAGATGTGCTCGACCTGCGTCCTCATTCCAGCGACCTCGGCCTCATCAACCAGCGCACGATCGCCTTGCAATACCAGCTTATGCCCAATATCGCGATAGGCGCAATAAGCAGTTTTGAGTGTATTGGCGACAGTCTCAGATATAAAACCGTCTGCCTGTAAGCCATCCAGCAGCCTGACATTATCGGTATAAGTAGTTAATGCCGAGTTGTTTGCCGCACGCGCCAGGATGCCGAATTGTACTATAAACTCAATATCGGCAATACCGCCCTTGCCTTGTTTGAGATCAAACTTGGTAGCATCTTTGTTGGTCAATGCGGCGCGCATTTTTTCGCGCATCTCCCTGACTCCCGTTTTCAGGCCGTCAACGTCTCTTGGCAAACTTAAAATACGTTGCCGTATCGCTTGATAACTGGTTTTTAATCGCACATCTCCAGCGATAAAACGACCACGTACTAAGGCCTGATGTTCCCAAGTCCAGGCTTGGTTTTTCAAATATTCTTCATAGCCATTGATATGAACCACTAACAATCCGGAATCGCCGTTGGGACGTAGACGCATATCTACTTCATACAGTATGCCGGACAGCATTTTGGTGTCCATAATATGCCGGACTCTCTGCCCTAAGCGGCCATAAAACTGGCTGCAGGAAATAGGTTTATTGCCATCAGTCAGCGCATTGCCGTCCTGGCAATCATAAAGAAATACCAAATCAAGATCGGAACCATAACCCAGTTCGATACCACCCAATTTGCCAAATCCCAGTACTGCAAAGCCATCAGCGCTGAGCCGACAACTTGGCGGCAGGCCATGATTTTCGGTCAGCATGTGCCAAGCTCGATCAACAACATGTTCAACGATGCTCTCGGCAATGTAAGTCAGATAATCACTGACCACCATCACCGGAATCACCCCCATAATGTCGGCTGCTGCTACGCGCAACACGCACAGTTGTTTAAATTGCCTCAGCACCACCATCAGTTGTTCCAGATCCTGCACGTCTACCTGAGCTAAAAGCCGCTGTAATTGCGCATCCAGATCGACTTTTTTAAGCGGCTCATATAATGACCGGGTATCCATTAATTCATCAAACAACACTGGATACCGCGATAAATACTCACAAATCCAAGGACTGGCTGAGGACAGTCGAATTAATTGATTCAAGGCTTCAGGGTTTTCTGCCAACAACGATAAATACACGTTACGACCCGCAACTGCCTCAAATAATTGCAAAATACGCAGCAACGTTTCACCGGGGTTGTCGGCAGACTGTAATGCCTCAATTAACTGCGGCATTAATCGATCCAGCACGCCAGCGCCTTTACTGGTCAAGCGCTTAACTGCTGGGGAGTTTTTGAATGTTCCAATCGCTGCCAGTATCGATTCCGGCTGTTGAAAACCGTAGCCCTGCAACGTTGCCAGCAAGTCCTGCTCGTCACCGACACCGGTCCAAATATTCTGGCGATGTCGATCACCCGCGTCCTGTTTTGATAACGAAAACACTTGATCAAATACTGCATGTACCTGCGCCCTGACCTGATCCAAATCACGTTTGAAGCTAGCCCAATCGGCATAATCCAGTGAGTATGAGAGTGCCAGCTGGGCTGTCTCGCTAGTGGGCAAATCATGCGTTTGCCGGTCTTGGTATTGCTGAATATGATTTTCCACCCGACGCAGAAAGCAATACGACTGTGTTAGCTGATCAACATCCGCCAGCGGCAATAATTCCAGCTCTCCTAGCCGTTGCAGCACATCCAAAATGCCGCGAATTTGCAGCGACTTCTCAGTCCCACCACGAATCAACTGAAACGCCTGACCGATAAACTCGATTTCGCGTATACCGCCAGGCCCCAACTTGATATTGTCCAGCCGATCTTTACGTCTTAACTCCTGGGTAATCTGCGCCTTAAGTGAACGTAACTCTTCAAATGCGCCGTAGTCCAAATACCGCCGGTACACAAAAGGCCGGAACATCGCCATCAATTGGGCACCGGTAGTAAAGTCGCCCGCCACCTGCCGCACTTTAATCATCGCGTAACGCTCCCACTCGCGCGCCTGCGTTTGGTAATAATTTTCCATGCCGTCGAAGGTCATCAGTATCGGCCCACTATCGCCAAACGGCCTTAAGCGAATATCGGTTCTGAATACAAAACCCTCGACGGTAATGGCATCCAGCACCTTCACCAGACTCTGGCAAATCTTGGTGAAAAATTCGGCATAACTGGTCTGTTTTTTATCCGGCAAGACACCATTTTCGGCGTAGGCAAAAATCAAATCGATGTCGGAGGAATAATTCAGCTCATAAGCCCCCAATTTGCCCATGCCCAACACCACCAGCTGCTGCGGCGTGCCATCGGACAGCACTGGCGTTCCGCGTTTAGCGCAGGCCTCACGGTAAAGAAAATCCAACGCATATTGAATGCAGGTATCGGCAAGATGCGATAAATCCAGCAAGGTTTCCGATAGCTCAGACCAGCCAGCCAAATCCCGCCAAGCTATTCTGACCATCTCGCGGCGTCTGAAGGTGCGCAACACAGACATTAACTCAAGTTCATCAGCAGGCAACTTTGTGGCTAACCGATCGAGATAAGCGTCATCGCTATATTTCGCCAACAAATCCCCGGTTGCGACTAAATCGACAAATAACTCCGGCTTAGCCAAGCAACTGTCTGTCACAAATTCACTGCTTGCCAACACTTTGGGCATAGACACGGTTAACTGTGGCCGTTGTTCAAACTCGAGCTTGTGCTCTACCAATTGCTGATAAACGTTGCTTAACGAATTTTGAACGGCTCCCTGCATTGCCGCAGGCACACTGGAACAATCAAACTCAGGCATAGAGGTTACAGACATGGGTATTCCGGCTGTGATAAAAAGCCATGATAACGAAAATAGGGATGTAAACAGAAGTCTTGTAGCAAATGACGCGAGGCAAAGATGCTCAACTGTTTGGCAGAATTGGCCCATGCCATTAAATCAAGAAACGTCTGTCCTGAATTTGCGAGCACACAGAGCAATTGCAGGATATATGATGAAATGGTCAGCCGAGGGATAAACCAAATGGACCAGATTTTTTTCGAGATAACTAAATTGAAACGATGCTTTTTTGAGGAAAGAAAGAGTCGGCCTATAAGCCGGGTTTTGTCGAGAACAGTCATTCATCTAGGCTGCAAGTCACCTTACAGCTCAAGCAATCTACCCAGGAACCGCGCGGGCCACGCGTCTGTTCCTCTATTTGATCTTGCTCCGGGCGGGGTTTACCATGCCACACCTGTTACCAGCTGCGCGGTGCGCTCTTACCGCACCTTTTCACCCTTACCTGCCAATGACAGGCGGTATATTTTCTGTGGCACTTTCCGTAGGTTTACACCTCCCAGGCGTTACCTGGCGCCCTGCCCAATGGAGCCCGGACTTTCCTCCATCTTATCTTGCGATAAAACAGCGACTGTCCAGCCAACTCTTTCAATGCCTAATATATCACATTCACTACCGCGAAGCTGCCAGTCCAAGGTGTTGCTTGAAAGTTTTTAGTCTACCTGCAAATCAAGTGCGGCTTGATAGAGTAATTTTTTCCTTGCCCCAGTAATTTCTGCAGCCATGGCTACCGCAGTTTTAATCGAACATTCAGCCAACAAGATCTTCAATATTTTTTCCTGATCAGCAGTTAAAGCCAACTCGCTTTTATCAATAGACGCCCCTTCAACGATAACAACAAATTCACCCTTCTTCATATTCGCGTCATCTGTAACTAATTGGACTGCATGCCCCAAATTAGTTTTTATAATTGTTTCATGAAGCTTAGTTATCTCTCTAGCAATAACAATTAAACGATTTTGCGGCAATACATCGGCCATATCTTGTAGCGCTGCCAAAATGCGATGGCTAGATTCGTAGAATGCCCATGTGATTGGACGCTCCAACCGCTCACTAAAAAAAGCTTTTCGAGCCGATGAAGTTCTAGGTAAAAAGCCTTCAAATACAAATTGAGTAACAGGTAAACCCGCAGCCGATAATGCGGCAATCAGAGCACAAGGACCGGGTATTGGTACAACGCGCACTCCTGCATCCTTTGCCATTTTTACCAATGGCATGCCGGGGTCACTCAGCAATGGCGTACCCGCATCGGATACCAAAGCAATTGATAATCCTTCCTGCAATTTTGCAATCAATCCAACAGAAGCCTTTTCTTCGTTGTGCTGATGTAGTGCAATCGATTTATTGTGAATACCATAATGATTTAGCAACATCTGAATGTGTCGAGTATCTTCAGCCGCAATAAAATCCACTTGTTTTAACGTTTCAATAGCTCTAAAACTAATATCAGCCAGATTACCTATAGGGGTTGCAACGACGTATAATTCGCCATATTTAGTTGCCATTTTATTCTCTCTTAAAAATCACTTTTAATTACGATGCGGCCAAAACTAAAGCCCTTTTTGCTACTCACGCTAATACTTTGCCTAGTCAACTTATCAAGTTGTAGAACCAATGTTCAACCTAAATTAAAACCTGCGCCATCAACACCTGCAATTACCACAGAGCCTCTTAGACAAAAACAAAACGATGCCAGCAAAATATCCGCTGCCATTAGACCGTCTTCAGAGGAAATTCAGCATCATTTTCAAACAATTGAATCGCGAATAATCAACGGCGATGGCGATACCGCCAAGAAAAAGGCTGATGAACTCAATGTTCTCGACTTATCAGCTCCAGAACAGGCTAAATTGAATCTTCTTTATACTCAGATATTACTTACTTTGGGTGAGGCAGAACAAGCAATCGAAAAGCTAACTCTTATCCAGCCCGATCAACTTACCCAGGAAGACCAAGTCAAATATTTTCAATCACAAGCTTTTGCCTTTTCTTTAACCGGCAATCAACTAGAAAGTGCCAAATCAAGAATTGAATTACATCGCATATTACCGCCACCTGAGCGCACAAAGAATCAAGCCGCTATTCTAGAAACACTAAACCTATTGCCAGAATCTACCCTGAAATACGCTCAAAGTGACGAATTAGCTGGTTGGATTTCTTTAGCCAAGCTCTCAAAACTTTTTAATCTTCCTGGTTTTACAGAACAATTAAGTGAATGGCGCAACAGATTCCCTATCCATCCGGCCGATCTGTCAGTATTTATAGCAACTACAGATACAACCGATACCACTAATCAACCCAAATCTATCGCCATTTTGTTACCGGAAACGGGTGCATTAGCGCAACCTGGCAAGGCTTTTCTTACAGGATTTATGGCTGCATATAATCATGCGTCGAGTAACAATAATCTTCGATTTTACGACACCAATCAAACGCCTTCTTCAACTCTTTACAAACAAGCCCTTACCGAAGGTGCAACCCTAATAATAGGTCCTCTTGATAAGCAATCTATTCAAGATCTCGCAAATTCAACTAACCTAGCTGTGCCAGTACTTGCACTGAACCACATTGACGGGTTACAAAAAGAAAATCTCTATCAATTTGCACTTAGCCCAATAGATGACGCTAAAGAAATTACCAATAAAGCTTGGCTTGACGGTCATCACAAGATTTTAACTCTGATCCCTGACACTCCATCTGGACAGCGTATCAATAATTATTTTACTGAGAACTGGGGGGTGTTTGGTGGAAGCCTGCTAGAGACACAGACTTACAATATAAAAGAAACCGACTTTTCTTTACCCATTAAAAAGCTACTTAATATTGATGAGAGTGAAGAGCGCTTTCACCAACTTCTAACAATTATACCTACGGCAAAATTTTCTCCCAGAAGGCGGCAAGATGCACAAGCCCTTCTTCTAAGCTCTAAAAGCGGCGAGGCGCGCTCAATCAATCCCCAACTAAAATTTTATCAAGCAAACGACTTACCTGTTTACGCAATGCCCAATATATATTCAGGCGTACCTAATCAAACTCAAGACACAGATCTAAACAATATAATTTTCTGCGATATACCATGGATACTAGAAAAATCCTACGCTGGTGAGTTGAGCATGAATTCTCAAATTAATAGCTGGCAAAAGTTTCCGCTCGAATACCTTAGATTATTTGCAATGGGTCTAGATGCTTTTCAATTAGCCTCTGACTTGGATGGTTTAAACAATAAATCATTAGCAGGAGCATCTGGAAGACTAACACTAGATAATGAAAATAGAATCAGACGCACTTTGGTTTGTGCACAATTTATTAATGGTCTTCCTGAATAAATTCTCCCCCTCGCATAGCCGCGGTTACCATCATTAATTAAAAATACCATGCCTCACAATTTAATTTGTAAAATCAATATTTTTATGTTTGAAAACATTAAAAAAAAAGCAACGCATTTACTAAGTGGACAACATGCAGAAGATAAAGCTTGCTTATATCTCATAGATCAAGGCCTTAAATTAGTCTTACGTAATTTTCGCTGTAAACAAGGAGAACTTGATTTAATAATGTACGATCATCTTACATTAGTCATCATTGAAGTTAGATTCCGAAACACAAATAAATACGGTAGCGCTTCTGAAAGTGTAACTAAAACTAAGCAACAACGCATTATCACAGCTACCCAAGTATTCTTATCAGGAGCAAAGTTAGATTGTCCAGTTCGTTTTGATGTTATAGCAATTTCAGGTGATAACAGCTTAGAGTGGATAAAAAATGCATTTTATTAATCCATTAATAATGGATGTCTTAACGCTATACCACCGTATTAGAGCTCCATAACCCCCCGCGTCAGAATAGTTGTCGTCTCAAATTTTTAAAGAAAATAGAATTTGAGATTAGAGATGAAAACCTATACAAGGTATTCCAAAGACTTTAAAGACCAAGCCCTGGTAAAAGTTTATAGCCG
>Ga0208509_1000738_pt1 | contig 11187 bp, 6 predicted proteins | sample LakWasMeta7_HOW4_2_FD_183857 | JGI IMG/M metagenome (GOLD analysis project Ga0208509, IMG submission 183857) | Freshwater sediment methanotrophic microbial communities from Lake Washington under simulated oxygen tension - Sediment Metagenome... | ecosystem: Environmental > Aquatic > Freshwater >...
AATCACCCTCTAAACCATGACCAATCGCTTCATGTAATAAAATGCCAGGCCAGCCAGAACCTAAAACGACAGTCATACTGCCAGCCGGGGCAGGGCGTGCCTCTAAGTTAACCAGTGCCTGATGTACCGCTTTTTGCGCATATTCGTGCAAGATTTCATCGGTAAAGTAGCTGTAATCAAAACGACCACCACCACCGGCAGAGCCTTGTTCGCGGCGACCATTGCTTTCAGCAATCACATTGATACCTACACGGACTAATGGGCGAATGTCTGCAGCCATCACGCCATCGTGGCGTGCCACCATCACTACCTCGTATTCGCCTGCAATTGATGCCGTGACTTGTGTGATGCGTGGGTCTAGTTTTCTTGCGATTGATTCCAAATGTTCTAATAATTTTACTTTTGCATCTGCAGAGAGTGATGCAATTGGGTCGTGCGGTAAATATAGCTGTGGAGTTTGTGGCTTGATGATGGAACTGGCAGTTTGCTCATTACCCAAGCTAGAGATGGATTTAGTGGCTTTCGCTGCCTCTAGCAACGCTTTTAAATTAATATCATCTGAGTAAGCAAAAGCGGTTTTTTCACCGCTTACCGCACGTACACCCACGCCCTGGTCTATAGAAAAGTTACCCGATTTAACCTGACCTTCTTCCAGCCCCCAGCTTTCGCTACGGCTATATTGAAAGTACAAGTCGGCATAGTCGATTTGATGCGACATCATATCGGCGAGTACGTTTTGCAGTTTTGCTACATCCAGGTTAGCCGGTGCAAGCAACGCCTCGGTTGCTGCATCAAAATGTGAGCCTTTAATTAGCTGGGCGTTTGGTTGTGTGTCTTGCGTTTTCATGGGTTTCTTTTCAAAAAGAACTCGGTAAGTGCTTGGGCTTATATGGCAATAAGATCTTAGGTTTGCTAGCTAATGTATGCAAAATGCAACCACTGCTCCAAGCGGGGCAGGGTATTGCACAGGTTTGGTTGTTTCTATAATTAGCGCTGCGTTGCAAACTCTATGTATTTGCAACGCAGCGGGTAAGTTTGATGCTTAAAGCTATTGTTGTCCGACAACCTTAATGGTGCGATGTTTCAGTGCAGGTAAACTTTTTCTTAAACTCTCTTGATAGGTTGGGTTCATGGTTGCCATGACCACGCCTGAACCACGCGGTAATCTATCCAGCACTACGCCCCATGGGTCTACAATCATGCTGTTACCGTGGGTTTCACGGCCAGATATATGGTAGCCACCTTGTGCTGGCGCAATGACATAGCTTAAGTTTTCAATGGCGCGTGCGCGGATTAAGCTTTCCCAGTGGGCTTTGCCTGTTGTGTCGGTAAACGCAGAGGGCACCACAATAATATTCACTTCGCCCATGGCTCTGTATAGCTCAGGGAAGCGTAGGTCGTAACAAATTGATAAGCCAATTTTGCCAAATGGGCTATCAATCACTTTGACCGTATCGCCGGCTTCAATCGTTTTTTCTTCAGTGTAATGCTCATTGCCTAGCTTCAGGCCAAACAGATGGATTTTATCGTAACGTGCAACTTGCTTGCCTTTGTCGTCAAACACTAAACAGCTATTACGTACTTTATTAGGCACGTTGCTAACTAAAGGCACAGAGCCGCCAATCAGCCAGATTTTATGTTTTTTTGCAGTTTTGCTTAAAAAGTCTTGAATCGGGCCTTTGCCTTCTTCTTCACGCGCGGTGACTTTGTCAGACTCTTTCAAACCCATGATGGCAAAATACTCAGGCAGTGCAATTAATTTGGCGCCTTGGTTAGCGGCAATTTCAATTAGGCGCTCGGCCTCGCTCAGGTTTGCACTGACATAAGGCCCAGATGCCATTTGAATCGCTGCCATTTTGATAATGCCTTTGGCGGTATTTTGACTGCTGAGTTTTGCTTTTGTAGTTGTAACGCGAGAGGTGATAGCCATGTAATATCCAAATAGTTTTAAATTCTTTTTAAAGCCGATGCGTTGACTTGTTTATTAACTAATTAATGAGCGGGTTGTCCTGACTCTTTTTCGACTCATCTTCAGACTTCACTTCCTGTGGGTTATCCCAAGTGCCAATGATTTCGTAATCAGTCGATGCAATTTTATTTAAAGGGTCTTTTAACACCTTTTGGGCTAAAAATGCGACTGCCCCTACTAATGGCCCACCAGCCAATGCAGCAAGCGAAATGCTATCACTAATTCTTGGCGAAACGTTAACAAAAAGATGCTGTGTCTCTTTGGGGATATTGATTTCACCTTTAATGCGCACATCTGCGGCTGGGCCTGCCATTTTAAAGTTATCGCTGCGCATCATACCTTGGTCAATTTTAACGGTTGCATTGATTTTGTCAAAAGCAAAGCCATTGCTAAACAGGTCTCTAAAATCTAATGTCAGGCGCCGCGGTAAACTTTGCAGGCTAAGCAAGCCTAGTAGTCGACCTACGCCTGGTTGCACTTGTAAAATCTGGCCTTTACGCACATCAAACTTCAGTTCGCCGCTTAAGCGCGTGGTATCAAATTGGTGTGGGCTGCCAGGCCAGCGTAGCTGTCCAGTAAGTTTTCCTTCACCTTCCATAATTGTTTCTGGATAGCCAAGTCGCGCTAGCGTTTGACCCAAGTCTTTAATGTCCCAGCGTACATTAAGAGAGGTGTTGGCGTTTCTTACCCAGTTATTCCATTGTCCTTCTGCATTAATTGTGCCTTCTGGTGTACTGAACTTGATTTTTTGAATATCCCAGTTGTCATTCTCAGGGTAAGCAATGAACTCTAAACTACCCAGATTCTTTTTCTGGAATACAAAATTATCCGCTGTAATGTCTAGCGCAGGGTAATCTTGCTCTAACTTGGTAAATTGTTTTAAGTTTTTGTTATCCGTCGCGCTGCTGGCGGCAGATAGCTGGTCTGGTGCCGTTTCTGGGATAGTAAGGTTGCTTAATCGCGCAATTAACTTACCATTTTTATGGTCTATCCACTGTAAGTTGCCAGTAATTTCTTTGCTTTGCAGCGTGATGCGTAGATTATCCTCGTTATTTAGCTCGGTAATATTTACCTGATTAAGACGTCGATTGAAAATATCGAGTGCTTTAATTGTGACTGCCACTTTTTGAATTGGCAGCTTCATTGGTTGGCTAGCTGAATTTGCAAGATTCTTCGCAACATAACGCCATGCATCTGCGTTCAGGTAATCTAAGTTACCGCTTAAAGCAATGCCCGCTGGTTTGCCCGAGTCATTGTTTACGGCAGGCTCTACTTTAACGTCGCCGCCCAATTGGATGTTGGCATTGTTCAGCTCAAACTTGCCATCTTTTAAAATGCTGGTGATTTTTGCACCGGCTTTATTACCAATATTAACGAAGGTGTAGCTGGTGTTGGTGTCTATTTTTTTATCTACACGTAAGCTGAGCGGTTGGTTAGCATTTTTATCAAACGGTGCAGGTAAGGCTGAGGCAATACCGACTAAGTCCGAGCGTATGCCTATGCTGACGCGTGGCTTCTGAATCAAAATATCACCTAACCACTCAGTGCCTCCGCTGATGTAGTCATTCGCTTTTGCCAATGAGGTGTCTGTAAGCATCTGTTTTACGCTACTCTCGCTTAGCTTGCCTCTTACCTGTACGCGTACGGACTTATCCTTACCTGAGCTTAAGTTAAATGCAAGCGGTGAGCCAAAGGCGTAGGCCTTAATGTTTTTAGCGCTAAGGCTAGCTTCAGTGAATTCCAGATTACCGTTAATTTGTGTCAGTGTCGGAATGTCTTCACTCTCCATTTTGCCGTTGGTAATTTGGTAAATGCCTTTGTATTTAGACGCATCTATATCCGCAAGCGGTATGCTTAAGCCTAAGCCAAGTTTGCCGGTGCCGCTGGTTTTAAGTGTGTCGGTAAAGCCTTCGGTGAGGGTATGCACTGGGCTTTTATTTACAAAAACAATGCCTTCACTCACTGGGCCTTGTAGTTCGGATTGCACATTAAGAATAGGGTAGTCAGCATCCAGCTGTGCGATGGTGGTTTTACTCTTAATGATTTGGTTACCAAATATGTGCCCCGTATGTGCATTGAGCTCCATGCGGTTGCCTTCAAACAGCAGGTCCAAGCCTAGTTTCTCAATGACGGGCCAGTCTGTACCATACTCTAAAAGTGCATCACTTACTTTTGCAGTGACACGAAATATCCCCAGTTTCGGGTCTAGGTGGTTTTTACTATCTACAAACGGGAAGTCTGCCAACCTGCCTTTAACGGTGACATTAATATCGTTAGCCTTGCCTTCTAATATAGAGGTATCCAGCCAGTTGATCGTGGCCTCGCCCAACATGTTTGGATAATAAAATTTGGCATATTTTGCATTGCCGTTATTGAACTTACCTTTTAAGTCTAGATAGCCACCTTTTTTACCGTCCATCAGGTAGCTTGCATTCAGTGTGCCTGACAAATGGGGGCTACTTATTGTTAATGCGTTAACGTCAATTTTGGTGTTGTTGGGGTTGATGTTCCATGTGACTTTCCCTTCCAGCGTATCTAGAGGGATAGGCCAGCGTAATGTGTCTTTTGCATCTATGTGCGCTTGTTCGCTATCCAGTAACAGTAATCCTGATTTTTGATTCGCCTTAAATTCACCGGATAAATTGCCAAAGCCCGGTATGTGTTGGTACGCGTTAGTGGTTAGGCGTTTAAACTTGGTCGTTACTTGGTAGCTTTGAGTGATATTGTTTTGTGCCTGCCACATCACGCTCAGGTCTGACAGCTCACCTTGCGGATTAATGGCGCTGATAGGTGCAATAATCTCCTCAGGTAAAGGCAGTTGTGACAAACTGGCTTGAATGTTAGCCAGACCAAAGTTAGGCACAGATAAATTAAAATCTTGTTTTCCTTCAACGGTTTGTGTGTAGTTGGCTTTAACGTCTTTCAGATTGAGGCCATTCATCGCGCTGGCGTTAAGTTCGCTCACGCTTAACGATTGACCAAATTTAGCTGAAGTACCAAATAGCTGGTTTTTGCTTAGATTTTTCCAAACGATATTGCCAGCGAGCTTATCTAGCACGAGCGGTGCTAGATGCGGCTTAGTTTGTAGCTGTATATTTGCTAATGCAACATGGCTATTGATGGATTGCACCTGATGATGTGAGAAGTCAATGTCAACTTTGGTGCTGCCGATACCAGACTTAAGGTCAATCGGGTAATCAACCCAAGCTTTGTAAGCGGCTAGATCTGCGTTTTTGAGCTCTACATGTAAGTTGCCATGCCAGTTTTGCGTTTGACGGACATCGCTGCCATAAAAACTGCCAGTGACTTGCAGCGGGTAGCGGCTGCCAACAGATGGTAATGCGCTCACTGTGAAGCTATGATTTCTGACCAAACTTCTCCAGGGCGGGCTAAGCACTTCAACGTTCAGCTGGTTTAGGCTCAACTCTGGTGCGCGTTTAAGTTCGTCCAGCCACAGCACTTTGGCATTAGTGATGGCTAATTTATTCTGCCTTAATAACCAGTTGGTTAAGTCTGGATTAGATTCTCCAGCCATGCTGATGCCCGCCACAAATATTTCACCATTGGTAGTGCGGCGTACCGTGAGCTCTGGCTTGCGAATAATAAGCTCGGCTAAATGCGGCTCTAACAGCGGCACACTAAGCCAAGATAAATGAACATCAACCGTTTTTAATTGTAGTGCGATGCGATTTTGTACGTCAAAAATATCAATGTTACTCAGCAGCAAGTGCGGATTGACTCCTTGCCAGTCAGCTTTGATATCGCCGATGGTGATTCTTTGCTTGGCAGATTTACTGGCGAAACCTGCGATTTCATCTTTATGCTGGCCAATATTGGGCATCAGCCAAAAATGAATCGTGAGTGCGATAGCCAGCACAATGACAGCTGAAATACCAACTAGCCAAAGTACTGCGCGATAAACCCAAAGTAGAGATTTTTTAACCATTGATTATGTGGGTTTTATTGTTAAATGTTTAGACCGCACATTTTACTTGAATATTGACAGTATTGATTGATATTCAAGGTGATGCAGTTGTAAAACTAGGTAAAACTATACAAATATGGCTTAAAAATAAAAGAGTGTTTAAGACTATGTGCGTTAATCATTTAGAATAACGGGTTTAGTCGGTTAGCGATTGTGAACAGTCACATTCTCGCTGCCTTAAATGCATGCATTAAGCCAAACGCATGTCGATCCATTTGGCTCAATTTAATTCATATGGTTATCACTTGATTCAATTTAAACAACTTACATTAACACGCGGCCTTAAAATTTTAATTCAAGGCGCATCCATGCAGCTGCACCCCGGCCATAAAGTTGGTTTGACTGGTGCCAATGGCGCTGGTAAGTCTTCTTTATTTGCTATGCTACGTGGTGAAGTGCACCCAGAGCAGGGCGATTTAGAAATGCCTGCAAGCTGGGTAGTGGCGCATGTGGCGCAAGAAACCCCTGCACTAGCTATGCCTGCTATTGAGTTTGTGCTGGATGGCGATGTTGAGTTACGTGAAATTGAAACTGCTTTGGCTGCTGCAGAGGCAAATCATCAAGGCGAACTGATTGCAGAGTTGCATCAACGCCTGACCGATATAGAGGGTTACAGTGCAAAAGCGCGAGCCTCAGAGTTGCTAAATGGCTTGGGTTTTAGCCAAGCTGCACTTCAGCAGCCAGTATCTACGTTTTCTGGCGGCTGGCGCGTGCGTTTGAACCTAGCGCGTGCATTGATGTGCCGCTCAGACTTGCTGTTGCTGGATGAGCCTACCAACCACTTGGATTTGGATGCGGTGATTTGGCTAGAGGGTTGGTTGCAGAGCTATCGCGGTACTTTATTGCTTATTTCTCACGATAGAGACTTTTTAGACGCAATTGTGAACCACATTGCGCATATTGAGCAGCAAACTCTGACTCTGTGCCGTGGCGGTTACTCTGATTTTGAACGCCAACGTGCTGAGAAACTGGCATTGCAACAAGCGATGTTTGAGAAACAGCAACGTAAAGTTGCCCACTTGCAAAGCTATATTGACCGTTTCCGCGTGCAGGCCACTAAAGCTCGTCAGGCACAAAGCCGTATCAAAGCGCTGGAACGCATGGAGATGATTTCCGCTGCGCATGTAGACTCACAATTTGGGTTTGAGTTTAGAGCGCCGACTGCTGCGCCAGACCCATTGCTGGTGCTGGATGGCATGAGTGTGGGTTATCACGATAAGCCTTTGATTAGCAATATTGAATTAGCCATCAGGCCGGGTGAGCGCATTGGTTTACTTGGTAAAAATGGTGCAGGTAAAACAACGCTGATTAAATTATTAGCGCATGAACTGGCACCGTTAAGCGGCAAACGCGTAGAAGGCAAAGACCTGAATGTTGGCTACTTTGCGCAGCATCAACTGGAGCAATTGCGCCCGGATGATTCACCGCTACAGCACATGATGAAGTTGGACCCACTTACGCGCGAGCAAGAGCACCTTAATTATTTAGGTGGCTTTGACTTTAAAGGCGATATGGCAAGGTCACCTTGTGCTAACTTTTCTGGCGGTGAAAAATCACGCCTAGCATTGGCATTGTTGATTTGGACTCGCCCAAACTTGCTGTTACTAGATGAACCGACCAACCATTTAGACCTTGAAATGCGCCATGCGCTCACGCTTGCCTTACAAGATTTTGAAGGTGGCGTGATACTGGTGTCGCATGATCGTGCGTTGTTACGCGCGACATGCGATGAGTTTGTGTTGGTGGCAGATGGTAAAGCTAGCCAGTTTGATGGTGATTTAGAAGATTACAGTCAATGGTTAAATGAGCAGCGTTTAAAAGAAAAACAAGCCACACAGGCGGTTACCACTGATAAACCTAATAAAAATGACCGTGCACTGAACAAAGCGGAGCGCCAGGCCAGAATCGCAGAGCGCCGCCCATTGTTAAAAGAGCTTGAGCAAATTGAGCGCAATATGGCACAGTGGCAAACCGATAAAAAAGTGTGTGATGAGCAGTTGAATGATACCGAGCTCTACACTAGTGCTGATAAATCTGCTTTGCAAGCACTGTTGAAAACGCAAGCGGCTTTAACTCAGCAGTTAGAAACCGCAGAAGAGCGATGGTTGGTATTGCATGAGATGCTAGAAGCAATGCCAGCACTAGATTAATAGCAGTTTATTTTGTTTAAGATTAATAAGGACTCCAAATGGAAATGACGTACTCACAACGCTTAAAGCTGATGCATGCATTGTGCTTAGCGGCCACGCATCGCGATGACGAAGCCACTAATACCAATTTAGATGAATACGATGCATTGAATGCAGCCGACTACTTGAGCTGTTATGTGACGTTTAAGGCGATTCAATCTGCTGACCGCTCACCTTTAGCTGAGCGTAGCGATAATTTTGATATGCTGAGCGTATATCAAGCATTTGCATTGCTTAGCTACGCGTTCTTTACAGCACCACTAGTGCAAGAGGATATAAAACCTGATTTCCCAACCGCGCAAATTACCATTGCGAAGACATTATTTGCAGGCTTGCCAGATGCTGAGTTGGTTGAGATTGTAGAATCGGGCCTCAGTAAGTTTCAGTTAATTGCCGACGCAGAAGTAGAGCATTGGACGCAATTTAGAGAAAATGTTGATAAGTTGGTGATTGCATTAGTGGTGGCTGGTACAGACGATGATAGCCCACATGGTGTAGAAGACGTGCTACCAATTTTTGGTCAGTTGCTAAGCCAATTGTGCGAGGCGTTTGAAGGCGCTTAATCAATAGCTAAATCAGCGCCATATTTCATGGCATTTAATAGGCAGCGCCCCGGGCACTAATGCTGGGGTTGCGTACTGCTTGTGCTATCGATGATATTACCTTCTAGGGTTTGGTGAATCTGCTCCATTAAAAAACTGGCAGACTCACGCCCGAGTTTGGATTCACGCATCGCCATATGCCAGCTTGAGATACATTGTCTTAAGCTGGTTTCATCCTCGCAGCTTTCAATTTTAGCTTTAATGCCGCGCCCCATCATACCGAGATAGTCATCGGTAGCTTCGATCAGTATGCTTTTTACTGTCGCTAGCTTTATTGGGCAGATAGGCGTAGCTTGCTCTGTTGTTTCGAGTAAGGATATGGTGATTGGTGACGTATGTGAGGCGGCGGCTATGGCTTGCTGTGCTCGCTGTTCCTCCTGACCTAGCGGCCGTTGAATATAGCCTTCGGACTCCAGCTTTTTAATCGTGTCTAGCAGTTGGTCCTGCTTGAAAAACTTGTTCAGGTCATCCAGATTACGTACGCCATTCACCAGCAATAATACTTGGCGTTCGCGCACACTCAATGTGCGTTGATTGCTGGTAAACTCATTAAAACCACGCGTGGATTTTTCATACACCATGATGTTGATCTCATGTGAGCGCCGCCATCAAGATGCAATGGAGTATGCGCGTAATGAGGTGCATTTTAGTGTGTGAATGTGAAGCTAAGGTGATTCTTTTATTTCATATTGATGACGATTGTGTGAATTGGAGTTGCTGCTTTTTAGGTTTAGCTAGACGGCGCATCTAGGCTGGTAGATGTATGCGTTGATTACTGGTAATCACCATCAACATAAAACCAGCGATTATCAATCCGTTTAAAACGGCTGGTTTCCTGCAGTCTTTCGGCCTTTCCACCCAGATTGTTGGCATATTTGAAACGCGCCACAAATGCGACAACTGCATTGTCATCATCTATGATTTGATGCTGCTTCACTTTTAAGCCTAGCCATTTGATAGCCTCTTCACCCTCTAAATTCAGGTCTTGCGGCCGAGAATCTGGGTGCCATGTGTGTAATAGATAATCTTTTAAATCAGGTTTGCTGTTTGCCAGTGCATAAGCGCTGTAACGTGAGCGCATCAGTGCCTCTGCAGTAGGGGCGGGTGTGCCGAGATGATAAACCTCACAGCATAGCTGGTATGGTTTGCCGCTATCGCATGGGCATAGTGTCATGATGTTATGCTTTCGAATATAGTCTCAAGCCCACAGTGAAACGATGGATGAGATGATGTTTGCGCACCATCTCATCATGCTCAAATCTATTTTAGGCTGGTTTGGGACTAGAGTCAGCTAATTGAAAGTTAGGCAATTTCACGCGTTTCTAAGAATTCAATATCCGGATAACGCTCTTGTGCCATTTGCAGATTAACGCGGTTAGGTGCCAGATACACATAATCATCTGCACCATCTAATGCCACGTTGAAGCCGTATTTGTCTGCAATGGTTTTTAAATCTGCGTCAGAGCCGCGTAACCAGCGTGCTGTGTAGCAGTCGTATGGTTCAAATACCATATCTACGCTGTATTCATGCTCTAAACGATGTGCAACCACTTCAAACTGCAACATACCAACCGCACCTAAAATCAGGTCGTTTGAAAGCAGTGGGCGGAACAACTGTGCTGCACCTTCTTCTGCTAACTGTTTTAGGCCAATTTGCAGTTGCTTCATTTTCATCGGGTTTTTAATGCGTGCACGGCGGAAAAACTCAGGTGCAAATGATGGAATCCCAGTAAATTTAAGGTTTTCACCTTCACTAAAGGTATCGCCCAATTTCACTGTGCCGTGGTTAGGAATACCGATAATGTCACCAGAATAGGCTTCATCCATGGTGGTACGGTCTTGTGCCATAAAGGTGATGGCGTTGTTCACGCTTAGAGTTTTACCGGTAGCAACTTGCTTTACTTTCATGCCACGCTCAAAACGGCCAGAACACACACGCAAGAACGCGATGCGGTCACGGTGTTTCGGGTCCATATTCGCTTGAATTTTAAATACAAAGCCTGAAAACTTGCCTTCATTTGCCTCTACAGGGCGGCTTGCTGTGTTGCGAGATTGTGGCGGCGGAGATAAATCTACTACAGCATCCAGCAATGATTGCACACCAAAGTTGTTAATGGCAGAGCCAAAAAACACCGGTGTTTGTTTACCGTTTAGATAGCGCTCTTTATCAAACTCATGCGATGCACCACGCACCAACTCAATATCAATACGCAGTTCCTCAGCTTGACGGCCTAATAGCTCATCAACGCGTGGGTTATCCAAACCTTTGATGGTTTCTGAGGTGCCTTTTTCTGCACGCGGGTCAAAGAATGAGATTTCATCGTTATACAGATGGTACACACCGCGGAAAGTTTTACCCATGCCGATCGGCCAGGTCATTGGCGCACATTCCATGCCTAGTGTGGTTTCAATTTCATCCAGCAACTCAATGGGCGGGCGGCT
>Ga0208509_1000739_pt1 | contig 11185 bp, 9 predicted proteins | sample LakWasMeta7_HOW4_2_FD_183857 | JGI IMG/M metagenome (GOLD analysis project Ga0208509, IMG submission 183857) | Freshwater sediment methanotrophic microbial communities from Lake Washington under simulated oxygen tension - Sediment Metagenome... | ecosystem: Environmental > Aquatic > Freshwater >...
ATTTGAATATATCGAAGTGTATTACAATCGAAAACGGCTTCACTCCACACTAGGCTATGTCAGCCCAGAGGCGTATGAAGCTAAAAAAGTCGCTTAGTCGAGTGTCCGCGAAAACAGGGCAAGATCATTCCCCCAAATTTTTTCTTCCTGCTTATCATGATGCTCGGTTCTGTATTGATGGAACTGACACCGTAAAATTCAACCAAAGCTTAAGGTGCAATCATGCCATTGTGCAGATAGCATTCATCATAATTGAATACTATATTGGCATCAGGCAGCAACAGTGCTTCATTCTTACCTTTGTAATCCAGCCTGAATAATAGGTCCTTGATAAGATTGACGCGAGCAGCTTGTTTGTCGTCGGCTTTGACCACTGTCCATGGCGCCGATAAATGATGAGTTCTGGCAAGCATAATATTGCGAGCCTCACTATATTCATGCCAGTGCTTTTGCGCCGACTTGTCGATAGGACTGCTTTTCCATTGTTTGAGTGGATCTTGTTGTCGTTCTTGCAAACGTTTTTTCTGTTCTTTTTTACTTATATCCAGATAATATTTCAGCAGTTTGATGCCGGATCGCACCAGCAATTGCTCATAATTCGACACAGTTTCAATAAACTCGTGATATTCCTCATCGTTACAAAACCCCATTACACGCTCCACACCAGCCCGGTTGTACCAACTACGGTTGAATAACACCAACTCTTGCGCTGCGGGCAAATGTGGGGTGTAACGTTGAAAATACCAAGTATTAATGTCGCGATCAGATGGTTTCCCCAGGGCGACTACACGGATTTCGCGGGGGCTTAAATGTTGAATAATGCGTTTGATGGTGCCGTCTTTACCGCCCGCATCACGGCCTTCAAAAATAATCAGAATCCTTTCGTCATGTTTGATAATGTGATTTTGCAGCTTAACCAGTTCGATTTGTAGTTCTATCAAAGTGTTTTTATAAGCCTGCTTATCGGGTTTTTCTGAAGATTTTTTGCTCATGGCAATCTCGGTGTTGACTCAAGAGGAAACGGAATAAGTCGATTGTAATGGAACCATCCCCAAACCGCCTTTAGCCGACTTGTTTTCTAAACAGCTCAATCAAAAGCGTACGAATCTTGTTTTTCGTTCTGCCAATGGCTGATGGACCCAAGTTTGCCCTATAAGATGCAATGCCAATATAGTGTTTCTAGGTAGGAAAAATTGTTTACCTTCTTATGGAGCGAAAGTAGGACTATGCCACCAAAAAATACAAAAATTGAGAGATTCCAAATTCCCCGATTTGTATCAATAGCGTTTTGTATACTTATTAATCCACCGTTTTCCATTGTGTCTTCCATTTAATGTTGCGTGAATTCGCGTGCGATTTTTTTGCATATTGTTCTACGAAGTGAAGTAACGGGAAACAACGCCAAAACCATTTTCTGATGCAGAGTGCGAGGTAATGAGAGAATCCTATTCTCAAATACATCAGGGCAAGCCAAACCTAGCCTCACCCTGACAGATCCACCAATCCCTTATTCTTGCTTATCATTCACCAAATCGTAGGTGATGTCGGGGTTGAAGCCCATTGGCCAGTAGATGGCTGCTGCGGGTGGCCAGAATATTGAAACGACGCGGAATTTCGCTCTCAACCTGCCTTCTTTGACAGTTTTACCGCCTTTTTCTAAGCGATAAGGAATGCCTGATTCAGGCGGTATGCCCGCGGCGGTCCAGAAAAACGGCTTGGTGGTAACTTTGCCGTCGGCCTTAATGTCTACTGGTTCTGGTCTTTTGTAGACATACAGATCAGTGCCGGGTGGTACTTTGAAGGTGCCGGTGGTAGTGCAACCGGTGACCATGACCAGTACCGCCAGGGCTAAGCCTATTTTTTTTATCATTGTAGTTTTCTCCAGGTGTGAGGGGGTTAATCCCAACGCTTAAAAATCAAAGAGGTATTGATGCCGCCGAAGGCGAAATTGTTACTCATTATGTAGTCGCAATCGAGCTTGCGGACATCCTCTTTAATGTAGTCCAGCCGAGCACATTCCGGGTCAATGTTGTCAAGATTGGCCGTGGCATGAAACCAGCCTTCATTCATCATATTGATCGCGACCCAGGCTTCCAGCGCTCCGCACGCGCCCAGAGTGTGACCGGTAAAGCTTTTCATTGAACTGATGGGGGTATTGCCGCCAAACACCGCATAGGTTGCATGGCTTTCTGCTTTGTCGCCGTGTTCGGTGGCGGTGCCGTGGGCACTGATGTAGCCGATGGCGGCGGGTTCAAGCTGCGCATCTTGTAACGCCAAGCGTAGAGCAACCTGCATGCTGGCACTGTCGGGTTGGGTGACATGCAAGCCGTCGGAATTAGTGCCGAAGCCGACTAGCTCCGCGTAGATGTTAGCGCCACGTGCCAAGGCGTGTTCGAGTTCTTCTAAAATAAGCGTGCCAGCGCCTTCACCTATCACCAGGCCATCACGATCTCGATCGAAAGGCCGGGGGCTTTTTTCGGGCTCGTCGTTGCGCAAACTGGTAGCAAATAAGGTATCGAAAACAGCCGCTTCCGTAGCGGAAAGTTCTTCTGAACCACCGGCAACCATCACTTGCTGACGGCCGTATTTGATCGCTTCATAGGCATAACCGATACCCTGACTGCCCGAGGTACAGGCGCTGGAGGTGGTATAAACCCGGCCATTGATGCCGAAAAATAAGCCGATATTGACGGGCGCGGTATGCGCCATCATTCTGATGTAAGATGTGGCATTAAGGCCGTCAACCGCATGATTAATCAGCATGTTGCCGAATTCTGCCACTGCATCCAAACTACCGGCGCAACTGCCGTAGGCAATACCCGTTTGCCCGCTGCTAAGACAAGGATCGTTTAATAAACCGGCATCGATCAGTGCTAATTCGGTGGCGTAAGTCGCCAGCAATGCTACCCGACCCATGCTGCGAGTCTGTTTTCTGGTGTAATGAGCGGGCTTAACAAAATCGACCGGCGCAGCCAGGCGGGTGTTCAAGCCCTGATATTTCGCCCAATCATGCATGGTTTGAATGCCGGTGATCTTGTTTTTAAGGCGCTCAGCAACGGTCTGCCAATCGTTGCCGATAGGGGAAATACCCGCCATGCCGGTGACTACCACGCGTTTTAGCATAAGCCACCATTTACCGAAATCACCTGTCGGGTAATGTAAGCGGCATCTTCGGACATTAAAAACGCCACCAGAGCCGCAACCTCTTTAGGGCTGCCGACTCTACGCGCTGGAATCATTTTCTTGATTTCCTCCAGCGGTAAATCGTTGACCATGTCCGTTTCGATAAGGCCCGGTGCCACACAATTAACAGTGATGTCGCGTTTAGCTAATTCCAGCGCCAATGCTTTGGTGGCTCCGATAATACCGGCTTTGGCGGCACTGTAATTAACTTGGCCGCGGTTGCCCATTATTCCCGATACTGATGATAATGTGACGATGCGCCCAGGCTTGCGGCGTCTGACCATCGGCATCACCACCGGCTGCAAGACGTTGTAAAAACCGTCGAGATTACTGTGAATAACGCTGTCCCACTCTTCGCCAGTCAACGAAGGAAAGGCGTTATCGGCAGTAATGCCGGCATTACAAACCACGCCGTAATAAGCGCCGTGAGTTTCAATATCCTGATTGATTTGTTCGCTGCATTGCGCGCGATCGGCAATATCAAATTGTAAAATCCGCGCCGATTGCCCCAATTGCTGGATTTCTGCGCTTACTTCTTCGGCTTGCACGCGCTGGCTACGGCAATGAACCACCAAATCAAAGCCTTGATTAGCGAGGTATAACGCGATGGCTTTACCAATACCGCGACTGGAGCCGGTGACTAAAATAGTTTTATTCATTAGTTTGTGTGTTGTTTAACGGCGGTTGATAGACATTCAAATTGGCGGTGACGTCCACATCATCACCCAAAATTCGGCAGTCGAAAACGCTTAAATTATCATCTTGGAAAATTCTTTCGACCTCTATCGTCAATTTTGCGCCAACCCTGAATTTACCGGTATTGCTGCTATAGCGCCGGGTGCCCAGCAAAAATCCTAAGCGAATTGGCTGCTTGGCTTGTTTGGCGGCGATGCCCGCATAAGCGGCGATGGTTTGTGCCATATATTCAATGCCAACCCAGGCGGGAACGCTGTTTTCATCACCGGCCAGCAAGCCATCGCCGCGCACCAGCAGTTCAGCGCTCAAGCGATTGTCGTCATAATCAATAACTCTATCCAGCAATACCATCTCACCGCTATGCGGAATCAATGAGGTAATATCATTCATGCGCGCGTCACTACAATAGATAAATTGCTGCCGCCAAAGGCAAATGAATTGCTTTGGCAGGTGTTGATTTTACGGCCTAACATGTTGCCTTTTGCTATCAAGTTTAATGGCGTCAATGTCTCATCCGGTTCGTCATCATTAATGTTGGGAATCAACGTTCCGTGCTCATCATTGCTGGTTAATAATAGCCAACAAAAAGCCAATTCCAATGCCGCTGCTGCGCCCAGCGTATGCCCGGTCATGCCTTTGCTGGAACTTGCCGCGACCGATGTACCGAATAAGGCATTAACGGCTTTACTTTCCATCCCATCATTCAACATTGTCGCCGTGCCGTGCAAGTTTATGTAATCAATTTGTGCAGGAGTTTTACCGGCATCATCCAGGGCAATCTGCATGGCTCTGATTACCTGAGTTGCCTCTGGATCAGGTGCAGAAAAATGATGTGCATCGCTAGTTACACCAATGCCTTCTAATATCACCGGCCCGGGTTCAGTGCTTAATACAAATAGACTGACGGCTTCACCCACATTAATCCCGTTACGGTGTTTGCCAAACGGCTTGCACAACCCGGTGCTGATAGATTCCAATGCGGCAAAACCATTGGTGGTTAACCCGCATAAACTGTCGGCGCCGCCGACGATCACCGCATCGCACAATCCTAATCTGATTAAACGCCGGGCTGAAGCAAACGCTTTGCCACTGGAAGAACAAGCTGTCGAGATCGTGTAAGTCGGACCTTTAACGCCTATAGCATCGGCCAAAAAATCAGCGCCTGCTCCCATTTGTTGCTGCTTGTAATGATATTGCTCCGGCAATGCGCCGTGCTCGGTTGAATGCGCCAACGCTAATTCGGTATTGCGTACACCGGAAGTGCTGGTGCCCAGCACAACGCCAATTCGGTCAGCACCAAACTTGGCAATCATATTCGTCACCGTTGGCTGAATCTGGCTTAATGCGGCCTGTAGCAGGCGATTATTTCGGCAATTATAAACGCTGTCTTTTAGCGGGATTTCCGGCAACTCCGCCGCAACCCGTCCAACCCATTGCTGTGATCCAAACTCATCGCAGGGCACCAAACCCGAGCGATCACCAGCTAGTAATCGTGCCAACACTTCCGTTTTACTATTACCGGCCGCACACAACAGGCCTACATCATTAAGGTACAGGGTCATAACTTATCGTTTTAATGTGTAACCGGTAGTGATATTGGAAGTTGATCAGATCAACTTCTTTAGGCCATACAGGATCGGGCGTTAGATAATCGACTTCCACTTGTTTTTGATCTTCGAGATATAAAATACGTTTTTTTTCAGCGACTTCCAATCGCCATTTGGCAGGGAGAATTTTTTGTAACTCGGCAAACGGCCAATAAACCAACTGAAAATCGGTAATGAAGAATTCAGGATTGAGCGATGCCGGCAGTAACGGGCTTTTATCCGCCACGATAGTTTTGCCGTCGTAAGTCAAATTAAACAAACTCAAGCCGTCATTACTGAGCCCGGACATCGCGATATGCTGCGCATCCAATTCCAGAACCGCCAGCAGTGATTCCTGCCGGTTGGCCCATACGGCGGTGAGTTGCTGCACGACGCGCCGGGCTGGTCCTATAGGCTGGGCCATCGGCATTATTACCGGCTTGTCGGCAATTTGTTGTTGTGGCATCAGCGCACAGCCGGCAACACTTATCGACAGAAAAAGAATAACCCAAGAAAAGCAGGACGTGCTGACGAAGAAAGCGCACTTGTGCTCCAGAGAGCAGCGTTCGCGAATGATGCGCCTCGTGCCTCGGCACATCCTACGGCCTATCACCAAATTTTTTGTTCGCATTAATCAGCCCGGCATATTTCAGCGAGAGTATCCAAGCGGGGGCGGGCATTTTTAACATAGGGATTATTTTCATCCCAGGCATAGCCTGCCAGTATTGAACTAATCATGGCTTTAATGTCGGGTTGTTGTTTGGGATGAAAGATAACGTCCTGAAAGCGGCCGTCGTACCAGGCATCGACAAACACCCGGAAGGCGCTAACACCGCGCTGCAATGGGGCTGCATAGTCTTTTTGCCAGTCCACCGATTCAGCGTTATTAAACTGTCTGTTTAAAACATCGGCGGCGAGTGTCGCGGATTTCATCGCAATGGTTACCCCGGATGAAAATACCGGGTCCAAAAATTCACCGGCATTGCCTAATAAAGCATAACCGTTGCCAACCAGGCTTTTGACATTGGCGGAATAACCTACGATGGTGTTGATTTGCTCATCGAATACGGCGTTTTCAAGCAAGCTAGTCAAGCTGGAATCTTGCTTGATGATGTCCGCCAACGCCTTGTTGTAATCGTCCCGGCCGTTAAAAAACTCCGGTTCCGCCACCACACCGATGCTGCTCCGACCGTTGCTGAATGGAATTAGCCAATACCAGACATCTTTATGTTCAGGATGCACGGTGATACGGATTTTGTTTCTATCAAACTGGTTGTCGGTAATGCGATCTTCAATATGCCCGAAAATGGCCTGCCTGACCGGAAATCCGGACGGCGATTCCAACTCCAAAAGCTTGGGCAAAATGCGTCCGAAACCGCTGGCATCCAGCACAAAATCAGCACTGACCGTGGTGACTGCGCCTTGAGCATCACGGACGGTGAGTTGCGGTTTGTTAGCCGTAAAATCGGCGGCGATTACCTCGACTTGCCACTGTATCTCTACACCCATGCGCGCGGCTTCATCCGCCAACAGCTTGTCAAAGCGGCCGCGTTGCACCTGAAAGGTCGTACCCATGCCGGGGCTAAATTTGTCCTCAAAATTAAATTCAGTTTGCCGGTCCTGATGTACAAAAGAGGCACCGTTTTTAAATTGAAATCCTGCGTCGATAACGGCGTCCAGCATTCCGGCTTGTTTGATAAATTCCATACATTGCGGTAGCAGGCTTTCGCCGATACTAAAGCGCGGAAACAGCTGTCGCTCAAGAATGGTTACGTCAAAGCCCTGATTTTGCAACAAGGCACCGGCAATGCTGCCGGAAGGCCCGGCACCAATAATGATGATTTTGCGTTTATCGCTACTTGTCATTTTTTTGTCCTCTAAATCCTACCAACGGCGCACACAACAAAGCCGTTACGATACCTGCAGTTAACGTAAAACCAAAGGCATGCACGATCTCCGTGGAACTGGTCGCTAATAAACCGAACGCCAGCAAGGTCGTCAATGCCGACAGTGTCACGCCCAGCGATGTGCTGGCGCGGCGGTCGCCAGCCATGAAAAAGAACAGCCCGTAATCAACCCCAATGCCCAATACCAGCAACAGTGCAAATAGATTGAACAAGCTGAACAATTGATTAAACCAACCCAACATCGCCAGCGACACGGCCAGCGACAGCACCGGCACAGTCATGATGGTAATGGCATTACGCCAGCCGAACTTGAAGCCTAAGCCTGCTAACGCCAGACTGAATGCCGCCGCCAATAAGCCACTGGCTCGGATTCTGTATCGAGCAAACAACGACGATACCGACTCGACTTGATCCACCCAAACGACACCCGGCAAATCTTGTAGCGCGGGTAATACGGCAAGATCGGTAATGCCGGTTAAAGCTACCATGCTTTGGCAACGCCCGGCATTGCAGCCCAACCACAACGATTGTTTGCTTTCATCGGCATTTGTTAGCCAGTCCGGCAAGGTTAGCGTGTTGGTTTCAGTCGTTTTAAATTGCTCTAGTTCGGCTAGCATGGCTTTCTTCTCAAACCCAAGCTCAGTCATGTAGCGTTCGACCAAACCGGAATCAAAGAGTTTGAGCTTTAACAGCTGGTAATTCTGTTGCTGCTGATTTTCATCAGGCCAATATTGACTCAAGCCTTCAACACTTGTCAGCACTTTTTGCTGCTTTAACATTTGCAGACGTTCCAACAGTTTTTGTTCATGTTGATACCAATCGGCCTGATCTTTTCCTGACACCAGAAAAAACTGGCTGTCGTGTGTTATCGGCAACAAAGAGCGTATTTTATCAGCGGTTTGCAGCAGCTCGGCCGGTGCCGATTGCAGCAAGCGGACATCGTCTTGCGGGCTTAGCCTCCACAGGCCGCCGGCGATAAAAACCAGCATCAATACACTTAGCCAGCGACTATGTTTGGCTATCCACAGCGGCCAGTGCTGTTCCCAATAAGTGGTAAGTTTAAGTATGCCCGGTTGATGATCGAATTTGAACCCGGTTAACAGCAACGGAAACAGCAGTACCACCGTCAGCCAGGCGACCAACAAACCGACGGCAGAAAACAACGCCACTTCCTGCAGACCGGGAAACGGCGAAAAACCTAAGCCTGCGTAACTTAACAGATTGCTTAATAGCCCAAAGGAAAGTCCCGGCAGAATAAACTTCAAGCTTTTCCGGGGATTCCAATCCTTCTCGCCGAAACTGTCGCACAAAAAATGTTGCGCATAGTCATCGGCAACGCCGATTAAGCTGGCGCCGAATACCAAAGTAAGAATATGGATTTTGCCGAAAAACAGCACGCAGATTACCAGCGCTGCAAACAGGCCGGAGCCGATTGCCAACGCCGATAATAACAACGGCCGGACACTGCGAAAAGTAAGCCACAGCAAGACAATAATGCCGATACTGGAGCCCACGCCGACCGTGGAAATTTCCTGTTTAGCCGACTCGGCACCATGGGCGGTAAACAGCGGCATGCCGGTTACCAGCAACTCGCCGCCTGCTGTTTTGATTTGGCTTTCTGCACTATTCACCAGACTCAACAAGGTTTCCAGCTTATCCAGCTGCAAACGGTCATCCTGTAAATCGGTCAAAATCAATGCCCAATACTGGTGTTGGTCAGACAAAACCACAATGCCTTGTTCCAGATTTAACTTGATAGGATTTTGCGCGCTGAAATAGCGGCTGAAGAGCAACAACGGATCGCGTTCGAAATCCGCTGATTGCATCTGGCCGATGGGGCTGTTGAGTATTTCCAGATTCTGCTTGATTAACGCGTCGGGATTTTTAGTCAGGATGTCTCGTGATTGCGCATCCAGCAATTGGTAGCGATAGGGGAATAGTTGCTGGTATTGCTTGATGTATTGCTGCTGAGAAAACTCCAGCACCACTTTGTTAAACAGTTGGCTTTGTTCCAATTGCTGTTTAAGGTTTCGGGCATGGCCGATGGCTTCTTGCGACGTTGCTGCGCCAGCCAGCCAGATGACTTTTTTGTTGATCAGCTCATTATGCTGCTGAATGGCTTTGGCGACTTCCGGCTGCTGCTCGTTGGCGGGCAACAATGCTAAAAAACTGGTTTCCAGCCAATCTTTTGTCAATGCCTGGAAGCCAAGAAAACCGATGACAATCATCCCCAGCAACCAAAGTCCGGCCGTCAGCTTAGGGATTTCTTCAGTAAGTTGTTTCCGTTGTTGCGCTTTGCCTAAGCCCATAAGGAACTGCCCCAACTTGCGCTGATCAAAAGTTTGGTATTGGCTGAAATATGCATTGAAGTGAAAATAGTCGCCCGAATTCGACCTTGTTAATAAGTGCCGAGCACCGTATCACGCATCACTGCTAATTTCGAGAAGCAAAAGGTTTTTTATGGCACTCTTTTGAACGAGTTGCCACGCGATTTCTTTAGTCAGCGGGCAAATAGGGCGTGGACTAAAATAAAAAAAGCGGCCGACAAGATTGCCTTGCCGCCGCTTTCATTAGAGCGCCCAGTTGCTGGGCCGTTGAGACAGTAACGATTTAAGCTTTTTTATTACGACGTGAAAAGCCCAGAAAGCCCATCAGTGCAGAACCGAACAACCAAACTGCGCCAGGTACGGGCACAGCAGCCGGTGTGGCAGTAAGTGCGATAGTCCGATCAATACCATCTGTAGGATGTTGGACGTTGATATAGGCTTTGTTCGGGTTGAACTTGTCAAAATACAGACCGGTGCTTTCGGCACCCGCTGTGGTCAAGCTGATCCATTTAGATACAGATTCAGCAACGCCGTCACGGTTAGCATCTAACGCAAACCAGACATCTTCAACGCCGCCATCCTGATCTTCAACGATGTAAATATTACCTTCATCGTCAATTGCCAGGTTGTCCGGGTTTTTGAAGGCACTGCCGGCGGCTAAGCCGGTCGCCGCATCAATAGTGTTACTGTCGGCAAACAATTTAACTTCGCTGCTGCCCACGTTGTAGGAGTAAACACGACCACGACCATTGGCAGTGTTGCCATCGTTGTCGGAATCGGTAGTCGTGAAGTACAGGAACTGATTGCCGTCAGCCAGATTCTGGATCTCTAAATCTTCAGGGCGGTTGAAGCCGGTGCCCTTAACATCGGCATGGTCGGCTGTTACACGACCATCGATAGTTCCGTCACCCAACAAGGCGGAAATGCCGGCCAATGCTCCACCGTTGACATCAGTGATAGCTTCCCAAGTAGATAAACCGGTAATTGCAGCGGCGTTGTTACCTTCAAATTGGCCGCCCGCTTGCACTTTCAGGGCGAAAGTCTGACCGGCGCTGAAAAAATCATTGCCGTTAGTCGCCAAAGGATTAGCAGATGTATATTTGTAAATGCTGCCGCCGTTTAATTCGTCGACAAAATACAGATTATTGCTTTTATCAAATGCCAGACCTTCATGAGAAACACGCGGGATGACGCTGCGTTGTACGAAGTTTCCTGCGTTAGCAGCCGCTGTGGTTGGGTTAGTTACTTCAAATAGACGACCGGCAGTGCTGTTCGCACCCCAACTTTCTTCGGCAGTCAGATAGCCACCCCAAGGCGTCCAGCGCGATGCATCACCAGAAGAGAAGTTCTGAGTGCCCGCCGCAACGATAGTTGTTGTGCGGGTGTTGTAGTTGTTATCCCACAAATCGATACGTTGAACACCTGCCTTAGTCGGTACAGAAGTGGAAAATATTTCCCAAGGCATAAATAAGTAGCGACCGGCATC
>Ga0208509_1000741_pt1 | contig 11165 bp, 10 predicted proteins | sample LakWasMeta7_HOW4_2_FD_183857 | JGI IMG/M metagenome (GOLD analysis project Ga0208509, IMG submission 183857) | Freshwater sediment methanotrophic microbial communities from Lake Washington under simulated oxygen tension - Sediment Metagenome... | ecosystem: Environmental > Aquatic > Freshwater >...
CCGCCGTGGAAGATCATCTTGGAGTCATGTTGTTTCATCGGACTACCCGACAAGTCCGGCTGACCGAAGCAGGCCTGCGATTTTTAGAGGATTGCCGACGTATTTTGGGGGATCTCGATGAGGCTGAAGAGTCAGTTGCTGGAGCACACCGTGCTCCGCGTGGAAAACTGTCGGTAACAGCTTCCACGCGTTTCGGATGTATGCATGTGGCCCCATTGCTGATCGATTTTTTGGAACGTTATCCCGAAGTATCGGTACAAACACTGTTTGTAGATCGCGTGGTCAATTTAATGGATGAAGGACTTGATGTGGCTGTGCGGATCGGTGAGTTGCCGGATTCCTCCCTCACTGCTATTCGCGTGGGATCTGTTCGGCGGGTGATTTGTGCTTCGCCCGACTATCTCGGCGCACGTGGAATTCCCCAGGTGCCAGAAGACATTAGTACACATGATATTGTGCAGTTTTCCAGTCTGTCGTCGCGGGCGGAATGGAACTTTAAAGGACCAGAAGGTGGCATTACCATCCCATTCTCGACTCGACTTACGGTCAATACGGCAGATGTGGCCATCGCTGCGGCGGTCGCCGGACGTGGACTGACGTTGATGCTATCGTACCAGATTGCACCGGAAGTCATGTCTGGAAAGCTCAAGATTGTTCTCGCTGATTTCGAAAATGCGCCACTGCCTGTCCATGTTGTCTATCAGGAGGGACGAAAAGCAGCAGCGAAGGTAAGAGCCTTTGTCGATTTTGCCGTGGAGCGGCTACGAGCACTTCCTTCCATAAATTGATTATTGTGTGAAATCACGTTCTATGCCTTATAGACTTCTGACTATCGGCATTTTGGTCGACATATCCCTTTGCACCCTAAAATACTCTGTCCTCTTTCTGTTGATAAGCGGTCATGGCAATATGGGCGAGTGAAAGGAGCGCTTTACCAGTGGGTGGAGCCCCACCCGGCTAAAATCGCTCCAACCGGAAGCAATCGGAGCAGTCTCGGTGTTTCGTTTCTATAGCTTTTCGAATATACCCTTAATTTATGCGTAACTTTTGCGTGAGTTAGTTGTGATTCTTGCTGCATCGTACTGCTTTTTTGCGCAACGAGCGTCTTTATTTATTAAATAAAAACAATTACTTACATTGCAAATTGGGCACTTTTAATGCGATGGTCATGCGTTCGAATCGCATGCGACCCACCATAAATACTACATAAATCAACCAGTTAGGGTTTTTTACTCGACTGGTTTTTTTATGTCCGCCGGTTCCTTTCCACTTTCTTTCCACCGCGAATAATAACCTTAACCAGATATAGGGTTATTAATACCAGCCAACGGGTTCAAAGCAACAACCTGATAATGTAGCGAGGGGCCAAATGTGGATACCTCATTGTCATTTAAAGAGAGGAGTGCCCAAGTATTTGCTGTAGCGCCCGAATGTTTCCACCACCCATGACAAAATGACTAGTGAGGCGTGCCTAAGAATGTGCGACAACTGAAGGGTAGTGGGTGAAATCTGAAATATCTTGTATATTGCCAACTATGACCCACTATCAAGAAATCGTCTGCCCCGACTGCGGTAGCAACCACATTATGAAAGCGGGGCGAAGCGCAAGTGGCGTGCAGCGTTACCGTTGCGACAATGCCGAGTGCACCACCAAAAGCTTCATGCTGGAATACCGTTACCGTGCTTATGAACCGGGTATCAAGGCACAATTGGTAGACATGGCCATTAATGGGAGTGATATCCGTGACACGGCGAGAGTGCTCAAGATCGACAAGAACACGGTGATCAGCACTTTAAAAAAAGGCGACTGGCCTCGTGCAAGTTAACCCCTGATTGACTAATTTAAGACGCGACGGTGAACTGAGCGTTAGACTGGAAGTGGAGGCTGATGAGCAGTGGTCGTCTGTGGGAGCCAAGTCCAACCAACGCTGGTGTTGGTATACCCAAGGGCATAAGTGCCGTTGACCACGCCACCAATACGATCTTGTCTTATGTGTTTGGCAAATGGACAGATGACGTTTTTAAAAACCTTAAGGCGCTGGGTATCAGCCATTATTATTTATGCCCTTTGGGTACACCGATGATTGGGCACTTATTCACGCCATCTGGACGCTGACCAACATGAAATTGGCCAAGGTCACACTCAGAAAATTGAGCGTAAAAACTTGAACTTCAGAACCTGGATCACACGGCTGGCACGGAAGACAATTTGCTTCTCCAAACTCGAAGTCATGCATGAGTCGATCATCGGTTTACTCATCAATAAGGTTGAATTCGGGAGAAATATTTATTCATGATTACAGATTTCACCCACTACCGTCGACCGTAAGGCTGGCGACAGCTGCGTTTCTTCGGTGAGTAATTGCTGAATTTTTTGACCGTGGATTCCACGTCGATATTATCGACTAAACCCGTAACGTGCTGAATTTACAGTTATTATAAGACAGCTTCAAAAACCCAAAGGCCTTCAAGGTGCGCTGCTCTGCAACTGGCAAGCTATGACAAGAAAATTAATTTGGTCATGCAAGCAGGCTATTCGTGTCTATAGAGGCAATTAACGGTTTTTTCGGTAAAGGCATTTTGAATGTGGATTTTAGCGAAATCCCTTATCAAGCTTTATTTTTGAAAATTACGCCGAATAATTACAATTTAACTAGATTTATAGTTGCTATAGACAATCTAGATTCTACGTATTAAATATTTAATACCGACCAGAATAGTACTGATGCACTGATATATGGCGTCCCCAGGGGGGTTCGAACCCCCGTTACCGCCGTGAAAGGGCGGTGTCCTAGGCCACTAGACGATGGGGACTAAGGAGCTTATTTAACTTTTTACAACTTAAACTGACACCAGTTGTTTTTAATAATGGCGTCCCCAGGGGGGTTCGAACCCCCGTTACCGCCGTGAAAGGGCGGTGTCCTAGGCCACTAGACGATGGGGACTAGTATTAACTATTTATAATATCTGGTGGAGCCAAGCGGAATCGAACCGCTGACCTCAACACTGCCAGTGTTGCGCTCTACCAATTGAGCTATGGCCCCTCAATTAAGAAGGAAAATTATACATCATATTAAAATTATATCCAATAAAATTCACCATTAAATGCAATTAATCTTGGCGAATAATTTGGTCGGATTGAAAAAAATACTGGGCTATGTAACTTGCATTTCCCATTCTTTTAAAAAAAAATGGGCGTTATTCGTTGAATCAAGGTGTTGTGCAAACGATCAGTATTTCTCCAAAGCCTTCGGCATTTTCCTAACCACACAAAAAACCTTCTCCCCCAGGATCATTTGTAGCTAGTCGGCTAGACTTCCCCGTATAGCCACCATCGACCAGCAACGAAGCTACCTATGATAGATGATGTGTCAACACTTTCTGGGACACCTGATTAAGCAGCTTTGTGCTGCAATCAGTTATCTAATGGCGACAAAATGCAATCGCTCACAGTTGTAAAAGACTTCAATATATCCAAACACTGCCTGTCACCTCAGCTCGAGTGTGCAAGCGAGTCGCTATTTTTAGTAAAGATTTTTCTGGGTGTCCTACCCAAAAATACTCAAAAATTTAGCGACGGTTAAATTGCTACGCAAGCCCGAGCCGCCTACTCCTATATCGCTCTCATCCAACAAGGCACTGCCATTAAACCAAGCTTATTTGGTAGAAATAACAGGCGGATAATTACCTACTTTAGAGATTAACATAGTAAAAAAGTGAGCGATGGAAATGAGCCAAAAGCGAATTGAAGCTGATGATTTCAAGGCGCGCCACCGCCAAACTGACACCGCATTCACGCGCCTACCCTTCGCATTAGTCTTGGTAAAAAAGTGTGAAACCATTACAAAACGGTGGTGAACGAAGCGATGACTTGGCTGGAGCAGAAACCAGTGACAGCCAGTGCGTATTCGCAGGCCAGGTACAAGCTAAAACATACCGCGTTTATCGAACTCAACCAAGTGGCCGTTGTCGACACGCTGTATAGTGATGACCAGTATCAGACATTCTGGGGCTTTCGGGTACTGGCGATCGATGGTTCCAAGCTTGTGCTACCGGACACCCTGGCCGTGCGTGAAGAATTTGGCACGATTGCGTGGTCGAACGACAAGACAGCAGAAATACAAGGAGAGCGTCCGTATGCCTTAGCATCGGTATTGTACGAGTGCTGAATCGGTTGGCCTTGGAGGCCACTTTAGGCAAGGCCAAGGCCTATGAAATCGATTTGGCGGTGGTGCATTTGCGTGTTACCCAGGCGGGTGACTTGCTGACGATGGATCGTAATTATCCCTCTTACCGAATGTTGGCAGCAACCCACCAGCATGAACGCGACTTTGTCGTCCGTTGTTCTGGCGCCTCGTTTGCCGTCGCGCGGCAGATGCTCAAAGGCGAAGGCCCCGACAGTCAAATTGTCACACTGACGCCGTGTGCGGAAAAAAAGCCGCTGATGCGGCACAGGGGCTGCCGCCATCAGTGCGTGTCCGCTTTGTGCGCGTAAGATTGAGCACCGGCGAAGATGAAGTATTGGTGACATCTTTACTGGATGAGAACGCTACCCCACTGCCGAATTCTTAGCCCTGTATGGGCTGCGCTGAGGCATTGAGAGCTTTTACGGCCTACTCAAGACTCTTGCTTGGCGTTGGAAAGCTTCACCGGCATTAGTGCTGAAGCCGTCAGACAAGATTTTTACGCCACCGTGTATTTATCCGGCGTGGAGTCGCTGTTGACCGATGCAGCACAAGCCCTGCTCGATGCCAAGTCCACGAAATATCCACAGACGGTAAATCCGAGCGGTGTCGTTCAATGCGATCAAAAATCACGCATTGGCTTTGTTAATGAACGATAAGGACACCGATGCGCTGTTGGAAAAACTAACAGCGTTATTTCTAACCAACCCATGTCTTGAGCGAAGTCACCGCAATCGACCACGTAAAAATTCATCATCCAGAGTGTTGCTGAACTTCCACAGACGCCATAAAAAGCACTGTTTTTAAATGAATTTTCTTAACTTAATGGCAGAGTGAGCCAACAAAGAGATTTGAACATCGCAGCAATGACTTTACGCCCTCGATATCGACCGGTTGCATGTTCACTTCGCAAACAGCACGCTCTATAAAGCCGGTATCGATAGGTCTATTGTTACCTGTTAGCAATGAACAATAGAAAACTGCTATAAAAATGCACGAAACTTAATAAGCTTAAAATGTGTTTTTGTGTATCTCCTATCCAACACTTCAAGGCTTTACGTTACTACAATGACACATTTTAATTATTACCCAGCATTAGTCCGCGTTACTCGAACACCCAGGTTTCAGCCGGGGTGTTACCATCCTTAATTAACAGACTTCTCACTTTGCAGCGCTTGAAGGAGTTGCTTAGGTGGTAAGTAACCAGGGAACACAGAGCCACCAGTAGTCACAATCATCGGAGTACCTTTTACTTCAAAGTCCTCGGCTAATTGCATATGTTCATCAACTGGGTTGTCACAAGTTTTAGACGGAATATTTTCGCCATTTTTTGACGCTGTTAGTGCAGCTTTACGATCGCTAGCGCACCAAACCGAAACAGCCTTATCATACGATTCCGAAGGCTTGCCTGCCCTAGGAAAAAACAGATAATTAATGGTAATACCTTCAGCCATATATTGATTAATTTCAGAATGCAACTTACGGCAATAGCCGCAGTCAATATCGGTAAACACATAAACAGAATACTTACTGACTTTGGGCTTGAATACGATCATTTCGTTGTCTGTAAGTTTAGCCAATGCCTGCTTACGAGAACTACTTAACCGGCTTTCTGTTAAATCCGTCCGGGTTGCAACATCAATTAAACGTCCGTGTAGCAAATATTTACCATCTTCAGATACATAAACGATGCTAGAACCTATTTTTACTTCAAATAATCCCTTTATTTCTGCAGGCTGGACTGATTCTATCTTGATCCCTGTCATGGATTTGGTTAGTGCCTCCCTGATGGCATTTTCATCAGCATGGGCTTGCGACAATGCCAAACTAAGCAAGGACAACAAAGCAGTGTTTAAAATTTTCATGGAATTCCTGATATTACAAATAATTGAAAAGTTTACTCTAACGCTTAAAACAGCCTTTGCACGTCCAAAAACATTGCCAAAACCATTAATGACACTAACAAAGCAATACCAATTTTCTGAAAAAATAATTGTATTTTTTCTGAAACCGGACTGCCTTTAATTCCTTCTATCGCAAAAAAAAGTAAATGACCACCGTCCAATACTGGTACGGGTAGCAGGTTTAAAACGCCGAGACTTACACTAACCAATGCCATGAACTTTAAGAAAGGTACCAATCCCATATTTGCAGATTGCCCGGCATACTGAGCAATACTTATAGGCCCGCTTAGATTTTCGACTGATGCGCGTCCTACCAACATTTTACCCATCATTTTTAACGTGGTTAAGGCATAGTCGTATGTCGTTTCAAACGCTACTGGCAAGGCTTCTAGCGGTGACAATGCATACTCAACCGTTATAGATTTAATAAGATCCTCGGGGACCTGAACCGATGCGCCGATTTTGCCTTCTGTTTTTTGTTCAACCTGGACAGCCTTGGGAGTAATGCTTAACGGCAGGCGCACACCATCTCGTTCTATCAAAAGATTTATAGGCATATTGGGATGAGTTTTGACATAGTCTACCCACTGCTGCCAATCCTGAATAACCACATTGTCAGCACTAACTATCAAATCGCCTTGTTTTAAACCGGCAGACTGTGCAGCACTATCAGGAAGCACTTGTCCAATAGTGGGTTTTAATTGCGGTGCCCATGCTTTAAAACCCAGCCGTTGGTATAACACTTCGGGATTTTCTGCATCCTGCTCAGAAAACTTAAGGACTTTCACGGCCTGCAGATCGTCGTGATTTTTTACTGCGACATTTATTTCCTGTTCGCCTTCCAGAGCGGCGCCAATTAATGTTGTAAGCGTCTGAGTCCAAGTTGGTGTTGGCTTGTCGTTGACTGAGATAATCTCATCACCTTCAACAAAACCAGCAGCTGCGGCTAAGGTGCCCTGCTCCACTTTACCTAATATCGGTTTGATACCACTTTCACCAATAACCAATACGCTCCAAAACAATGCAACAGCTAGAATTAAATTAAACACCGGCCCTGCTGCAACTATCGCAGTTCTTGCCCACAGCGGCTGGCGATTAAAACTAAACGGCAAATCTTCGCTAGTAACAGGGCCTTCTCGTTCATCCACCATTTTCACATAGCCACCGAGTGGAATGGCCGATAATACATACTCAGTGGACTGATTATTTTTTTGTTTAGACCACAAAACTTTGCCAAAACCAATGGAAAACCTGAGCACTTTCACACCGACTTTACGCGCCACCCAGAAATGCCCAAATTCATGAAACGCGACTAGAATGCCAACAGCAACGATGAAATAAAACAGGGTGTGAAGGGTTTCCATTAGTACGTCAGCTCTGCAACAATCTCGGTAGATACAACTCTGGCTTGTTGATCAGTGGACAAAATAATATCCAGCGTATCAGCGGGGGTTGCTGAAAACTTATTCATAGTCCGCTCAATAATTACAGGAATATCGGTAAAACGAACTCGCTCGTTTAAAAAAGCATCGACTGCTATTTCATTAGCGGCATTTAACACAGTAGGCATAATACCGCCTGCGGCTATTGCCTCATAAGCCAAACGTAAGCAGGGGAATCGTTGGAGATTGGGTTGTTCAAAATCCATGCGCGCCACATCGAAAATATTCAGCGGCTCAACCCCTGAATCAAAGCGGTCTGGCCACGCCATCGCATGAGCGATAGGCACACGCATATCAGGATTGCCCATTTGCGCCAATACAGTGCCATCGATATAATCGACCATTGAATGAATAACGCTTTGCGGGTGGATCACCACCTGAATTTGCTCAGGCAACATATTAAATAACAAGCAGGCTTCAATCATTTCTAAGCCTTTATTCATCATAGTTGCCGAATCAACGGAAATTTTCTTGCCCATATCCCAATTAGGATGAGCAACCGCTTGAGCTGGCGTAACATTGACCATTTGCTCAATCGGCATTTCACGAAATGGCCCGCCTGAGGCTGTCAATAAAATACGTCTGGCAGTTTTTGCCTGGACGCCAGTCCTATAGCCGGCAGGCATACACTGAAATATCGCGTTGTGCTCACTATCAATCGGCAATAAATCAGCTCCTGAATCTGTCACTGCCTTAAGGAATATTGCACCTGACATTACCAATGCTTCTTTATTAGCCAACAATATGGTTTTCCCGGCCTTTGCAGCCGCCAATGTTGGTAACAATCCTGCAGCGCCAACAATAGCCGCCATCACCGAATCAACTTCATCCAACGTGGCAACTTGCTCCAATGCGGCTGCACCAGTCAGCACTTTTATATCTGCAATTGGTGAATGAGCTAATTTAGATTCAAAAGCTTTGGCTTTGTCTGCATCAACAACTACTACAACCTTTGGTCGGTGCTGCAAACATTGTTCGTATAACAAATCGATATTGTTATTAGCAGTCAATGCAATGACGTCGTAGAGATCAGCATGTCTTGCGACCACATCTAAAGTACTAACCCCGATTGAGCCAGTGGCGCCTAATATGCAAATACCCTTCATGAAACCTGCCTATAAATCAAATATATACCTGCGTAAAACAAGGGCGCGGCTGCCAAAATGCTATCAATTCTGTCAAGAATGCCGCCATGGCCGGGTAAAAGCGAGCCACTGTCTTTGACTCCGCGTTGGCGTTTGACGACACTAATAAATAGATCACCATAAATTGAAATCAATACTGCCAGAACTGACAGTAATACAAAATCAGCTGCAATCATCCAAGTAAAACCATAAATCAAACTTAATACAACTGCACAAAGCACACCTGCAGTCATAGCTCCATACATGCCTGCAACGGTTTTTCCCGGACTAATTTCCGGCGCAAGCTTGGTAGTACCATATTTTCTACCTGAGAAATAAGCGGCAATATCTGCTGCCCAAATTAGTATGAAAAAATACATTGCCATTTCTGAGCCATAAAATGTTCTAAGGCGGGATAAGAACATCCAGGTAGTGATCAAAATAAACCAACCGATCAACGACTTATTACGGGGTTTTAATTCCAGCTTTAAAACACCCTCCGGTGTATTTCGAATTAAGACCATAACTATTATCCAAAATAACACCGCCGGGATAACCAACCATTCTAATAGTCCAGAATAAATCCTTAGATCAGGAAAATCCCAGCCATCAAGAAAACTACTTACCCCAATCCAATCAGCACTTTTTGCCGATTTGTAAACAGCCTGCACGGACAGCTCTAATGCTTGCGCACTCAGTTCAAGGAACTCAGACCAAAAATGTATCCAGAACATTGGCACCGCTAGGAGTATAAAAAACACCCCGCGCTTAGCCAGAGAATCAATTTTGATTAAATTACACCACTCCCACGCTGCCACAAAAGTGACGACAGCGAGAAGCAATGAGAAATACGCTGAGGATAATTTAAACACCGCCAAGGCAAGCAATGCGGCAAGAATGGATCCTGTAATAATTCGCTGTATTAACATTGTTCTAATTATTATTAAAGTTATAAAGTAACGGATTTAGTAAGCACTTGTTCACCAGTGTGTCCGAATCGTCTCTGCCGATTTTTAAAGCTCTTTATTGCATCATCTAATGAGGACTGATCAAAATCAGGCCACAGTGTGGATGTAAAATACATTTCTGTGTATGCCAACTGCCAAAGCATGAAGTTACTAACCCGTTGCTCGCCACCTGTTCTAATAAAAAGATCCGGTTCGGGCAAATCGGCAAGTGACAGATGCTGATTAATAAGTGCCTCAGTGATTTGATTGGACTGCAGTTGACCTGTGGATACTTTTTCTGCCACTGACTGGCAAGCCTGGGTCATATCCCAGCGCCCCCCATAATTAGCAGCAATCACTAATGTTAACGCCGTGTTATTTTGAGTTTGGGTTTCTCCTTCGGACATTTTTTTTTGTAGCTTTTCAGAAAAACCCTGCCGATCACCAATAAAACGCAATCTAATATTATTGCGATCGAGTTTGTCTATTTCTCTTTGCAAAGTAGCCATAAACAAACTCATCAACAACGACACTTCTTCTTTAGGACGTCGCCAATTTTCGCTACTAAACGCAAATAAAGTTAGAACCTCAATGTCCTGATTCGCGCAGTATTCAACAACCCTTCTAACTGTTTTAACGCCTGCCTGATGCCCATAGGCGCGGGGCATAAGTCGTTTTTGCGCCCAACGACCATTACCGTCCATGATTATTGCGATATGTCGGGGCATATTATTTTCAGTTATCAATCTATCGACTTCATTAGTAGACATTGTGAATACTCAGCGTGTTCTTACTTAAATATTGGTTGTAATGGCCAATCAAAATGATAAGAGATCCGCTTCTTTTGTTTCCAATAGCTTTTCAATGTCCTTTATATTTTGATCCGTCAATTTCTGGATTTTTTCTTCCGCTGCGCGGGCGTCATCCTCAGAAATTAATTTTTCCTTAAGCGCTTCCTTTATTTCCGAATTAGCATCTCGGCGTATATTTCTTACGGCAACACGGCTATTCTCTGCTTCGTGCTTAACCACTTTCACCAGACTCCGACGACGCTCTTCGGTTAATGGCGGCAACGGAATGCGAATTGTCATTCCATTAGTGGCTGGATTTAGGCCCAAATCAGACTTTAATATCGCCTTTTCAATAGCTTGAACCATCCCTTTTTCCCAAGGTGTAATCGTCAATGTCCTAGCATCTTCGACAGCGACATTGGCCACCTGTGACAAAGGTGATTCTGACCCATAATACGACACGCTGATTTGTTCGAGCAGACTAGGATGCGCCCGACCAGTTCTTATTTTCGAAAACTCATGTTTTAAAGCATCAATGCTTTTACCCATTCGGGTAGCGGCATCTTGTTGAATATCATTAAGCATGTTCAGTTCCTCGTTCAATTAGTGAGCCAATTTCCTCACCCAACATCAGCCTCATTACGGCGCCTTTTTCGAAGATATTCATCACACGCATGGGGACATTATTATCTCGACACAGCACTAACGCAGTAGTGTCCATTACATTCAAGCGTTGGTCCAACGCTTCATCGTAAGTCAACCGCGCATAAAAT
>Ga0208509_1000742_pt1 | contig 11146 bp, 3 predicted proteins | sample LakWasMeta7_HOW4_2_FD_183857 | JGI IMG/M metagenome (GOLD analysis project Ga0208509, IMG submission 183857) | Freshwater sediment methanotrophic microbial communities from Lake Washington under simulated oxygen tension - Sediment Metagenome... | ecosystem: Environmental > Aquatic > Freshwater >...
TTGCGGGCGCGACTGCAGCAAAGCGAGACGTGCGTCAGAACACGCCACGCGTAGTGGCGGCGGCGGGGAACGGCGCAGCGCTGGCGCAACCCTTCCTACTGCAAGCGCAGCACCTGTGCGCACGGAATTGCCAGCCAAGGCGGGCGGCTGGCAGCCACGGGACCCACCTGCGCGCTCGACGCTCATTGTCTGCGGAGCGCCGCAAACCAGGGCCGGCGTCCGCCGCGGTGCGGGACCGCGATGCCCCTGCAGCGCCGCGAGCATCCGACTCGAAGTCGTAGGCGTCCATGGTGCGGCCGGGAGCGGCTGACGTTGCGCCGTCACCGCGAACCAGCCTAGCGCGTGGCTGAAGTGCACGCGGCTTGCGCCCAAACTTTGCCGACCGATGGTCGAACACTAAACAGCCACCACCATATTCAAGTGTACGGTAGCTTCACCGCAGAACGCATCGTTGTTCGGTCTTGCAGCGGGCGCGTTGCCGGTAACTGCGGGTTCGCGCGATGCATCACTTCGTTGTAGGTTGGCGGCTGCCAGTGGTAATCCGGGGGGGGCCTAGCAAAAACTCTGCAACCAGCAGCTTCTGTGGGCCTTGAAGCACAGCTTGTTAATAGCACTATGGTACCGAGCGTGATTTCGCGATGCGGGCTGCGCGGCACGTCAATGGGTTGCGTTCATCCTCACGGTCTCGGCAACGAGTGTGCGTCATCGGTTTTTGCCTAATCGCGGAGCGACGGAGTCGTGTGTTGGACTCATTTTAGTGTCAGCTGCCAGTATGGCGCTGGTACCGCCGGCAGGTGGCTCTGCGAACGACAGAAATGCGCCGTTTCTCCGGGACGGCGCATCGCGACTCACCGTGGGCCACTTCTACCGGATTCGCGCCAATACCGCGAGATCAAACCCGGTGTCTGCATTGACTGCTGCTCGACAGGCCAGATGCAGCCGCTGCTGCGCAATCTACGGTCTCGGACTGACTGGCGACAGGTTTCCCTTGATGATCCCCGGTGACGCGGCCGCGCACAAACGGCGCCGCTTTGAGACGCCACTGACCGCACACGAGAGCAAGGCCGTCAGCAAGGCGGGCACCTCGTTTTGTCCGTGGTGCTGCAGCTGCGATACGTGCAGTGCGTGCATCGTGCCGCCAGGCAATGAGCTGCTGCGTGCAGCTTATGACGAGGTGGACGCGCAGCTGCGGGGGCGGCTGTTGGGAGACAAGGGCCCGGTCCAGGGCGCAGTTGATGACGACCTTTGTTACCTGGCGGCGGCGGCGATGGTGGCCAGAGGCCCATGCCGCGACCCGGTCGTCTTTGGGGCGGATGTGGTCGACAGGGCGACGAAGGGCGCGCTGTCGCCAGAGGCGGCGGTCGGTTGGCTGCGGAATCGCTTTCCTGGTGCAGATGGCCCAGGCGTTATGGCGCCGACCAACCTTGCATCTGGAGCGGCCACCACATCTCTCTCCACCACCCTTGCAAGCGGTGGTGATGGGGCAGCAGCCGGTGCCAGTGGAGGCCGTCGCGCTGACATCGGGCGCGACACGCCATCGCCGCCCCATCCGGGTTTGAGCGTGGATACTGATCCGTTCGCTGCTGATGCTGCTGCTGCCGCTGGCATGAGCCCCAGTGGGCAGTCATTCGCCACTGACAACTACCCCGACAGCGACTACGGCATCGGCGACTTGTTTGCGCCATCGTTGCCCGCAGCGGTGACCACGGACGGTGTGGCTCCTGCGCCGGCGAGTCCCCTCGCGGCTGTGCGCACGGCACCACTGATCGATTTCGACTGCAAGCAGGGGGACTACCGCTACTACCTGCAGGTGGGCAGTAGCTGGCGGTCGTGTGCGCGCGGCTTCATTGAGGTCTTTGCTGCGGCCTCTGCCGCAGGCGGGTCACTGCTCATTCTCACGCAGGTCTGCGGCAACATCACCGTTGATGCGTGCATCGCGCCCGACACCCAGTCGCCGTCGCAACAGCAACTAGCGGATCGCGACATCCTCGATGTCCTCACGCGGGGCGACTACATTGTGGAAGATGTGAGTGATCGTGGTGCTCCGCTTGACGTTCCTTCATCATCGCGTGCCACGGCACTGCAACGCCCCTCCACAACGTGCGTGGCTCTCCCGTGTTTTGCAGAAGCACAGCGCCCGGGTGGTTTTCCGTGTCCGCAGCAGTAGCAGCACCCCTGGCGAAGACCTGCCGCCGGTTTGGTTTGCTGCCGGCAATGACAAGAACAAGGGGTCTGTGTCGTCTCAGCTGGCAGAGCTGTGCCGTTTTCCCAGCAGGCACCATCCCGTCGGTTCAGGTGCGTCTCGTGCGATCACGCATGTCTGCTTTGTTTATCGTGCATCATTGCACGCGCGTTGACTCGTGACTGCAATGATTGTGGCCCCCGTCGCTGCGCATGCAGCCGGCTGGTTTCGAGATGCCCTTCCCATTGTCGGCATGCGGATGCCTGACGCACCCGATGCCGCAGCCGGCTTCTACCATTCCATGCGCCCCCATCAGCCCTGGGAAACGGACTACGTGCAAGCCGTGCGGGCCGTTGTCGAGCATCGGCCCTCCGACATCACCATCGTCGAAGCGTGTTTGCCTGCACCTGCACCGTTGCTGCCACCACGCGCAACGGTGGCTGGTGCCGCTGGCGCTGCGTCGACGACCGCCGGCGCCGACGCAGCGGCAGCCGGCTGCGTGGAACCTGCTGATGACCCGGTGCCGAAGGACTTCGTCTGCTGCGTGCGGCAGCACGCTGGCGAGATGAGCAGCAGGGTCAAGCTGCAGTCGTCTGAGTGGGGCGTTTGGGCTGTCGCTCCGGACAACGACGTGTGGGGGACTCGTGCTGTGCACCGCAAGCCGGCCAGCAGGGTCAAGTGTCTATCGTGCGCTGCGGACGAGCTATCGTGCTACAGCGGCCGGTCCTGTGCGCACGTACGCGCCGTTGAGCAGCACCTACGCGACGGCACAGCAGCGCATTCTTCGTTACGCCTGGATTTGGTCGACCACGATCGGCCGATAACACCGCTCAGCGATGCGGCGCAATCGACTGTGGGTCGGCCAGGCCCGTTTGATCCACACGATGGTGATCGGCTGTTTGTGGGCCGCCGCGCAGATGATCCACCGGGCACGCCAGCTGTGCGCGGACCCACGTGGTTCGGCAGCGTCGACCCACAGCTCCTTCCAGCCACTGCTTGCGACACCTGCAGTGGCGTGTGCGCGACTCCCGCAACATGTGCCTGCGCGTGCGGCTGCCGGCACACGTGTGGCTGTGGGAGCATGTGGTCTGCTCAACAGCTCGTTGCAGATCGGGCCATCGACATCCACACTTCCATGGTCATCATCGCAGCTGTCATGCTCATGTACGTGTGCCGCTGTTGCAAGCAGATCCTGCGGTACGACGGCCTGCGCGATGGGCTCTTCGTCATGAATGGCAACCGTGGCGCGTTCATGGAGCAGACCATCCGCAAGGTGCTGCAACAGTGGGGCACTGGCGTTCATTCTCTACAATCTGCTGGCGTCTGGCTGTCCTGCAACACGGTGGGGCGGCACCAAGCCAACGCTGTGGTGACCGCCTATTTGGACGCCGCCAGGCGCTGTCAGCCAGTGCTCTGCCCTGACTGTGGCAGCGACCCAACGCACATCGTCGCCGACGGCACCTCCATCGGGTGCCTAACGAGGCTGTTCCCCAGCTTCGGTTTGCGCCGCAGGCCGGTTGACGACTCGCCCCATCTCGGCCTGGAACGCTGGAAGTATGCGTACCTGTACGGCCCAGGCATGTCCGACATCCAGAAGCAGCTGCTGCACTTCACGCACGCGGAGACGGTGGCCGTGTCAACTGATGCATTCGACAAGATGGGCGCTGACATGAGCACCTGGTATGACAAGGCGCTGTCGTCAACGCATGACGCCGATGCGAGGCAAGCGCGCCGGCTGCTGGCCCTCCACATCTCCATTGTCGCTCTCACGTCGACCAGCGGAGTGGCGGCATACTGCAGTCAAGCTGCCCGGACGTTCCTGCGCTCAATCGTCTGCGAGGGCGTCACGACCATGGCGCACCCGTTCGCGCACGAGAAGCTAACGATCATGCGCGCGTTGAGCTCTGGCGTCGACATCGGCAGTGCCGCACAAGAACCCCTGCGCTACCGGCTGCGGACGTACATGCCGCTAATGCACACCCTGTACATGGAGCTCCGGACGACGGGCGCATGGGACGCCGCCTACCCCTTCCTGGTGCCGCTGTTCCAGCAGCTGGCTATGATGGGAGACGAGATCGTCAGCAAGATCGCGCAGAAGCCGGCTTCAATGCGTGGCGCGACAGGCGTGCGAGGCGGCAAGGTCGACAAGGTGCCCGTCTCCGAGGGCGCGGACCTCGGCGTCTTCACGTTCGTTGCCGAGAAGTGGCGCCAGTGGCTGCGGTTCACCCCCACATTTGCCGCTGACACCGCTCGCGGCGTCGCCACTCCGCGGGTTGGAGTTGCGGGCGTGCCTGCGGACGACGAGGACACGTGCTGCGCCAAGCTGTCTCCCACTTGCAAGGACCGCACGCCCGGTATCTTTTCGGTCTACTGCAGTCACGGCTACTGGTACGGTCACCAGCTCATGTGTCGCGGTGAGAGCCCTGCGCTGCCGTTTCACTTCATCCTGGAGCGCTTGGATCCATCTAAGGACCGCGTGGTATTCTACGACAACGCGTGCCACCTTGCCCTGTATGCTGCCAAGCGGTACCCGCAAATGCTGGGCTGGTGTCACTTCCTGACCGACCGACTGCACCTCAAGAACCATCACACCTGCAACCCGGAGTTAGACCCCAAGTACTGGAGCCACATGCTTGGCATCCACACCGACAACTCGCAGGCTGCCGAGCAGGCGCACAAGCAGCTGCAGGGAGTGCGCTCGTCGCTGCAGTCAATGGAGCCGCAGAAGATGCTGCAGTATTTGGGCCTGTACTTCACGTGCTTCAACCACCACAAGCTGTTGCTGCGTCACCAGCGGCTTGGGGGCGTCGTGTCCTCCGCTGCTGCGACCTGTTCCGCTGCTGCCAGCGATGGCGGCGGTGGCTGCGGTGAAGGTGGTGGTGTTGGCTGCGCTGACGGTGGCGGTGGCTCCACCATTTGTGGTGACGCCTGCGGCGACGGCACTGGTGGCTGTGGCGATCGTGGTGGTGGCTGCGCTGGCGGCGCCGCTGGCGGTTGCGCTTCCTGTGGCGGCGTCGCACTCGGAATGGCGGCGCCGGCTGCTGGTGGCACTGCTGGCGCACCAGCAGCACCACCACCGCCACTGCCATACCTGCTTCCGATCGAGACAGCTACGGCCAGCTTCGTTGCGCCTCTGTCCGACCCTGGTGCTCCACCGCCGCCGCGATGGCCATACACCTTCTATGCCCCCAAGTTTCACTTGTACTCTTTGCTGTACGGCGCCCGCCAGCTACATGCGGCCGCACCACTTGACGCCACAGTCGGCACTGCAGTCATCGACGACGATGACGACGACGACGACGACAGCGAAGCCGACGAGCCTCCTCCAAAACGCGTGTGCGTGGCTGACGACGATTGCAACTACAGGCCGAGCAGCAGTCGTCGGGGACGTGCTCGCGGCAGCAGCGGTGGGCGGGGACGTGGCCGCAGCAGCAGCAGAGCAAGCGGCCGTGGGCGCAGGCGTGGCAGGAGTGGCAGTGGCAGTCGACGCGGTGGCAGTGTTCGTGGCGGCAAACGTCGTGCAGCGTCAGACGTGGACGTCACCGGCCTGACTGCTGGTGACGAGTTTGGCGCACTGTCAAGTGCAGGCCGTGACCACGACCACGTGCATGGCCATCGCACGCGCTCTTCGACCGGTGCTCTGCGTCGAGCACCGTCGGTGGACGACGGCGTCGGCGACAGCGACGGCGATGACGAGTCTGCGCTTACGGCGTCGGTCGCTGTCGATCGCAGGCGTGTCGGCAGCGGACGCCGTGGCAGCAATGGTCGACAGGCAGCTGCTCCGTTTGCGCGCGCTGCAACCGCGTTGCCTGCCAGCATCCGTGTTGTTGCTGAGTATCCGCCATTTGTGTCCGCCACGCGCGGGCGCGTCTCAACGGCAGCGTCCGACAGCCGTTCCGGCGTGCTGCACATCAATGCCGGCACTGTGGCTGCCGCTGCCGCCCTGTGCACCTCCATGCATGATGCGACGTTCTCGTCGTGGGAGGCCTTTACCGGCCGTGGGTGGTCGACCACTTCCGGCATGCCCGCTGTCGCGGCGCGCGTGATGCTGACTGGCCTGGCAAAAAGGGCAGAGACAGCGTCTGCCTCGACACCTGTCGGCGCCTCGCTGCTTCCCGGCGTGGACGACGACACTGACATGATCGATCTGACACAGGCCTGCATGGCCGCCACTGCGCCGTCTCTCACCTCGGTTGCCACCAACGCCACCGTGCTGGCACCGTCAGCATCCACCGACGCTGGGCGATCGACGAGTGCATCAACAGAGCAGGCTGCCGCCAACGCGTCGTTCGCGAGCGCCTCGCTGGCCGCATCCATAGCGGCCGCAGCCACAGCCGCCGCTGCACGTGCAGTCGCCAAGGCCCAAGCAGACGCCGATGTTGCAGCCGACCCTGCCGCATCTGCAGCCGCCTTGGCCGCCAGCGCGGTTGTATTGGTCTCCGCGGCGGCAGCCGATGCGGCCGCTTCCGAGGCTGCTGCAGCCGCACGAGCGCGGTCCACCTCCAATTTTGAGCTCTTCTGCGAGGAGTTAGCCTCTGACGCCACTATGGCGGCCTCGGTCAGCAGTGCCGCTGGAATGCGTCCAGTGTCTGTCGGGATTCTCAATCTCGCGAACACCTGGTGAGTGTGACACCCGCCGGAAGTGCAACCGTGGCATCACTGCGTATCCGCTTCACCGGTGCCTTGTCTTGTCTGTGTGCTCTGCCGCGCGACGTCTGCAGTTTCATGATCGCAGGCCTCGTCGTCCTGCTACACCTGCCGCAGCTGCGCGCCGTTCTGGCGCAACACGCAGCAAAGTGCACCAGCATGCCAAAACGGTGCACATGCCTCGCGTCCATCCTTCACCGCATTGCGCAGCAGATGTTTGTTCACGGCCGCAGCGATGGGCAACCGTTCACGCCTGGCAACGCGCTACGGTGTCTGCAAGTCATCATGCCGCTGCGACCCAGCATGGACGGCTATGAGTTGGGGCAGCACAAGGATGTCGGCGAGTTTGTCAGTCGACTGATCGACACGCTGGACGCCCACCCATGCTGGCGCGCAAAGAAGGGGGGCGTGCCATTTGTTGCTGCCGAGGCGTCAGGGAAGCCAGTGAATGCCGCCAACCCGCTCACTGGCGACGGTGCGCGCATGCCCGACCCAGTGCCAACCGCCGCTGCGTTCAAGGGTAGCTGCAGCGAGTGGCTGCACTGCTGCAAGTGCGATGCTGGACGGCCAGGTCGCACCTCCGCCATCAGGGGCATCCTGCATGTGTCGCTGGTGGATGGCGACAAGCATCTGTTGTCAGCGCTGGCGCGCGAGCTTGGCAGCGAACGGCTGGATGGCTCTGATGCTGTCTTATGCCCCAAGTGCAATGCTAAAACGGAAACGATCAAGACGACATGGGTTCAGCGCCGGCCCGACGTGCTGATGCTGAGTCTCAAGCGCACACAGTTTGCCGGCACTGGCGCGCACAAGTTTGCTGGTGCGGTGTCCATTCCCGCTTCGCTGAAGGAGCGGGATCTGGGAGTTGGTGAGCTGCAGGTGGCTGCCGGCGCGGCAGCATCTGCGTCGGCGCCCACTGACGCCACCGCCGGCAACGATGTTGTGTACGAGCTCGTTGACGTTGTGGTGCACGATGGCAGCGCCGACAGCGGGCACTACTTCGCGTGTGTGAAGGTGCTGGACAATGCATCAGCTGTCACCGCTGACCTCGAGCCGGCTCTCGACAGCCACGTCGTTGTTCCCGGCTGCGCTGCTCCCGCCCACGCGCCCGTGACCTCGTGGGCGATCATCAACGACAGCACCGTGACGGTGCTGGAAACGCCTGAGCAGCAGAAGCCGATGATGGATTCCTGGCCTGCGATGGCGAGCTTGCTGGTGTACCGACGCGTTCCGGGCGCCTGTGGCGACGGTGCGTCCAGCGGTGCCGCGCCCGTTGTAGCGTCATTCCCAGGACACGCGAGCGCAGCGAGTGCAGGCGCCGCGCTGCTGGCGGCAAGCCACGACTTTGCCTCGGAAGCACGGGAGGCCGACCTGTGTGGCTCTATCGCATCGCTTGCGCCGCGCGATGCCGCAGCTGCGACGACGCTGCGCGATGCTAGCAAGACCGCAGCTGCCCTCGCCGCGGTCTTGCTGGCAGGCAGCCCCAGCTTTCCAGCTGGGGCCGCTGCACGGGCGGCTTCGTCTATCGGTGCGACAGCTGCAGATGAAGGCGCGCCAGCTGCGTGGGAGCCGCTCAGGACACTCCCTCCTGCTGTCCATGGGTCATGGGCGGGCGGCCACGACGTTGCAGACCCACTGCGGATGGTGGTGGCGGGCTCCTCCCCAGACGCCCTCAGCCGAGCCCTCCAGTCCACGCTCATGGCGGCCGGCGCTGGAATGGCGACGGTGCCGCCAGCGCCCCAGGCCGCTACTGGCGCTGCGGCTGCAGCCGGTGCGGCCGCTGGCGCTCATTCTGCTGGAGATGCCCTGGCGCTGCCGCTGGACACTGTGCTGAATGCATTTGACTCGAAGCTGGGTGCCACTCGTGACCTCGTGAAGCCCAACACGAGCTACCGCGTCCAACTGACGCGCGAGGCGTTCCGCAAGCTCGCGCCCAAGTGCTGGATGGAGGACGACGTCCTGAACTTCTGGGCGGAGATGGTCAAACGCGTGTACGGCACGCGGCTGGTCGCGCGCCTAAGGCTGCGGGTGGCGCTGTCGGCGCTGGGTGTGCCGCCCGCGCTGCTGCCCCCCGCCCTGCTGCCAGTGGTCGTGTGGTCGGCGACGTTCTACCAGAGGCTCACGACGGGCAGGGCGTACGGCTACCACAACGTCAAGCGGTGGCCCGACCGCCACAAGCTGGCGCTGGCGGAGGCCGCGGCGGTGGTGGGTGCTGCGGGTGCGTGGGCGCCGGGTGCCCCCGTGTGGCCAGTGGTGGCGGTGGACAAGACGAGTGGCGTCAACCCACTGGCAGCGGAGGCGATCCTGGCGCCCGTCAACATGGACAACAGCCACTGGGCCCTGGTGGTCATCCGCCCCCTGCGCCGCACGATCATGATGATGGACTCGCTGTACGGCCCCAACCAGACCGTCCTGGCCAACATGCTGCGCTGGCTGGTCGACCTCGAGGAGGAACGAGGGAAGGAAGCCGCGGGGGCGGTGGCAGGGCTACCCTGGACGATAGCCCCCCCGCCTGACTCCCTCCCCCGCCAGCGTAACGGGTTCGACTGCGGCGCGTTCACCGCCATGTTCATGCTGTACGTGATACTGGGCCTGCAGGACGTCATGCCCTTCACCACTGGCGATATGGAGGTCCTGCGGCAGGCGATGGGCGTGTGCATGGTCACCAACCAGCTGCCGCCCTTCTACCACCCCGAGGGCAGCCACCACCCCCGCGTCACCTGCGACCCGGCCATCGCTGCCGTCGCGCTGGCCCCCGAGGACCCCGCGCTGGCATGCCCGCCCGGCTACGTGCCGCCACCGCCCAACGAGGAGGATGCAGCGGCTGGTGCGGCCGTCGCCGCTGCAGCGTATGGCCCTGCCATTCCCGCAGCGGCGCCGCCCGCGCCCGCAGCGGCTGCTGCTGCGGACGGCGACGATGATGACGAGGAGGCCGTAGTCGTCGACAGCGATCATGATGATGAGGCCGTAGTCATCGACAGCGATCATGATGAAGAGTAGCCGAGTGGTTGTCATCATGATGATTGTGCCACTCGTTTTTGCTGCTGCGTCACGTGCCACCGCCACCGCAAGTGCGTCGTGATCGTGCGCCGCCCCTGTTCCTGTTCCGGTGGGAACGGCGGCCGCGGCTGCACCTCCAGCCGTTGCGCAGCGCATGCGGGTGCCAGCGGCTGGGGCTGACGGCTCTACTCCTGCTGTGGTGGTCAATGTTTTCTGCCTGTAACGCCTCCGACCTGGCTGTTGTGTCCTGTGTGCGCCTCTTCTGTGCCCTCCTGTGTGCCGCTCATGCGACGCTCACCTGCCGAGTGCGTGCCCTCACTGCGCCTCTTTCGCTCGTCTGGTGTGCTCCTTGCGTGCTTCTTCAGCTACTGCTGGTGCTACTGCGCCATGTTGTGTCTCTCTACTTCGCCCGCTGCTGCCAACGAAGTACCTGCCACCATTTGCGTGAAACGACCACCACTCGCGCGAAATTCGGTCTCCGAAACCTTGCAAATTCATCCACACCCGGCTCTTCGTTGCTTTTGCGCTGGCAGAAGCATGCGCTCACGCACACAATCTCTTAGCTGGTAGCAGTCTGGTGGCGTGGTCATCGTCCAATCCGTCAGCATGGCGCAACGACTCTCGCAGCGGAGCAGCGCAGTTGCAAGCCCCGGTGGCACCGTTATCGAAAAGCAAACAAGCCCCCGGAAGCACCTGCACACTATATGGTCCCCCTTTTGTTGTTTGTCGCGAGCACAACGCCCATTCAAGACATGAGCTGGAGACGGCTCTCCTCGCCGCTGCCCCCTACCCAAAATCGACGCGCGCGGCCACACGCGCCTGAAGGCTATGTTCACGATTAGGCCAGCCAGCCAACAAAACCAAAGAGCATCATCAAACAAGCAGTTCGGCAGGTCGCCATCACGCACAAGCGAAATTCGAGAACGCAGATGCCGGAAAGTGCTGGCGGTAGCAGTACGAAACAAGACCTGCCTACCAGTGCCCCCACGCGAGCAACCCGCGGGGCGACCGCGCGGCGCACGCCACAGGCATGCGGACAGGGGGGATTGCGGGAGTGGAAGCACGCTTGAGCCGTAGATGCCGCGCCGTCGCACGGGGAGTGGTGCTGCACCCATCCCGCCAGTGGTTGGACCGCCTACCAGTGCCCGCACGTGAGTAACCCGCGAGCCGACCGCACCAGGCCCTGCACACACATGCAGGCAGCACGGGATGCGCGGCGTTCGCATGCCAGCCCCACCAGTGCCGCGCTGTGCGTCGCGGCGTGGTGCTGCACCCCCCTCGCCAGTGGTCCGCCCCCGTGGCACTGCCCCGTCGACGGGG
>Ga0208509_1000744_pt1 | contig 11126 bp, 12 predicted proteins | sample LakWasMeta7_HOW4_2_FD_183857 | JGI IMG/M metagenome (GOLD analysis project Ga0208509, IMG submission 183857) | Freshwater sediment methanotrophic microbial communities from Lake Washington under simulated oxygen tension - Sediment Metagenome... | ecosystem: Environmental > Aquatic > Freshwater >...
ATGCAGGGCGTCTCGGTCTATGCCGGCGTCGGCGAGCGCATGCGCGAGGGCCATGAACTCTGGAAGGAGATGGGCGAGGCCGGCGTGCTGGAGCGGGCCTTGCTGGTCTTCGGCCAGATGGACGAGTCGCCCGGCGTGCGCTTTCATGTCGGCTATACCGCCTTGGCCTATGCCGAATACTTGCGCGATACGCTGGAGACGGAGGTCTTGTTTTTGATGGACAACATCTTCCGCTTCGTGCAGGCCGGCAGCGAAATTTCGGGGCTGCTCGGACGCATGCCGGCGACCGTCGGCTATCAGCCGACCCTGCTGACCGAAGTCGCCTCGCTCGAAGAACGCATCGTCTCGACCCGGTCCGGTTCGATCACCTCGGTGCAGGCGGTGTATGTACCGGCCGATGACATGTCCGATCCGGCCGTCGCGACGATTTTGGGCCACTTGGATAGCGTGGTGATCCTGTCCCGCCAGCAAGCCGCCAAGGGCATTTATCCGGCGATCGACCCATTGCGCTCGAGCAGCCGGATGATGGATCACCGGATACTCGGCGACCGCCATTACCAGGTCGCCCGCGCGGTGCGCGAACACTTGTCGCGCTATCACGAACTCGAAGACATCATCGCGATGCTCGGCATCGAGGAGTTGTCCAAGGAAGACCGCCTGATCGTCGAACGCGCCCGGCGCCTCCAGCGCTACCTGACGCAGCCTTTCAACACGGTCGCCGACCATACCGGCATCCCCGGCATGCGCGTGCCGCTCGCACAGACGATAGTCGACTGCGAGGCCTTCATCGACGGCAAATACGACCGCTTCAGCGAGGCCGACTGTTATATGAAAGGCGCGATGCCGGCATGAAGACGTTTGATCTGACCCTGATCGATACCCTGGAGATGACCCGCTTCGAGCAGGTCGGCCAGTTCATCGCGGCCGATGAAAATGGCAGCTTCGGCATCCTGGCCGGCCATGCGCATACGGTCGCGCTGTTGCGTTATGGGCTCGCGCGCTTCTGTGATGGCAGCGGCGTCTGGCGTTATCTCGCGATGCCGGGCGGCGTCCTGCGTTTTGCCGACAACCGCTTGACGGTGACCACGGTGCGCTATTTTCTCGGCACCGACCCGGACGCGCTTTGCGCCGATCTGGAAGCGGCGATGCAGCAGACCGACTCCGAAGTGCACCGCGCGCGCGCCGCGCTCTCCGAAATCGAACATTCGCTGGTCAAACGACTGGCCGAGTTAAGCCATCAACGCCGAGGGAGTTAAGCCTGATGCCCTATCGAGACAAATTGTCCAAGCACACCCGGCGCGACATCGAGCGCCTGAAAAACAAGGCCTTCAGGCCCGCGACCTGGATCGGCATCCTGCTCTACGGCGGGACCTTGGGCTTGTTGTTCGTCGTGCCGATCGTGGCCGGCGCCTATCTCGGCCGCTGGCTCGATACCCTGGCTTCCGGCTATTCGGTGCGCTGGACCGTCAGCCTGATCGTGCTCGGCATCACGGTCGGCGGCTATAACGTCTTCCGCTTTTTGAGGGACCGCACATGAATCATTCGGAACTCGGCGCCGAGATCGTCTGGCAAATCGGTCCCTTCGGCATCACCAGCACGGTCGTGACGACCTGGGGCATCATGCTGGTGTTTACGCTGCTGGCGCTCATCGGCCATCTAACCTTGCGCGCCGCCCCCGGCCGTCTGCAAACCGCAATCGAGGCGGTTCTGATCGCGATTGAGGGCGCGCTGAAGGAGGTGTTGCCGCCGACTGCTGTGCGCCAGGTATTGCCTTTTGTCGGCACCTTGTGGCTGTTCGTGCTGGCCGCGAATCTCACCGGGCTGATTCCGGGCCTGCATGCGCCGACCCGCGATCTGTCCGCAACCGCGGCGCTGGCAGTGCTGGTGTTTCTGGCGAGCCACTGGTACGGCATTCGCGGCCGCGGCCTCAAGAACCACCTCAGGCATTACACCGAACCGAGCGTGATCCTGCTGCCCTTTCATATCATCAGCGAAATCACCCGCACCCTGGCCCTGGCGATCCGTCTGTTCGGCAATATGATGAGCCTGGAGATGGCGGCCCTCCTGGTGCTGTTGATCGCGGGCTTCCTGGTGCCGGTGCCGCTGTTGATGCTGCATGTGATCGAGGCGGTCGTGCAGGCCTATATTTTCGGCATGCTGGCCCTGATCTATATTGCCGGCGCGCTGGAGCCCGGCGAATCCGAAACGCATTCACCCTCTTCCAAGGAAACATCATGAACGACCTGCATTTATTCAGCACGCTGTCGACCGCGGTCGCCGGCATCGTGATTGCTTTAGGCACCATGCTGCCCGCGCTCGCGATGGGCAGGGCGATCGCCAGCGCGCTGGAGGCCCTGGCGCGCCAGCCCGAAGCCGAAAAAACGATCACCCGCACCCTTTTCATCGGCCTCGCGATGATCGAATCGCTGGCAATCTACTGTCTGGTCATTGCGCTGATCATCCTGTTCCGCAATCCTTTGCTCGAATATTTCGTGAAATAAGCGGCCGGGACTGACGATGCAACTCGACTGGACGACATTCATCCTCGAAATCCTGAACTTCCTGGTCTTGATCTGGATTCTGCAACGTTTCCTCTACCGGCCGGTGCTGGACCTGCTCGCCGCCCGCCAGCAAAAAATCGGCGAGCAAAGAGCAGAGGCCCAGGCGATGCACGACGAAGCCGAGACGCTGCGAAGGCAATATGAATCGCGTCTGGCCGACTGGCGTCAGGAACGCGAAAACAGCCGCCGGCAATTGACCGAAGAACTGGCGCTGCTGAAAACCCAAGAAATGGCCAACATCAAACAAGCTTTGGCCGGTGAAGAAGAAAAAATGCGGGTGCGCAATACGACCTTGCTGGCCGCGCGTGAAGCGGAATTACTGCGCTCGGCGACCGGCCAGGCCTACGACGAGGCGGCGGCGATGCTGAAGCGCCTGGCATCTAAAGAGCTGACCGAGCGCATCGCCGGCTTGTTTCTGGAAGATTTGGAGGCGCTGCCGGAAAACGAGCGCAGCGCGCTGAGCAAGGCCGGCAAGGCGCTGCCGGAAAACGCTTCGATCACGGTCGTTTCGGCGCATCCCCTGGACACATCCACTCGCAGCGCCATTGAGGCCGGCCTGAGCGCGGCCGCAGGGCAAACCTTACAGGCGGCCTTTGCGGAAGACCCTCTGTTGATCGCAGGCCTGCGCGCGGTCGTCGGCGAATGCCAGCTGCATGCGAATCTGGCCGATGAACTGGCGTTTTTTAGACGGCAAACCGATCATGCCCGATAAATCAGCCGCCGTGAATTTACAGGATTACCGCTTCGGCCTGAGGCTCAGCGAGCGGGGCAGCGTTGCCGGCATCGGCGACGGCATCGCCTTGATTCGCGGCCTGCCAACCGCGCGGCTCGACGAGCTGATCAGCTTCGACGACGGCAGCACCGGCCTGGTGTTTCAACTCGGTAAAGACATGCTCGGCGCGATTCTGTTGTCCCAGTCGCAGGGCGTCACCGCCGGCATGTCGGTGCAGCATACCGGCCGGAAGCTCGAAATCGGCGTCGGCGAAGTCTTGCTCGGCCGTGTGGTCGATCCCTTGGGGAAACCGCTGGACGGCTTGCCAGATCCCGACTTCAGTCAGTTCAATCCGCTCGAAGCCGCCGCCCCGCCGATCATCGAACGCGACTTCGTGAAAGACCCCTTATACACCGGCAACAAGATCGTCGATGCGCTGATACCGATCGGCAAGGGCCAGCGCCAGTTGATCATCGGCGACGACGGCACCGGCAAAAGCACGCTCGCACTCGATGCAGTAATCAATCAGAAGGGCCGAGACGTGCGCTGCGTGTTCGTGCTGATCGGGCAGCCCCGCTCCTCGGTCGCCGGCACGATCGAGACCCTGCGCGCGGCCGGCGCGCTCGATTACACCGTGGTCGTAGTCGCCGAAGCAAATGCGCTGCCGGGTTTCCGCTATCTGGCCCCGTTCGCCGGTTGCGCGATCGCCGAGCACTGGATGCGCCTCGGCCGCGATACCTTGGTCGTTTACGACGATCTGACCCGCCATGCGCAATCGTACCGCGAGCTGTCGCTGCTCTTGCAGCGTCCGCCCGGACGCGAGGCCTATCCCGGCGATATTTTTTACCTGCATTCGCGCCTGCTCGAACGCTCGACCGTGCTGGGCCTGTCTTCCGGCGGCGGCAGCATGACCGCGTTGCCGATCATCGAAACCCGGCAGGGGGAACTGTCCGCCTATATTCCGACCAACCTGATTTCGATCACCGACGGCCAGATTTATTTCGAAAGCAAGCTGTTCGCGGCCGGCTTCCTGCCTGCGATCGACATCGGCCGCTCGGTGTCGCGGATCGGCGGCAAGGCGCAGCACGAGGCGATCAAGGCCGCGTCCGCACGCATTCGCCTCGATTACCTGCAATTTCTGGAACTCGAATTGTTCGCCCGCTTCGGCGCCAGGCTCGAAGCCGGCGTCGAGGAAAAGCTCCGGCACGGACGCCTGCTGCGCGAAATATTGAAACAGGACCGGCTCGAACCGTTGTCCGAACAGGCCCATCTGGCTTGGCTGTTGGCCTACGGCGAAGGCTTGCTGAACGAGATCCCGCCGGAACAGGCCGCCGAACGGCTGCGTCGGGTCTTCGCCCAATTGCCGGATTCCGGCCTGAAGCTCGAAACCCCCAAGCCGAAATGGCTGGGCAAATTGAAAACCTGGTTGAGCGAAACGCATGAGCCAGCGCCGTGAAATCGAAACCCGCCTGGCCTTGTATGAAGACCTGTCGGGCATCCTCGGCGCGATGCGCAGTTTTGCGCTGGCCGAATTGCGCAAGGTCGGCAAACGCGAGGCGAACCAGCAGCAGCTCGTGCAAAATCTGACCGAAGCGCTGAACGATGTCGCGTTCGCGCTGCCTCCCCTTGAAAAACCCGATTACGACGTCTGGCTGCTGTTCGGTTCGGTGCGGGGTTTTTGCGGCAGTTTCAACGAAGATGTGCTGCGCTGCTGGCAGGAAAACGCGGATGGGCGGCAGCCCGTTATCCTGATCGGCGAACGTCTCTACGATTTGCTGCCGGCAAACCCAATGACCTTTCGCGTGCCGGGCGCGAATGGCGGGCTCGACGCCGCCGCCACGATCGAGAGGATACTGCCGGCGATCGCCGAGTTGCGGCAACAACACCGAGGCGCGGCGGGATTGATCGCCTGTTTTCGCGACGAACACGGCGCGCGCAGCCAGCGCCTATTGCCGGCGGCCGAGGAAAGGCCCGCCGCTGCCGGCTACCCGCCCGATATTTTCGCCTCGCCCGTCGAAACCGCCGCCGGCATCGCCGAGCATTATTTATTCCACCAGCTGCTGGCGATCTTGTTGCGTTCGATCCGGGTCGAAAATCACATGCGGCTGATGCAAATGGAGAATGCGCTCAACCATCTTGACGAAGGCGGCGACGAATTGATGCGGCGGCGCAACCGCTTGCGCCAGGAAGAAATCGTCGAAGAGATTGAATTGATGACCAGCGGCAAAACGATAGCCTTATGACCGTTGGCCCCTTTGGCGAGCCGGCTTTTCGCCAAGCTCGCCAAAGGGGCCAGTGGCAAGCAAAGGGTTCCAAACAGTCACCCCTAAAACCACCCAGGCTTTACACCTGCTGCATCAGTTTCCGATACGTCGTGGCATGATGCTGTAGCAGAAAATCGGCTTCTCCCGGCTGCGCCGGGGGATAAAGATCGCCGCCATCGAAAAGCCCGAACAGCGGAACCAAATTACCGCATAATGCATAATTCAACGAATTGACCGGCGTATCGGCGATTTCGGGGACATCATCGAAATAATGCGTATCGATCTGGTCCATCTCGCCTTGATGGTACAGCTTCGCGGTCTTGTCTCCGACCCATTCGGCAACTTGATTGCGCGTCTTGAAGATCGTACTGGAGATGCCCCCCAGCCCCTTGATCAACAAGCCCTTGACGCCCTCCCTCTCCATCGCGTTTTCTTCGAGCGTATCATGGATCGCCTCGGATAAGGTCTGGCTGGTCAGCGGCACTTTCGGCACCGGATCGAGATGGTTGTTGATCACGAAAGCCGCGCCCCGGCTGCCTGCGATACGCGCAAAGTCGATCCCGAACTGGGCATTGCCCGGCTTGGGCTGAGCGAAAAGGTACGATTTCAGTTGCAGCGCCTTGGCATTCAGACCGTACCTATCGCTAGGGTCGGTGAGCGCGTAATGCAAAAACGCGTGCACCAGCGTTGCGATCGCCGCGCCCTGGCTGTGTCCGGTTATCGTCAACTGCACGCCTGCCGGCACATTCTCAGACAACTGCTTCAGGATGCCTCTTTTCTTGTCGAACAGCAGCGTGAACGCCGCATAGGCGAAACCCAGATGCACTTCCGCGCCCGGCGTCGCCGCGAAGGTGACCGGCAATATCCTGTTCTTCGGAAACTCGATGCCGGCATTGGCCGCAATCGTCGTCGCCAAGGCGTCGTCCAGAATACTCTTGGCCTGCCCTATCGTGCCGCGAATCGCCAGCACATAATGCCCGGGATTCGCCGTGTATTTATACAAAAGCCAGGCATTCTCGAATGCCCCGAAGCCGTTGTCGTTCGGATTGTCGCCGAGGCCGTCGCGGCTGTCATAGACCTTTTCGCAACCGTCAAGGTTGGCGATGAACTCGGGGTTACCGGCATTTCTGGGATCGATTCTGCTGTCCTGATCGTTCAGTTCGATGCAGAATTCGATCATCTTTTTTGCCTCCTCGTCATTAAAGCCTCTGTTCGCGGTTTGATGGGTCAGGCTGTCGCGTTGTTTTGCCAGGATGGGATGGATTTGAGTCATGATGGGCGCCTTGTCGTTATGTTTGTTGAACCCTGCTCGATTGGAAACCTTCACCGACACGTATTTGGCGCGCTCGGCACTCCGGAAGGTCCGTGTATGCACACAGGACTAGAGCTTATCATTCGCCGCCTGAGGCCGCAAGTATTCGCCGTCGCCGAAATTGACGGCGCCCGTTATACTACCGTGAACAACCGGAATACGCCTGACCGACGCCCATGAAGCCCCTGTTTTTACTGCTGACTTGCTTGAGCCTTTCTAGTACCGCCGCCGAGGTCGCACTCGACATCGGGCATTCGAAAAGCCGCCCCGGCACGATCAGCGCCGGCGGCGTGCCCGAGTGGGAACTGAACCGGCGGCTCGCGGAAGCAGTCGCAGCTCACCTTCGACGGCGGGGTGTCGGTTATCGCCTGATCGGCGCTGACGGCAACATGGAGGTGCTGACCGAACGTACCGCGCTGGCCGCAAAAGACAGCCTGTTTATTTCGCTGCATCACGACTCGGTACAGCCGGACTGGTTCGCCCAGGCTGAACACTACCGCGGCTATTCGCTGTTTGTTTCGCGAAAAAATCAGCGAATCGATCAAAGCCTGGCCTGCGCGAAGCTAATCGGCGACCGGCTGACCGGCGCCGGCTTTCAGCCTTCGCTCTATCATGCCACACCCGTCAAGGGTGAAAATCGGCCGTTTGCGGATCAAGACCGCGGCATCCATTACTATGACGGGCTGGCGGTGCTGCGTACCGCCCGGCAGGCGGCCGTCCTGGTCGAGGCCGGCGTGGTCGCCAATCCTCGGGACGAAATGAAGGTGACCGGCAAGGAAGGCCGAGACCGGGTGGCCCGGGCCATCGCCGAGGCCGTTGTGGACTGTTTACAGGCGATGCGGCCGCATTCCTTGCACTAGAGCGATCAACGATCGGGCATCCTCAGCGGTCCGCTGCCTGCATCTTCGCCAGCAACGCGGCTTTCTTCTCCCGCGCCCGCGCCGCTTTTTCGGCTTCATCGCGCGCCTTGCGCAGGCCCCGCAGTTCATAGCGGCTTTTGGCCAATCCCGCACGCAGCGGCTTCAGCGCCCCGGCCAGCGCCGGGCTCTCGGCCGGCGTTTCCTGCATCGCGATGCAATCGACCGGACACGGCGCGATGCAAAGTTCGCAGCCGGTGCACTCCGAGGCGATCACCGTATGCATCTGCTTGGCCGCGCCCAAGATCGCATCGACAGGACAGGCCGAGAGGCACTTCGCGCAGCCGATACAGTCGGCTTCGATAATCATCGCGACGGCTCTGGCTTTATGCTCGCCGCAGCCGGGATCGAGCGGCTTCGGCTCGACGCCCATAAAATTCGCCAGCGCCAGTATGCCTTCCTCGCCGCCGGGCGGACAGCGGTTGATGTCGGCGGCGCCCGCCGCCATCGCCTCCGCATAAGGCCTGCAGCCCTGATAGCCGCATTTGCCGCACTGGGTCTGCGGCAGCAAGGCATTGATTTGATCGATCACTTTCGGTCCTGAACTGAATTTGCAAAAGGCAGATTATACCCCAGGGCGCACAGGAGACGATCTGATTGCAGAACCTTCACGGCTCTTGGCCGTGAATCCGCGCGATCCGTTCCTGCGTTCCTGGATGACTGGAGAAATAATCGGCGTCCCCGTCATCGCGATGCGAGGCTTGCATTCGTTCCAGCATTTCGGCGAAGCGCAATGCCGGAATCGCCTGGCTTTTCAGCAATTCGAGCGCATAAGCATCCGCCTCCCATTCAAATTGCCGGGAATAGCGCGCTTCCACCAGCAGAGTCGGCAGCATCACCGCCAGGGAGGAAATCGAAGTTACATCACCCAGGGTCACCGCGACGATGATCGCGGTCAAGGAGTTCTGCAATATCGAGCGCAAGCCATGATCATGCTGGAGATGGCCGATTTCGTGCGCCAATACCGCAACGATCTGCTCATCGTTCCCGGCCAGTTTGACCAGCGCATCGGTGATGACCACCGTGCCGTCCGGCAAGGCAATCGCATTCGCGCCCAATTTGGAACTGTCGCGGAACGCCAGCCGGTAGCCGCGGCTTCCCGGCAAGGTTTCGGCCAATCGCCGGAAACGGAGATCGAGGCGCTGCCGCAGCCGAGGGTCCAGCGTCGATCGCGTCAGCCAGATGTTATCGAGCGAGTGCAGGCTTTCCGCGCCGATTTTCGTGCGTGCGGCCTCCGGAATCCCCGCCGCCGCCCAAGCGGCCGCCACCGGCACGCCGTATTCGATGCCTGCCCAAAGCATGATCGCGGTCAGCACCAGCGCGGCGAGCGCCACACCCCAGCTCGACTCCAGCGTGTGCACCAGGCGCTGAACGATGCCGTGATCGAAAGTGCGGGCCACCGCATCGAGCGTATCGTTATCGGCCGTTTCCAGTTGCGCGCCGCCGGGCAGATGAAGATGCCGCGCCATGTTGCCGACACGCGGGTCGAGCCGCATGTCGGCAAAGCGATAGCGCAATGCGAGATTCTCGCCCTGAATGTGCACATCGCCGGAATCGAAGAAATGCACTTCGACTTCCCGCCGGCCGGAGTTTTGTCCGTCGTAATAATAAGCGCGGAGTTTTTTCACAGGCCGAAATCAATGTCCAAAAGATCGCTGAATTCTTCGCCGATCGCGTCGATTTTTTCGTTTTCGGCCGCGACAAAACGTTCGAAATCGCCGTCTACCTGGATAGCGATGCAGCCAAGCTTGTAGCGTTTGAGGCGAATGATGGCCCACGGCGTCAACAGGCCGAAAGATAAAATAATCCCCAACACATTCGTATAAACCAGCCAACAATACTGGCCGATCTCCAGATTGCAAGTGAGCCGATGGGTATGCAATTGGCTATGATTGATGATCAGATTGGTCACGTTAACGGTCATATATCCATAGATCAGTAACAAGACGTGCAACATCAAGACGCCAAAAACCGCCGTCGGCACGGCGGCGGCCTGCCCCTTGCCGACCATCGAGACGAAAAAACCAAACGCGACAATCGCCACCAAAAAAGCCGCGCCAGCGGACAGATAGGTCCGGTAAAGTTCCGGGGTGGCGGCGCGCATCGAAAAATGCATCGTTCCGTAGCGGCTGTTATCGATCAAGAACTTTTTCCATTGATTAACGAAGTAAGGATAGGTGAGGCCTACGGTCAACGACACCAGCAGCGGCAACCCCATGAAGACAAGCAGGGCGCTCCGGTAATTTCCGTCGAAACCCAGACGAATATTGCGGTAAGCCGTATTCGCAAGATTGAAACGCATCGACCTGATGATGATCAATGGCGTCAGCAAAATCACCCCGATGAACAAAATGCCATACAGAATCGACGAATAATGTTCCGATAGGATAAACAGCCCGAAAAACGCCGCCGCGATCATGCGCCCTTTGAGGATTTGCATCGGCTCGGCAAGATATTCGAACGACGACCCGAACAAATAGGTATTGCCGTATAAGTAACGCTGGGTTCTGATTTTAGCCCAGGCCGAATAGATCCCCAGCGTCAACAGGGTGAGCAGAATATTCACTAGCCAGATCTTGAAAAACTCGCCGGCCGACCCGCGAAATTCAAGAGAATGTAACCTAAAATCGGGGTGTTGCATGGTCATTTGAATTACCTGGAACATGGGTTGTTGGACATACAGCCTGCGTATAGGAGCGCATTGACAGGATACCAATTTCTAACATACAGACAAAGCGGCGTCAAGCTCGGGTGTATTCCCGGTGTTGGCCGTTTCAACCCCAAATCGCGCCCGAATCAAACCCTGCCATCAGCCGTTACATCGGTCATGATTGATTTGCTTGCACCGCTCAGTTACTATCGGCTGCTACATGCAAGCCTTTTCCCCGATGAAACCAGTTCCGATTCAATGCCTGACGCTATAACCCTGCCGGAACACTGGCTCGAAGGGCTCGACAGCCGCTCGTCCTTTGCCGCCCTGCTCGAAATTTGTCAATCCCTCGCGTTTTACATCGTCGACCGGGAGCAGAACTTGCTGTATTGGAGCCCCGGCGCGGAACGGCTCACCGGCAGCCATCCGGGGGAAACCTGTCCGCCGGAATTCAGGATTCATGCGGACGCGATGCGAACCATCCATACGCCGCCGCAGGACGGGGTCATGATGGCCCTGCACCAATCCGCCCGCCTGCTCTATGACCGGCATGGCGCTCCTTCAGGCGGCATCGCTCTCTTAACCCCGGCCGATGCGGTCGAAAAGCCGCGAACGGCTTCGGAGCGCGAGCAAAACTTTCAAGGCATCATCAGCCGTTCGCCGGCGATGCGCAATGTCTTTCAGATCATCCGGAATGCGGCCGAGACCGA
>Ga0208509_1000745_pt1 | contig 11118 bp, 13 predicted proteins | sample LakWasMeta7_HOW4_2_FD_183857 | JGI IMG/M metagenome (GOLD analysis project Ga0208509, IMG submission 183857) | Freshwater sediment methanotrophic microbial communities from Lake Washington under simulated oxygen tension - Sediment Metagenome... | ecosystem: Environmental > Aquatic > Freshwater >...
TACGAGCAGCACGGTGAAACCATCGCGCATTATTACAAGATGCTGCAGGACAAGAACTATATCTGGGGCAAACATTTATTCCCGCATGATGCCGATCATAAGCGGCTAGGGGATGAAAACCAGAGCGTGAAAGAAATGTTTGAAGCCAAAGGCCTGCGCAATATTGAGATTGTGCCGCGCATTGATAATTTGCAGGATGGCATACAACTCACACGGGAAGCCATGGCAGAGATATACATTGATGCGGAAAGCTGTGCTGAAGGCATCAAGCGCCTGGACAACTATAAAAAGAAATGGAATGAGAAGCAGGGAAGGTGGGGCAATGAACCTAACAAGGCAGATGGCAATAGTGAAGGTGCAGACGCTATGCGCCAGTTCGCTCAAGCTAAAGCATTGGGTATGATTAAGGTAGCTGGGCAGAACAGGCCAAAACCAAGACGGTCAGGGAACTGGCGTACTGCATAACTGCTCTACCAAACATCAAGCTCACTTCGGTGGGCTTTTTTGTTGCCAGTGCAAATGCAATTATGTACGGCAGAATTTGTGGACATTCTCATAGGATTAACACAAATGCCCGTAACTTTAGGTGGCGATAAATCACATAAGCAGCGCGTTATCGGCGATATTGTATGTGCATATCAGTGGGTAAATGAAGAGCCTGCAATGGTTCTATTCCCGAAGCAAAGGCGCACGTTAACAAACGGTGCTTTTGTATTGTGCCTTTCAGCTGCGTTTAAATACACCAACGTCAACTATCTTGTAAGTCAATCATTTGCTGCAGCCAAGCAACTAGGCTTTGAAGATTCAAAGTTTGTTGCACACCAGATTGCCGACATCATCATTGAAGGCATCCCAGACTTAATCGAAATGCCGCCAGAGCCGAGCCAAGAGCATAAGTTTGAAGAGGCCATCGGTGAAATGCTGTTGAAAGTTGATGGCCAAGTAATCAAGCATGAAGAGATCACCATGCCGGACATGGGGCAGACCGCATGAACCCGAACGGATTTACCAATGTGCGCAGCAGCAGATCGCATGACCCATACGCCAATGTAACAAGCGAAGCTGATCAGGTTGAACAGCCAGAGAACCCACTGGACAACCAGGCCAATCAAAAGCGTTTGAGCCAGATTCGTGAGTGGTACGACCAAGAAATGCGCCTGCAATCAGCTAACCGCTATCAAATGGCGTTAGATGAAGATTACTACGATTCAATGCAATGGTCTGTTGAAGATGCCCAGGTGTTAATGGATCGAGGCCAGGCTCCGCTGGTGTTCAATGAAATTAAACCAACTATTGATTGGATTATCGGCACAGAGCGCCGCACGCGCATTGATCACAAAGTATTAGCCAGGCGCAAAGATGAAGGCAGTCGTAAAGATGCCGAAATTAAAACAATGCTGCTCAAATATCTATCTGACGTTAACAAAACGCCATTTAGCCGCAGCTTCGCTTTTGAATCAGCAGTAAAGGCTGGTGTTGGCTGGATTGAATCTGGTGTTCGTGGTGACCCAACGGAAGAGCTTGTTTATACGCGCAACGAAGACTGGCGCAATGTTATCTATGACAGCAATGCTAATGAAATGGATATTAGCGATGCACGCTACATTTTCCGTAACCGCTGGCTGGATTTGGATATTGCCGTGGCTTACTTCCCGGAGCGTGCCGATGAAATACGCTCAAGCGTCAATTCAAATCAAAACGAGCAGGACGATGAAGAAAACTATTACTTAGGTGCGCGTGTAACGCAAGCAGGATTTGATTATCAACCAATATCAAACAATGGCAAGTATCGACCCTATGACGGCAGCGCTCGAGGCTTAAATGCGCGTGAGCGGGTAAAAATGACTGAGTGCTGGTACAAAGTGCCCGTACTGCGTAAGAAATTCAGCGGTGGTGACTTTAACAACCAGGTTTTTGACAGCAGCAATCCTGAACACGTTGATGCATTGCGTAATCAATTTAGCTTGTATGACAAACTTGAAATGCAAGTGCGCTGCGCTATTTTCTGCGATGGCGGCTTAGTAGCTGACAGTGAATCACCTTACAACCATAATCGATTCCCTTTGGTACCGGTATGGTGCTATCGCCGCAGACGCGACAAAGCGCCTTATGGCGTGATTCGTGGCTTACGCGACCCACAAGATGACCTGAACAAACGCCAATCCAAGGCGTTATGGATTCTTTCTGCTAACGGCATTATTGCGGACGATGACGCAGTAGAGGATTGGGACGAACTCCGTGAAGAGGCGGCACGTCCAGACTTCCTGATTATCAAGAAGAAAGGCTCAGACCTTATATTTGATCGCAATATCCAGATGGCCGAAGAGCAACTCAAGCTCATGGACAGAAACGTACAGCATATTCGTAATGTTTCTGGCATTACCGCAGAAAACTTAGGCCGCCAGACTAACGCTAACAGCGGCGTAGCGATCACAGCGCGCCAAGAGCAGGGCAGCGTATCAACGACACAGATTTTTGACAATCTACGCCTTTCTGTACAGCTGGTAGGCGAGATCGAGCTATCCAACGTGGAGCAGTTCTATACCGATCAGAAAGTTGTGCGCATTACCGGTGATAAAGGCCAGCCAAAGTTTGAAGAAATTAACACCCCAGACGAAAACGGCAACATCATCAATGACATTACGCAATTTCAAACCGATTTTGTAGTAAGTGAGCAGGACTACCGCAGCAGCCTAAGACAAGCGATGTTTGAAAGCTTGTTTGATATTGTTGGCCGCCTTGCACAGATGAATCCGCAAGTAGCGCTAAACCTGTTAGACCTGGTGATTGAAATGGCCGACTTGCCTAACAAACAGCAGTTGGTGGATCGCATCCGCTCATTGAATGGCCAAACAGACCCAGATGCCGAGCAGACACCAGAAGCTGCAGCTGCTAAACAGGCCGCACAGCAAGCACAGGATATGCAGCAGCAGATTGGCATTGAAACCATGCGTAACCAGCTGGCCAAGCTTGTTGCTGAAACTGACAAGCTGGACGCACAGGCATTAACAGAGCGCATTAAGGCTATGTACGCAGCATTGCAGGCCGGCCAAGTGGTTGCTATGTCACCTAATGCCGCACCCGTAGCAGACAAGATCATGGAAGGTGCAGGGTTCAAGCCGACTAAGCAAGAGCAGCAGGCGGTAGAGCAGGCGGCAGAAGTTGCCCCTGCGCAATCTCTTGATATGGACCCGATGACCGGCTCCGCAGTGCAAAGCGCGATGCAGGGTGTTAATCAGGGTATTCAAACTATTGAAAATGATGGAGTGAGAGATGAATAAGTTAAAGGCAGGAAAAGTACAGATTGCAGAAGATTCAAGCATGAACGAATGGCAAGCGCAGGATGACATGCGCACATTGGTAGAGGCCGAGAAGATTAAGAAAGACCCGAAACGCTTTGCTGCTGCCCGCGTATGCGCCAAAAAGCAGTGTGACGCACTTGAAGCATCAGGTTTGGCCGGAAAGAAAGACCGCAAAGAGCCGGACAGTGATGCAGACGATTAAATAGTAACCAGTTTTACCAACCACAACCCAACGAACAGGAGTAATGATTATGGCAGTACAAGATGATGATGCAGCATTAGCCGGGCTTTCACCAGAAGAGATTGCAGCACTGAATGACGATGATGATACAGGCGCAGATGATGCAGACGCTTTAAGGGCGGTTGCTGGTGATGATGAGGATCTCGGCAACGACAACGCTGGCGGTGAAGATGCTGGCAGCGAAGGTGAAGAGCACAATGCTGGCGATGGTGATGGCGGTGAAGATGGCGCAGAAGCAGGTGAACCAGAGGCCGCCAGTGAATTTGTGGCAAAGCAAACCGCAGAGTTTGTGGCTGACTTTGATAAGCGTATGTCTGATATTAAGCTGGCCAAAGCTGAATTGCGCGAGCAGTTGAATAACGGCGATATTGACCTTGACCAATACGAGGCCAAGAAAGATGAAATTTCCGATGAGGAAACTACATTGCGTATCAAGCAGGCAGGCGCAGAAAATGCCGCTAGGCAGAACGCACATATTGACGCTAAGCGCTGGGAGTGGGAGCAGGAGCAATTCTTTGGTGATAAACGCAATGCAATCTACAAAGACAAGATTGTGATGGCTGCACTTAATGCCGCTGTAATCGATCTGGCCAATGACCCAAAAAACGCGAACCAGAAAGGAAATTTCTTTCTGAATGAAGCTGACAAGATTGTGCGTGAGCGCTTTGGCACTGCAGCCGGCAGTGGAAAACAAAGTCGCCAGCCAGACCTTAGTAAAATTCCCAAGACACTAAGCACTCTGCCTGCAGCTGATACCGAGCAAGAAAACGGCGGCGAGTTTGCGCACTTGGAAAAACTAAGCGGCATGGACTTGGAATATGCAGTTGCAAAACTGACACCAGATCAAGTGCAACGCTATTTAACAAGCTAATAAAAGCATTGAAGGCTTATTTTGAGTAAAAACATAAAGCAGGATTTAAAAGTAGGTGATTCGATCACGTTTGATAACGGAAGGATTGAAATCACCATCCTTAAAAAATCTGGCCAGATTGCCAGGCTGGATATTAAAGCAGAAAGTGATGTTGTTTTGTCTGTAAGTAAGGCAGGCAGCAGCGCTTCGGCAATTGCTAAAAATGGATTAACAATGAATAAGCCTTAATGCAAATGCAATTATTGGACGTATAAACACACTTGTAATAGCAAAAACGTAATAAAACTGACGCGCATGAGTGCCTCGGAGTGAATTTTAACTTTTAGAGGAGTAACACTATGGGCAAATCAGTAGTTGGCGTTGGAGATCCAAAAGCCGTACAGAAGTATTCGGCACTTTTGGCAGTTGATGTAGGCCGCACATCATATTTCAACAAAAAAATGATGGGTGTAGGCGAAGATGCGCAGACCCCAATCCAAACCCTGACCGATCTTGAGCAGGATTCTGGCGACAAAATTTCGTATGACCTGGTAATGCAGCTAAAAATGAAGCCGATCCAAGGCGACAAAACGCTGCGCGGTAAAGAAGAGGACTTGAAGTTCTACACTGACAGCCTTCTGATTGACCAATTGCGCGGCGGTGTCAACGGCGGCGGCAAAATGAGCAACAAGCGCACTATCCATGACATTCGTAAGATTGCCAAAACTCGCCAGGCTGAATGGTGGGCACGTCTGTTTGATGAAACGCTGTTCACTTACCTTTCTGGCTCTCGCGGCATCAATGAAGATTTCATTGAAGATACAGACTTCACGGGCTATGCCGGCAATTCGTTGGTAGCGCCAGATGACAAGCACTTGTTGCATGGCGGCAACGCATCAAGCAAAGCCACGATTGATTCAGCAGACAAGTTTGATCTTGCGCTGGTTGACCGTGCAGTAGCGCGTGCTGAAACAATGGGCGGCGGCACAGCTGGCGTACCGTCAATTCAGCCGGTAATGATTGATGGCGAAGAGCACTACGTTATCGTAATGCACCCATGGCAAGAGTATGACATGCGCCGCAATGCTGCAACAGGTGAATGGCTAGACATTCAAAAAGCAGCAGCTGCAGCAGAAGGCCGCAACAACCCGTTATTCAAGGGTTCATCAGGCATGTATAACAACGTGATCCTGCATAAACACCGCAATGTAATTCGCTTCAATGACTACGGCGCAGGTAACAACGTCACGTCAGCGCGTGCATTGTTCTTAGGCCGCCAGGCTGGTGTAGTTGCTTTCGGTTCTGCTGGTACCGGTTTGCGCTTTGATTGGAACGAGGAAATGGAAGATCGTGGCAATCAGGTGGTAATCACTACCGGTTCTATCTTCGGTGTGAAGAAAACAGCCTTCACCGTTGATGGCACATCACGCGACTTTGGTGTCATCGCCTTAGATACCGCGGTGGCAGACCCAACCTAATTAACCGGATAGGCCGTTAATTCGGCCTAACGGTTACTTTGAAAACGAATTTTAAGGAGCAAAAGCATGGCTAAAATTGAATCACTGTACGGCTCTGGCAAACTGCCAGCGCCGATTCCAGTAGCCCAAGAAGTTTTGTCTGCAAAGGCAAAGGTAGTGTTAACAGCAGCGCAGGTGGCATCAGGCAACATTGTTACTTTTGTTGTATTGCCGGCTGATTGCGTACCAGTAGGTTACGTAATTAACGCTGATGATCTGGACAGCGGCGTAGCGGCATTAACATTTGACTTCGGCCTGTTGAATGCTGCTGAAACAGCAATTGAAACAGAGTTGGTTGCAAACTCAACACTGGCACAAGCCGGCGGCTTATTGCTGCACACAGCATCCAAGGCAGCTTATGACCTGTTAAGCGGCGTGGCAGTAGATGATGTTGATCGTGTAGTAGGCATTAAGTTTGATACCGCGGCAGGTACAGCAGCAGGCGGTGACATTGAAGTAGAGCTGCTTTACAAGGCAGCTTAAAAGTTGGGGGTGGGGGAGATAGCAGGGCGGTTCGCCGCCTTGCCGTGTCCCTTCTTCTCACATAACTACCACTTAACCCCAAATTATCACGAGGCTTTCAAATGAAAATTGAATCCATCATCAAACGCAAAAAAGGCACAACGGTAAAGCTAGGTGATATGACCTACTTTTTTAACGCGACTGAAACAGAGCCGCGCCATTTATGCGAAGTAAACATCCAAGCGCACATTGACCGCTTTCTGAGCATTAAAGAAGGCTTCCGTGCAGCGGAAGGCGAAAAGACTAACCCAGCCGAAGAAGATACCGTGTTGCTTGGCAGTTCAGAATTGCCTGCATTAGTTGTCATTGCTGAAGGCAAAGAAATTCCACTAGGCGACATTGTGCGCGGTGCATTTATTGTCAGCAATCTAACAGCCAGTGATTGGAATGAGCAGGATGATGAAGATCGTGAAAACGCCATTCAAGACTATGTTCATTTCCTGATTAAGCAAGAAGAGGACGCAAATCCCGCAGAGCCAGAAAATAAATCGAATCTGGAACAGAACGATGAAGCGGCCAACAAGCCGGAAGAATCGCCAGCGCCAGTACAGACAAATGAAAAGCCGGCTGAATTGGTAGCGCCAGCAGCCCAGCAACAGCCCGCAGCAGGCGTAGAAATTGACCGCAATGCTTTACTCGCAGAGGCCAAAGTTTTGAAGATTAAAAGCGCTCACCTGTTTGGCAATGAAAGGCTTGTTCAAGCCGTGGCCGCTGCAAAGGCTAACGGTTAACCATGGCGACATTGGCAAATTTTGCTAAGTACGTGCGGCCAGAAGTGCCAATGTGTCCAGAAATACAAATCTTGGACGCAATCTTGCGTTCAGGAATTGAGTTTTGCAAGCGTACAAAAATCATGCAGGAAGTGATCCAGCTTAACACGGCAGTAGATACGCCAAGTTATGACTTGACCGCTTTAATGATGGACGATACTGAGCCAGATGATGTTATTTCTGTACGCCGTGAAGGCCGTGAACTTGATCCGTCATCACAGTATGACGCGCTTAGAAGCGAAGAAGATACGGAAACAGGCACGCCTTATTTCTATTTTCTGAATGGCCGCAAGCTGCATCTCATCCGCACGCCTAATGCAATTGAAACCTTACAGGTGACAATCAAGGCGAGGCCAGCAGAAGCCGCTATCACGCTACCAGATGAATTGTATCAACGCTATAACTCGGAAGTGGCCGCAGGCGCTAAATCATTTCTTATGACGCAAGCGAACCAGCCATGGACGAACTTGCAGCAGGCCGCAATTTACAAGAATGTATTTGATGGCGCAATTGCAAAAGAAAACGTTCGTTATGCAAAAGGTGGCGGGTCCAAGCCATTGCGCGTAACCATGCATCAATTTTAAGGAAAACCAAGCATGCAATATTCAACCACCTTGCGTAATAACCAGCTAGACCAGATTGAGGCAACACTAGGCGTATCGCCTAAACTTCAATTTTGGAGCGGTGTTAAGCCGGCCAACTGCGCCGCAGCTGATAGCGGTGCGCTTTTGGCTGAAATGGACTTGCCCAGCGATTGGATGGCGGCGGCAGCGGCAGGATCTAAAGTTAAGGCCGGCACATGGACTGTTGCAGCTTCGGCGGCTGGTGTCATCGGGCATTTCCGCATTAAAGATTCAGGGCTTGCAGCTTGTCATGTGCAGGGTTCAGTAACCATCACCGGTGGCGGCGGTGATATGACCGTGGACAATACCAATGCAGCCGTTGGCCAATCGATCACAGTTAATACTTTCACTATCAACTCAGGTAATGCGTAATAACGCGCTAGTGGATAATGTCATGGGCGTATAACAGCCGAGCTTACAACGCCGCTGCTATTAACGGCGGCAGCGATGTAATACGCGCTGATTTAGGCATAACGCAAGATGACAATACCCTAGCAGCAGTAACGGCAGTTAGTGTTCAAGCGGCACTAACCGCTGCCCAAGATGATAACACGCTTGCATCAGCCGCCTCCGTACCAATTCAATCAGAGCTATCTGTAACTCAAGATGGCAACACGGTAACAGCTGTAGCGGTATTGCCAATAGCAGGCAGTTCCGGATATGCCCAGCAAGATGACGCAATTGATGCAAGTGCGTCACTCCCTATACCTGCAAGCTTGGTTTATGCGCAAGCTGATGATGTTCTTGATTCAGAAGCCATCAATGTAAACACGGCCATCTTAACAATCACCCAGGACGATAACCAGATTTCTGCAAATACAGCACTGATGATCGCCGCCGAGGCAGTCATTTGGCAGCAGGACGATAGCCTGGTGGGTGATGCAGTTCTGCCTTTGGTAGCAGACTTCACGACTAATGCGGATGACAACACTCTGGTATCTGTTGTAAGGATTTACGGCATAAGGGATAGGCCGGATTTAAGCCTGGTCACAAAAAATGATTTTACAGGCGGATTAACTCCGAGGCAGCAGGCATCAAGTGTTGTACCAATCAATATCAATTCAAATTTAACAGCAAGGCCGGCGCAATCGCAGGTAAACAAAAGATAGCAAAGGATTACATGATGACACCGCAAAGCATTATTAACATTGCACGCAGCATTTACAACGATCAAGACACGGTATCTCTGCGCATTAGTAACATAGACCTATTGGGCTATGTGAATGACGGCCTTAAAGAATGCTCGGTTGTTGCGCCGCAGTATTTTAAAACATCTGGCGACTTTAGTTGCACGGAAGGCCAGACTGAGCAGGCGATCACCTTTTCTAATGCGCAGGCCATCGATCAGGTAGTTAGGATAAAAGACGGCAAGGCGGTGTTGCCAATGGATTTAATGGCCATGTCAGCATTTAACCCGGATTGGGCTAGTGATGCAGCTGCGCCCGCGCAAAACTGGACGCGCTTTTCCGGTGATCCGCTGCGCTTCTACATCTATCCGAAAGCGCCTGATATGCAATTATTGGAGGTAATCTACATCAGGAATCCACAAACCTACACACTGAATGATGCAATAACTGAAGTGCCAGAAAGTGTAGCGCCTGCTTTGGCAGATTACGTTATTTACCGTTCTGAATCACGCGATGACGAACACAGCAACTCTGGCCGCGCGGTTTCGCATTATCAGGCATTTGTTCAGAAACTAGGCGGGAAAGTAAGTGCGCCACAAGGCACACAAGGGGCATAACACATGACGTATCAAGCAAAGAACAACGCTTATAGTACATTGGCAGGGGCGCTTACCAATGTAGCAACATCACTCACAGTTCAACCCGGGCACGGTGACAGATTCCCTGTTATTGTTGCGCCAGCATATACGGTTATCACCTTAGAAGATGCCAGTGGGAACCGTGAGATTATCAAGGTGTCAGCACGCGCTGGCGCTTCCGACACAATGACGATTGTTAGGGCTCAAGAAGGCACGACAGCGCGCGCATGGGCGGCAGGCGATAGCGTTGAATTACGCATGACTGCAGCAGAGATTCAAACAGTGTTTGACCATGTGGATGATTCCGCCGCCGCACACGCTGCATCTGCGATCAGCAATACACCATCTGGCAACATGACAGCAACAAACGTACAAGACGCTATCAATGAGTTGCAGACTGACCTTGATACCCGTGAAAAATCAATTGATGCAGCAACCGAAAAAACAACGCCCGTAAATGCTGACACGCTAGGCATTATTGATAGCGCTGCGTCCAATGCACTCAAGAAGGTAACATGGGCGAACATCAAAGCTACGCTCAAGTCTTATTTTGATTCACTTTATGCACCGGCTTCAGCCAGCACAGCAATTTCAGATCACATTAGCGATGCTACGGCGGCGCATGCAGCTAGTGCAATCAGTTATGGCGGAAATACCGGGCTGTCAGCAACGGACGTAGAGGCCGCGCTAGACGAGCTTGATAATGAAAAGCTTGGAGCCGGTGCAATCGGTACAACAGTTCAAGCGTATGACGCTGATATTCCAACAGTATCAGCTTCGCAGGCCGAAATGGAAGCGGGCACAGAAGTAGCCTTGCGCTCTATGTCACCTAGCAGAATAAAGCAGGCGATTCTTGCATTAACGCCCAATCCGGAAAGCATGACACTGCTTGGCACGCTTACAACCACGAGCGGAACTACTCAAACATTATCTAGTTTGACGCTTGCTGGGTATAAACATCTTTTCATAGTGGCGAATGGAGTTAATAACTCATCCGGTGCAATTAGGGTGTTACGTATAGGTGGTATTGGTATTAGTGTGGGGGCTTCAGTAGCGGCAAAATATCAAGCAGCTTTTGTAGAATTATCGACAGGAGTCGCGTCTGGTGCTGGTAATGGAGGTAATACTGGCTATTCAACAGCTACCACATCTATCGTATTTGACTGGGATACATCCTCTACATTCAATAATGGTTCAATTAAAGTCTATGGAGTTAAATGATGACAGCACAGTACGTTCACGTAATCACCAATGCGCTAACAGGTGAAACAACTGAGGTTCCATTCACTCAGGAAGAGATCGCGGCTGCGCAGCCTTCGCTTGATGTCCTTAAATCTGAACGCATCGAAGCAATCAAACTCAAGCGCGACAAGTTAACGCTATCAGGCGGCCATAAAATTGGTAATTACTGGTATCACTCCAATGAGATAAGCCTGATTCAGCAGCTTGCGTTAAATGGGATTGCTAATCAAATGAGTTTGACTGGCTCAGCAGATGATGTAGCCATCATTGCTACGCCTTGGAAAAC
>Ga0208509_1000746_pt1 | contig 11116 bp, 6 predicted proteins | sample LakWasMeta7_HOW4_2_FD_183857 | JGI IMG/M metagenome (GOLD analysis project Ga0208509, IMG submission 183857) | Freshwater sediment methanotrophic microbial communities from Lake Washington under simulated oxygen tension - Sediment Metagenome... | ecosystem: Environmental > Aquatic > Freshwater >...
CTATATCGGCCAGCTTCTGTAGCGCAGCTTCCAGCTGGCGCAGGCTTAAACGTGATAATGCGCGCTTGACCAAAGCCTGCCTGTCACCGTAAATACGGGCGCTGGCCATGGCATTGTTGATATTCTCGCCGCGCATTTCGGCCTGCTTGATGCGTACCAACGGCCGTAGCACCCACATTAGCGGATTCATGACGGCTACGGCGTTTTCACCTTCATCCTGCAAGCCCTGCAAAATACGCACCGTGCGTTCGGCGTCGCCTTGCAATACGGCTTCACCGAGCTGAAACGCATCATAGCGCGATACATTAAGTACGGCCTCGCGCACGATTTCATCTGAAAGTTCGCCCTGCGGGTAGAGTAAGCCCAGTTTCTGTACTTCCTGATTGGCGGCGAGCAGGTTGCCTTCTACCTGGTGCGCAAGAAATTCCAGTGTTTGTGGGCTGGTATGCTGGCCTTGCTGTGCAAGCCTGTTGGCAATCCACTTCGGCAGGCCTGCTGCATCAACTTCGTTGAGCATGATTGTCTGCGCCTGGGTTTCCAGCGCATTGAACCACGCGCTGTTCTTGGCATCACGCTCTAAGGCCGGCAGTATGATGACCACTGTTGTGTCAGGCAATGCCTTTGCCGCCAGTGTCTGTAGCGCCTTGCCGCCATCTACGCCAGGCTTGCCTGAAGGTATGCTGAGTTCCAGCAGGCGGCGGCTGGCAAACAGCGAAATGGACTGGCCGTAGTTCTGCAGCTGCTGCCAGTTGAAATTGCGTTCGACAGTTAAGCTTGTACGTTCGTCAAAGCCCTGCGTGCGTGCGGCTGCACGTATGGCATCCAGGCATTCGCGCTGCGCCAATGGCTCGTCACCTACCAGAACATACAGCGCCTGCAGGCCTTGTTTGAGGTGCGATTCCAGTTGAGCCTGAACCAAGCGCATAAGCTGCTATTTTTGTTCGGCGACAGGTTTGATTGCGGTCAGGCGGCGTAGCAGCTCGCGTACCGCATCGTTGCGCATGTCAGAGTTCAGCCTGGCTTCTTCTTCAGCTTTACCGAGCAAGGCATCATCGCTATAAGAAAAGTCGCGGCGTCCGCGTATTGTCTGCACCGGCCCCCAAGTTGGGCTGCTGGCATAACGCACCCTGAAATTAAGCAGGTAGATCAGCTCAAATTCACGCACCAGACCGCCACCGCTCAAGGACTGGATGCGTTTCTGGTTGCTTTCGCTCAACATTTCAAGCAACAGCTCTGCATCTTCAGCTTTATCAACCACCTGAACACCGTTGGTTTTAAAAGAGCGTGCCAGATCCCTGGAAATACTCAGCTTGCCGCCCTGAATGTACAGGCTTTTAAATGAAAGGTCGGCGGCCCCCCTTAGCTGAAAACCGCATGCCGCCAATGTAAGCGCCAATAACATGATCGCACCGATGATGGTCGTTCTGCGCATGCTTGCCAGAGGGAGGGTGTTTTGCATGGTTTATCCTACTACAACGTTAATAAGTTTGTTTGGAACCACAATGATTTTACGCACAGACATGTTTTCTTCAATATATTTCTGTACGCAAGGCTGCTCCAGTGCCAGTTTCTCGATGTTTTCACGGCTCTCGGCTTTTGCAACGCTGATGCTGCCGCGCAGTTTGCCGTTGACCTGGATCACGTATTCGATACTATCCTGCACCATTGCACCCTGATCCGCTACCGGCCATGCTGCATCAAGAATGTGGCTGCCTGGGCAAAGCTCAGACCATAAAGCCTGGCAAACGTGCGGCACAATCGGTGATAACAGTAGCGCAACATTTTGCAGGGCTTCCTGGCGTACCTGACGGGTGATTTCATCAGTGCCTTCAATTTTTGCCAGTGCGTTCATCAGCTCCATTACGGATGATATTGCAGTGTTGAAGCTATGGCGGCGGCCGTAGTCATCGGCCACTTTTTCAATGGTCACATGCAGCTGGCGACGCAGGTTTTTCAGTTCGGTAGTTAAGTCGCCTGAACTGTAAGCCTGAACTGTCCCCAGTTCAGCATGGTCATGCTTATGATCGTAAACGGCTTTCCATAAACGTTTCAGGAAGCGGTGCGCGCCTTCCACGCCGCTGTCAGCCCACTCCAGGCTTTGCTCCGGCGGTGCTGCAAACATCATGAACAGGCGTGCGGTATCGGCGCCGTAGGTGTCGATCAGTTCCTGCGGGTCTACCGTATTGCCTTTGGATTTACTCATTTTGGTGCCGTCTTTGAGCACCATGCCCTGTGTGAGCAGGTTGGTGAACGGTTCGTCATTTTTAAGCAAGCCGACATCGCGCATCAGTTTGTTAAAGAAACGCGCGTAAAGCAAATGCAGAATCGCATGCTCAATGCCGCCTACATACTGGTCAACCGGCAGCCAGTAGTTAGCGCGTTCATCGGCCATGGCGGTGTTGCTGTCAAAGCTGGCATAGCGTGCAAAATACCATGAAGACTCAAAGAATGTATCCAGGGTGTCTGTTTCGCGCGTGGCTTTGCCGTTACATGTTGGGCAGGTGGTTTCGTAAAAGTGCGGGTCTTTTTTGATTGGCGAGCCTACGCCGTCCATCACTACATCTTCCGGCAATACGACCGGCAATTGTTCAGCCGGTACCGGTACTTCGCCGCAGCTTGGGCAATGGATGATCGGGATAGGGCAGCCCCAGTAACGCTGGCGTGAAACACCCCAGTCGCGCAGGCGGTATTGGGTGCGTTTTTTACCTAAATTTTTAGCTTCTAAATCTGCAGAGATTGCATCAAAAGCTTCTTGATAAGATTTTGCACTGTATTTTCCGGAGTCGATTGTGACGACATCATGTTCTGACTTAGATGCGTACCAGTCTTTCCATACTTTAGAGTCGAAGTATAGGTGTACATAGTCAGGATTAGATTTAGGAAACCTTTCCTCAGCATCAACGGTAGCCAATGTAAAGTTTTGATAAACTTGTTTAATTGGTAAATCAAACTTGTTTGCAAATTCAAAGTCACGTTCATCGTGTGCCGGCACTGCCATCACCGCGCCTTCGCCGTAGCTGGCTAAAACGTAGTTGGCAACCCATACCGGTAGTTGTTCGCCATTCAATGGGTGCGTCACGAATAAACCGGTCGCCATGCCTTTTTTCTCGGCAGTGGCAACATCGGCTTCAGCCACGCTGCCGCGTTTGCATTCGGCAACAAAGTCAGCCAGCGCCGGGTTGTTCTGTGCGGCAAGCGTTGCCAGTGCATGCTCAGCCGCAACAGCAACATAGGTAGCGCCCATCAGCGTATCAGGGCGGGTAGTGTAGACTTTGAGATTACCATCTTGACCTACGATCGGGAACTCAACCTCGCAGCCGTAGCTTTTGCCGATCCAGTTGCGCTGCATGGTTTTGACCTGCTCCGGCCAGCCTTCGAGCTTGTCCAGGTCGTTCAACAGTTCTTCCGCATAAGCGGTGATTTTCATGAAGTACTGCGGGATGTCGCGTTTTTCGACCAGTGCGCCGCTGCGCCAGCCGCGGCCGTCGATCACCTGTTCATTCGCAAGTACTGTGCCGTCTACCGGATCCCAGTTCACGGTAGAGGTTTTTTTATAGATCAGGCCTTTTTTGAACAGTTCGGTAAACAGCCATTGTTCCCATTTGTAGTATTCAGGCTTGCAGGTCGCGATTTCGCGATTCCAGTCCACGCCTAAGCCCAGTTGCTTGAGCTGAGTTTTCATGTGCTCGATGTTGCTGTAGGTCCAGGCAGCTGGTGCGGTGTTGTTTTTGATCGCAGCATTTTCAGCAGGCAGGCCGAACGCATCCCAGCCCATCGGCTGCATCACGTTAAAGCCTTTCATCTTGTGAAAACGGCTCAGTACGTCGCCAATCGTGTAGTTGCGCACGTGCCCCATGTGCAGGCGACCGCTAGGGTACGGGAACATGGATAGGCAGTAGTATTTTGGCTTGTCGGATTGCTCTGATGCGGCGAAGGTCTGGTTGGCTTCCCAATATTGCTGGGCTGATTGTTCGATCTCTTTGAAAGGGTACTGCTGATGCATAATTTAACTATTCTTGAATATTAAACGAATAGCGAGATTATACCTTTGGTGGGTGAATAATGCGATTTCTCGTAACGTCATTCCCGCGCGGATTGAGTGAGATGCTAATTTGTTGATTATTTTTTAAACATGTCGGGGGTTGCCCGACAGCAAGGTACTTTATTTTGCTTGTCCAAAATAAAGTACCCAAACAAAATGACACCCCCTGTCGCTTGTTTCCTGCGTTGCTCGCCTTAATGGGCGGCAATCGAAAACTCGCCCAATAAAATCATTTGGGCTCAAACAGCCGATTGCCGAGAACTCCCATTAAGACTGCGCTACTCGGCGCGACAGCAGGGGGGCTGGTGGAGGTATGCAGGTTGATTCCGGCAAACCTTGATGCTTGGTTACTTCAATGCTGCAAAAATATTGTCACGAATCACGTTCATGTCGCCCAAGCCGTTTACGAATACATGCTTAGGTGCGCCGGCCTCGCCGCTGTTAGCCCAGTCGGAATAGTATTTCACTAATGGTTTGGTTTGGCTGTGGTAAACCTCAAGGCGTTTTTTAACGGTTTCTTCTTTGTCGTCTTCACGCTGTACCAGGTCTTCGCCGGTTACGTCGTCTTTGCCTGTTACTTTCGGCGGGTTAAATTTAACATGGTAGGTACGGCCGCTGGCAGGGTGTGAGCGACGGCCGCTCATGCGTTCTACGATTGCTTCATCAGGTACATCGATCTCAACTACGTAATCAATGCCTACACCGGCGTTTTTCATGGCTTCAGCCTGTGGAATGGTGCGTGGAAAGCCATCAAACAGGAAGCCGTTAGCACAGTCCGCTTCTTTAATACGCTCGCTTACCAAGCCGATGATGACTGCGTCAGGTACCAAGCCGCCTGAATCCATGAAAGATTTGGCTTCCAGGCCTAGCGGTGTGCCTGCTTTAACTGCGGCACGCAGCATGTCGCCGGTAGAAATTTGCGGGATGTTGAATTTTTCACGCAGATGGGTTGCCTGAGTGCCTTTGCCGGCGCCTGGTGCACCTAAAAGAATGATACGCATGAGCTTTTCCTAAAAAGTTGAATGTTAAAATTTTTGAAATTATATTTGAATTTGAGCGATTTGAAGTTAGCCGGCGGTTAAATGATTGGCGATTGCAACAAAATCAGCAACGCCTAGATTTTCTGCTCGTAGCTGTGAGTCAATACCAAGCGCGGTAAATCCTTCGTCATCCAGCAGGCCCTTGAGTGTATTGCGTAGTGTTTTACGGCGCTGGCCGAATGCAGCGGTCACTACCTTTGCAAACAGCGCTTCATCATCAGCAACAAATGGCAGTTTGGCATGCGGTACGCAGCGCACGAACGCAGATTCAACTTTAGGCGCCGGATCAAATGCCTCGGGCGGTACGGTAAACAGGTATTCCATCTGCAGACGGTATTGCAGCATGACGCTGAGCCTGCCGTAAGCGGCGGTGGAAGGCTCGGCCACCATGCGTTCGACCACTTCTTTTTGCAGCATGAAGTGCATATCGGTGATGACTTTTACATTGTCGAGCAGATGAAAAAGAATGGGGGTTGAGATGTTGTAGGGCAGGTTGCCCACTACACGCAGATTTTCACCGAGTGTGCTGAAATTGAATTTGAGCGCATCTGAGTTATGTATCGTGATGCTGTTTTTTGCGTATTCTTTTTGCATCCAGCTGATAATGTCACGGTCGACCTCTACTACATGCAGCATATCCAGTTTTTGCAGCAGCGGTTTCGTGAGTGCGCCCAGTCCAGGGCCGATTTCAACCATGAGGTCATCTGCTTTGGGTGAAATGGCTGATACCAGGCTGTCAATCACCCCTTGATCGGTGAGGAAATTTTGGCCGAAGCGCTTTTTTGCAACGTGTTTCATGTTGAGTGTACTTTAGTGTTTGTTGTTGGCCAGCGATATAGCCAAGTCGATGGCAGCCAGCAGGCTGCCAATTTCGATGTTGCCGCTGCCGGCAAGGTCCAGCGCTGTGCCATGGTCAACCGAGGTGCGAATGATAGGCAAGCCCAGTGTGACGTTGACGCCCTCGCCAAAACTGGCGTGTTTAAGTACAGGCAGGCCCTGGTCGTGGTACATGGCCAGCACGGCATCCGCTTTGCTTAAATGATGTTTGGCAAATAAGGTGTCTGCCGGTAGTGCGCCTACAAAGTTCATGCCTTCTGCACGCAGCTTTTGCAGCACGGGATTGATTACTTCTATTTCTTCGCGCCCCAGGTAACCATCTTCACCTGCATGCGGGTTAAGGCCAGCCACCAGTATGCGTGGGTCTGCGATGCCGAATTTTGTCACCAGATCATGGTGCAGGATGCGCATGGTGGTTTCCAGGCTGTCCCGGGTAATCGCCTGCGGCACATCTTTTAGCGGCAGGTGTGTGGTGGCCAGTGCTACGCGCATGCCGCCGCCTACCAGCATCATGACTACATGGGTGGTGCTGGTTAACTCGGCGAGATATTCGGTATGACCGCTGAACGGTATGCCGGCATCATTGATAACCCCTTTATGGACAGGTGCGGTGACCATGGCGTCAAAAAGACTTGTCTGGTGTCTGTCCGGCACACAGCCTAAGGCTGCTATTTTCAGTGTGTCCAATACATAGCCGCTGTTTTCAGCATTGAGTGTGCCGGCAATCGCAGGGCCGTTTAAGGCGCGGTGTAAAACTGTCAGGGTGCCGTTGCCTGCATGTGCCAGGCTTTCGTTTGCGGTAAAAGGCACGATGTTGACGGCCACGCCGATTTGCTCGGCACGCGCCTGCAGCATCTCGCGGTCTGCAATGACGACTATTTGTGCATTTAACGCCTTGTGCGCGAGCAGCACGCACAGGTCAGGGCCTATGCCTGCGGGCTCGCCGGCGGTGATGGCAATACGGGGTAGCATGTAGTTTAAGTGACCGGGTTTAATAAAGAACGTTTAAAACTTATCTTCAAGTCTGTATTCTACATAAGCGCGGTCACGTAATTCACGTATCCAGTCCTGGTAGGCTTCATCGGCCTTACGCGCACGGATTTCCTGGCGTGCCTTGAGGCGGGCGGCTTCTTTACTCATGTCCTGTTTACGGCGTTCGAGCACTTGAATGATATGCCAGCCGAACGGGCTGCGAACAGGTTCGCTGATCTGGTTGTCTTTGAGTTCGTTCATGGCTTTTTCAAATTGCGGAACGGTATCTCCTGGGTTAACCCAGCCAAGGTCGCCGCCGCTTGATGCGGTGCCATCTTCAGAGAACTGGCGTGCGAGCACTTCAAATTTTTCGCCGTTGTCCAGGCGATCCTTGATGCCATCCATTTTTTGTTTGCCATCTTTTTCGGATACGATTTCAGAAAGCTTGATCAGGATATGGCGCGCATGCGTTTGTTCAATCACCAGCGGAGAGTTGCCGCCGCGTTTGCTGGTCAGTTTTAAGATATGGAAGCCGTTCGGGCTACGCAGCGCAGGTGAAATATCACCGGTCTGCATGTTTTTCAGGGCGTCGAGGAATAGAGCAGGCAGCTGCGCGGCTGCTTTCCATCCCAGGCTGCCGCCTTCAAGCGCGTTAGGGGCGTCAGAGTAGCTGGCCGAAACTTTGGCGAAACTGGCGCCATCCTGCAGCGCTTTAATTGCTTCTTCAATTTTGGCTTTGGCTTTCTGTATTTCTTCGGTAGAGCCTTCTTCCGGTGTGCGGATCAGGATGTGCGAGATTTCAAATTCATCGCGGTTTTCATTGCTTGAGGCTTGGGTTGTCAGAAAGTTATCAATTTCAGATTCGCTCACATTGACGCGGCTTTCGACTTCACGTTCGCGCAAACGGGCGATGGTGATCTCATTGCGGATATCTGACCTGAATTTAGTCATGCTGATGCCATCTGCGTTTAATGCATCGGTAAACTCTTTCAAGCTCAGTTTGTTCTGTTCCACAATTCGTTCTATGGTTTTATCGAGCTGGTTATCGTCTACCTTCAGGCCGGTTTGCCCTGCATACTGCAATTGCAGGGCATCAGAAATCAAACGCTCCAGAACTTGCTTGCGAAGAATGTTTTCCGGGGGCAACTCTGCGCCCTGTTTTGTCAGCTGTGCAGTCAGTATGCGGATACGATTCTCCAGCTCCTGCTCTGTAATCACGGTTTGATCGACGATTGCGACGATGCGGTCCATCTTTACGATTTCAGCCGCCGATGCAGTGAAATGGCTGATGCTTAAAAAGCTGAATAATAAAATTTGAATGAAGATACGCAACATAGTTACTCGTAATATGGTTGTTGATAGGTATCAGGTATCAGTCCGGCACTGACATAACCTGGGATATTGCGCTGGATAACCTTGAGCGGATTGGCACCGATTGATGCAAGACCGCCCAGCTCAAGCTGGAAGAATAAGGCATAGTTCGCTTCTGCAGTGGCGGTACTGACGCGCTGTATGACGGTACGTGCCTGCCAGCATCCTGCATCATACTCCAAGCCGCCGATGGTTTCGATGATTCTGCTTTCCCTGAATGAGTAGTTGGCACGGCCGATGCCGTACCAACCCTTGCCTAGCGGCCATTGCGCAGAAAGATCGCTCTGGTCTATAGAGTCTTGCCTGTAACTATAGCTCAGGTTCAGTACTTTACCCGGTTCCGGATTATAACGCCCTGAAATCGTAGAGCGAACTGCATTCGAGTCATCGGTGTTGTATTGCCAGAAAGCATCAATGATCCAGCTGTTTTTAAGCTGGCCGCTGATGCCGGCGACGATGTCAGAGCTGTTGTTCTTGCGGAAGGACGTGGGGTCTTTGTAATTAATGGCAACTTTCTGGTCTGCGAAGTAGTAGCGCTGGCCGATAGAGGCAGACAGGCGCTGTGTGCCGGTGCTGCTTTCGATAAAACGCGTGGTCAATGCAAAGCTGACCTGGTTCGCATTGTTGATACGGTCATTACCGACGAACTGGTTTTCGCTGAACAGGGAGCTGAAATTCAAGTCGGCCAGGCTGGTGTCAAAAATCGGTAGATTTGACTGGTCGCGGTTAGGGATATACACATAAAACAGGCGTGGTTCCAGTGTCTGTGAATAACCACGGCTGGCAATTTTAAAGTCCCGGTCAAAATACAGGCCGCTATCCAGGCTGAATGTCGGCAAGGTGCGCTGATAAGAGGACTCTTTGTTTGGGTCATCACTCAAGCTGTAGTTTGTGTGGTGGATGCCAAACTTTGGCGTTACGTAACCATAGGGCCTGGTGAACGGAATGCTGATGCTGGGGTTTATGGTAGTACGCGTGCCGGTTACACGCGGGTCACCTGTTGCAGTAAGCGGGGCATTTTTATTAATGTCAAACACTGCCAGTTGCGAGTACAGGTTTGCGTTGATATCACCATAATATTTATTACCCACCAGTGTCATTTGCGGCAGGCGCTCGTAGGGATATAAATTTTGTTTGAGTGTATCTGGTTGGAGTGTCTGGAACTTTTGTGCAATAGCATTGAAGCGCCAGGTTTCATCTGCGTAATCCAGATTAAACTGTTGCGGCAGGTTGACCCGGCTGGTGGTGACAATGCGCGTGGACATTTCCGAGAAGTATTGATCGTCCGATACTTTCTCCAGGCTATAACCTGCGGACCATCCGTTTCCGAATTTATGCTGATGTTTCAGGTTTGCATAGTAACGCGTTTCGTTACTGAGGCTGTCAGTCGGCAGGTATTCTAAATTGCTGATGCCGAAAAAGTTATCTTCCAGATACCTGAACTCACCTTGCAGTTGCACGCCGCGTTTGCTTAATGCCCGCGTAGCAAGCGTCGCATCCATGTTGGGGGCGATATTCCAGTAATAGGGCACCAGCGCCTCAAAGCCGCTGCGGCTGGTGCTGCCGATTGTTGGAGATAGAAAACCGCTCTTGCGCTGGTCGTTGAATGAAAAGCTGATCCACGGCGTGTAAAGCAACGGTACGCCCTTGAATTCGATGCGCGCGTTTTTTGCACTGCCGGAGTCTGTGTAGTCGTTAAGCGAGATCTCGCTGGCCTTGATATACCAGTCATCAACGCCGGCTTCGCAAGTGGTGTAGCGTGCATTCAGCAGCCGCTTTTTATCTTCACCTTCAAACAGGATGGATTCCGCGTCGCCGCGCGCTTTGGTCGAGCGCGCTGTCGTGTTGAGTGTTAACGGGTTGTTGTATGTGTTGGTGCTATAGTCGCTTACTGGCAGGCCTGTAGCTGAAGTGTATGAATCATCGCTGCCTATTTGCTGGCTCTGCAGGTCGCCCAGCCTTCTGGCAAAGGTTTCCGAGCTGACCGTGTTGCGTTTCTGCAATACGGGTGTCACGGGGTTTGTCATGCTGATTGAAGCATTGCGCATTTCGCCTATGCTTTCAGACAGCTGCATACGCAGTTCCGGACCCACGATCTTGGCATTGTCGACTTCTATGCGGACGTTGCCGATAGCGTGTAGCTCGTCGTTGAGTACGTCATATTCAAGGCTGTCAGCAAAAATATCCTGTTTATCCTGATGGATAGAGGCATTGCCGATAGCACTCATTTTACGGTCCAGCTGCAGTTCCAGTTTTTCTCCATCAATGACGATGCCGCCTTCTGCTACGGCACCTGCTTCGTCAGCTGGTCTGTCATCGTGTTTTATTGCGCTGTCCTGACGGGCCGCGACTAGTTTGGTAGCTGTTTTTTCCGGCGACTTGTGTTTGCCTGCCAAATTTTTGCTGTCTGCTTTCTGGGGCGGCGCCAATATACGCGGACCAGTAGAGGATTCTGCTGCATTGGTATTGGGTAAACCGCTGTCCGCCGGAATAATATCCCCACGCACTGATTTTAATTGCTCGTTTTCAAAAACCAGGATGACAAGCCGCTGTTCTTTTATCTCACTGCCTTCTCGCCTCTGGTAAACATAATCCCAGCGATTACCTTGGGAGCTTTCGTGAATCAGCGGCGTGCCCAGAATGGACTGCACCTGGGATTTCATCATGCCGGGACGCAGCTGCAGCAGCATTTTTGAGGTCACGACCTGGTGCTGCGATATATCCACTGCTGCATGGGAAATGCTGCCGTGCGCCATCATGATAGCGACGAGACTAGCGATGAGGCGATTCTTTAGCATGAAATTACCATTGAAATGAGCGCGGAATGTAGCAGTGAAGTAAAAGGCACGAGTAT
>Ga0208509_1000752_pt1 | contig 11043 bp, 7 predicted proteins | sample LakWasMeta7_HOW4_2_FD_183857 | JGI IMG/M metagenome (GOLD analysis project Ga0208509, IMG submission 183857) | Freshwater sediment methanotrophic microbial communities from Lake Washington under simulated oxygen tension - Sediment Metagenome... | ecosystem: Environmental > Aquatic > Freshwater >...
CACAAACGGAGAATTTCTGCATGACATATACAAAAACGTATAACACATCGCTCCAGCCGACGTCAGGCCGCGATGCGGCCTGACGTCGGCTGAGCTAGGCGTTAGCTTAGTTAGCGAGGTGTCGCAGAATCGCATGAAAATAGAAAAACGTACACTTGAGAAGTACGGCTACGCTCGATTTTCTTGTAACTCTATATTTCAAAACACCATTATCGTTCTACGCGTCTTACATGTTAAGTTATTTTGAAAAGGGAAATCATGAGCAGAATTTTTTATATATTCGCCTCGTTGTTAATTACAAGTGGCTGTTCAGTTTACCATTTAATGGCACTAAAAAGTGACGTAGAAGAGTGTAAGCTGCGTTTGACAAGCACCGAAGATTACAAATATTTAAATGCGAATCACTATATGCCGTGGAAGGACGATTATGTTGATAGCCATCCTTCAGCGGTTGACCTAATGGATAAGTCATTGGCAACTAACGACGAAGTCGTAAAGTTCATAAAAGTACATAGTATGTTGCAAGGATGCAGGAAAACTACAATCGAACATGTAACTGACATTATGCCTACAGTAATCCCCAAAGCAGTTAATGGATTTATTTTAGCAGACGAAGTGCTTGCACAGTTATTCGAGAAAAAAATTACTTGGGGGCAATTTGCTTATCAATTTAAAACCGTATTATCCAATACTGCTAACGATGTTCACAATGAAGCTTTAAAATCCGAAATGGAACGACAAGGGAAATTAATAGAGTTCACGAATAACATAAATAATGTATCGCTTGGTTTTGCGTTAACGATTTTGCAGGCATGGACTATTTCACAATCTCATCTTTACTCAGCATCCATTTACAATACATATTCAATTAAACCAACAATTATCGACTGTTCAGTAAATCGCTATGGGTCATCTAGCGCAAACGTTTTTTGCAGTAGTTTTTAAGTGTGCTCAGGGCAACAATGAGGCCTTGCAACCAGAAATCAAACTTAACCCTACGCGATAAAGCTGCTCAGGCAACCTTTTCTATACGTTAGGCTTTTTCCCATTCAACATTTTTACATTCGTGCGAAATTAAGACCATGACCCGACACAAAATAGTTGTTAAAAGAAACGCTTTCGGAAATATGTCTAGTAACACTATAGGCACAGATGCTTTCAATGCTGTATCAAGTATTCCAAACGTAACTGATGCTAACCTTTGGGGTCAGGTCTTGCAATATAGCAAGATTTAATTACACTGACACTTATGGCGAGACCACTCAGATTAGAATTGGCAGGTGGGTTATATCATGTGACTTCGCGGGGCAATGCAAGAAGCGAGATATACCTTGATGATGAAGACCGAGTAAACTGGCTCGAATTGTTCAACGACGTTTGCTCCCGGTTTAACTGGATTTGCCATGCGTATTGTTTGATGAGCAATCATTACCATGTGGTGGTGGAGACTGTGGAGGGCAATTTATCCAAAGGCATGCGTCAGTTGAATGGTGTTTACACGCAAACTTTCAATCGGAAACATCGGCGCGTCGGCCATGTGTTTCAAGGTCGCTATAAAGCTATCCTAGTGGAAAAGGACAGTTATTTGCTTGAGCTGTCTCGCTATGTGGTGTTGAATCCGGTAAGAGCGCAGATGGTCAAAGATGTAGCGGATTGGCCTTGGAGCAGTTATAGAGCAACGATCGGTCAAGTTCCGCCGCTAAAATGCTTACACGTTGATTGGCTGTTAAGCCAATTGGGTTCGGAACGAGAACAAGCGATTGTTCGATATCAGAATTTTGTCCGTGCGGGCATCGGATTGCCTCCCGTTTGGGAAAAACTAAAAAATCAGATTTTTCTTGGCGAGAAAGCCTTCGTGGAAAGACTGCAAAGCCAAATTCAAGCCGAATCGGGGAATTTAAAAGAAATCCCAAAAACGCAACGAAGACCTTTAGGCAAACCATTAAGCTATTATGTCGAAACCTTTCCCAATGCCAAGGAAGGAGTGAAAAAAGCTTATGCGAGCGGTGATTACACCATGCAGCAAATTGCCGATGCATTTGGCGTACATTATTCTACAGTCAGTAGAGCGGTCCATAAAAGCAGATCCAAAAATGCTTGATTGCATGACCCCATTATTCACATATCCCGGCGCTCCAGCGGACGCTTCTAGCGTCGCGCCGCTGAGCTCTGCGTTGGGCTGTGCGTAACTTTTGCACATTGCGCAGCGTAACCAATGCGGTTACAATTGCGTATATTATTATGATCAAAAGCTTCGCTCATAAAGGTCTGGAAAAGTTCTTTACCACGGGTAATCAAAGCGGTATCCAGGCAATTCACGCCAAACGCTTGCGTCTAATTTTAGCGTTGCTAAACGATGCCAATCAATTGGGGGACTTGGAGGCTCCCGCGCTGCGCCTCCATCCCTTAAAAGGTAATTTTGAAGGCTTTTGGTCTCTTACGGTACAAGCGAACTGGCGGGTGATCTTTCGCTTTGAGGACGGCAATGCTTCCGTTGTCGATTACCTGGACTACCACTAATGGGACATGTCAATGAAAATGTATAATCCCCCGCATCCGGGTGAAATCCTTTATGAACTCTGGCTGCAACCTCTCAATTTAACGATTACCCAAACAGCCCAAAAGCTCAACGTTACCCGTAAAACAGTGTCGGCATTGGTAAACGGTAAAACGGGAGTGAGCCCCGAAATGGCTTTGCGGTTGGAGTTGGCGTTTGGTAAAAGCGCTGAGTCATGGCTTGCTGCCCAATCGGCTTATGATTTGTGGCAACTGGAATCTAAACGCGATAGTTTAGGCGTTCATCGTGTGGCGGCTTAATCGGTTCGCTAACATTGAAGGCTAGGCTCCAAGCCCGCGTAGGTCCGATTAGCGTGCGCAAATGGGGTCAGAGTAAAATTAAAAGCCAACTCAACGCTCCAGCGGAGGAGCTTTCCGTTAGGTTCATTATGCAAACAGAGAAAATATCATGCGAAGATGGGTTAGTGATCCTCATTCTGGTGGGTTAAAGATACCAAAAAATATACAAGAACATATCAAGCGACGCATCCTTGTCTATGCTGAAGCAAACTATTCGGGTAAGTATACTCGTCTCGATATACGGTTTCGTAGCCAGTTTTGTTATATTGATGCCTATGTAGAACCTTATGTGGCAGATGACTTTCCTCCACTAGGTTTTCCCGAAACTAGAGAGGAGTATGTTGAAAGGCTAAGAAACAGTCCAATTCATTTATGTCGGCTTCGTTATTTTGGTAATGAGGAATCATGGAGTTTCGCTTTTTACACCTACAGTAATGAGAAATACGAACCTTGTGTACTAAACAATGGTAGTTTTTATGGCACACCTGAAGAAGCATTTGAAACTGCGTCCGTCTATCTTCAGGATTAACACAAAGGGAAATAACAGGCTTTGGATTGAGCAGTAGGTGAACTTTCTAGCAAGGTAGCCTCGCTGGAGATTTGCGGAATCGAGGCTTTCCAAAAGCGGAAATGGCTATGCCGAGTTATAGGCGCGCATTCATCCCGGGAGGAACTTGGTTCTTTACGGTAAACCTGCTACGGCGACATCATAACGATCTGCTTATTCGCGAGATCGATTTGTGCTGCGTGAAGTAGTGAGACGGGTCCGCGAACGCCACCCTTTTCAAATCGACGCTTGGGGCGTTTTGCCGGAACATTTGCATTCGACTGCATGGATGCAGGAGATACGACCCCACGGATGGGGGAGGTAGATCGTGTCGGGAACAAGCGATCGAGGGCAAAGCAGAGCAACTTTAGGGTCAGGTCTTGCAATATAGCAAAAAGTTGTTTACACTGACACTTATGGCGAGACCACTCAGATTAGAATTGGCAGGCGGGTTATATCATGTGACTTCGCGGGGTAATGCAAGAAGCGAGATATACCTTGATGATGAAGACCGATTAAACTGGCTCGAATTGTTCAACGACGTTTGCTCCCGGTTTAACTGGATTTGCCATGCGTATTGTTTGATGAGCAATCATTACCATGTGGTGGTGGAGACTGTGGAGGGCAATTTATCCAAAGGCATGCGTCAGTTGAATGGTGTTTACACGCAAACTTTCAATCGGAAACATCGGCGCGTCGGCCATGTGTTTCAAGGTCGCTATAAAGCTATCCTAGTGGAAAAGGACAGTTATTTGCTTGAGCTGTCTCGCTATGTGGTGTTGAATCCGGTAAGAGCGCAGATGGTCAAAGATGTAGCGGATTGGCCTTGGAGCAGTTATAGAGCAACGATCGGTCAAGTTCCGCCGCTAAAATGCTTACACGTTGATTGGCTGTTAAGCCAATTGGGTTCGGAACGAGAACAAGCGATTGTTCGATATCAGAATTTTGTCCGTGCGGGCATCGGATTGCCTCCCGTTTGGGAAAAACTAAAAAATCAGATTTTTCTTGGCGAGAAAGCCTTCGTGGAAAGACTGCAAAGCCAAATTCAAGCCGAATCGGGGAATTTAAAAGAAATCCCAAAAACGCAACGAAGACCTTTAGGCAAACCATTAAGCTATTATGTCGAAACCTTTCCCAATGCCAAGGAAGGAGTGAAAAAAGCTTATGCGAGCGGTGATTACACCATGCAGCAAATTGCCGATGCATTTGGCGTACATTATTCTACAGTCAGTAGAGCGATCAATAAAAGCAGATCTAAAAATGCTTGATTGCGAGACCCTTAGCCTCTGGATGTGCAGTTCGGGGAAGACGACAACCGAGCCAGAAAAGACCATTCAGCGGAAAATCTCGCATTAATCAGGCGCGAGGCGTTGAATCTATTCAATAACAACGGACCCAGCAAAGACAGTTTGCGCCGACGAAAGCTCCGCGCTTGTTTGAGTGACCGTTATCGCTCAGAGCTCATCTTCGGAAAAAAGAGAAAATAGCGCGATTGCCCTGGTCATGCTGGCCTTTGCTATGGCGCCGTTGTCTGTTGACCTTCCTGCCTGGATTCTCTATGCCCTTGCCCAGCGACTGGACATAGGACATTCCCTCCCGCTAAGGCAAACGACACGGAGGTCTTGCGCACTCTCCCCCTCTATACTGCCATCAATCCCGCCCCATAGTAGCCCGATGCCTGTCGAATTGCCGGCCGCAACGGCAGGCGGTATCGTGCGCTTCCCGATACTCCGCCGCGCTGATGGGCGGGACAGTTCTGGAATACCACCGGCCCGGTAACAAGGCTAGTACTGGTCCATCAGATTCAGATAGGTGTTCGCGGAAATCTCGAGGGCAATGAAATCGAGAACCTTCAAAGTCCCGGCCAGTCCATGAGGCAGGAAAAGATGCCGAATCAATAACCCCCGGAAGGCTAAACAATTTTCATATCATATCCGTGTCTCACTACGTGCGGTCTCGTACAGACCCAGCCGTCTACTTGAATTAGCCTCCAAACTTGAATGGCATAACATTAAGATTTTGCAACTTTTGATAAATCCCTAGGTTCTGTTGACATTTATCTTGTCCAAATCAGCGCTGAGACAAGGCGTAAAAACCCCATGTAATTTTTTGCTGTTTTTTCATACCGAGAGAATACTCTTCTGGTTAGCCTAGGTGAGATCAAAGGATAAGGTTCTATTATGTAAGCTCAGGAATTCGATATCTGAGATGGTTGTGAAAAAAAATAAAACAAATCGTCCCGCATTGGAGAAAGTATCATGAATATGCAGTTTACACTCAGTAAATCTGTAGTATTAACCGTATATAACGGCCTAATGACGTTTGCGATGCAGGGAAACAAAATAAATATTATGAACGCTTTGCGATCGTCGCTTTTCTCGTCGAGCACACAGCCCGAGATAAATAGTTGGAATGTTCTCCGTTGTGCTCTCTTGTCGCTGTGTACCTTGCTGGTCGGCATTGCGCTCGCTGTACAACTAAGCACCATAGCACTAGCGCAGTCACCAGTACTGCAGCGTGGGTACGACGCTGGAGTCACCGGCGCGACGCTCAGCGAGACGACGCTGAACACTGCCAACGTCACTCCCAGCACATTCGGGCTCGTTTTCACTTTACCGGTGGACGACGTTATATTTGCGCAGCCATTGTATGTGCCGAACGTAGTGATCAACCAGGTGACATATAACGTCTTATACGTCGCCACAATGAACGACACGTTGTACGCATTTGACGCAGACAAAGGCGGCGCGCCGCTATGGAGGGTCAATCTGGCGAGCCTCGTCGGTGCCACCTCCGTACCGATTGGCAACTTCGTATTTTCGGGCGATCGTGGAATCGTCGGCAACCTTGGTGTTCTGAGTACCCCGGTGATCGACTTATCCACCAATACGCTGTATGTCGTTGCCTGCGACCTCGAGGGCGTCACACCTAGCACCCCTAATGGCAATATGGTGTACCGGCTGCACGCGATTGACATTAAGACGGGTGCCGCACGGCCCGGATCCGGCGTACTGATCTCTGGCAACTATGGTCGTGTCACGTTCGACGCGCGATACCTTCTGCAAAGACAGTCTCTCGTGCTAGTGGACAATCAGATAGTGTTTGGATTCGCAGCTATGCAGTTGGAGTTCGCCAGTGGATTCTCTGGATGGGTAATGGCCTACGACAAGAACACGCTCGCCCAAACGGGTGTTCTCGCGACAGTTGCGGCAGGCAATAGTGGTGGTGGCGTGTGGCAGTCCGGCCGCCCGCCGGTAGTTGACAGCTCAGGGCTTGTTTATGTGTTTGTTGGTAATGGCTTTGGCGGCGGTTACGACGGCATCAATAACTTCAGCGAGAGTGTGCTCAAGCTTGACCCGACCCAGGGGTTGAAGCTGATCGACTGGTTTACACCCAGCGACTGGTCCGCGCTCGATTCAGGTGATCTCGATCTGTCCGGATCGGGCCCGATGTTGATCCCGGGAACAAACCTGATTGCTGGCGGAGGCAAGGCGGGCGACCTATACGTACTTAACACGTCGAATCTCGGCAAGTACAACGCGAGCGACAGCCAGATCGTCCAGAAGCTGAACTTTCCGTCGGAAATCAAAGGCGGACCCGTATACTGGCAGCGCTCCACCGCGAACGGCGGCCCGCTGATGTACAACTGGGGAGAGAGTGATTCTCTCAAGGCATTTGCCTTCAACGGAACGACTTTCGCAAGCACACCCATCTCACAGGGACTCTATACCAATCAAATCTACCCCGGTGGTATTCTCACGCTCTCCGCCAATGGCGAGATGCCCAACAGCGGCATCGTCTGGGCGACTACCGCGGCTAGCGGAGATGCGGAAAACAATCCACCGGTTCCAGGCGTGCTGCATGCATTCAATGCTAGCAACATCTCGCAGGAGCTCTGGAACTCGACTCTGAATGATACGCGAGACGGATTCGGCAATTTCGCCAAATTCGTGCCGCCACTGGTCAATAACGGGAGGGTATACGTCGCTACCTGGTCCAATCAGGTGGCGGTCTACGGGCTGTTGTCAGGGACTGCGCCGGACTTTCAGATCTCGGCGAGCCCAACGGCCCTATCCGTCTTGCCAGGCCAAAGCGCGAACTATACCGTGAATGTAGCCGCGCTTAATGGATTTGCCTCAGTCGTCAGTCTCGGAATTTCCGGAGCTCCGAGCGGCGTAACGGCCTCTTTGACGCCTTCGAGCGTGACCGGTTCCGGTACGGCCACACTGCAAATCACGGCGGCTACCAATGCACCTTTAGGCAAATACACCTTGACAGTTACTGGAACAAGCGGCGCTGTTACCCATTCGGCTAACGTGTCTCTCTCCATTCTTTCGAGTACTGCGCCAACCGTCGACATGAAGGCATTTGGCAATAATACAACTAACAGCAACACGATAAGTACCTCGGGAGTATCGACCAGCGGAGCGAACGAACTGCTCCTGGCATTCATAGCGACCGATTACATATCAGGTACCAACACTACCGTGACGGGTATGACAGGTGGTGGATTGACCTGGTCACTGGTACAGCGGACGAACGTCCAGAGCGGCACGTCGGAGATCTGGAGAGCATTTGCTCCCACGACCCTGAGCAATGTGACGGTGACAGCCACTCTGTCCAATTCGGTCATTTCCTCGATGTACGTCGCGAGCTTCAGCGGAGTGGATACGACGGGTGCGGGTTCGGGTGCAATTGGTGCGACGGGAAGCGCGAACAGTTCCAGTGGAGCTCCGACCGCCTCGTTGGTCACTACCCGTGACAGTTCCATCGTGCTGGGTGTTGGCAATGACTTTGACAACGCGATCTCCCGGACGCCAGGCTCAGGTCAAACTGTCGTGCATCAATATCTCACCCCAGCGGGTGATACCTATTGGGTGCAGCAACTGGACGCTCCGGTGCCGATTGCTGGCTCCACAACCACCATCAATGACACCGCGCCCACAACTGATCGATTCAACCTCAGCCTAGTCGAGGTGCGGGCTCCCTTGGGTGCCACCTACTCGATCTCTGGGACGCTGACGCCCTCGAGTCTTACGGCGGGAAGTATCGTTTCCCTGTCAGGCGCGACCTCCGCGACCGCTACTACTGACGCGTCCGGGAATTTCACCTTTGCCAACCTCGCAAACGGTTCTTATATTGTGACGCCAAGCAAATCGGGCGTAACGTTCACGCCGGCGAGCCAATCCGTGACGATTAATGGCAGTAATGTCACAGGAGTGAATTTCTCGGCGATGTCATCAAGTTCTAGTTCGATCTCTGGGACGCTGACGCCCTCGAGTCTTACGGCGGGAAGTACCGTTTCTTTGTCGGGTGCCGCCTCCGCGACCGTTACTGCCGACGCGTCCGGGAATTTCACCTTTGCCAATCTCGCAAACGGTTCCTATGCCGTGACGCCAAACAACCCGAGTGTAACGTTCGCTCCGGCGAGTCAATCCGTGACGATTAATGGCAGTAATGTCACAGGAGTGAATTTCTCGGCGACGTCTTCGAGTTCGGGTATCGCAATCGATGCAGTAGTGTCGAAGGATAACGCTACCGGGAGCAAGACGATCTCCAGTCCTACGTTCTCGACTGCGGCTGGTAATGAACTGCTCCTGGCCTTTATAGCCACCGATTATCTCTCTGGATCAAATACTACTGTGACAGCCGTGTCCGGCGGCGGACTAACCTGGACTCTCGTGGCGCGTGCGAACGCCCAGAGGGGTACAGCAGAAATCTGGCGCACGTTCGCGCCGGCTGCGCTCACGAACCAGACCGTCACGGCGACCCTGTCTCAGAATGTCAGTGCTGCTATCTCCGTGATGAGCTTCAGTGGCGTCGATGCAACGGGCACAAATGGTGCCAACGCAATCGGAGCAACCGCAACAGCAAGCAGTAGATCCGGTGCGCCCACCGCGTCCCTCACTACGACGCGAGGTGGCTCTTTGGTAGTCGGAGTCGGAAACGATTACGACAACCCCATATCACGTACGCTGGGCTCTGGACAGACTCTCATCCACCAGTACCTTACGCCTCTCGGCGACACTTACTGGATGCAGCGGAGTTCAGCCGTGACGCCTGCGGCTGGCACTACGGTGACTATCAACGATACGAGCCCTACAACGGATCGGTACAATCTGGCTATCGCCGAGATTCGGTCGCCCTAAATGCAGCCTCTGTTGCTGTCGCTGTAAAGCGGATGCGATCAAAGTCGGCGAGTCGCTGAAGGAGTACAGGAGGCGTAACAATAGTGGAGCGGTGTACGACGCCCCCCGCGTAGCCGTTGTAGAGGCCGGGTGTTTTGAGGAAGTTGTAGCGAGAGCAAGAACGGGGTCTTGCAATAATGCATCCGCCCTAACGAATAAGGTTAGATTGTGTGAGCGAAGCGAACCACAATCTGAACCGGATGCAGTTCGAGCAGGAGCAGGCACTGAAGCAGTGTTAGCATCCATTTGCTGTTGGGATGCAAAAAGCCGAAGTTGCGCGCACGCCGAAAGCCCTTGGGCAACACATGCTGGAGAATCAGCCACAGGAACTGGGCGCCGGGCAGCGTTCGGGTCTGCCTCTTTTGTGGGTCTTGCTCTCCTGGAATCGGAACGTCACCTGACCATCCCGGCCAGCGAGGATATCCTTTTCCTGGATGACGCCTTTAACCGGTTTTTTCTCCTGCAAAACCTGCATACACCACATCCCTGTGGTTATAAAGATAGCGCCCGAGATAGACTAGCGCTTTGTCGCCGCTGCCGACACTAATCGCGACGTAGGCGTCGCTCCCACGGATGACTTTCATTTTCGAGGCGATGAAATCCTCTCCATGTCTGTTAAGTTAAGCGCTACATCGCAAAACTTATCGTTGGAGGAACAAGCCGAAGCCTGGCAATGATAAGCTCACGGCGCCCGATCGATCGCCTTGAAACCAATATCGGTCCGGTAATAAACAGCGTCCCAATCGATGTCGCGGACCAGGCGGTAGGCCTTGTTCTGGGCCTCGGCGACCGTGTCGCCCAGCGCGCAGGCGCAGAGCACGCGGCCGCCGGCGGTCACGACGTCTTTACCTGATTGCGCCGTGCCGGCGTGGAAGACTTTACTGTCTTTGCTTTCGCCGGTTGGAAGCCCTTTGATCACCGCGCCTTTTTGATAGGCGTCCGGATAACCGCCTGCCGCCATCACCACGCCGAGCGCGGGACGCGGGTCCCACTCGCTCGTAACCTGATCGAGCTTGCCTGCCAAGGCCGCCTCGCAGAGTTCGACCAGGTCGCTCTTCAGGCGCATCATGATCGGCTGGGTTTCGGGGTCACCGAAGCGGCAGTTGTATTCGAGTACCTTGATCGAACCGTCGGCGGATATCATCAAGCCCGCGTACAGGAAGCCGGTGTACGGCAGGCCGTCTTCGGCCATGCCTTTCAGGGTCGGCTCGATCACCTCATGCATCACGCGCTGATGGATTTCGGACGTCACCACCGGCGCCGGCGAATACGCGCCCATGCCGCCGGTGTTCGGGCCCTGGTCGCCGTCGTCGCGGGCCTTGTGGTCCTGCGAAGTCGCCATCGCAAGCGCATGGCGGCCGTCGGCGATCACGATGAAGCTGGCCTCCTCGCCTTGCAAAAACTCCTCGACCACGACCCGGCTGCCGGCTTCGCCGAACACGTTGCCGGACA
>Ga0208509_1000759_pt1 | contig 10986 bp, 15 predicted proteins | sample LakWasMeta7_HOW4_2_FD_183857 | JGI IMG/M metagenome (GOLD analysis project Ga0208509, IMG submission 183857) | Freshwater sediment methanotrophic microbial communities from Lake Washington under simulated oxygen tension - Sediment Metagenome... | ecosystem: Environmental > Aquatic > Freshwater >...
CACGTGCCAAATCCTGCAAAGCCGCAATAATCGTGGGATCTTTAATAATATCGCTCATTTTCTGTTCTCCTCGGGAGAGTTTTACTACGTTGAAAATAAGCGGTTACACGGAAATATTTACACCCTCCACTATCGTGTCCGCTTATACTTCATCGATCCCCCTTAAAATATCCCTTGCCTTTGATTTATCTGTAATAACCAATGCCAAACCCAGTTGATCCAAAATATTTAAGACTTTATCAACACCAACAGACCGACCAGAATTGCTCTCCAACGCTGACAATAGTGCTACTGAGACGCCACAAAGCGCAGCAGCATTATCAATTCGAAGAGACTGTTTGTTGCGCATTGCTTTGATCATCAAACCGATGTCGGCTTGAGTGGTTACAAGATTTGTGCTTTTATGAGGTGGTATTTTGAAATTTCTCGCCATACATTGATTCTCCTTTTTAAGAAACAATACATGGAATAACGCATTTCTGTCAATAAGTTTCCCGTATTTAGGAAACAAAAATGAACCACGGCGAAACAACGCATTATGAGTGCCGCATGAATGAAACCGACTATCTCCTTAGCTCCGAAAATAACGCCAAGCGGTTGAGGGCGTCCATTGAGCAGCTTAAAGCCGGGAAGGCCGAAATTCATGAGCTGATACGCAACCCTAAACCCATGCCCAGGTTTTTGGATATCGAGGCCAGTTCGCTTTCGATGGACAGCTATCCCATCGAGGTTGCCTGGTCAGATCCGGAAGGCAATATCGAGAGCCATTTGATTAATCCGTATGCCATCGAGAAATGGACCGACTGGGACTACAACGCCCAGCAAATACACGGACTCAGCCGGGAGCAATGCCGGGAGGGAGGTGTTCATCCAGATTGGCTTTGCCAGAGAATGAGCGAGTCAATCCCAGCCGGCGAGATAGTCTATGCAGACGGCGGCGGGTTTGATGAACGCTGGATTGATGTCCTTTTTAGCGTGAGCCCCGGTTTCGATCATGCTCCATTTCGGGTCGAGCACTCTGATACCCTGATGCTGACCTTGCTACAGAAGGTAGAGCCCGACGCGAGGAAATGCTGGGATCTGTTCGATACAGTGAGAGCGAAGGCCAGAGAATCGGTGGATGGCCGACATCGTGCCGGCGTTGATGTGCAGTACCTCATCGAGCTTTGGAGGCTTTGCCTGATGGTGAGCAATCAGTAAAAAAGTGTGTCGGTGGGGATACCGGCTTGAGGCTTATCCCCTCCTTCTGTATCGCCGCTATAGCTGCCTCAATGTCAGCCTTCGCCATCAAGGCGTCTGTTGTTGATTGCTCACAGTCGAACCCCCTCCCTGTCGATGTTGCGTAACAAGGCGGGGTTCGAGTAGTTTTCCGGGTGCTCCCATTCATCGAGCCAGATCGGAAGCGGCGAGATGAGGATGCCAGTTTCGAGTAGCACATCGAAGGCGACATCGGCCATATTCAGCTTGGTGGTCAGGAATCGTTTATGTTCGCCGCGCAGGAGCACGGCAACGTCCGCATCACTATCAGGGCGGTGCGTGCCACGCGCCCGGCTGCCATAGACGATGGCCCCCGCCATGTCGTATCGGTCAGCGATCAATGCGAGGAATCGGCGGACTGCTTCCTCGGTGTCATGGTCGATTTGATTCATAAAAATCCTACGGGTGGGGATACCGGCTTGAGGCTTATCCACCCTCCTTCTGTATCGCCGCTATAGCTGCCTCAATCTGCCGGCTCATGTCAAGCCGCTGCTCAAGGAGCAAGCGAAGACTGTCAACAAGCCGGGAGTTCACGCCTCGCCGCGTAAGTTCAGAGCAAATGCAGTTCGCGCAGTGCCGGCCACCGCGCGAGCCTCCACCGCAACTCGGACACGGCGCGAACGTCGAGATCCCGCTCGGGTATTGGTATTGAAGCAGGCGCAGCAGGTCGCTTGTTGTGATTTTCTCGATGCTCATGTTAATCCTCGTAAAATGAGGCTATATGATAGTGACAAAACCCGGCATAAAACCGGGCTTAAAGTGTGTCGGTGGGGATACCTGTAAGGGCTCGCGTTTGAAAATGGCCGGGCTCGCAATTATCCTGTTTTTCGGCTCGAATTAACTGCCACTGAAAATCCGGCCAGGCTCACATTATCTGTAACTGAGCTTGCATTTATTGGCACCGGCTCGCAATCTATTTTCGCGGGCTCACTTTAAATGCAACTGTAGGACGAGCCTGATTTCGTCTCATTTAGGTCTAGGCTTTCACGACGGAATGCCTCAATAATCTAAATTTAACCCTATTGATACACGAAAGATGTCTCAGTGGCCCGTCCTGTTAGGGTATACCTAAATGTGACACTGACAGCAGTCGGCCAAAACCTGCCGATCACAATTGCCAAGTGAAGGACTGATTAAGCTTGAATAGCAGCCTGTCATAACGTTTCAGCTAAGCGGAGAGTAAGTGTCAGCTGTGCACGATACGCCGAAATTATGCTTAGGAAGCCGCGACTAATCAGGATAAAGTATAGTTCATGTCTTTGGTTGGACTGGTGGCATTGACGCTAGACCGGCAGCCAAAAGGTCTCGATACCTTGCATAGCAATCTCTCGCACGACGATATTGATCCAGGTTGGCACCACGTGCCTTCTCCATATCGAGTGCTTCAGTTCCCCCAAAGCCATAGCTGACTGACATCTTGCCGGGTATCAGTGTCGGCTCATATGTGCCATCGGGTTGCTCGGTCATGTTTGTGGCCTGTTTGACAGAACGAACGACAGCTCGGGTTATGCCAATGCCTAGTCGGGGACCAATGGTGTGGCTATTCAGGTTACGGTAGTCAGAGGTTTCGTTTCTGTAGTCCTTGGAATCTATCGCTCGAAGTAGTGCCATGAAGTTGGACCCCTCGGACCAGATCGAGATCAGTTTGGCTAGGCGTTGTTCTTTCTGTCGTCTTGTTAGATGCCTTAGCTTATCGCCAGGAGTTTGGGGGTCGCCCTCAAGGTAATCAGGATATGCATTGCAGGACATCAGTCGCACCTGATGCATTGAATTGGTGGCAACGAAGGTGAATGTGTCGCGAATCGAACTTGGCTGGAGCAGACAGTGGTGTGCAAGTGCTTCAAGGAACTCCCGACGCAGTTCCCAAGCTTCATCCGTGCCATAGGAATGGATAACGTTGTTCCAAGCTTGCCAGCGCTGCAATGAACTATGCCAGTGGTTTAAGTTGTTGGTTATCTCTCGCAACTCGTCCTTGACCATTAAACTCCCCAGGTGACGCCACTGATGGGCATCAATTGCTTCGAAGTCATAAGGGAGGTAGTTCTCTGACGGCTCTAATCTATCGTCGTTGAGTCGAACCAGATAAGCTTCGAAGGCAGTGCGAAGTAGATCGTTTCGGTCGGCGCTCATTGTGTTTTCATCTATGATGTGGGGCAATCGGTATTGGCAGTCCTCTGACGCCAAACGGTAATGTAAAAATCTGGATGGGTTGTTGAAAAGGGCTCTTTGCTGAACTATTGGAAATTCATCGCATTTTTAAATGTAATGGCATGAGTAAGTTACAGGATGCCAATATCGTCGTTTTTGCGAAATACCTACTTTTTCAATAGTCTGCGAACTATATCTGACAGGTTCTGAAGTAAGTTTAAAATTTAATTTACTCATGAATTAGAAAACTGATCCGTCTCGGACCGACCAGAACAAGCCCTAAAACGACCATTAAACACCTAACTCAGCGAGAAATTTAGGTGTAATGTAAATTGATCAGCTGCAGTTGCTTATTATGTCTCGTCACGACCAAAATGAAACTTACGATGACAGTTCGGGCAAAGCGCAATTGCGTTATCAACGGTGTCAAATCCGCCATCTGCTAAGCGTATTTTATGATGTACTTCAAGGTATGGTGTGTCGTCCTTTTTTCTTCTGAAGGGTGCAGTTGATTTACATGCTTCACAGACGCCCTGGGCTCTTTTCAGTACCTCTACAACTACATAAGGATTACGCTCATAGGTAATCACCATGACTGGTCGTGTTCTGGGCTGTTTGGGTGAAGCTAAAAGACGCCTCTTCCTTTCTTCATCAGAGAGCTCTTTTGCTTCTTCGACAGACTTTAGGAAATCATCTTGAATAGTATCAGTATTTTTTATGCCATTATTTAATGCGGAATATGTTGTATGAATCTCCCGCAGAGAATTAAGAGTGACATTATTTCTATTCTCGTAATACACAATGTGCATTAACAATGCGTTTACTGGATTTCGAAGACCACTAGGACCACCGTCAGCTAAAAATCGCGCTAGGTAGTAATTCATGTCTCGTGCGCTTAAGGCTCTTTTAAACTCTAGGCCACGAACCATTTTTCCGTAGACTGCGATCATGATCTTTGCTGAATTGACATTAATTCCATGCTCAGCATGAAGACATTTAGCGGCGTCCTGCTGAGTTAACTCGCCAGCAAATACTTTCTTTGAAGTCTCGTAAGCAAATTCAATTTGTGTCATCGTTCTCCACTATCTCCATGAAACATATCCTTCAAATTGTATCATTAAGTTCTTAATGATAGGCGCTAATCGATGTCTGGTTAGACTAAGATCGCCGCCGCTTAATTAGCCGGAGTGAGCGGCAGAAAAGGGTCGTAAGAGGCCGATCAGCTCCCCGAATCGCGTCAATTCTGGATGGTCTAGAGCCGGGTTTTCATTTGCAATTAAAGTGAGCCCACGAAAATGGATTGCAAGCCCATGCAGATAAATGCAAGCTCAGTTGCAGATAATGTGAGCCGGGCCGGATTTTCAGTGGCAGTTAATTTGAGCCTAAATCGGTGATAAATGCGAGCCCGGCTGTTTTCAAATGCGAGCCCTTACAGATACCGGCTTGAGGCTTGTCACCCCTCCGGAGAGGGGTGTATTCAATCATGTTCGCCAACGGGCAGATGATTTAGAATTTTCTAACCACCCTTGCGGGTGTATCTAATCAGGATCGCAATCGTCTAGGTTGTACGCTTCGGGTGGGATGTCGTTTTTCGACCAATCGATTATATCATTCTGCCCGACCTTATACATTGCTGCATCCTGGATGCGCTCAAAATCATTTCGTGATTTTTTCTTAGCCATCATCAAAATGATGTCCGGTCCCTCGCCGGGCTCCTGGAGGGACCGAATCAATTGCTCGCTGTCGAGCCCCGAGCCGATCAGCTTGAGGCCCAACTGCAAAGCGTAGGCGGCCAGGTCATCAACAGACAAGTTTTGCTGTTTCGCCAGATCCTCGATCTGTTGAAATTTGCTGGCTGGAATGTTGAGTGTTATGGATTTCATATCGCTTTGCGCTCTGCGATGCTTGTGTATCATTTTTATACACCAATTCTGAATATTCGGGGCGCAATAGTCAACGCCCCAATTAAGGGGTATCATGATGATACGCGCTATCGCTTGAGCATATTCAGTTTTTCACGCATTTCACTCGCCAGAGCATCTTCTTCCGCTTGCGTTAGCTCAGGCTGAGAAGGTCGTTTTTTCGGTTTAACAATTTTTTTGGCCTTGGCTTCGGTCTTGGCTGCAGCCCTGGACTCGTCCTCGGCACCCTTTGCCAAAGCCCCGGCTTTGGCCCCTTAGGCCCTGGCTGCGGTCTCGGCCACCTTTTCCGCTTCGGCCTTGGCATCAGCTTTGGCTTTCGCCTCGATGGCGGCTTTCGCTTTGGCCTCAGTTTCAACCTTGACCGCGAGATCAGCAAAGGCCTTAGCTTCTGCCTTGGCCTTTGCCTTCACATCTGTCAGTGGCGAAAAAAAGCTTTTTGATTGCGCTGGCCGCAAGTGCAGCCTGGGGTACAATTAATAGGGTTAGGACTTTCGCTAGCTAGCGGCATACGCCTGAATTCTGGGATTACGCAACCCAAAATAGTCGGAAAACAAGGCCGCTCTGACCTGATAGAGGGTCTTTTCCAGGGGGGTTGCTTTGACTTTCAATGTGATCCACACGTGGTAACAGCACGCGAGGTGATTGCGTTGCGAACGGGCTTTGCGGCATTGGCACTTCTCCGAACCGGTCAATTGTTTCAGTTCGCGGTGAAATTCTTCGACCTGCCAGCGCACGTCGTTCGCCTGTTGAGCGACCTGCGCGGTCAGGTGGTCATCCAGCTCATTGGTGATGAGCCAGTCAATGTCGCCGGTTGTGGCAACTAGCTTGAATAATTTGACCGTGAACGGGACCTTTTTCAGTTTGACGATGACGCCGAATTGCAGCCGTTCCGGTGTCCAATCAATGGCATCCAGATGGATATAGCCCTCTTCTTTACTCAGACTCACCAAACGGTTGCTTTTCAGCGCGGTGAAGAAGGCATTCTTCAACGAATGGACGAGTTTTAAGTTTTCCCACGCGCTATACCACCTGTCAAACAACACGGTTTTCGCCATGATACGTTTATCGGCGACAGCATGGATGAGCATCTCCCGGAAATGGTCGTTTATAGCCGAGGCCGGAACAAGACGAAAACAGGTCTTTTCTGTCGCTACACCCAAGGCAAGGAGGTCGAATCCTGATGCGCCCAATAACGCCAAAAAATATATGCCAAATAATTTAGAAAGTCACAACACCCCATGACCGCCCCCCCCCCCCCAAGATCCGATCCAAACCGTTTCCCAAAACCGTCTGCTCTCACCGCCGAAGATTTTTTGCGCCTGGCCGACGTGCCGCCGGAAGTCGAATGATTCGCCAATTTGACCAACAAAGCGACCCGGCGCGCCTACGAAAACGCGATCCGGGATTTCATGACCTTCACCGGCATCCAAGCGGCGGAAGAATTTCGCCGCGTCCCCCGCGCCCATGTGATCGCCTGGCGGCGCTGGCCTCGCTGTTCGATTATCTGTGCGAGAAAAACGCCGTCACACATAACCCGGTCAAAGGCGTCAAACGCCCGAAGAACGACAGCGCCGAAGGCCGGATCCCGACACTGGGAGATCCTGGCCACCCTGCTCTATCACGCGCTGCGGCGCGAGGAATTGTGCAAACTGAAGGTGAAGGACTTCAAGCAGGAGCGACGTGGGGTTCCGCACCTGAAAGAGGCCGGCAAAGGCGGCAAGACCCGCTATGTGCAGCTGCATCCCGCCGCCGGCGGGCTGATTCATGATTACCTGGAGCTGGCCGGGCACGGGACGGACGAAGCCGACGCCCTCTTCCGCCCGCTTAGCAACAATACGAAGCCCGGAGGCGGCAAGGCGATCCCCCTCGACGGCATCTATAAGCTCGTGCGGGCTTATTCATCCGAACTGGGGTTTACGATCGGCGCGCACTCACTCCGGCCCCCCGCGGCGACCAATGCGCTCGACCATCAAGCCGATATCGCCAAGGTGCAGGAATGGCTCGGCCACGCCAACATTGCCACCACGCGGATTTACGATCACCGTAAGACCCGGCCGGAGGATAGCCCGACGTTCAAGGCGAACTATTGAAGACAGCCGGTTAGAGTTTGGTCAGAAATCACTTCCTGAGTCCTGGCTCATCGTTATTACGCTCTGCGGAGAGGTATTCTAAAAAACCTTGCCTTGCAGATCGATCCCCGCGTGCGCGGGGGAAACCGCATTGGGTGCCAAGTGAAAAAAATCAATTTTCAACTCGGCACATCAGCGCAACCAAATTTGTCAGCCGCTTCTGCGACCGCTGCGTCCTCACCGCCATGCCTAAGGCTGGTACAATTGATCCAGGCCCCATTCAAGCCTGACTCGAAAAACACCCTATCAGGCTTATACCGGCATTTTGCCACAGATCAAAACGGCAGCGTAATCATCGGCAGGGATTCCACTTTAATATCGATGATCGCTGTTCAAATGTTTGGAGCCTCCTCTCGGGGAATCTGGAAGCAGCTTGATACCGCCGTCAGGGAACTCGGCGTCGACGATAAAATTTACGAGACCTATGTGGTGATCAACGGCACGATATTTGATTTCGACATGCCGGTTGTAAGCATCGGGGCCAGTGACAGTATCGACGTTACCCTCCCCGGTCCCCATAGTTTTTTCAAGTCGGTTCTGACCGAAGACAGACAGGGCGATTTGCACATGTGGTCGTTCATCCTTCCCAACGAAGAATCGAACAAGCAGCGGGAATCCTTTCTGGTGCAGCCCCACCGTGGCCGAGCGGTTTTCCAGCTTTTTTCTATGGGATCGGATGACCGGCCAGAAAATCGAGCAGGAGAAAAAGCGTGTCCGGAAGATGTGGCAGGCTTAGCCGGTGGACTCGCTATCCACAAAATCTATGGATAACTCTGTCATTAATTTGTCGCAATCCACCATAGGGCCCCGCCCTTACTGGAGTTAAGTCAGATTGACCCAAAATTAGCCAGATGGCGTCAAGCCGAGATTAATAACAGCCTTGCCAATGGTGTCGAGGGTTTACTTGGTGTACTTGGTTAACTTGAAATTTAACTTTTTATGCCTAAAAAAGGCTCGACGATGCACAAGCAGCAATTTAGGTAAGATCGACTGAAGCCAAATCCAAATACGAGGACAAAGACGTGGGGCGGAACTTCGCCCAAGAATCCCCCAATACTCTGAGGTCGAAAAATACCTGTGGAATAGAGATGACGGGAGCTTTGTTCTTTGCAAGAAGGCTCTACATGAGTTATTTCAAATACATCTCTAGACTACGACCATTGCTGCTCATTCGGAGTGACAAAAACAATAAGCACTCCCACGCCCATACGGCCGAGCAGAAACAGGCTAGCCCCGATTGCAAACCATGTCACCACGAAGCCCGGCATACTTTGAAGGACGTATGACAAGACTGAGCGTTGTTCTCAGCGGATGCAAAGCTAGGGATCTATCAGATGCGACTGGATGAAATCTAATAATTCATTCAAGCCAAAGCTGATACAAGTTTTAGAGGTTGGGAAGGGAACTGGATTCGGCGTTTTGCGTCCGAAGTTGGCAAGTGATAAAAATTGTTATCCCGAATGTTATCCCGGAAGTTTATTTTTATAAAAATAAATAATTTTTTATTTTATAACACATTGATTTTATTGGTCGGGACGAGAGGATTTGAACCTCCGACCCCTTGCACCCCATGCAAGTGCGCTACCAAACTGCGCTACGCCCCGATGATTTGACAATTGCCTTGGCTGGACGCCACGGCAATTCAGAAAGAAAGATCTAATGTGGCTTTTGAGAAAAGCCGAAGAGGATAGATTATATTACAAAGCGCTTTATTTAAGCAATTCCAGAATGTCTTCGAGTTCGACGACCATTTGCTGGATCAATTGCTTGGTGCGCGTCGCATCTTCCTTGTGCTCGTCGCTGGTCAGATGCGCCCTGGCGCCGCCGATCGTATAGCCTTGCTCGTACAACAGCGAACGGATCTGGCGGATCATCAGCACATCGTGGCGCTGGTAATACCGGCGGTTGCCGCGGCGCTTGACCGGACTCAGTTCGGTGAACTCCTGCTCCCAATAGCGCAGTACATGGGGTTTGACTGCGCACAGTTCGCTGACTTCACCGATCGTGAAATAGCGTTTGGCCGGTATGGGCGGCAATTCGTTATTATGACTCGGTTCCAGCATAAGCTTCTACCCGCGCTTTGAGTTTTTGACCAGACCTAAATGTTACCACACGCCGGGCGGTAATGGGTATTTCTTCCCCGGTTTTTGGATTTCTCCCCGGACGGCTGTTCTTGTCGCGCAGTTCAAACTTGCCGAAACCGGACAGTTTGACCTGTTCGCCGCGCTCTAGAGCGGTTTTGATTTCTTCAAAAAACAGCTCCACGATGTCTTTGGCTTCGCGTTTGTTAAGGCCGAGCTCTTCGAAAAGTTTTTCAGCAAAATCAGCTTTGGTTAATGCCATTTAATCAATCCCTCAACTTCGCACCAATTTTATTTTTCAAGTTTTCCAAAAGCTTAGATACTATAGCATCGATTTCGGAATCTGTCAGTGTCTGCGCATAATCCTGCAAGGTCAGGCTCAGGGCGATGCTTTTATACCCCGCCTCGACGCCCTTGCCGCGATATACGTCGAACGGTACGACGGTTTGCAGTGCAGGCTCCTGGAGTTCGCTAACACATGCCGTGATCTGCTCGGCCGTCACCTCTTCTGTGACGATCAAGGCCAGGTCGCGCCGCACCGACGGATATTTCGACAGCGGCTTGAACCGCGCCTTTGGTTTCGCGAGCAGCGCATCCTGATCCAATTCGAACAGGAAGACCCGGCACTCGAAGCCGAATTGTTTTTCGAGATTAGGGTGCAGCATGCCGATCAGGCCGATCCGCTGACCATTCGGCGCCAGGATCTCGGCGGTCTGGCCGGGATGCAGGGCAGGATGTTCGCCCGGCACGAAGCGCGCCGCAGCGCCAGTCAACGCAAACAACGCCTCAATATCGGCCTTGATGTCGAAGAAGTCGACCGCGCGCGCCGCCTCGCCCCATTGTTCGGGATGCGCGCTGCCGAGCGCGATGCCGGCCAGCATCTTTTCCTGCAACACCTTGCCTTCGGAGCGGATGAAACGCAAGCCGGTTTCGAAAAAGCGAACCCGGTTTTGCTGGCGGTTCACATTGTGTTCCGCCGCCTTGATCAGGCCGCACCAGAGCGTGCCGCGCATCACCGACAATTCGGAAGAGATCGGGTTTTGCAGGCTGATCATCTCGGCACCCGGTGTGAGCGCCTGCTGCGTTTCCGCATCGACAAAGCTGAAGGTGATCGCTTCCTGATAGCCGCGATCGACCAAAAGGTCGCGGGCACGATCCAGCTCCAGCGCCGACTCGGTCGCCTTGTGCAGTTCGGTGCGCACCAGGAGGCGGTTGCTCGGCAGGTTGTTGTAACCGTAGATACGCGCGATTTCTTCGATCAGATCGGCTTCGATCGCGACATCGAAACGGAAGCCCGGAGGGGTCACCCGCCAGCCGTCCGCGGTCGCCTCAACCCCCATGCCCAGACGACTGATGATGCCGGCGATTTGTTCGTCACTCGGCAAGAGGCCGAGCAGCCGCTCGATCCGTTGCCGGCGCAGTGCTATCGGCGCGCGTTTCGGCAAATGC
>Ga0208509_1000762_pt1 | contig 10971 bp, 8 predicted proteins | sample LakWasMeta7_HOW4_2_FD_183857 | JGI IMG/M metagenome (GOLD analysis project Ga0208509, IMG submission 183857) | Freshwater sediment methanotrophic microbial communities from Lake Washington under simulated oxygen tension - Sediment Metagenome... | ecosystem: Environmental > Aquatic > Freshwater >...
CCCTTTCAAATTCAGGTGAAGTTTTCTCGTGCTATAGCCTTCAAAAGTCATCGCTCCGTCATTCCATGTCTTCGACGCTTTATCAAAACTCATTCCGATTGTTGATGAATCTGTCGGCACTCCGATTTTCTTGAAAAAAGTCAAAGCATCTAGTCTTGGCGTTGAATCTTTAGGAATATTGGCAAAAAGCGGAAGTTTAAAAATTCCCGCATTCTTAAATTCAATCGTCATAGAATTGCTGTTGTCATAAGCAAAATTTCTAATCGTCAGAGATCTGATTGCCTGCGAATCTGCAAACTCATCAGAACTTGCACCGATATATTTTTTCAGTTCGTTGATTCTTTCTTCTACTGGTTGTCCGTTAATCGAAAGAACTTCATCTCCCATCTGAATCCGTGAAAGATCTGCTCCTGAAAGTTTTGAAACCATACTAAGAAATTTTTTCTCAAGAGAACCAACAAGAATTTTTCCATCAATTCTGAAAAGACGAACACCTGTATAAACGAATGGTCTCGAAATTTTTTCCTGAATGCCAAAGTGTGTGTCCTGAAATTGGGCAACAAGTTTCTGCATGCGATCCATAAACTGCATGTTTGCTTTAGCCTGAAGAAAACTTAAACGGTCGCGTGCATCTTCATTCGATCTGTCAGCCGCAGTTGCAGTGATGTCAGTCGCATTCTCTTCAGCTGCGATGGCCTCTGATTTTAATTTATTAAAATCGAGTCCTATTCTTTTTGCTTTCAATGGAAGAAGAGCATATTCAAGTTCAACTGTTTTTAAGAAATCATTAACGATCATCAAGCGGTCTTCTTTATCGAAATAATGAAATCGAAGACCAGAATAAACATCCTTAACTGCTTGAGAATGAATTTTTTTAGAGATTCCCAAAGGTCCCATTAAACCGGCATGAGCACTGGCTCCCAGTAACGTAGAAAGGGCAAGAGTTAGTAAAACCGATTTGGACATCTTCATGGATTCTCCTTTTCTTTATGAATGGAGACATTCTATAGATTCCAGCGGGCATAGGAGAAAAAGAGGAATTTTTACAGGTATAAACAAAAAAAGGCCGTCTAAAGATTAGACGGCCCTTCTGAAAATATAAGCTAACTACTTACTATTTTAAGTTTCTAAGTACGTACTGAAGAATACCGCCATTTTTCATATAGTGTAATTCGTCCAGTGTATCCACTCTTGAAGTCAGAGTTGTTCTCGCTTCCTTACCAGAAGCATAGTGAATCACAAGCTCGTACTTAAGACCTGGTTTGAACTCTCCTTGCGGAATAAGATCAAGAGTTTCAGTTCCATCAAGAGCAAGAGTTTTTCTGTCCACACCTGGTTCGAAAACTAGTGGAAGAACGCCCATACCGATCAGGTTTGATCTGTGAATACGCTCGAAAGATTCTGCCACAACGGCCTTCACACCTTGCAGGTATGTTCCTTTCGCTGCCCAGTCACGAGAAGAGCCTGTACCGTATTCTTTACCGGCGATAACGACTAGTGGAGTTTTGTCTGAAATGTATTTCATCGCTGCATCGTAGATCGACATCACTTCGCCAGATGGAATGTATTTTGTCACTCCCCCTTCAGTTCCAGGTGCCACTTCGTTTTTAATACGAATATTGGCGAACGTTCCTCTCATCATGACTTCGTGGTTACCACGACGTGATCCGTATGAGTTGAAGTCTTCCGGCTTCACTCCTTTTTCCATCAGGTATGTTCCTGCTGGAGAAGTTTTCTTGATCGAGCCTGCTGGTGAAATGTGGTCAGTCGTGATTGAGTCGCCAAAGAGAGCAAGAACTCTTGCTTTCTTCAGAGAAACACCTTGTTCATACGATTTTTGATCGTTGATGTTTTCGAAGAAAGTAGGATTTCTGATGTAAGTTGAATCTGGTTCCCAAGAGAAGAATTCACCTTCAGTAACTTTGATTGCCTGCCAGTGTTTGTCGCCTTCGAAAACGTTTGAGTAACGCTTCTTGAACATTTCACTTGTGAGCTTGCTCATAAGAACATTGTTGATTTCTTCGTGAGTAGGACAGATGTCTTTCAGGTAAACATCCTTTCCGTTAGACCCTTTTCCAATCGGATCTTTTGAAATGTTGATGTTGATATTCCCGGCAAGAGCATAAGCAATAACCAGCGGAGGTGAAGCCAGGTAGTTTGCTTTAACATCTGGATTGATACGACCTTCGAAGTTTCTGTTACCAGAAAGAACTGAAGTCACAACCAGGTTGTTAGCGTTAACTGATTTAGAAATGTTTTCTGGAAGCGGTCCTGAGTTACCGATACAAGACATGCATCCGTATCCAGTCAGTGTGAATCCTAGTTCATCCAGTGATTGTTGAAGACCTGATTCAACCAGGTAATCAGTGACAACTTTAGATCCAGGAGAAAGCGCTGTTTTAACCCATGGCTGAGATTTCAATCCAAGAGCTCTCGCTTTCTTCGCGACTATTCCAGCAGCGATCATAACAGATGGGTTTGAAGTGTTTGTACATGAAGTGATTGTCGCAATTGCTACAGCGCCATGCTTAAGTTTGAAATCAACTCCATCAACAGCGTATTCATTGTTAACTGCATCTGGAGAAACTTTGAAAGCTCCTACAAGTTCTTTTCCGAAAGCGTCAGCTGCAGCTGTTAGCTCAATTCTATCCTGAGGACGTTTTGGTCCTGAAAGACATGGAACAACTGATCCAAGATCAAGTTCAAGAGTTGAAGTGAAAACAGGATCCGCGTCGCCAGCAGCAAGCCACAGGCCTTGCTCTTTTGCGTACGCTTCAACAAGAGCTACTTGCTCTGGAGTTCTTCCTGAGAATTTTAAATAATCGATTGTCTTTTCATCAACAGGGAAGAAACCGCAAGTTGCTCCGTATTCCGGTGCCATGTTCGCAATGGTTGCTCTGTCAGCAAGTGAAAGAGATTTTACACCTGGTCCGTAGAACTCAACGAACTTCTCTACTACACCGTGCTTTCTCAGCATTTGAGTCACAGTAAGAACGATATCTGTTGCAGTGATGCCTTCTTTAATTGTTCCATTTAATTTGAATCCGACAACTTCTGGAACAGTCATTGTGACTGACTGACCAAGCATTGCTGCTTCAGCTTCGATACCACCAACACCCCAGCCAAGAACTGAAAGACCGTTGATCATCGTTGTGTGTGAATCTGTCCCTACACATGTATCTGGATAAGCCACAGTTTCACCGTTTTCAGTTTTTGTCCAAACACCTTGAGCAAGATATTCCAGGTTAACCTGGTGACAGATCCCTGTTCCTGGAGGAACAACGCGGAAGTTTTTAAACGCTTTTTGTCCCCATTTAAGAAATGTATAACGTTCTTTATTTCTTTCGTATTCTACAGCAACGTTTTTTTCAAATGAGTCTTGTTGTCCGAAGTAATCAACTGCAACTGAGTGATCAATAACAAGATCAACAGGAATTAGCGGGTTAATCTTTTTAGGATCGCCGCCGATTGCTTTCATCGCTTCTCTCATTGCTGCAAGATCGACAACCGCTGGAACACCTGTAAAGTCCTGCATAAGAACGCGCGCTGGATAGTAGGCAATTTCTCTGTCTGATTTTTGAGTCTTAACCCATTCATTGATAGCTTTTGCATCGTCGAACGTAACGTCTCTTCCGTTTTCGTGACGAAGAAGGTTTTCAAGTAAAACCTTGAGAGACTTTGGAAGGCGATCGATGTCAGCGAGGCCAAGATTCTTCGCTTCCTTCAAGCTGTAGTAAGTGTAGTCTTTTGAACCAACTTTCAGTGTCTTTTTTGTTTTGCTCACGGGTGAGACTCCTTTATTAGATTAATGGGAAAAGTGTACTGATTATAAACTGTTTTTTCTCTCTTTATTATCGCTTTTTTTTCTTATTAATAAATTGAATAAATCGAATAAAATATAGTAGTATCAGGAATATGTTAGAAGGAATTGAGGCACTAATTGCCCTGGAAAAATACGGCACTGTCAGTGAAGCGGCCATACGCATGCGCTTAACTCAATCAGCAGTAAGCAAGCGGATTCAAGCTTTACAAGACGAACTCAAGGTAAAATTAGTTGAGCCAGATGGACGACGCGTGCGTCTTACTGCGGACGGGTATCAATTTCTCAATAAAGCTCGCCCACTCATCATTGAAATCAAGAACCTGACTCAAAATCTGGACAGGTCCAATCTTTCTCATTTTGCTCTCGGGTTATCCGATTCTATTGCGGGTTCATTCGGGCCGCACGTTGTCAGCGAGACATTGAAGACTCTTAAAAATCTCGATCTCGATTTTCACGTACACCGCAGTCTTATGCTTCTGGAAAATATTTCGCTGGGCAAATATCAGTTAGGAATATGTACTTTCGATGAAAACCGTAAAGATCTCTACTCTGCGCATTTAATTGATGAGCCTTTAGTTCTACTGCATTCAGAATTTCGCAATAGGCCCAACCGCGCGCTCCCATTGATAACGATAGAAGAAAATTCGGCCACCTGGAAGAATGCAGGAAGTGATTTGCGAAGGGATTATCCTCTGTTGTTTCATAACAATGTCATGTATGTTGAGTCGTTCCTCGCTGTTTATCAAATGACTAAGGTTGGCCTTGGCAATGGAGTTATCCCTCTTGGGATGGCGCGAGAGTTTAATCTGAAGAAGGAAAGTTTTAAGAAATTGAAAGTCACTCGAACAATATCTCTTGTGACAAGAAAAACGATTGCTCAGATGGATTTTTTTGATCCTTTTTATAAAGAACTTAAGAATAATATTGAACACTACTTTGAAAGATAATGAAAAAATTAGCTCTTAATTACGCCGGACATTTTTTTCTCGTTCTGGGAATTATCGGAGCTTTTCTTCCGGTGCTGCCGACAACTCCTTTTCTTCTCTTGTCTGCCTATTTCTATTCGCTCACAAATCACGAGCTTCATCAGTGGCTTTACAATCATAAAATTTTTGGACCTTCACTTCGAGACTGGGATGAAAATAAAGTTATTGGATTGAAAGCAAAAATTATTGCAACCACTGCCATTGCACTTGTTTTATTCTGGAGAATTCCTCGTCTAGAAATTCATACGATTGTGAAAAGCCTGATCGTCATCGTTCTCACGGGCGTGCTGGTTTTTATCTGGTCGCGGCCTTCACGCAGGATTTGAGTTTAAGCCCCATTGGATTAAAATCGATTTTTACTGCCTTTTGTTCGGCAAGAGATTCGCGAAGACATGGCAGCAGCTTCTCTTCTGCTTTATAGATTCCCGCCTGATTTTTAAAATCAATCATATAGATTTTTTTGGTGTCGTCATAATTTACTTTAGTCACTACCCATTCTTTCGTCATGGCATGAAGAAGGGTTGAACTAAATAGCATCAGGACGAACATGCTGATTTTCATTTTCATACTCATTTTCATTTTGATTTTTCTCATTCAAAGCTTCTGTGTATTCTTTCATTGTCTGTATGGCCAGTGCCATATTTTCTGCTTCAGATCTCTTTTCATCATTGTCCGGAACGTAGACATCCGAAGAAGAAAACGCCACTGCCGTTCTTTGGAAATTCGCCACATTCACCGGAAATGGATAAGGCGTCTGGACAACTCCGCCTTTCACTTTTTTCCCCATGCTTTCAACCCAACCATCAACTGTCACTGCTTTTGCAGTGAGTGAAGGATCGATCACATATTTTTTTATTTCGCCATTTTTTGTTTTTACATTGATCACAGGGGCAACGTGATAGTTCCACTGCACATCTGTGCCAGGAACAAAAAGAGAGCCCTTGATCCACACCTTCTCCACCGGTATACCCATGGCCTCAAATCGTCTCGCCATGACATGAGCGCGTGCGTAGCATCCGTCGTACTTATACCCGAAGGGAATGTCGGCCATATTTTTTGCCTGTTGAAAAAGATCCTGTACTTCTTCTTCAGTTAAATATTTGGCAATAGGTTTTGGTTTTGATTTTTGGAGAAACTCAATATGCTTTTCCGCATCTTTGGAAAGAATCATCCCATCATAGCGACAACCAAGTCCCTGGGCCTTTTTGGCATCGACAAAGACAGAAATAACCTGCCCGTTAACCAGTGTCAGGTAATGACTAAGCTCTGCATTCACCAGCCCTTGTTGAAACGTATCTGCTATCTTTTTTTCTTCCGCAATGAGCTTAGTAACATCGTTGTTCCCGGCACAGCGACTAAGAGCTCCTTCACGCATCGAAGCCGTCATTGGATTAGTGAAGAAACTGAATGCCGATTTATTGTTTTCAAATTGTGAGGGCACAAAAAGATTTTCATCCAGCGGAGAAGCTGAATAACCAGCTCCATTCCATGCAGGAATATCGTAAATCGGAGCCTCTTTTTGATTGTCCGGCTCAACAACTTTTAATCCATTGAAACGCAATTCTGTCTGAGTGCCTTTAAGGTTTAGAAAATATGGACTCGCAAAATCACTTGAAGCTGGAACGAAGCTCAGGATCTTTTCGCCATTGCTCCCTTTACAAGCATAAAAATTGCATTGAAGTTTAGTGTTGTATTCCGCTTCGTATCTTTTCTCTTCTTCCGTGAGTTTGCGATCCTCACCTCGAACGCAGTCAAATTTTTTGTCATCTGCCAGAATGCGTATTTTAGGTTTCGGTGCAGTTTCTCTGTCGATAAAACTTTTTGATTCCGCAATAAATTGTCTGGCGAGATCATCATCAATATCTTTTAAATTGCTGACAATTGAATTGGCCGAAATCAGTTTGCCGGCCTTTGACTCCGGTGTTTTGTAAATTCCTTCCATTCCCGCAAAATTCATTTTGGGAATTTCAAAAAGGACTTTCCCATCATCTACGACTTTGGAAATCCATTTCATTTCGGGAAAGCCATCGGCATTTTTCTGGAAGGCTGCATATCCCATAGCGATTTTAGTGACGAGAATGCTATTTGCACCACTCTGGCAGTGAAAAAGAGAATTAGTCTTTTTCTCGCAAAGATAAGATTTATTTTGAATATCTACGGCGAGTTCAGCAAAAGAAGTAGAAACGCCTAGGAGCATTGATAAAGCTAAAAATATTTTCATACAAACTATCCCAGGTAATTGGAGATGGTTAATTTTTTTCCCTGATAGAACTGATGGCTTTTGCCGCAAAAAGAAATCTGATCATTTTCAACAATAACTCCGCCGCCATCAGCGCAGGCGTAAAGAGGAATGTTGGTTTTCCTTGAATGGTGAATAAGCTCAGCATCGTAGCGTTTGGAATTTTTATAGTGGGGAAAAAACTCAAAATTGACGACTCTCATTGCTGAAAGATTTTTCATATCCCAGGGATTTTCATCCCGGTCGAAATGCGGAAAACTAGCCGTGTGGACGTGAGGAGTAAGAACAATTGCGCCTGCAGAAAGTCCACACAACACTCCCCCGCGTTTTAAAAACTTGGAAAAATGAGAAAACATTCCGGCCTTTTTTAAATGCTTCAGAAAATAAAATGTATTCCCGCCGCCGAGAAAAATCAGGTCGCTTTTCATCGCCTCTTTAAGAACCGTTTTCGTATAGGGAATATCAACACAAAAATGCATGAACTTCTGAACTCCCAGCTTCGAGAATTCCTGAACAAAGAAACGGAAGTCATCTTCCGCATCGTATGAGCTGGAGGGAATGAGAGTTAATTTAGGAGATTTAACTCCCGTGAGCTCGAGGGCCCGCTGGTTGAGAAAACGATTGTCGTCTTCGCTCCCACCGGAATAGAGAACAATTTTCATATGCCGTCTCTATACTCTCTTACGATCTGGAGCATGCCTTTTACTAAGCGCGACTGCTCTTTTTCAGTTTCAAAATTCGAGGCTCTTCTCTCTTTATCCGGATTGAGATTCTGATACTCAACGAATTCTTTTAAGATGACAGAAATCTCTTCAGCGGAAAGCTTAGGTTTTCTGTTCATGACTTTATTAACAATAGTTGTGATTGAATCCCCGGTCACTCGGTCATATTTATTGATGACAGATGAGCGCATTGAAACATCCAGTAAAACTTTCTCAGGAGCATCTTTGAACTTTTTTGAAACAAGGTTGATCAGCTTTACGTAATTTTTTTGAAAGCTTCTGATTTTAAGATCGCGTCTGAGCGTTCTCTTTAAATCTGTTTTGGTTGCATAGCTTGATTTGATGATATCAAGAAATTCATTTTCAGAAATGCGTTCGTTTAATCCCCTGCTCAGGTAGAGTTGAGGCAACTCTCTTAAAATATCACGCATGCAGAAAATCGCGTTCCAATTAATCCCATCCGGTACTTTCTGAGGTCCTTTCACTGATTTTGCCATTTCAAAATAAGTGAAGTCATTGCGGAATTCTTCGATATCCTTGCGATGATTTTCCAGAAGGTAAGCTGTTACCTTTTGATTAAAACCGATTTTCATCAATATGTTCCGGTTTTTAAAATCAAAAAATCTTTTCTCAAAACTTTGAATCGCATGATGATTTTTGAAATCTTCAATGGATTTTTTCTTTTCGTTTTTAATATAGTCTACAATTTGAGCGAAAGTCTGAACAATGTATCGGGCCTTCTGTTTTTGTTCTTTAATTGACGTCGACCAGCGCTGGACATCGTCGTAGCGGTATTCATGGTGATAAAGTCCAAATTGTCGGACGGAGCCGTAATCAATAATTCCGCCATCCATTAAAATATTATCGCCGTCCCAGTCCAGCCAGCAGAAAATATATTGGTCTTCAAAATCAGCGGACATTTGTGCAAAAGTCTCCACCACTCTATTCAGAAAATAGTCGTAGATGGACTTTGGATCGGCAGGTACATTTTTATATACTTTGTTTTTGATCTGGCGATCAATATAGTAATCCACCATTCTTTTCAGCGTTGGAAGATTATTTTGCTTAAGGTGATTGAACATGTGCGAAGGTCTGAGCAGGTTCTCATGAACGCGGACGTTGATCGCAATTCCTTTAGCAAATTCAATAATGGCGAGAACTCTTTCAGTTTCGAGTCCGTTTTTTGCCAGAACTTCACTGAAGAACAGTGAGCTTAATCCTTCATCTTTTTCAGAATAACCACAACCGTAAGAAACTGTGGGATCCCCTGTTTGATAAAACTTTTTGTTGATGTTGCAGGCAGGACTTAGTTTTGTCGCTCCCGTTCCGCAGCTGGAAATGTCGTAAGACTTTCCTTTATGAGCAAGTTGCCCGTTCCAGATACTTCGTCCATCACCTGATGTTGTCCCCTTCTTGCATGGATGCTGAAGCTGAAGATATCGGGTGGCCATATATGTGTTTGGACGAATGTCTTCTTTCGGAAAGTTAAAATTATTCATCAGATCGTATTCGTTTATGATGACGATGCTGAATGTTTTTAATATTTCTTCTTTTAGTTCTTTGGTGAGTTCATCTGGATGATTTTCGGGAATGAGTCCTATTTCGCGGGCGAGATCAAAGTTGAAGAAAGCAACATTGCCACCGTGCCGTGTCCGGACCTGATATTCAACAACGGCCTCGGGCACCAGTTTTTTGAGCGGATGATTTCCATCGATTTCCTGGAACTTCGGAAATCCCGAATTCGCTTTGCTTGTTTCTTTTGATGGCCTTGACTCTTTTAATTTTGTATTTCCCATAGATCTATTTTCAGATATTCAAACAAAATTAAAATAGGCAAAACTTTCATAGCAGTTTTTGCCGATGAATTTTTCCCCAAGATCACATTTCGAGGTAAAATAGGAGCTCACCTTTTTCATTTTCAGGATCATCAATGAAGCTTTGTGTGCCCTTTTCTCTTCTCCTGCTCTCTTTAGCATTCACTTCCTGCTCAAGCATTTCGAGAGAAGATTGTTCGAAAGATATGCGCGACTTTGGTTACGAACATGGCCGCAAAGGCATGAGTAATCTGCTCGAAGATGTGAGAAAGACGTGCCAAAAGTACGAACCACCTGTTGATCTGGCCAGATATCAAACAGGCTTTGAAGCGGGCTGGACTGAGTATTGCACCCCTTTCAATGGCTATCGAATGGGTGTTAAAGGCGATCTTTATAAAAGTTTTTGTCCTCCGGAGCGAGAGGATCTTTTTCACGATCGCTTTCTGATCGGAAAAAAAGTATACGACAAAAAAGATCAAGCAAAAGAGCTGGAAGAAAAGATTCTGGACCTGTCTGAGGATGGTAAAGACCTCACCTCACCTTCCACACACGATGAGCTCAATCGCTACCGAACCGAGCTGCGCGACCTGAATAAAGAAATTCAGGGCCTCGAGCAACAGGGAATGAGCAACGTTCACATTAACTAATCAATCCGGAATAAAGCGAATTTCAAGTAGCGAAGTTCTTCCATAGCGATCGGATAAGGATGATCGAATGGCTGGCCACCGTAATAAACAAGTGTCCCGCGCTTTCTGGTTTTAGAAAAAGCTTCACGGCAGATTTCCAGAAATTTATCTGTGCCGATGTGGCTTGAGCATGAACTGGCAGCAAACAACCCATTGTTGTTGACCAGTCTCAATGATTCAGAAAAAACTTTGGTATAAGCAACTACAGCACTCTCAACTGCTTTCTGGTTAGGAGCAAAGCTTGGCGGATCAGTGATAACGAGATCCCACTTAGCTTTTTCTTTTATTCTTTCATCGATGAACGCAAAAGCATCCTGAGCGATAGCTTCATGCTTTACTTTCAAATCATTCACTTCAAAATTGCGGACAGCTGCGGCCGTTGCGGCCTTCGCAATATCGACACTCGTCACTTCTCTTGCTCCACCCTTCGCGGCGAAGACCGAGAATCCTCCGGTGTAACTAAACAGGTTCAGAACGGATTTATCTTTTCCGAACTGACCGATGAGTTTGCGATTGTCCCTTTGATCCAGAAAAAATCCCGTTTTGGCAGCGTCGCGGATGTTGCTGGCAAAGACACTTCCATTTTCAAGAAAAAGAACTTCTTCTTTAAGCTTGCCGTAGATTTCTACGCCTTTAATCTCTTCATCATTGCGGCGTTTATGGTACACAGTTTTTAAGAAAGGAAAATCTTGTAAAAGTTT
>Ga0208509_1000763_pt1 | contig 10971 bp, 8 predicted proteins | sample LakWasMeta7_HOW4_2_FD_183857 | JGI IMG/M metagenome (GOLD analysis project Ga0208509, IMG submission 183857) | Freshwater sediment methanotrophic microbial communities from Lake Washington under simulated oxygen tension - Sediment Metagenome... | ecosystem: Environmental > Aquatic > Freshwater >...
GTGCATGATCAATCGACCTTCCGGCGTATAGAAAGACGGATACACGGCGTAATAACCGGCCTCGTTGATCTTGCCGAAGTCCACTTCGACCTGTCCTGGGAACAGGCCGCTGACTTCCTTGACCGCGACCTCGTTGCCTCCGTAATCGACCAGGCGCAAGCGCAGCTTGGCCTGAAAACGCGGCAACGGCGCCGGCAAGCTCGTTTCCTCCAGAACCGGATGCCAGCGCATGTCCAGCTTCAGTTTGATAGGATCGCCCGGATGCGGCAGGTTGGCCGGCGCGTCCACGAAGATCAGCGGCCGGAGCCTCGCCGCGATCCGGTTAAGCGCCGGATCGGACGAGGGATCGGTCAGTTGCGTCTTGAGCGAATCCAGCGGCCGGCCTGAAGTATCGGTAAACCGGGCGGCGAAATAAAACCTTTGCCCCTGGTCATGCTGCATGACCAGCTTAACCAGCAGGCTATGCCAGCCTGGCGACAGCTTCAGCGTGGCGGCCCGAGGCGCTTCCGGCCTATCCGACAACGCCGTGGCGACCAGGCCTTCGGTGGTCAGTCCGTGCAGCAGTCCTTTTATTTGGTCCACTGCGGAGGAATAACCGGTTGGCGGGTTCGGGTCATCGCTCAATGCGAAAGGCTGGCCATCCAGCCAAGCCGTGGTTCTGATACCGGATTGTTTAAGATGCAGCAGCGCCTCCGTGGCCTGATCGGCATGCAGGTAAAGCTGCGCGTAGCCGCTGCCGCGCGACCAGCCGTAGGCGTGGTCGGTGCTGGCCTCGATGTCGGCGCTGCCGTCGGCTTGCGTAGACGCCGCATGCCAGCTTAGCATCTTGCCGCCCATCATTTGCAGGCTCAGGTAGGGTTGCCCCGGATTCGGCCGCAGCACGGTTTCGCTATCCAGCCCGACCATTGAAACGCCTGCCAGGCCGTCCTGCAAACCGCCCACCAGCCAGGCTTCAGGCACGCCGGCCTTCAGCGGTTTAGGAGAATCCGGGATGGCCGCAGGCGGCGCCGGCATCGAGCCGGCTTGTTCGGGATCAGCAAGAAACTTGACCACCTCCGCTTCGCTACCGGGCCCCGCCAACACGCCGAGCACGCCGTAATGATCGTCGGTCATCACCGCGGCCGGCAAGGCCGTCAGGTTCAGGCTGCGAGCCAGCGCATCGGCCTCCCGTCCTACCCGATAAGCTACCGAGATTTTTTGATAGCCGGCGCGCGCGGCATCCGAAGCAAGACCCCGAAACAGGATGTCATCCTTTTCGCCTTTGCCATCGAGCAGATACAGGCGCCGCTTGGCATCCGGCAAAGACCGGGTCAAGGCCAGAAAGCGATTTCTGGCCTGGGCTTGTTCGGCGCTCATCCAGTCGCCGAGCGGCGCCTCCAGCTTCAGCAAAAAAGCGTCAAAGACCTTGGCCCCGTCGGCCTTGCCGGTATTATGGATTCCCAGCCAGCGATCGCCCGGCAATACGGTGACCGTGGCCGGAGCTTCCAGCCATTGATATTCCCAAGGCGTGGTATTGGTCAGCACGAAATCGCCGCGTGTCGCCAGTTGCTCGGGCTCAGCCCCGGCCTTGACGGTGAAGTTTTGCGCCACCTGCGACACCTCGCCGCCGCTTTTGTAGCGGGCAAACAGTCGGTACTGTCCCGGCGCAATCTCAGGCTTCAGTGCGAAACGGAAATCGGCCTCCCAACTGCCGAAGCCCTGATGAAACACCTGAACCTCATCTTTTTCGGTCAACACCGACGCGGCACCGGGGCCGGCCGTGGCCTCGCCAAGCTGGACTTGCAGCGTATTATTTTTTTCGGCGGCGGCAAAGGCGGGGGCCTTGCCTAAATCCAGCAACACCAACGGTTTATCTGCCGTACCGCTTGCCGGCAGCGCCGACAATGGCGATGCCAGCACAAAGGCGTCGAAAACCTTGGCATCATGCCCTGCCCCGCTGTCCCTGACCTCGATGACCGCGTCATCGGCCTTCAGAGCGACCGGCGTTTCCGCGGCTATCCAGGCGTAATCCCAACCCTTCGGTTTCATCGACAGAGAGCCGCGCCGCTCCAGCCTGGATGCATCGGGCCCGGCCCAGACCTCAAAAGTCTGCACGCAGACCGCAGGATCACCGCCCTGCCGCCAGCGCGCCCAGAAAGTGTACGAACCGGCCGGAAAACCTGAGCCTAGTTTGAAGCGAAAGCCGACTTTCCAGCTGCCGAAACCCGGATGCAAAGAACTGATTTCATCCTTGTCGGTCTGAATCGAAGTGTCGCCTTCGTGACCAGAGATTTCGCCGATAACCACACTCGCGGTCTTATCGTCAACACGGATCGATGCCGGCTCACTGCCGAGTTCAAGCAGCAGAACGGGCCTCTCGGCGCTGCCTTGTACCGGCAATCCCGGGATGACGCCGGCATGGCCAAGAGACGAGCCGGCCAACGCCAGCAGCACCGCCTTTACCACCATAAAAAATAAGGTTAATAGCTTCATAAGCTTAGGAAAATTGGATATGGAACAAACTGATACGCGCGCAAGCGGGCGAGCGATACGATGCAAAATGTGTATAATAGGGGCTATTCGGCCGGATTAGCCAGTCAATGTGTCGAATGAACCTCGGGATTTTTCGATGCCGAAAGCGCATTTTCCCCCAGCGCACCATCCCAAATAGAGATTGTTGGAGAAGGACCTTCGACGATCAAACACGTCAAATTATGAAAGAGTTTATTACCCACTTTATTTTGGATATTTTCAAAAAACCGGATGCGTCGGGATTTGCGTCGGCACTATCGGAAAAACTGAATGCCATTTTAAGCCAAATTAAATTCAAAAAAAGCCTATCCTTAAAATCCCTGATCGTTTTAGGCTTCGTGATTGCGGTGATTCCGCTGTTTTTAGCCGTGCTGTACGCGGCTTTCGGCATGCGCGAGACCTCGGCCTTGGGCAGGACCATCAATTCGCAGGTCTTCGAACAGACCAAAACCATACGTCAGGTACTGCAAAAGACTGCCGATATTGAACGCAAGGCCCGGCTGTTCATTCTGCTGTCGGACCCCGCCCTGCGCCAGCCGTATGAACGGGAATCGTATGAAACGGCGCGAGCATCCTTCAAACAAGCCTTGAACGAGCTGCTCAAACTCAATGTCGCGAACAAGATCGCGCTGCTGGTCAACGAATTATCGGAAAAGGAAAACCTGATCTATCAACAGGTCATCAGTTCGACGAGCGAGAATAACCCCGGCTTGCCCGTCGATGAGGCATTCCAGGGACTGCGCGAAGCCTCCAACACCCTGTCGCGCGAATTCGAGAATCACGTCGACCATGAATTCAATGAATTGCGCGTGCAGTCGGAATCCCTCGAACAAGGGCTGTTGATCAAGGCCGCGGTCCTGCTGTTCATCTCATTCATCTTCATCGCGACCCTGCTGATCATCCTGTCGCGTTCGCTGCGCCAACTGGATGCCTCGATCCGCAGGCTGGGTTCGGGAGAGCTCAAACACCCGATCACCGTGACGGGCCCCGCGGACCTGCGCTATCTGGGGGACCGTCTGGAATGGCTGCGCACGCATTTGATGGAACTGGAGGCATCGAAACAACAATTCATGCACAACGTGGCCCGCGAAATCGAGCAACCGCTGGCCAGCATCCGCGAAGGCACGGAACGGCTCGTCAACGAGGCGGATAAGGATACCGACAGCACGGAACAGACCCTTGCACTGAGTCTGAGCGCCAATGTCGAAAAACTGAAAACAGTGTCCGAGGAATTGGTGCGTTACAGTCAAATCAACGTAAAACCGGAGCTGAAACGTAAGCAAACGGTGAATATGAAGGACCTGCTCGAAGCGGTCATCAAGGATTTTGAAACGCCGCTCCAGTCCAAATCGATTGCCCTGAAAAAGCTGGTCAGACCTGTCGAAATTTCCGGCATCAAGGAGCAGCTTAGAAACATTATCGAAGAGCTGCTGTCGAACGCGGTGAAATATTCGCCCGTGGGCGGCGAAATACGCATCATGCTGCGCGACTCGGGCGCCCAGATGGAATTGGAGGTCGAAGACGAGGGTCCGGGTATCGAGCCCGACGAACGTGCGCATGTCTTCGAACCGTTTTACCGCGGCAAGGCCGCCGAAGGCGACGATGCTGCCGAGGGTCCCGGCCTGGGGCTGGCCATCGTCAAGGAATATGTCGCCAACCACCAGGGCAAGGTCGATGCGATCGACGCAAGACAAGATCAACAGGGCGCCCGCCTCCGCGTTCAAATACCGCTAAGCGCAGACGCCTGAACCATACGCTACACCTAATCTCTATGCTGCCATTACTTTCAATTCGCAATACAACCTTAGCTCTCAGCCTTTTACTGCTGACCGGCTGCGCCGAGCTTAATTCCGGCTGGAACGCTTATACCCCCACCTATTACAATAATTATAACGATCCTTATTCGCAGTCTGACTTTGACGAACTGCTCGGCTTCGGGGCGACCATGGCCAATATATCCCCCGCGTCACGCGCCGAGACCTGCCGGCTAATACTGAAGCGCCAGAAAGATGCCCGCTCTTCCAGGGAAGGGATTCAGCTCCACCTGATGATAGGCCGCCTGCTATCCGATGCCTGCGGCGACATCCCCCGAATTCTGAATGGGGTTGGCTCGATCTCCGGCCGCTTAAACGATGACCGGACGCGGAAACTGGTCGCGATTCACACGGAAGCCTTAAAACGGTTGAGCAATCCGTCAAGACGGCTCGGTTCCGTGGAACACAAACATAAAACGTCTCCGACCGAACCGGAACCGAAAGAGTCAACCGGATCGAAGAAGGATGAAAACCGTCTGCTAAGAGAAAAACTGGAAGCCATCCGATCCATGGAAAAACAGATGGATCAGAGCGACGAGACCAACTAGGACGCATGTTTCGTTTTCGTTTGGCCATTGCGATCGCCGTTTCGTTCGGTTTCGTGTTGTGTTTAGGCATCGCGCTGTATTGGGGATCAAACCAGGTGGCCCGCTATTTTCAGCGCAGCCAAACGGCCTATGAAGCTTTCGATCATTATGAGCGTTTGTCCCAGGAGGCCTACCGCCACTTCAAACAGCGCATGGACAGGCTGATGACGACCGCGCCAACTGCCGAAGCCGGCGTGGAAGCCTCCAAGCATCGTCTCTACGAAGCGATGCAGACACTCAGAAACACCGCGGTAAAGACGACCGACGAGGACATTCACGCCGCCGATGGGTCGTCGGCGCAAGCCGCCGAGCTGGAAAGAGTGGCCCATTTCACCGCCTTCCTGGACGCCAGCGAATACCGCTTCGACGAAGTCGAGCGCCTGCGTCAGCAGGGCCAGATCGAAAAGGCGGTGCAGGCACTGTCGAAATTCTCGGAAGACGAAATCGACGGAAGATTCCAGCCCCTGATCGATGCGGCGATCAGCGCCGAACGCGAAAAGGCCGGCAAAGCCAAGCAGGAACTGGAAGATTTGGTGGCACACTCGCGCTGGGTCGCCATTTTGGCGTCCCTGCTTGCCGCGCTGTTCAGCCTCACCTCCGGCATATTACTGCTGCGCGGGGTCAGGAAACCCATCGAGGCGTTGATGAAGGGCACCGACGAGATCGCTTCCGGTAATCTGGATCATCGCATCACACTCGATAGCCGCGATGAATTCGCCTATCTCGCCAGCCATTTCAATCAAATGGCCGAGGAGCTGAAAGTTCAGCAGGATAAACTGCGCGAGGGACGCACGGTGCTGGAAAAAAGAGTGGCCGAGCGGACTTTCGAACTGAACCGCTTAAATGAAGAACTCAAACGCATGGACATCGCGCGGCGGGAGTTTTTAGCCGACATCAGCCACGAGCTGCGCACGCCGATCACCGTGATACGCGGCGAGGCCGAAGTGACCTTGCGCGGACAGGAACGCGAGGCCGAGGAATATAAAGACGCCTTGCAGCGCATCGTCGAGTTGTCGATGCAGTTGGGGAAATACGTCAACGACCTGATGTTTCTGGCCCGAACCGAAACCGCCAACCTGCAATTCGAATGGGACAACGTCGACCTGTCCGAACTCGTGGCCAGCGTGGTCGAGGATTTCCAGGTGATGGCCGAGGAAAAGTCGATTTCGATTGCCCTCGATGCGCCCGCCGGCCCCGTGCGGGTGCGCGGCGACAAACAACGGCTTAGGCAGGTACTGTTCATTCTAGGCGACAATGCCTGCCGCTACTCGAACCCCGGAGGGCATATCACGGTCGCCTTGCGGGGGGACGGAAACGAAGCCAGTTTCAGCCTGACCGATCAGGGCATAGGCATACCGGCCGAGGATTTGGAGCGCATTTTCAAGCGCCACTTCCGCAGCAAGAATGCCCGCCATGCCCGCGAGGACGGCACCGGCCTCGGCTTGCCGATGGCCAAATCCATCCTGAAGGCGCACGGCGGATGCATCACCGTCACCAGCGCGGAAAACTCGGGATCGACATTCACGGTCACGCTGCCGCTGCTTTCGGCCGGGCCGGATCACGATCCAAGTCATCAAAACTAACTTCATTCTATAGGTATCGGCACCATGCGAGTTCTGCTAGTCGAAGACGATGAGCGCATCGTCGATTTTATTCAGCGCGGGCTGAAAGCCGAGGGCTATACCATAGAAGTGGCCCGGAGCGGGCCGGAAGCGATAACGATGGGGATCGAGGGTCAGTTTCAGGCCATCATTCTGGATTTGGGCTTGCCCATCATGAATGGCCGGCAAATTTGCGAGCATTTACGTAACAATGGCGTCGACACTCCGATTCTGATGTTGACGGCCCGGGATACGGTGCAGGATAAGGTGGCCGGCCTGCGCTCCGGCGCCGATGACTACATGACCAAACCTTTCGCATTCGAAGAACTGCTGGCCCGAATCGAGGCGCTGATGCGCCGCCGCGGCGGCGAACCCAAGACCGAAGCCAAGGAATTGCGCATAGCCGACCTGGTATTGAATGGGGAAACGCATGAGGTCAGACGGGGCGACACCCCTGTCGAGCTGACGCCGAAGGAATTTGCCTTGCTGGAATGCCTGATGCGCATGCAGGGCAAGGTGCTGAGCCGTACCCGAATACTCGAACAAGTCTGGGGCTACAGCGCCGATCCTTTGACCAATGTGGTGGATGTCTATATTCGCCAGTTGCGACGAAAAATCGATGATGATTTTGATCTAAAACTGCTCAAGACTGTGCGGGGATTCGGCTACAAACTGGATGCTTCCTAGATAAGCGCTGATTAAATCCTCTCGTGAAAGATGATAACGGCTTGAAACTGCCCATATGAAGGGTTTCAAGTTACTTTGATTCAGTTGGGAAGTTCTGTATACGCCTCAAACCTACTCCGACAACGTCTGATTTTTTAGACGGGTCTGTCCGATCAAAGCGGAATTATTACACAGTATTAAAGTCTATTTCTCCGTGAAAGGTTTTTACCGGGGCATCTGACAAGTATCGGGTGTTCGAATATATTGAAGGTTCAATATTATCGCAGAAGGATTCATTAGATTCTATTGGACTGGAAACTATTAAGGCTAAAAAAGCCGCTGAGTGGAGTATCCGTGAAATCCGGGCAAAATCCAGTTATTTTTTGCCTAAAATAATGAAGCATCGATCGCCGGCAAGATTTTCTCTGCGGCGAAAAGCGTCCCGTTAGTCATTCACAAAAAGTCAGGAGAAGCCTTAATGATCGCCAATGAAGTCGTGGAGCTTTCTCGGCTCCAATTTGCTCTGACCGCTCTGTATCATTTTTTATTCGTACCCCTGACCCTGGGGCTGTCTTTTTTGCTGGCGATCATGGAGTCGGTCTATGTGATGACCGACAAGCCGATTTACAAGGACATGACGCGATTCTGGGGCAAGCTGTTCGGCATCAATTTCGCGATGGGTGTCACCACCGGCATCACGCTGGAATTTCAATTCGGCACCAACTGGGCCTACTACTCGCATTATGTCGGCGATATTTTCGGCCTGCCCCTGGCGATCGAAGGCATGATGGCATTCTTTCTCGAGTCGACCTTCGTCGGTCTTTTCTTTTTCGGCTGGGACCGCTTGAGCCAGGTGCAGCATCTCCTCACCACCTGGCTGCTGGCGCTCGGCACCAGTCTCTCGGCATTATGGATTTTAATCGCAAACGGCTGGATGCAGTATCCGGTCGGGGCCGAATTCAATTACGAGACGATGCGCATGGAATTGACCAGCTTTGCCGATCTGTTTTTCAATCCGGTCGCGCAGGTCAAGTTCGTGCATACCGTCGCGGCCGGCTATACGACCGGTTCGATGTTTGTGCTCGGCATCAGCGCCTGGTACCTGTTGCAAGACCGCGATGTCGCCTTTGCCAGACGCTCGTTTAGAATTGCCTCCGGTTTCGGCCTGGCCGCGGTGCTGTCGGTGATCGTGCTCGGCGATGAAAGCGGTTATACCGTCGGCGAGGTGCAAAAGGTCAAGCTGGCCGCGATCGAGGCCGAGTGGGAAACCGAACCGCCGCCGGCATCGTTTACGCTGTTCGGTTTTCCGAACGAAGAAGCGATGCGCACCGATTATGCGGTCAAATTTCCGTGGGTCATGGGCATGATCGCAACGCGCTCGGTCGATGAACCGGTGCTCGGCCTGAAGGCGATTTTGAACACCAATCGGGAAAGGATCAAAAGCGGCATGGTGGCTTACGAAAATCTGCAACTCATTCGCAAGGACAAGTCCAATGCGCCTGCGAAGGCGCTTTTCGAAGCGCATAAGGCCGATCTCGGCTATGGCTTGCTGCTGAAGCGGTATGCGCCGAATGTGACCAATGCGACAGTGCAAGAGATCGAAGCGGCGACTCGCCATTCGGTGCCGAGAGTGGCGCCGATTTTTTGGAGTTTTCGCATCATGGTGTTGTGCGGGGTGCTGATGCTGTTCATCTTTGCGGCGGCGTTTTATTTCAACGCCCGGCGCACCGCGCATAAGCAGCACTGGCTGCTGCGCCTGGCCTTTTACGGCATCCCGCTGCCCTGGATCGCGGCCGAACTGGGCTGGGTCGTGGCCGAATACGGCCGGCAGCCCTGGTCGATCGCCGAGATTCTGCCGACCCATTTGAGCAGTTCGAGCCTGAGCGCCGGGCAGTTGTATCTGAGCCTCGCGGGCTTCGGTATTTTTTACACGGTGCTGCTGGTGATCGAACTGTTCTTGATGATCAAGTACGTGCGCCTGGGTCCCAGCAGTCTGCACACCGGTCGCTACCATTTTGAACAGGAAGGAATGAGTCATGTTTGATTACGAAACGTTACGTGTCATCTGGTGGGCTTTTCTGGTCCTGTTGATTTGCGGTTTTACGGTGATGGACGGCTTTGATCTGGGTATCGGCATGTTGCTGCCGTTCCTTGGCAAATCGGACGATGAACGGCGGGTGATGCTGAATACGATCGGTCCGACCTGGGAAGGCAATCAGACGTGGCTGATCACGCTCGGAGGCATCTCGTTCGGTGCCTGGCCGCTGGTGTATGCGACCGTATTTTCCGGCCTGTATCTTGGCTTGCTGGTCCTGTTGTTCGGCCTGTTCCTGCGCCCGGTCGGCTTTGACTATCGCAGCAAACTGCCCGATCCGCGCTGGCGCTCCGCCTGGGATTGGGCATTGTTTGCCGGCGGCCTGGTGCCGGCAGTGGTGTTGAGTCTTGCCGTCGGCAACATCATTCAGGGCCTGCCGTTTCAACTCGATAGCGATTTACGATCCCTTTATTCAGGCGGTTTCTGGGATTTATTCAATCCGTTCGCACTGCTCTGCGTCGTCGTCGGTGTCGCCATGTGCTGCATGCACGGCGCCGCGTTTTTGCGCTTCCGCACCCAGGCCATGCTGGCCGAACGCGCCCAGCGCGCCATCTTGTGGAGTAGTCTGGTGTTCATAGGCGCTTTCATTCTGGCCGGGGCATGGGTCGCCTACGGGCTGGACGGTTACCGGATTACATCGACGATCGATACCGGCGCCGTCGTTAATCCGCTTGCCAAAACCGTAGAAAAAAGCACCGGTTTGTGGCTGGATAATTACCGCGAATACCCCGCCCTCGTGTTAGCGCCGTTGCTCTCGATCGCCGGCGCCGGACTGGTTATCCTATTATCGGCGAAACGCTATGCCGGCACGGCTTTCATCATGAGCAGCCTGGTGATCATCGGCGTGTTGCTCACCGCAGGCGGCTCCATGTTCCCTTTCCTCATCCCTTCCACGCTGCTTCCATCCAGCAGCCTGACCGTATGGGACGCCAGCGCCAGCCGCTTCACCTTGCAATTGCTGTTCTTCGCTACCGTCATCATGATGCCGGTCGTGATGGCCTATACAGCCTGGGTCTACCGCGTCATGCGCGGCAAGGTCACGGTCGAGGATATTCAGAAAAATCAAAACGTCATGTATTAAGGAGCAACGCTTATGTGGTATTTCGCGTGGATTTTAGGTGTCGGGCTGGCTTGTGCTTTGGCTATCATTAATGCCATGTGGCTGGAAATCGGCGATCATAAGGATAATTAATTTCTTTAGAAACCGAGGCCGGCTTTTAAAACATGCCGAAGGTAAAACAGCTGCAAGGCTGGGAAAATTAAAATTTTTCCAGCCTTGCCAACACGTTATTCATCCGAAATAAAGGAGCCGTTTGATGGGTGATAAAATCCTCTTAATGCAAAAACTCGGCGACGGCTTGGTTGATCTTTTCCATTATCTTGCGCTGTTTGGCATAGGAGCCACGATCGTATGGTCGGCGGTGCACGATTATCTGCAAATGATGCACACCGGACATGCCACATTAGAAGACATCCTGCTCCTGTTTATTTACCTTGAATTAGGCGCTATGGTCGGCATTTATTTCAAGACCCATCGTTTGCCGGTGCAATACCTGATTTATATTGCCATTAAGCGCCCCTCAAAAAGTCAGCTTGTATAAGTTGCCGAACCCTTCCCCAATTTCGTCGATAGCCCGTTCCAGCTCATCCGGCGTATACAGTTTGAATTTGAGCCATTCATATTTCATCTTGTGCCA
>Ga0208509_1000767_pt1 | contig 10954 bp, 8 predicted proteins | sample LakWasMeta7_HOW4_2_FD_183857 | JGI IMG/M metagenome (GOLD analysis project Ga0208509, IMG submission 183857) | Freshwater sediment methanotrophic microbial communities from Lake Washington under simulated oxygen tension - Sediment Metagenome... | ecosystem: Environmental > Aquatic > Freshwater >...
ATCTTGCAGTGCTTCGCTTTCCGCCATTTTCCGATGTCCTGTAAAGAGGTATGTCTGTGTGAGAAAACAGATTGATTTTTTATAAAAAAACTATAGCCATGGTAACAGATTTTTTGAATTTATGCTGTTGTCGCAAACGGCTATTCGGATTTTTTTTGGGCTCTGGGATGGGCCTTGTCATAGACTTCTACCAGATGCTGGAAGTCCAGATGGGTATAGATTTGGGTGGTGCTGATATTGCTGTGACCCAGCAGTTCCTGAACGGCTCTTAGGTCCTGACTGGATTCGAGTAAATGGCTGGCGAATGAATGCCGAAGCATATGCGGATGAACGTGTTCGTCGATACCTTTTTTTTTGCACCACTGAGCCAGCCTCAGTTCAATGCTGCGCCGACCCAGCCGCGATCCCCGGGTGGAAACAAACAAAGCGGCCTCAATATTGGCGCCCATTTTTGACCGTTCCTGCAACCAGTTTTCAATGGCGCTAACAGCTTTGCCGCCTACAGGCAGCACTCTTGTTTTACCGCCTTTACCGGACCGGACCACCAGCGATTGATCGGCCAGATCAATATCTGTCCTATCCAGCGCCGCAAGCTCGCCCAAGCGCAGCCCCGATGAGTAGAATAATTCAAACATGGCCAAATCGCGTATCTCCAGCACCGAACTGGTTCCTGCTTCAAGCATGCCGGCAACTTGATCGACATCCAGGGTTTTCGGCAGTTTTCTACTTTGTTTAGGCGCCTGCACATGCTGGGCGGGATTGCTTTCGGCCCTTCCTTTCTTTAGCAGAAAGTTATAAAAACTGCGCATCGCAGACAGTTCGCGCTGCAGACTTTTACTGCTGATGCCCTGCCGGTGCCTGCCGGCGATGTGGCTGCGAATATCGCTTTGTTGCAGGTCTGTCCAATGGGCAATGGCTTTGTTTGCGCAGTATCGGCTTAATTGCTGCATATCGCGCTGATAACTGCTTATGGTGTAATCCGATGCCCGTTTTTCATACTTGAGCTGGTCAAAAAAAGCGGCCAGCATTTGTTCGGCCTCGGCATGCATCATTTTGACTGCAGTAATGAAATCAGCCGGGTTCCGATCAGTTCTGCCATCTGTGTTAAAAACAAATGCCCCATGCTGTAATGAAAACGGCCGTCCTGCCGGCTGCCTATGGCCAAAATACCATCCAGCTCGGTAAAGCGCATGGGGATAATGGCGCAGGATTTAACCTCCAGCGCCGCATCGCCAAACAGCACCTTGGCCTGCTCCAGGGTGGGTCGGCCGCACTTGGGCTGATTACTGCCGAGTTCCTTGCTGAACGGTTCCAGCGCTTCACTACCCGGATCAATAAACAGATTGGCCAGCGCTGAATCCGGATTATGCTTAATAATGCGAAGTGCAACAAAGTCAGTGAGAAAATATTCCGACAATACCAGCTCGAGATTGGCGACGGTCTCTTCCAAAGTCGCCGCATCCAGCAGCGCCAGACTGAGCCTGTGCATGCGATTGACCGAGGCATCATTCTCGCGGGCTATATCAATAAGCGCAGTCAATTGAGACTCCTGCTCATGATGCTTGCTTCGGAAAAGTTCCAGCTGTTTTAAAATCAGGGAGACCGCGTCGCCACAGGGATGCGGGATGCTCATTTTTTCCAGCAGATTAAGGTGTTCATTAAAGAACTCAGGGTGCTGCCGCAGATATTTTTCAACCTCTACGTCTGTTAGTATCAATTGTTGTTCATTCATAAATTTATGCTTCCCTCAAAAACGGAGACAGCCGGCCCGGTCATATACACCGGTTCACCACGACCTGCCCAACTTATTCTGAGTTCACCGCCAGGCAGCTCAACCCGGACATCCCGGTCCAGCAATTGATGCTCAATACCGACCACCACGGCGGCGCAGGCTCCGCTGCCGCACGCTAACGTTTCTGCCGCGCCTCGTTCAAACACGCGCAGCTTGATGTGACTGCGATCGACTATCTGCATAAAACCGATATTGGCGCGTTCCGGAAAAATCGGATGATTTTCCAATGCCTCGCCCGTCTCGGCGACCGGGGCGTTCTTAATATCATTGACCTGAATAACGGCATGGGGATTACCCATGGATACAGCGCCAAAGGCCCTCTCAATGCCGTTGACAGTAGCCGTATAAAAGCGCGCCTCCTGTTCCGCCAGCAACGGAATTTCGGCCGGTTGGTGCCGGGGGATGCCCATATTCACCGTTATCTGGCCGTCCGCATCAAGACACAGCAATAATTGACCGGCATTGGTGTCGACGCGGATTTCGTTCTTATCGCTCAGTTTTTTATCATGCACAAAACGGGCAAAACAACGCGCACCATTGCCGCACTGAGCCACTTCGCTGCCGTCGGCATTAAAAATCCGGTATTTGAAATCGGCGTTGTCGCTGACCGGTTTTTCAACCAGCAGCAACTGGTCAAAACCAATGCCGAAATGACGATCCGATAACGCTTGAATCTGTTCAGCCGTGAGCGCGATGTCTTGATGAATGGCGTCAATGACAACAAAGTCATTGCCCAGGCCGTGCATTTTTGTAAAGTTGATCATGAATCCTAAGGATGGCTAAGGTAGCAAATGTTCGCCTGCCCAAAGTTGGTCAATGGTTTCTCTGGCTCTGATTAAGTGGACATGACTGCCATCAACCATTAATTCGGCGACACGTGGTCTCGAATTATAGTTCGAACTCATGGAAAATCCATAAGCGCCGGACGAACGTATGGCCAATAAATCGCCTTGCGCAATTTTAAGCGCGCGGTCCTTCCCCAAAAAATCACCGGTTTCACAGACCGGACCGACGATATCCCAATGGATTTCTTCGGCATTACTCTTCAAATTGACCGGAATGATATTCTGCCAGGCGCTGTATAACGAAGGCCGTACCAGGTCATTCATGGCCGCATCGACGATGGCAAAATTTTTGTTGGCCGTGGGTTTGAGATATTCAACCTGCGTCACCAGAATGCCGGCATTCCCGACAATGGCGCGGCCCGGCTCCAACAAAATTTCAAAGTCGTTTTCCCCCAGCCGCTCCAGAACCGCCGAGATATAGTCGGCAGGTTCGGGCGGCTGCTCATCCTTGTAACGGATACCGAGACCACCGCCCAGATCCAGATGATGCATAGAAATGCCTTCTGACTTGAGCTCTGCCACCAGCGCCAGCACACGATCCAATGCATCGAGAAAAGGCCGGGTTTCGGTCAGTTGCGAGCCGATATGACAATCGATGCCGATGACCTTGATATTGGGCATGGCCGCCGCACGACGATATTCGTGCAGCGCCTGCTCGATATCGATGCCGAACTTGTTTTCTTTTAAACCGGTTGATATATAAGGATGGGTGTTGGCGTCGACATCAGGATTGACCCGAAAAGAAACCGGCGCCACCACGCCCAGCTGCGATGCCAGCCGATTAATGCGATCGAGTTCGCCGCTGACTTCGATATTGAAGCAGCGGATGCCGATTTTGAGCGCCGCCAGAATTTCATCTTCCCGTTTGCCTACGCCGGAAAAAACGATTTTGTTTGGATCTCCTCCCGCCGCCAGTACACGCGCCATTTCGCCCTGCGAGACGATGTCAAAACCCGAGCCCAGACGCGCCAGCACATTCAGAATGGCGATATTGGAATTGGCCTTGACGGCATAGCAAATCAAATGCGGCTGCTGTCCAAAGGCCCGGTCAAACGCGTTCCAGTGCCGCTCCAGTGTGGCCCTGGAGTAAATGTAACAGGGGCTGCCGTATTGATAGACGATGTCCTGCACAGCGACATCCTCGGCGAACAGTTCATCGTTTCGGTAATTAAAATAATCCATTGTTATTAGTCTTTTTCTTGAGTTTGTTCTTGGTCTTTTTCTGGGTTTTTGTCGGGTTCTACATGAATAGGCGCTGCTTTATCGGGCAGGTAAAGCGGCCCGGGCTGACCGCAGCCGGCCATGCCCCAACTCAGCAGTAATATCAGGGATAAGGGATAGATTCTCATGATAATTGTTTTATAAATCATAGCAGGCAACCATTAGGCCGGATTTGGCCAGATGGCAAGAATGGTCAACATAATAAGCTGAATTCCAATAAAAAGGCATACCCTCTTTATTGACTTGTCCGGTCATGATCTCGACCGGCGACAAGCCATGCAGATAAATCGGCAGTAAGCTTGCCCCCCGGTTGGATTCGACAGCAATTGCACATCCAGCAGAATAAAGCGTTCGCTGAAATGAGGCATGGCGGCACTAAAAAAAGGATGATTTTAACTGAAAACCCGGGCCTGTTGTAATTTCATACCCAGAGAGTGCCGCATGAGAAGCCACGCTTAAAATCGTTGATTACATGAACCATGCCGCAACTTGATCCGAGTTGCTCGCAAAATACCAATGCACATAAGAAGCACGCACGTTTTTATGGCGCACGCCTTGATCACCGGAAAGACAGTTGAAACCAGCTGGCAGACCTTCGTCCTGTTCCCGCCTTGAATAATGAAACTCGTGCCCTTTCGCACAGCCGCCCTCTTCCCGGTAACCTAAGGCGGCCAGTTTCGGCTGCATTAGCGACACATAAGAAAAAATATCCGCCATAGGCCAGCGTTGCCCGTCCTTATCAACCAATTCTCTGCCCAGCAGCATCGCCCCTCCGCATTCCGCTAAAACGGGCATTCCCGATTCGACGGCGGCGCGCAGCGACGGCCAGCTTGCCGACGACGCTAATTCAGAGGCATACAATTCGGGATAGCCGCCCGGCAACCAGAGCGCATCAGCGGCTTCCGGCACGGGTTCACCGGCGACTGGCGAAAAAAACAAAAGCTTTGCGCCCTGTTCCTGCAGCCAATCCAGGTTGGCCGGATAGATAAAACAGCAGGCCTGATCTTTGGCAACCGCAATCGTTCGGCCCTTTAGCCTCTGCCCCGCTTGAACAGGTCTGGACGCGGGTTGGATTGTCCGGACGAAAGCCGCCATGAATGCATCTTCATCGGCATGGAAAGAAGGCAGAAAGTCGGGAAGACTCCCCTCTTCCGGCCGCATCAGCCCCAGATGTCGTTCCTTCAAGGGCTGATCGCTGCGTGCCATCCAGGCAATTAAGGGCGGTAAATCATGCTCCACCAAGGCAGCTTTTAATAAACCGGCGTGGTATTCGCTCCCTACCCTGTTGGCAATAATTCCGGAAATGTTGACGCCCCGCTGCTCGGCATATTGGCTGAAACCGCTGACCAGGGCTGCGATCGACCCGCTCATGCCGCCCGCATCGACGACCAAAATAACCGGGCAGGCCAAGACTCTGGCCAAATCAAGACTCGAGCCCTCCTTTCCCACGCCGGAAGCGCCGTCAAAAAGCCCCATCACCCCTTCAATCAGGGCCACATCATGGTTTGCCGCCTGCTGGATCAACAGCGTTCGACAGGCTTCTGCGCCCATCATCCTTGTGTCCAGGTTATAAGAGGGCGTGCCGGTGATGGCCTGGTGCCACAAAGGATCAAGAAAATCGGGGCCCGCCTTGAAGGCCTTGATAGTCTGTTTGTTTTTGCGGAAATATTGCAGCAATGTCAACATCACTGTGGTTTTACCGCATCCGGAATGGGTACCGGCTAATAGCGCTGTTTTCATTTATCCTTGCTCAATCATCATCTCAACAATGGTCTATTGTAACCAGTGCCTGCCGGCTGATATAAAAAAGATCGCGTCATGCACGACGCTGCCGGGCCAGGCGCAGACTTTTTATCGGCATATTATTTGCTTTCTATAAAGCCATACAGCTTTGCTTGCTTCCAAAGGAATCGCGATGGCCGTCTCCAAAACAAATAACTCCGATTTGCCGCATTGGTTTACGCAGCGCGCCGAAGCGCGTCTGCAATTTTTATATGGAGCCGATAAGGCGCCGGAACTCATGGATCGGCTGATAAAAATAATTAATGCTTTCGCCGGTAAAGATAAGTCCAGAAACCCCGAACTCTGGAGCGAACAAGACAGCATCCTGATTACTTACGGCGACAGCGTTCTGCAGCCTGGCGAAAGACCGCTGAAGGTTTTGTTCCAATTTCTTTCGACCCATTTACTAAATTGCATCAAAAGCGTGCATATTCTGCCCTACTTTCCCTACAGCTCCGATGACGGTTTTGCCGTCATCGAGTATAAAAAGGTCGATCCCCCATTAGGCGATTGGAGCGATATCGAAAGAATCGCCACAACCTTCGACTTAATGACCGATCTGGTGATCAATCACGTCTCCAGAAACAATCTGTGGTTTATCGATTATCTGAACAATGCCGAACCGGGCTGCAATTACTTTATTGAACTGCCCGCAGAAACAGATGTTTCCACCGTCGTCAGGCCGCGCAGCTCGCCATTGCTGCAGCCGGTATTGAAGCACCGGGGAACAAGGCATGTTTGGGCCACGTTTGGTGAAGATCAGATTGATGTCAACTTTGCCGTTCCGGAGGTCTTGTTTGAGTTCATCGACATCCTGCTGCTTTATATCGGCAAGGGCTCCCGCTTCATTCGCCTGGATGCGGTCGCTTTTTTGTGGAAAAGACTCGGCACCCGCTGCATCAATCTGCGTGAAACGCACGAAGTCGTCAAATTGCTCAGGGACATTATCGATGTCGTCGCGCCAGAGACGATCCTGATCACCGAGACCAACGTCCCAAACGGCGAAAACCTGAGCTACTTCGGCAATAGCGATGAAGCGCATATGGTTTATCAGTTCTGCCTGCCGCCGTTGCTGCTGCATGCCTTGCACCACGGCAATTCCCGCTATTTGACCGCCTGGGCTAAAGACATGCCCAGGCCGCAAAAAAACTGCACCTATCTGAACTTTATCGCCTCCCATGACGGCATAGGCCTGAGACCCGCGGAAGGCATATTGCCCGAAGACGAGGTTTCAGCCCTGGTCGACGCGATGCGCCAGTACGGCGGTTATGTCAGCATGCGCAGCAATGCGGACGGCAAAGAATCGCCTTATGAAATCAATATTGCCTTGTTTGACGCCTTGAAAGGCACCTGTCACGGCGAGGACGACTGGCAGGTCGCCCGTTTTCTGTGTGCGCATGCCCTCATGCTGGCCCTGCAGGGCATTCCGGCGCTTTATATCCATAGCCTGACGGCAACCCGCAATGACTACAGCAAGGTCGAAGCCACAGGCCGCACCCGCTCGATTAACCGGCATCAGTGGGATTACCAGGAATTAATGACCTTGTTGAACTCCCCGACTCCTCACGCCATGGTGTTTAACGAACTCAAGCATTTCCTGATCATCCGCCGCAAACAATCCGCCTTTCACCCGGAGGCGGCCCAGGAAACTTTGGACTGGGATGCAAGCCTGATGGTATTTTGGCGCATCAGCCGCGATGCATCGCAGCGGCTTTTAATCGCCGGCAATATCACCGATCAACCTCAAACCTTGTCCCTGCCTGCCCATCCCTTCGGTTCAGGCTCCGGTCTTTGGCGCGATTTGATCGCGCAGAAGGCTTATGCCGATACGCATCAGCTGGCGTTATTACCCTATCAGACGGTCTGGCTGGAAGCGCTGAACTGACGATTAAGCTAAATTTGACAGTTCGTCCACGAAAAACACAAAAGTCACGAACAATTTTGAAGAGTTATAAGCCGAGAAAATCTCGCCCAGAGTCCCCATTTTTTCATCTACTGAATACTATAAGCTGTTGTTTTATTTTTGTATTTTCGTGATTTTCGTGGACAAATGCCCTTTCTAAGTTAAACAGATGACTACACACCATGTTCTTCGTGATCTCTCTGCTTATTTTAGAACCTGATGTTACGTACGGGCGATTTATCCCGTTTGCCGCGCCGAGCACCGGAGCTTTCGGCGGGACAAATCGGCAGGATAGCCGATTTGCATGCATCGCACCCAAAGGGCGAGACACAGGGATGTGCCGAGTGAGCAGCCCGAAGGGGCGCTTCAGGGATGAAGTGCGTTGCCGAAGGGACAGGAAGTCCCTTTTGGCAACCCCCGTCGAAAGCGAGGAGCGCAAGGAAAAAGCGGCAACGGGCGGCCTTTTCTTTGGTTACTTTCTTTTGGCCGCGCAAAAGAAAGTAACTCGCCTTCGGGTGCGATAAACCCGATTTAAATAATCGTCGCGCTAGCGACACTTTGATTAAATCGATCTTAATACAATCAATGCGTAACATCAGTTACAACTAGCGGTTATCCTCTTCGACCGCCGCATACAACTGTTCCAGTACATCAGGAATGGCACTGATCACGCGATTCCACGAAGGTATAAAAGGGGTTTCCATAGGCGTTTCCAGAAAATTATCGCCGGCCAGCATGATATTTCTGGCGAACAATTCGACGGTTTGCTCTTCAAGGTGACGGTCCAGCGTCAAACCGTTTATCACGGCCTCGCTATAGTAAGCCTCGACCATGTCCAAAGCCGCCCGGTAATAAGTCGCCTTGATACTGCGAAAAGTCTCCTTGTTAAAAACCACCCCTTGTGTCGCCAATTTACGGAAAATCGATTTGGTGATATCGATGCTCATTTTTGACAAGCCGGCGGAAACATCCTCCGCTGACAATTTTTGATGCTTGTGATCGTAGGCATCGGCGAGTTCCACCTGACAAAGGTGATGACTCGATTGATTTCGGTACATTTCCGACAAGACCCCGATTTCCAGGCCCCAATCGCTGGGGATTCTAAGCTCCTTGAGAGAATCGGCCCGTATTGAAAACTCGCCGGATAAGGCATAACGAAAGCTGTCCAGAAAATCCAGGTAAGGCATCGGACCGAAGACCAGCTTTAAGGAACGGATCAGCGGCGTCAGCAATAAACGGCAAACGCGGCCATTGATCTTATTGTCCGCTACCCGGTAGTAATAGCCTTTGGCAAACTGATAACTGAAGTTCGGATTGGCAACCGGATAGAACAGCCTCGCCAACAATTCGCGGCTATAGGTCAGGATATCGCAATCATGCAAAGCCACGGCATCACATTGCCCCGACGCCAGCACATAACCGTAGCAGTACCAGACATTGCGGCCTTTACCCATTTCTTTGGGCGCCAGCCCCTCTTTTTGCAGTACTTGATCGAGCGCTTTTAACTTAGGGCCGTCATTCCACAAAATCTTATGTGCTTGCGGCAAACGGCTGAAAAACCGCTTCGCATAGGCAAACTGTTCGGCATCGGCCCGGTCCAGGCCTATCACTATTTCGGTCAGATACGGCACCGGCATAATTTCATCGATCATCGGACCCAGCGCCGGCCCTTCCAATTCTGAAAACAGTGAGGGCAGTACCAGCGCCATGGGCCTTTGCTCGGAAAACCCCTGCAATTCGTTTTCCATGGCCGCCAAACGGGTCCCGGTCAAGCGGTGCAATGTCGTTATTGCACCATTTTGAAAAAAATCACTCATGTTGATGCTCCACTTCGGTGCGCTCAAGCAACTGCACTATGGCTTCATTCCAGCCCCTAGCGCCCGGGGATTCGGTATAGATCACCTGGCTTCCCTGTTTCTCAACAGCAAGATGCTTGCCAGAACTGGTCTTAATCACCACGGCCACATCGGCAGCTTCAAGCATCCTGCGATCATTTTCACTATCGCCTAAAACAATACTGAGAAAATCGGCTTTTGCGGTCTCTCGACATTGTTTCAGCAACCAGCGCATGGCCAACACTTTGTCGACTTGCCCCACGACATGCCAAAAACGGCCGCCTTCAACCAGGCTCAACTTGTTTTGGGCTAACAATTTCTTAAATTCAGACAGACTTTTATCATTACCCAGCCACCTTAACGGTTCGGAACCGATACGCTCATTGGCCATAGTGGCTTGCTGCAAAGTCAGGCCGGTCACAGCAGCAATTTTTGCCGGCCCAAGATCAGTAAAGCTTTCAAATGCAAAGGCGTAACGTGCTCTCAAATCATTTAATACCTCAAGCAATTCGCGCCGGTTGGAGCCGAACCTGATGGCATTTAGCGGCTGGCTGAATCCCGGAAAATAGTCCTTGGGAATAAATATCGCAGCGCCATTCTCGACGACAAAGGGGTGTTCGTTGTGCAAGACCCTTCTTAACTCAAGAATTTCGGTCTCTGTTTTACTGGAATTAATAATGAGCGGAATAGATTTTGCCGAAATCAACTGCAGCGCCGGCCAGGCTTCGTCAAAGGTGTAGCTGTCATGATTGAGTAAACAGCCGTCCAAATCTGTAAAAATCAGAGGCTGTTTTGCGCCGCCGTTCAGTATCGTTTTTTTTGCCGTCAGGCAATTAGGCTGCTGCGCCATGGGTTTAATTTTATTTGGCATCAATTTGATTCAAGCTGTTGAGCCGGCAATGACTGGGCTTGCTTAACCGCCCTATCGGCTCATGTTCTCGGAAGCGAACTTTGAGCCCATCGGGCCGGCAGGGGCAGAAAAATAATGAGTTCGGCGAATCCGTTTGCTGCCCCCAGTCCCGCCCTGAATCGTCTTCAGTGATTAAAGTAGTTAATAGCGCCAATCAAAGGTGCGCGCGGATTTAATGACAATTTGACCGATATTTTGCCGAGCAGCGGATTAAAGCGGCCTTTAGCCTTGAAGGCGTTGATAAATTGTCCTTCCCGCATGACCGGCAATATTTTGGGCCCTATGCCGCCGCCGATCAAAACCCCGCCCATGGCCAATGACTTTAACGCCAGATTGCCGGTTTCTGCCCCATAGAACTCGACAAAAAGCCTAACGACTTCTGCGCATAAAGGATCTTCTCCGGCAACACCCAACCGGGAAATCACCGCATTCCTGTCGATACCGCTGTTTATTTCGGGTACCGCAGGGCAAGGCGGGGCAAAGCCCTCGGCACGGAGAAAATCATACAGATGGCTGAAACCGATGCCCGACAGGATGCGTTCGCAACTGACATGTTCCGGGTAGATTTTTCTAAGATACGCCAAGAGCCGGTCCTGCTGGGCATTTTGAGCGGCAAAGTCAGAATGACCGCCTTCGGTCGCCATGGGGTGGTGTTTGTTGCCGTCC
>Ga0208509_1000769_pt1 | contig 10921 bp, 9 predicted proteins | sample LakWasMeta7_HOW4_2_FD_183857 | JGI IMG/M metagenome (GOLD analysis project Ga0208509, IMG submission 183857) | Freshwater sediment methanotrophic microbial communities from Lake Washington under simulated oxygen tension - Sediment Metagenome... | ecosystem: Environmental > Aquatic > Freshwater >...
GCCTGCGCGGCCTTGGCCTGAAAGTCGTGGTCGTCGATCACCACCAACAGATCGCCGCGCTTCACATGTTGGTTGTCTTCGAGCAGCACTTCCTTCACATAGCCGCTTTCTTTCGGGCTGATCAGGCTCATGTGCGACTTCAGATAGGCATTGTCGGTGCTCTCGAAAGGGTGCACGGCCTTCAGCCAATAAAAGGCGCCGGCCGATGCCGCCAGCAATAGGAGGGCGATCATGAACAACGGTGTCTTGTAAAATGGAGTGTGCATAAATTTAAGGATTGCTAAACTGAACGGTTTAGTTTATTTTACTCACGAACCCGATCCATAAGCAATCAAATTTTTAGAGTAAGATCATGACCCACGCTTCCCCATCCAAACGACAAGCCATTCTCAATGCGGCGAGGCAGGCATTTCTCGCGCACGGCTACAGCGGCGTCAGCATGGAAGCGATCGCCGAGGCCGCGCCGGTCTCGAAGCCGACCTTGTACAGCCATTTTCACGGCAAGCAGGAGCTGTTCGCGGCGGTGATTTCCGAACAGTGCGCATCCCTGCTCGGAACGCTCGCCAGCTCGCAGGGCGACAACCAGAATCCCGAAGCGGGCCTGAAAAGAATAGCCCGCGCCTTCGTCGACCTGATTTATGCGCCCGAGTCGCTGCAGCTTTACCGGCTGATCATCTCCGAGCAGCAACATTTTCCGGAATTGGGGGCTCAGGTCTACCGGTGCGGCCCCGAACCGATTCTGAAGCAACTGTCTTCCTACCTCGCCGACCTGGCTGCCAGCGGCGCCTTGCAAATGGCCGATGTCGACAGATCGAGCCGGCTGTTTCTGAGCATGTTGAAAGGCGACGAGCATTTTCGCTGCCTGCTGGGGATACAAGGCGGTTTGAATGATGCCGACAAGACAGGTATGATCGACGCCGCCGTTGCCTTGTTTCTGAAGGGACATCGCTATGAAGACTAGTCTCGCGTCATGTTTGATCGCCGCCGGTTTGGCCGGCTGCGCGGTGGGTCCCGATTACAAGGAAGCCGCGCCAACCGTTCCCGAACGCTGGCAAGCCGCCGGCTTGAAACCGGCGCAAGAGGGTGTAAAGCCTGTTGATGCCGAGGCATTGAAGCGTTGGTGGCAGAGTTTCGGCGATGCCGAGCTGGACCGACTGATGGAACAGGCGCTGGCCAGCAACCTCGATATCAAGATTGCGCTGGCCCGTATCGACCAGGCCCGCGCCGAGCGCCGCAGCACGCGCGCGGAGCTGTTTCCGAAAGTCGATGTGGCCGCAGGCGCGCAGCGCAACGAGAATCCGTTTCCGGGATTTGCGCCCGGCCTTAAGTTCAATCTGTTCGAACTCGGTTTCGATGCGCTCTGGGAAATCGACCTGTTCGGCCGCCAGCAGCGGCGCCTGGAGGCCGCCTCCGCCGATCTGGAAGGCGCAGCGGAGCAATATCGCCAGTCGCAGGTGGTGCTGACCTCCGAAATCGCGCGCACCTATGTCGATTATAGGAGTCTGCAGAACCAACTCAGAATTACGCGCTCAAACCTGGAGTCGCAGCAGAAGACGTTGAGGCTGACCGAAAGACTCAACGACGAAGGTGTCGGCACGAAACACGACGTGGTGCGGGCGAGGGCGCAGGCGTCCGCGACCGAATCCCAGATTCCGGCGTTCGAAGCCCGGCTGACGGCGGCCTTGCGCCAGCTCGAAGTGTTGGCGGGAGGGCGCCCCGGTTCTCTGGACAAGCAACTGAATTCCAACGGCGCGGTGCCGGCGGCGCCGGCGGTCCAGATTCTGTCTTCGCCGGCCGAAACGATACGCCATCGCCCCGACCTTCGCGTCGCCGAGCGCAGTCTTGCGGCCGCGACCGCGATGCAGGGGGCGGCGATCGCGGAACTATTTCCGAAGTTGTCGCTGTCGGCCTTCCTGGGGCTGCGCAACACCGACATCGAAAGCTTGTTCAAATCGGCATCGTTTTCCTACGGCACCGCCGCCAATCTATTGCAGCCCTTGCTGAATTTCGGCCGCATCCGCGCCGGCATCGATCTGGCCGATGCGAAGCAGAAGGAAGCCTATCTGAGCTATGAAAAGGCGGTGCTGGAGGCGCTTCAGGAAACCGAAACCGCGATGACCCGCTACCTGAAGGAAGAAATCCGGCGGCAGACGCTTGCCCGCACGGTGGCCGACCTGAAGGAATCGGTGCGCTTGTCGAATTTACGCTATACCGAAGGCGTCAGCTCGTTTCTGGACGTGCTGGACGCGCAGCGCGCGCTTTATGTCGCCGAAATCGATCTGGCCCGCTCGGAGGCGGACACCGCGACCAATCTGATCGCCCTATACAAGGCGCTGGGCGGCGGCGCAAACGCTATGTCGACATAACTGAAACTTGCCGGGAGGATTGATGGGCGCACAGACAAAATCGATACTGACCTGGGTTCTTGCCGGAGCCGTGATCGCGGCCGCGGCCGTCTGGTGGAACTTGCGTCCGAACGGGCTGCCGGCAGGCATCGTTTCCGGCAATGGCCGTATCGAAGCGACCGAAATCGACATCGCCACCAAGACGTCCGGCCGCGTGATCGAGATCCTGGCGTACGAAGGCGACTTCGTAAAGGCCGGCGATCTGCTGGCGCGGATGGATTCGGAAGTGCTGCTGGCCCAGCAGGCGGAGGCGGAGGCGCAGGTGCGTCAGGCCGAAAACGCCTATCTGACCGCGAAATCGATCGTGCTTCAACGCGAGAGCGAACGCCTCGCCGCCCAGGCGGTCGTCGCCCAGCGCCAGGCCGAACTCGACGTTGCCCGCAAACGCTTGAAGCGTTCGCAGCGGCTCGTCGGCGAAGGCGCTACGCCACAACAGGAAGTCGACGATAATCGCGCCCGGGTGCTGGGTGCGGAAGCGGCCATCAGGGCCGCCGAGGCGCAGGTCGCGGCCGCGCGCGCCGGCATCGAGGCGTCGAAGTCACAGGTGGTCGAGTCGCAGTCGTTGATCGAGGCAGCCAAGGCGACCGTCGCCCGGCTGAAGGCCGATATCGACGACCGCGCCCTGAAGGCGCCGCGCGACGGCCGCGTGCAATATCGGGTCGCCGAACCCGGCGAAGTGCTCGATGCCGGCGGCCGGGTGCTGAACATGGTGGATCTGTCCGATGTGTACATGACCTTCTTTTTGCCTACCGAGGCCGCCGGCAATGTGGCGCTCGGCAGCGAAATCCGCCTCGTGTTCGATGCCGCGCCAAATCTCGTGGTTCCGGCCAAGGCCAGCTTCGTCGCCAGTGTCGCCCAGTTCACGCCGAAGACCGTCGAGACCGAGAGCGAACGCCTGAAGTTGATGTTCCGCGTGCGTGCGAGAATCGCTCCCGAGCTATTGAAACAGCATCTCGAACAGGTCAAGACCGGTTTGCCCGGCGTGGCCTATGTCAAGATCGATCCGGCCGCAGAATGGCCCGCCGAACTCGCGATCAAGCTGGTGAAATGAACGGCCTCACGCCCGCAGGGCCGGTCGTCCGCGCGCAGGGTGTCAGCCTGCGCTACGGCAGGAATCTCGCCCTCGACAACCTCAGCCTGGATATTCCGAGCGGCCGCATCGTCGGCCTGATCGGCCCCGACGGCGTCGGCAAGTCCAGTTTGATGTCGCTGTTGACCGGGGCAAGGAAAATGCAGAAAGGCCGGATCGAGGTGTTGGGCGGCGACATCAGGGATGCGGCGCACCGCCGCGCGGTCTGCCCGCGCATCGCCTATATGCCGCAGGGGCTGGGCAAGAATCTCTACCTGACGCTCTCGGTATTCGAGAACGTCGATTTTTTCGGCCGCCTGTTCGGTCACGAGCAAGCCGAACGCCATCAGCGCATCGCCGAACTGCTCGACAGCACCGGATTGAGCCCTTTCCGCGACCGACCTGCCGGGCAACTGTCGGGCGGGATGAAACAAAAGCTCGGGCTGTGTTGTGCGCTGATTCACGATCCCGATCTCCTGGTGCTGGATGAGCCGACGACCGGCGTCGATCCCTTGTCGCGCGCCCAGTTCTGGGCGCTGATCGATCGCCTGCGCGCGCGCCATGCCGGCATGAGCGTGCTGGTCTCGACCGCCTACATGGACGAGGCGGAGCGCTTCGACTGGCTGGTCGCGATGGATGCAGGCAAAATCCTGGCCACCGGCACGGCGTCGGAACTGCGCGCAAAAACCGGTGCGGCAGCGCTGGAAGCGGCTTTCATCCGGCTACTGCCGGAGGAAAAGCGCCTGGGCCACAAGGAAATCGTGATACCGGCGCGCGACACCCGGGGCGAGCCGGAAATTGCGATCGAGGCGCATGATCTGACCATGCGCTTCGGCGATTTCGTCGCGGTCGATAACGTGAGCTTGCGCATCGAACGCGGCGAAATCTTCGGCTTTCTCGGCTCCAACGGCTGTGGCAAGTCGACCACGATGAAGATGCTGACCGGCCTGCTGCAACCGAGCGAGGGCGATGCTTTGCTGTTCGGCCGGGTCGTCGACGCCGGCAATCTGGACACGCGCAGGCGCGTCGGTTATATGTCGCAGGCTTTCTCGCTGTATTCCGAACTGAGTGTGCGGCAAAACCTGGAACTGCACGCCCGGCTGTTCCACCTGCCCGAAGCCGAAATTCCCTTCCGCGTGACCGAGATGGCCGATCGCTTCGGGCTCGGCCCGGTGATGGCTATCCTGCCCGACAACCTGCCGCTGGGCATCAGGCAGCGCCTTTCGCTGGCGGTCGCGGTGATCCATAAGCCCGATTTGCTGATTCTCGACGAGCCGACATCCGGCGTCGATCCGGTGGCTCGCGACAGTTTCTGGGAGCTGATGATAGCCCTGTCACGCCGAGATCGTGTCACGATCTTTATTTCAACCCATTTCATGAACGAGGCCGAGCGCTGCGACCGGATCTCGCTGATGCATGCCGGCAAGGTGCTTGCCAGCGACAGCCCAGCCGCGCTGATTGAACGTAGCGGCCATGACTCTCTGGAAGCCGTCTTCATCGACTATCTGAAGGAGGCGAGCGGCCTCGACGATGAGCCGGCCGGAGCCCCCGAAGTCGAGGACGTACCACGCCCTCCCCCTCGATGGGGGAGGGCCGGAGAGAGGGTGATAAAAAATGAAGCCTTGGCCTACGCCCCCCTTCTCCCGCCTGGGAAGAAAGAACAAATCTTGCCGCATCCTCGTTTCAGCCTGTTGCGGCTGTTCAGCTATACCGTGCGCGAAACCATGGAACTGCGCCGCGACCCGATTCGTTGGCTGATCGCCCTGTTCGGTACCCTGCTGCTGATGGTCACCTTCGGTTACGGCATCAGCATGGATGTCGAGGATCTGCGCTTCGCGGTGCTCGACCGCGACCAGACCCTGCTCAGCAGCAACTATGCGCTCGACCTCGGCGGTTCGCGCTACTTCATCGCCCGGCCGCCGATCGCCGATTACGACGAGCTCGACCGGCGCATGCGCAGCGGCGAACTGAGCCTGGCGATCGAGATTCCGCCGAACTTCGCGCGCGATCTGGCGCGCGGCGATAATGTCAAGATCGGCGCCTGGATCGACGGGGCGATGCCGACTCGCGCCGAGAACGTGCTCGGCTACGTGCAGGCCATGCACCAGGTCTGGCTGCTGGAGCAGGCGCGCCGGTATGCGACGGGCCATGTGCCTAAAGGGCTCATCACGATAGAGACGCGCTTTCGCTACAACCCCGACGTCAAGAGTCTGCCGGCCATCGTGCCGGCCGTGATCCCGATGCTGCTGATGCTGATTCTGTCCATGCTCAGCGCGCTCAGCGTGGTGCGCGAAAAGGAGCTGGGCTCGATCCTGAATCTGTACGTCACGCCGGTGACCAAGCTGGAGTTCCTGGTCGGCAAGCAACTGCCCTACATCGGGATGGGGATGATCAACTTCTTTCTCGTCTGCGCGTTGGCGGTGTTCGTATTCGGCGTGCCAGTCAAGGGGAGTTTCCTGCTGCTGACAGTGGGCGCGCTGCTCTACGTGACCGCCTCCACCGGCCTGGGGCTGTTGATCTCGGCTTTCACCCGCAGCCAGATCGCGGCTGTCTTTGCGACTTCGGTCGCCACCATCATTCCAACCCGGCAATTTTCCGGCATGATCGACCCCGTCTCGTCGCTGGAGGGCGGGGCGCGCTTCGTCGGCGAGATTTTTCCGACCACGCATTTCATCACCCTTTGCCGCGGCACCTTCTCGAAGGCACTGGGTTTCGCCGAGCTGGGTTCCTCGTTGCTGCCGCTCGCCCTCGCCATTCCGGTGATTCTCGGTTTGAGCGTCGTATTGCTGAAGAAACAGGAGCGCTAGCCGTGCGGACGTGGCTGAACATATTTCATCTCGGCGTCAAGGAACTGCGCAGCCTCGGGCGCGACACCCTGATGCTGGTGCTGATCGTGTTCTCCTTCACCGTCCAGGTCTACCTGACCGCGAAGGGCCTGCCCGAATCGCTGCACAAGGCCCCGATCGCCTTCGTCGACGAAGACCATTCGCCATTGTCGTCGCGCATCATCAATGCCTTCTTTCCGCCGCATTTCCTGACGCCGGCGATCATCGACCAATACGCCATGGACCCCGGCATGGACGCGGGGCTGTATACCTTCGTGCTCGACATCCCGCCCGATTTCCAGCGCGACGTGCTGGCCGGGCGGACGCCTTCGATCCAGCTCAACGTCGACGCCACGCGCATGTCGCAGGCCTTTATCGGCAATAGCTACGTCCAGAACATCGTCAACGGCGAGGTGACGGCCTTCGTGCAGCGCCATCGCGCCGTCACGACGCTGCCTGCCGAACTGGAGGTGCGCGCGCGTTTCAATCCGAACCTGAGTTCGGTGTGGTTCGGTTCGGTGATGGAACTGATCAACAGCATCACCATGCTATCGATCATCTTGACCGGCGCGGCGCTTATCCGCGAACGCGAACACGGCACGATCGAGCATTTGCTGGTGATGCCCTTGACCCCGTTCGAGATCATGACGGCCAAGGTCTGGACCATGGGGTTGATCGTGGTGATCGTCGCGACGGCATCGCTGGCCGTCGTCGTGCAGGGCGTGCTTGAAGTGCCGATCGAAGGCTCGATCGGGCTTTTCGTCCTGGGGATGGCGCTGCATTTGTTCGCGACCACGTCGATGGGCATCTTTCTCGGCACCGTGGCGCGTTCGATGCCGCAGATGGGCATGCTGATGCTCGTGATCCTGCTGCCGCTGCAAATGTTGTCCGGCGGCATCACCCCGCGCGAGAGCATGCCAGAACTGGTGCAGAACCTGATGTTGGCGGCACCGACCACGCATTTCGTCGCGCTCGCCCAGGCCATTCTTTACCGCGGCGCCGGTTTCAGCATCGTCTGGCCCGAGTTTCTTGCGCTGATCGGCATCGGTAGCGTCTTCTTCGTGCTGGCTCTGGGCCGCTTTCGCAAGACCATCACGGCAATGTCCTGAATAAGCCTTACGTCCCGGACATCAGCTTGGCAACGGCGGCTGCGATGGGATTGTCGGCTTGATTCAATCCCTCGATCACGCTCCGTTGTTCTTCTTGCGAGCGGTTCTGGCTGAGTTTGAATTTGCCCTGAAGTCCGGTAATTTCGATTTCGAAGCCTACGATCATGTCGAGCAGTTTCGCGCGCAGCGCGTCTGCATGCTCTGATTGATAGGGGCTCGGCATTTCAGACTCATGGTGCTGGGTCAGTCGTTCGACCAGGGCGTCCAGTTCGGCCGGGTCCTCGATCAGCCGCGGTATGCCGCGGGCATGCGCCACCGCGTAATTCCAGGTCGGGACGTTCGGCGCTAGATACCAGGACGGGGAAATATAGGCATGCGGCCCCTGGAATACGGCCAGAACCTCGGTGTCTGGCGCAAAATGCCGCCATTGCGGGTTGGCCCGCGCCATGTGGCCGAGCAGTTTGCCGTGTTTGCCTGCGGAAGGGTCCAAGAGAAAGGGCAGGTGGGTGATAAAGGGAATGCCTTCGGGCGCCGTGATCAGCATCCCGAATGAGTTGTCTCGAATCAGCGCCGCAAGACGTTCGGGGTTTTCTTCTTTGAATGACTCAGGGATGTACATGGCAAATGTTCATGGCGGTAGGGTACGCATCGCATACCATTTTCAAAAAAGTGAGATAAAAGTCAAAAAAGGTACGCGATGCGTACCCTACACGGCTGCGCGGCTCGCGCATAGCAGCATTCGCGGAGGGAGTTATTATTGTGTGGTTCTAAAAGGAATATCAGAGGCCACTACTCGGTCTGCAAGTGCCTCGCGACCGATATTTTTGAGCATCTGGCGCAACGAGTTGACGCCAAGTGCACTTGCGATAGATGGTCCGAGAATTATTCGATCAATGAACTTTTCAAGCGATATATCTGCTTCAGTTATGCCTTCAATCGGCTTAATCGGAAGTTTCAGCTTTGGTTCAATTCCTCTGCTTGTTGCCAGATGATTAAAGAATACTTTAAATATTTCAACCTGGTCTCGATCGCTCATGTAAACCACTCGCCATTCGCGCTCTTCATGGAAGCCGCTGTGCTTGCTGAAAAGGGCGAAACTTTTTAGGCGGCTTAACCATGCCCAAGCGGCATAGAATAAATCATCATCTGTTTTTGAGTGATTCGCAATAACCTTTGCCAATGTGGAGATTTTCTGATTTATCCAGTCGAGTCTCTCTGCCCTAGTGCCGTAGTGGACCTTTCCAACAATTAGGGGGGATTCTGTTCTGGAGTTTATCTTTCCTGTGTCTATGATAATTGCGGCTCCTGAGCCGCCACCACCATATCCACGCCACATTGATAAAAGGCCATCGTTATCTTCAGGGCTGTGCTCTGAGAAACATAAGATATATGTGTTCAAAACATGCTTGGAGTCGAAGTCATTGAACAAATACAGAAAGTCATTGATTAGCTTTTCGTGCCGCTTTTTCGTGCGGCAGGCCTTTGCCAGTTCTTCGTTGCGAAGAAATTCGGCTGCCCCCTCATTCATGCCGAACTTGAGTTCCTCCAAGTCATTCATAAAGAGTGGGTTTGAAAGCCAAAATTCTTCTGTTGTAACGATCTTTTCAAACGTCTGAATCGATGTGTAGTGCGCGAGCAAAGGACGCTTAGCAGGAAATGAGGATTCCTTGCTGAAGTCCGCCCAAAGCTGTGAGGATGCGATATCGAGAAGTTGTTGGTCGCTCATGAGGATCTAAAGTTGCTTAACAAGTTATTATTCAGGCTAGGCTAACGTATATCTTTTTCTGCTTTATTGTCAATAATGGCGCCTCAACGTTAGCCAAGGGTGGGAGGCGCTTTTCTGCCTACCATTTACAGACGTGAATGGTGAGCAAACGATGAAGCTGTTTGCCCACCCTGATTTTGAGCTACAGATTCCTTTCTCCGATCCAGTCGCAAAAAGCTATATCCAAACCCCGCGTCCACATCATCATCGACATCTTCCCGTTCCGCCTCCGACCATTCGTTCATATCCAGTTGCGGAAAAAACGTATCTCCCGGAAATTCCCGCCGGATTTCAGTCAAATAAATCGTTTGCGCTCGCGGCAGCAAGGCTGCGTAAAGATCGGAGCCGCCGATCACGAAAATCTCGCCGGCATGCCGGCAACCGGTCCAGATCGCGGTTTCAAGATCGTTCACGACCACGCAGCCTTCCTGCGTGTAGGCAGGGTTGCGGGTCAGGATGATGTTGGTGCGGCCGGGCAGCGGGCGGCCGATCGATTCGAAGGTTTTCCTGCCCATCAGGATCGGCGAACCCATCGTGATTTTTTTGAAGCGTTTCAGGTCGGCAGAGAGGTGCCAGGGCATTTTGTTGTTCAGGCCGATGACCCGGTTGCTCGCCATCGCGACAATCAGTGAGATTTTCATGCTGGGGTGGTTTAGAATCTGGGACGCTTTAGATTGAGAATAAAGATAAACATCATACTATGAAACAGATTCTGGTTGTATTCACCGGTGGCACGATAGGATCAGCCGCCAGCGCCGGCACGATCAAGCCGTCCGAGTCGGCGCCTTTCAAGCTGCTCGGCGAATTTGAGCGGCGCTTTCCCGAGGCGGCTGAGGGCATCGCATTCGAGTCGATCGAGCCGATTCGGCTATTGAGTGAAAACCTCGCGCCTGCGGCATGGCCTGTCATCATCGAAGCGATCGAGGCCAAACAGCCGGAACGCTATGACGGCGTGATCGTGACGCACGGCACCGATACCCTGGCCTATACCGCGGCGGCGCTCAGCTTTTATTTCCACGCCCTGAAAGTGCCTTTACTGCTGGTTTCGAGCGATTATCCGCTCGATCATCCGCAGGCCAACGGGCTGGACAATTTTCATTGCGCGGTCGATTTTATCCAAAAGATTAAGGAACCCGGCGTGTTCGTGCCTTACCGCAATCAGGGCCGGACTTTACAAGTTCACCGTGGCGCGCGGCTGGCTTCGTCGCTGCAATTGAGCGGCGATTTTGTCAGCGTGCAGGGGCAAAGCTACATGGAATATGCAGGCGGCCGGTTTATCGGGACTGGAATGCCGGCGTTCGCGCGGCATGCCGAATTACCTGAGTTGAAGCCGCTGTTTTCAGACCGCATCCTGATGATCCGGCCTTATCCGGGCCTCGATTACGCGTATTTTTCTGTCGACGGCGTCGATGCGGTATTGCATGACCTTTATCATTCCGGCACCGCATGCAGCACCCGGCAATGGGGCGACAATCATTCGCTGCTGGCGTTCATCAAGCGCTGCCAGAAGCAGGGCGTGAAGCTTTACCTCGCGCCGGCGCGGCAATCGCTCGATGCGTATGAAAGCACGCGGTCCTTGCTCGATGCGGGTGCGGAAATGATCTGGAATCTGTCGATCGAAGCGGCTTATGTGAAACTGGCGCTGGCGTATGGCAATTTTCAGGAGGGGCAGGAAATTGCAGCCTTTCTGGCGGCTGATATAGCCGGAGAGCACGTATGACAGGGATTATGTTGGGATGAGAAAGGGG
>Ga0208509_1000770_pt1 | contig 10916 bp, 9 predicted proteins | sample LakWasMeta7_HOW4_2_FD_183857 | JGI IMG/M metagenome (GOLD analysis project Ga0208509, IMG submission 183857) | Freshwater sediment methanotrophic microbial communities from Lake Washington under simulated oxygen tension - Sediment Metagenome... | ecosystem: Environmental > Aquatic > Freshwater >...
TGCCGCCCATCATGCCCATACCTCCCATTTGGTGACCTTCTTGCTGGGGCTTGTCCTCGCCGTGCTGCATGCCTTGGCCTTGCTGTTCTTGGGCTTTATCTTCGCCCCCATGACCGCCGCTGCCGCCGTGGGCATGGAAAATTTCCATCAGCTGCACGGTATTGAACGGAATGCGTTCGCTGGGCAAGACGTCGTTATAGGCATAAGGACGACCATTCAACAGCATCGCCATCGGGCCTTCGGAAATACCGATCGGCACCGGTTTGTCCGGATTGGCGGTATCACTGACCTGATAGTGACTGATAGTGGATAGTTTAAGCGGCAATGCCGGGCTGTCGCTGACCTGCCGGGTAACCTTGACGCTGAAAATCGGATAATCGCTGCCCACCGGCAATGCCGTAGCGTGCATGCCGTGCATGCCGCCTCCGTGCATGCCGGCGCTGTGTCTGCCCCCGCCCATCATGCGTTCGAACATTTGCGGCAGGACTCCTGAGAAAGGGCGGCTGCGCATGACCAGTTGAGCGCCGACTTCACGGCCGCTGAAATCCGCCCACACATCCAGACGCTCGCCGGGAGCCAGCATCACATAAGGTTTGGTGACGGGCGATTCCAGCAATCCGCCATCGGTTCCGATGACGGTGACCGGCGAGTTGTCGTCCCAGGCCAGCTTGTAAATGCGCGCCGTCGAGCCGTTGAGAAAGCGGAACCGATAGGCGCGACTCGCCACATCGAGGTGGAAATCAGGGCGGCCGTTGACCAGAATCCGGTCGCCGTAAAAGCCCATCATACGATCGCGCATATGGCTGGCATAAATCAGCTGATTGTTGTCGTCGAACAGCCGGTCCTGAATCACGATCGGCACTTCGTATTCGCCGCCCGGCAGTTCCAAACGGCGTTCTTCGTCATCATTGACCAATATCGCCCCGGCCAGCCCGTGGTAAACCTGCTTGGCGGTGATGTTGTGCGGGTGCGGATGGTAAATGTTCATGCTGGCGCGATTGAGCATTTCAAACTCATAAACGAAGGTTTCGCCTTTGTCGATCGAGTACAGCGGATGACCGTCCATCTCTGCCGGGACATGCAGGCCGTGCCAGTGGGTAATGGTGGGCTCTTCAAGCTGGTTGTGAAGATTGATGCGGATTTTTTGGCCTTTTTCAAAACGCAATATCGGACCCAGATAGGAACCGGGAAGCTCGGTCAAGGTATTGGCGGGGCCTTTGACCAGCTTGGCAGAATATTGCTGCACGCGAGTCGGTTGGCCGGGTAGGATCGATACCTCCGACGATTTGCAGAGCAAATCGATTTCCACGTCCGGATGAAAATTAGCCGAGGCTTTATTGGGCGTCATTTTCGGCATCTCGCCCATCCCTTCCATGGCCTGTAACCAGCCGGGCAATCCCGCCCAGGCTAAAAGCCCCATACCGGTTTGCGCGAAAAAGCGGCGGCGTGAAGGGTTGATTGTATATTTCATAGTATCTCCTCGACCTTGACAGGTTCTTTGTTCTAATAATTAGCCGTTATCGGACGGCAGTTTGCGGATCACACGCGTCGATATCGCCAGCAATCTGGAAATGCCGACCACCACAAATGAGTTGACTATAGCGGTTTTCGATTCAACGTGCAGCAAATAAACCAGCCTCGGCACGGCCAAAATCGAACCTCCGTCACCAAGCAAACCCTGCAGCAAACCGATAAGAACAGACAGAGCCAGGGTTAACAGCATTATGGCTCTCTTAATGCCTTGCAACTCTGGGCCGGAGCCATCAATCCGTTGACAACCGTGTCGATTAAGCAAGCAAGTCCGCTAAACTCGAAACCTGACAAATCTCAGCAGGTCAAAGCCTCCGCTTCAAAAACTGTCTGCACATTATGACTAGGCCCCCAGTTAAAGAAACACATCAGAACCAACTGATAATCTTAATATCAATTGCCATGCCAACTTTAATAACGCCTTTTATATTAATTAACTTTCTGTTTTTTAATGAACTTACTATTCCCTGCACACGATGACCCTGTCTCACCATGAAACCTTGAAACAAGCCTGCTACATTTGCAACATGCTTGAAACATGAACCTCGCCATGAGCAACTAGCTGCAAAATTAGACATTGGGATTAGCCCATTCACCATTGAAGCCACTAATTCCGCCTTCAGCAATCCGTAATCGGGGTTTTATACAGTGCCGTTTAGGTTGCTCAGAAACTAAAGTTTAGACTTACCGTGATGGTTCAAATTGAAGCGTTCAATGAAAAAGCCGGTCTTGACGCCGGTTAAATTGAGCTATCGACGGAGAAATTATTGACTTATATTGCATGCCTGCCGGAATGTTGCCGGATCAAATCCGGCTAACAAAACCAAGGCTATATTGAATATGTCGTATAAAGGCTATTGAAGTTAAAACCTGTAAAGAAAACAATCATGCAACTATTCAGCGCACTTGTCATTCCGAGCGAAGCGAGGAATCTTAAACTCCAATTTATAGTCCAGCGCTTAATATTTCTCCCGATGGTCGAAATGACACTACAATCAAACGGCTGTGCGCAAAAACACTGAATGGATACAATTGAACAAAATAGTGTTAGTTACCTATAACAGTAGAAACTGAACCTAATCACCAGGAGAGCATCATGACCATTACCAACAAGCAGTCAGGGACTAACGTGCATGAAGTTTCCGATGGAATTTATCGCATCAATACGCCGGTTGCCATTGCCGGCGGCTTCTCCTTTAACCAGTACCTGATTGCGGGTGACGAACCCCTGTTATTCCACACCGGGCCTCGCAAGATGTTTGCTTTGGTCCGCGAAGCCGTCGCCAGTGTGTTACCGGTCGAACGGCTACGCTACATCGGCTTTTCCCATGTGGAATCGGATGAGTGCGGCTCACTCAACGAATGGCTTGCCGCCGCGCCGGGAGCCGTACCTCTTTGCGGGACGGTCGCTGCGATGGTATCGATCGAGGATCTTGCCGATCGGAGCCCCCGCGCCCTGGCGGACCTAGAACCGCTTGATCTGGGTGGACACCGCGTGCGCTGGTACGACGCCCCGCACATGCCCCACGCCTGGGAATGCGGCTTTTTGCTGGAGGAACGAACCGGGACATTGCTGTGCGGCGACCTGTTCACTCAGGGCGGTTCTGATCTGCCGCCGATAACAGAATCGGACATTCTGGGTCCCAGCGAAGCTTTCCGTCACCAAATGGATTATTTCTCACATACTAAAAACGCACGTGCGATGCTGGAGCGCTTAGCCTCCACTGAACCGACAACGCTGGCCTGTATGCACGGCAGTGCCTGGCGAGGCGACGGGGCGAAACTGCTGCGAGATCTCGCCGATGCGCTGTCGTCGTAGCGCGCCGACTCGGTTGAGCTTGTGAATTCCAGCATTGCAAACACAAGACTGCGTTTCGCGCCGTAACTTAGGATTTGGCCAGAAATAACTTCCCGTTTTGACCGGGCGCATATCGTCGGTGTGGGAGGGGCTTTAGCCGCGACCCAAGTCTTATTGTCGCGGCTACCAACAGTATGCGCTTTAGGCGAAGTCCCTCCTGCGTAACCCATACTGGAAAATTGTTTGTTACCAAATCCTAACCCTTAATTTTGAGTAAATCCAACCCAAAAAAATAAGAGCTGTAGTCATGCATGCGACAAACTGTCGCACTTTTTCTGGACATGGGTTTCTTTTTTCCCTAAAATGCGCCAACCTTGATTATGGTCAGTACGAATCGCAAGAGTCGTATTTTTGAGGAGGAAGGAAAGCGACCGTTGATACGGTACAACAATAATAAAAGCGCAAGCTACTAACCTGCTGTCATTGATGGCAGGCGTCCACAAACAAACATAAATATAAAACCGGACGAAGCCCACTAGATGTGGGCTTTTTTATGTCTGGCGACATCTGCTTCACGCCTGTCAATCAGAACACGTCCCTAATCGGTATTATGAGAAAATCGCTCGTTCAATGACCGGCAATGCCTGCCGCATATGCTCAAAACTATGCGAACCACCCTCAAAGGCGACCACATTAGCCTTTGCTTCATATAGGGAACGCGTTTTTTCCGAATCAATCAACTCGTCTGCCGTGTCTAGCAAAATTGTTCTATCTATTTGCTGATGGCTATTGGCAAGTTCTTGTTCATAATGGAGATACTGGTCACAGTGATGCTGTTCCCACTGGTAGGGCTGCCCCGTTTCATAGTTTTCCGTCACGCCAATAAATTGCAGTAACAACTCGCTTGGGCTGATGGCCGGGTTAATCATGATGGCTTTGCCGCCCGTTTTCATCGCCAGATATTCGCTGGTAAAACCGCCCATTGATGATCCCATGAACGCCACGTCATAGCCTTGGTCCAGATAGTGATTCCACTCAAACAACAGGTCTTCAACAAGGTTCTGAAAGTCTCTGTAATCCACATTGGGCGTAAAAAACACGACATTTTTTTCAGCGCAAAATTCTTGAATCACTCGAAGCTTTTCCTTACCGGTCAACAGCTTGCCGTCTAAGCCAATCGATGCGGAATTAAAACCGTGAAGGTAAATAATGGCATGCTTCTTCATGGCCTAATAACGCTCTTTCATGAACATGAGGGCTTTTTTAGCCAAATCATCGGAGTCATGCCAGAGATTGCGCCAGACGCAGAGTGTATTGGACAACTTAGGGTCAACCACTTCGGATGAAAACGACTCAAACGTGATGGGGCCTTGGTAATTGATTTTCTTAAGTGCGCCAAAGAATTTATCGAAATCGACATTGCCGGTGCCCAAATAACCACGATGGCTTTCGCCAATATGCACGTAACCGAGCCGGTCTTTTGCCGCCAAGACGGATTTCTCCATACCATCTTCTTCGATGTTCATATGATAGGTATCCAAGTGTAAGTAAGCGTTTGGCCGATTCACTTCATCCAGGAAAGCTAAGCCTTCAATGCCAGTGTTCATGATATTGGTCTCATAGCGGTTCACGACTTCAAGGTCAATATTGATGCCTTTATCCGCCGCGTAGTCCGCTAGTCGCTGCATCGCGGCGACGGAATTGGCCCGATTTTCTTTCGATGCGGGTCCCGGATATTTGCCTAGCGCACAATAGATAACACCACAAAGCTCTGTTCCACCAATCGCGTAAAGGACATCGGTTGCTTTTCGCAGCAGCTCGTCGCCCTTAGCAACAATAGCGGGATTAGTACTGGTGACATCGGTATTGGCTGACAAGCCAAGTGATGCGTGGGCGCGAATGTTATATTGCTGCAGCAAATCCTTGGTCAAAGCTACATCCACTTTCCAGGGGTCTAACAGGGCAATTTCAATATAGTCATAGCCTGCTCGGGCCGCCCCACTGATCGCTTTTCGCGCACCTTCGGGTGTCCAATCTCCCGACCAAACAAGTGCGTGACCACCGTATTCCAAAGATTTTGAAAATGTCATAACCCGATTCCTATTTTATTCGACTGAGTTTTGGAGGCCTTAATTCTAAGGCAAGCAAATTGACAGTTGCAATGCGAAGTGGTCTTGATTAAGCAATTGAAGAAAACCAACTGCCGCTCCCGCAATTTGCAGTCAATCATCATTTTTCATCAAGTGTCCCTCACTATTCTTTTATATCCAATAAGGCCGGCAATCTTTATAGGGTGCTCTTCAAATCATCGATAAACTCAGAAGGAATATCGCCACTGGTGACTAATAAATGATCTCTGGCTCGGGTGCAGGCGACGTAAAGCAAATGCCGTTTAGTCTCGTAAACATCCTCTAAATCAGCGTCGTCTGTCACCGGTTCTATTCTTTGCTGCGAAGGAATAACTTCATCATCGCAAGCCATAACAACGACAGCCCTAAACTCAAGTCCTTTAGCCAAATGCATGGTGCAAATAGACGCATGGTTATTGACCGTTTCTACATGATCATCCAGCACTTTATAGTTGATTGATGCCGCCAAAAAAGCCGCAGTCGCCCTGCCCAATTCAGATTCCGAACGGACAAAAACGCCTATTTCATGCGGCTTAATGCCGCTATCGGAAAGGTGTACCAACCATTTTGAAACCGATTTAACTTCATCCTCTGGAGAATCAATCTTCAAAATAGCAGGCGGCGGACCATTGAAAACGGATACGGTGCCTTTACGATCTTCAATATTGCCATCCACATCAGACACACTAGGCCCCAACAAAAGATCAGCCTGCATCCTGATCTGATGCGAAGTGCGATAATTGATATGTAAGGCACGAGAACGCCCACGAATATCGACACCCAGCGATTTCCAGGAAAAGGCCTGTTGAAAAATCCGTTGTCCCAAGTCGCCGGCAAAAAATAAACCGTTAATCTTGTTTGCAGACAGTGCCGCCATAAATCGCAACTGCGCAACATCGATATCTTGGGCTTCATCAACCACAACAAAATCGAACGGCGACTGATTGTTCTCAGCGTAATAAGCAGCTAATCGGGAAAACATTTCAGCACGCGTGATCAGATTCAGACGCCTAAGATCGGCGTGAATCTGGTCAAAAATCGACCACAAAATCAGCCGTTGAGGCTCCGGCAAACGTGTTTTCCTGTCTAAGCGTTTAACATCACGGTAAGATTCCCACGAATCCAGCCTCCAGGTATCAACGACTTGTTCCCACTCAGTCAGCAAAAAGTGCAGGCTAAATTTATGCCCGGAAATGTTTTTTGAAGCCGGTTCAAGTAATTGTCGTATTACCTGTCTGGATGCCAGATTGACCTTACCTTCCTTTAATTCAAATAAGCGTTGTCCAATCGCATCCAAGGCATGAACCTCCAACCGTTCACCCAGCCGAGGCGCACTAGCGATTAACCTTTTCAACTTGGTAGACAAAGCATTCGCCAGCGTGTCGGAAAATGTAGTCAGCAATACGCGAGCTTCCGGATGCTTGCGCGCCAGAAACACTGCACGATGCAACGCCACAATTGTTTTGCCGGTACCCGCAGAACCGGAGACCTTGGCTGGCCCGTTATAATCGCGTTCAACCAGTTGCCGCTGCGCCGGATGCAGAAATACCGTCCACTTCTCCCAGGGATAATCCAACGCCTGGGCCAATTCTTCCACATTGTTCATCACCCTGAATCGACGCTGCGCATCGGGGTGGTGGAAAGGATCAATCCCTTCGTTTACAGGCTCAGGCATTTTGGGTGTAACACCGACAGCCAAATCCAATAAAGCCTCGGCAGCCTCACCCGGTAAATGATCCGCCAATTCCAGAATCGTATCTTCATTAGCCTGACGCACGTCGGCCAACCACTCAATCGGCACGCCATAACCGAGCAGCTCATCGTCAGAACGCTTTGCGAACAGCAGAGGTTTGGCTGCTGCCGGTCGCTCGACTTCGATATATTTGGCGATAGTAATTTCTTCAACCCGCTCACGAATTTCGACCAACTGTGCCGCGCCAGTTTTGGGATGGGTTTCCAGCTTACGCCTTTCGGCCCAGTGATAGGCATTATTGTGGTGATCCACATAACACAACAGCAGACTGTCGCTGGTCTTGTGGACGATTAGCCGGATATCGGTATTGACACGAACCGACCAGAAATTCTTGTCCTTGGCTTTATCGAGTTTGTGAAAACTGAACCCCGGATTAGAGGGATTCAGTTGCAGATCGAAGGCTGTGGTTTTGACAGTTTTTTGTTCCTCGCCGGTAAGTTTGGCCAGGCTGTCGGTGAAGGTGTCGGATATGCGGAAGTCCATGGAATTACTCTGCCTGATGCGCTATAACTTCCTGCAATACAGTTTCGATTGCCGGTCTTTTGGAAACGATAACTGTATCGGGCAAGTGTTTATGATGCGGAAAACTAGGCAAATCCGGGAAATGTGGTGTGCAGTCATAGCGAAACAACAAACGATTTTGCTCATCCTGACAGTGGTAGCGATAATCCAGATGCACGAGGTTTTGATTGTCAATGATGACCGCCTCATGGATTTCCAGCAAATATCCCTTATCAAACCGAAGACGAAGACGTAAGTTAACGCGTTCAGGCGTCAGAATTTCTTCGGTGTAGCGCTCCACATAAATATCTTCACAACCAAGAACCGCCTGTTCCACGGTATCCAAATAATTCTTCAGCGCTTCATGCAACATTTTTCAGTTTCTTATCCAGTTCCTGATGCAAATACAGGTAATGCCGGTAATCGTTAGCCCATTCCACGAATACCGCATCATCGGACAGCAGCCCTAGACTGTATTGATAAAAAAACTCTTCCGAATCCATGTTATGTTGTTGTTCAAGGATGCTTAACCGTTTTGCCACTTCAATCAGTGCATCCAAAGGAGATGAGTATTGAATTGTTTGTTTTCGCATGGTTACTACCTTTTATTTGTGATATTCATGATCAAAAGAATCCTGAAAGCCAGGGCAGTTGATGGATAAGGCAATCATACGCTGGAGGTGTAAGCTTAAAATACACCAAATGCGATAGTAATAGTCCAAGAACGACAAATCCGTCAATGACCCAAAGTATTATCTGCTGAGTGCGAACTCGGCGAGAGAGAGATTTAAATGTGCACGAAAAAGAATCGGCAATCGAAACAAACTCTTTTTCGAGTTGCCGCTTTTGGCGGTTAATTTCATCGCGTAAAACTGCGAGAGTAAGCGACTGATTGTGCAAAAGAAATACCATAAGGATAGCAAAAACCCAGCAACCACTTAACACAGCAGTATTAACCCAAAATTCATAGCCAATCGCCTTTGCATCTTTCATTTGCGTTGCCACAACAATTGTTGCCACAGGAATGGCAAGAAGCTGGTTCTGGATGTCTGAAAACACTTTATGAATTTTTCCAGTGTATTCAACGCGAGCCGATTCAACCTGATCGCGTACTTTTTCATATGAAAAACCTGATGCAAACAGTTTGTAACCATCTTCGTAACGCTTCTTAATATCTTGAAGATGGGTAAGCAAATACCGAAAACGGTTGTAGTTTGGTAGATGCTGCGTCATGTTTACTACCGCATCTGCCATAATAGCTCCACATTGTTTCTCGTGAGTGCCCTCAGGGAGAATGCTGATAAGTTCATGAAGCACAGAAAGTGAAAGTGCATCTAGGTCTTCTTCTTTATAGTCGATTGGTATTTCAAATTTTCCATCATTGATAAATACAAGTGATGGTTCATCTGGGTCTAAAAATGCTGCTGTTCGCTTGAGTGTTTGGATGAATTTCAGGATGGCCCGATATTTAGCTAGGAGGTGACCGCTCTCCACTAGATCAGTATTACTGATTGAATCCTCAAGCAAGAAAAATCGGGGCGGCTCTTTTACTCGAGCGTACTGCGCAAGAAGTAAAGTACCAACATTCTGGGTGATTAAACCGAAACCCAATCTTGGTGAGACTTCAATTGCTACCGTTTGTCCGATTCTTAGTGAGTCCTGGGGTTCATCGTTTACTAAACGAAGGTGAGTCTCTGACACGGAATTGATACAGGCATTGACTGAAGTTAAAGCGGCATCATCAGCAATATAGAAGTTACCCCTGAGTGGTAGGCCATTTTGGCGATCTGAAAGTCCCCGGATAACTCGAACAAGATCATCCCAAGTGACGCTGTTAGTCATCTTTTATCTCACGGTCAAGTTCGGCCTTGAGTCCATTCGGCAGATTACGTAATGTAAGTTCGCCCTTCGTTTGATTATAGTGTGCATATCCACTGGAAAGAGCATGACGATCAAGATCAATACTCCAATAATCGGTTTTGTATTTCATACGCATAAGTGACTTAATGCTTCGTCCATCAGGTACAAATCCATCACTAATTTGCACATTATTTTCTACAAAAGCTTTTTGAAGCTTCTGGGGCTCATTCGGCCAAATAACATTTGAAAGCGCTTCAAGGCTTAGCAGCTCATCGTTCTTGTTGCGCTCTAAGCAAAAGTTGTAGGCGGACTGCAGAAAATCTTCTTCCTTCTTTTGATCAAGTCCTTCATCCTTAGCAAAACGTTTGAGTACCGTAACGAGCTTTTTTGTCTCCTCCGTGTCAGCAATAAGTTCATTACAGCCAAGAAATATCTTGAAGTAATCAGCAACTTCACCATGCTGTTTAAGAAATCCGACGTAGCGTGTCTCTGTGTCACCTCCAAGCCAGTCAGTGATGTTCACCCTGCCGGCAACCCGAAGATTTTTAAGGTCAACGTGAACCGCATTAATGACCTCAAGCGATGCATCGTCTATAGCGTTACCGTCTACATTGTTGATGATTGCTACGATGAACCAACTAATATTTGCTTGATTAGTAACGTGGGCCATAAGTACATAGCCACCTGTAGCCAGCGCAACCAAGTCCGCTTTTGTAGCTAAAACCTTGAGGAGCAGTTTCGATGCCTCCAAGAATTCCATCTCATTGTCTTTGAAAACTGTTCGTAAGATTCTTGCTGACGGGTAGTTAATCTCATCCGATTCAAATCTACCGTAACCTTTACTTGCTCGACTTGCGTAAAGGTCGTGAATATCCAAGACCAATTTTTTGACGGGATCAGTGATCGTAAGATCAGTGCCGCGTTCTACCACAGTCGCTCTACCATGTTTTTCTTTGACTAGTTTGTGGATAATTGCGTGGTTAATAATTTGCAAAGTGATCTCCTAAATTAAAACAATATTTACGATGCTGAAAAATCATATCGGTCTCGATTTTCCAATTGCACGTTAACTAATCCTAAACACCTTCATAACCTCGTCCCCGAGATGATTAATCACTTTCACCGCAATTCGCCCGGACTTGGGTTTATCAAAGGGCCTTGAGGTGTCGCTGTTCAAAGAAGCCCAGGCTTCTTCGTTGATTTCGGCTTTGAGGGTGGTTTTTAGGGCTTTGTAGGGATCGTTGGCACCTAAAAAGTAAGCATGACGGACGAAGAAGCTTTCTTCGTTGTAGTCGGTGTCGATGAACCAGCAGGCGATGCCTTCGGCGCCGTCGCTGCGGACTTC
>Ga0208509_1000772_pt1 | contig 10912 bp, 9 predicted proteins | sample LakWasMeta7_HOW4_2_FD_183857 | JGI IMG/M metagenome (GOLD analysis project Ga0208509, IMG submission 183857) | Freshwater sediment methanotrophic microbial communities from Lake Washington under simulated oxygen tension - Sediment Metagenome... | ecosystem: Environmental > Aquatic > Freshwater >...
CTGCCGGACAATTGGCAGTTGTTGAAGCACAAAACGGCGGGCGAGGTGGCTTACCGTTTGTTCGCCAGAACATCAGTGCCAGACTAGACGAGACCCTCTTCCCTGGGGAGAGGGCGATCGAAACCTTGCCGCGCCAATTCCTTTACGCGGCGTCTTGGGTTAAAATCGCCGCTTTTTAAAATCCCCCAATCCATGAAAATCACCGCGATTTACCCCGGCACCTTCGACCCGATCACCCGCGGGCATCTGGATCTGATTGCCAGGGCGTCCCGCCTGTATGACAAGGTCATCGTCGCGGTCGCGCTGAACAAAGGCAAGACGCCGTTGTTTACGATGGTCGAGCGCGTCGAGCTGGCTGCGGCGGTGACGACCGAATTTCCGAATGTCGAGGTCAGCGGCTTCGATACCCTGCTGGTCGAGTTCGCCCGGAAGCAGGGTGCCCATGTGATAATACGCGGCCTGCGCGCGGTATCGGACTTCGAATACGAATTTCAGCTGGCCGGCATGAACCGCCGTCTGGCGCCCGAGCTCGAAACGGTGTTTTTGACCCCGGCCGAGCAGTATGAATTTATTTCATCGAGCATGATCAGAGAAATAGCACAATTGAAAGGGGACGTATCGAGCTTCGTTCCCGACCTCGTGCATCAGCGTTTAATCGAAAAATTTAGTTAGGAGAGTAGTACCGACATGGCCCTTAAAATCGACGACGAATGCATCAATTGCGATGTCTGCGAGCCGGAATGCCCGAACGGCGCCATTTCCCAAGGCGAGGAATTTTATGTGATCGACCCCGCCCTGTGCACCGAGTGCGTCGGCCATTACGGCGAGCCGCAGTGCATGGCGGTGTGCCCGGTCGACTGCATCGACAAGGACCCCGCACACCCGGAGGACAAGGAGTCGCTTTATCAGAAATATCTGAAGTTAACGACGGCTTGAGGAGAAGGTAGCTCCGATTAGCGTAGCGTAATCGGAGGAATCTTGTCATTTACATGCGTGCGATTACGCTATGCTAATCGCACCTACGGTTTTATTTTTTCTCGTCTGTTTTAAGCAGATAAATTGGGGCCAGTACAATTTCTTTAAAGGTTTTATTCCCTAACTGGCCTTGCCGCTGTAAATCGTAGGCCACCCATAAGCCCGTCATAAAGTAAAGAAAAGCGGCAAACCCTAAATATAAATACGGGTTTTTCAACAAGCTCCTTTCCGGCTTTTCTTCGGGGCTTGTGGTTTGGTTTTGCGTCGCTGTGTTACCGTTTGCGTTTACAAATTGTTGAACTTGGGCACCCTGTTCGGCAATCACTGTAGTCGTTTTTTTGTTCATATCTCCCCCAAAAAAATTCAATTCATTGATAGTGATATGTTTTAATTCCGACTCCGGAATAATCACACCGATAATTGATTGCAAATCGTATGTTTGGCCTGACTCCGAAATGAACTCCCGGACCCCTTTCTTTGCGTGGGCGATAATTTGACGATATGGCCCTTTTTCTTCTTTAAATAAACCAGTTTCTGGATTTACTAAGGCGCCGACCGGCAAGCCGATCCATTCGCTATAATCCAAGTCCAACCGGCCTAATATTTTTAAAATCTCATCGCGCAGGATCCCCAAATAGTCTTTCCGTCCCTCCCCCTTTATCCAAAGCGATAACACGCGTTGGTGGTAGTCTACTTCGACTAAGGCTTGTGCATCTTCATTCCTGTTTTTTAGTAAAACGCCATGCTGCCAAACAATTTCGCGGTCGATTTCTTCATGGCGGTTAACAATCAATTCCGGCAGAATGTTGCGCGGCAAAAAACCCCGGAATACAAATTCGAATGCCAACGCCCCTGACTTTTGGAAAGGGATTTTTTTTCGGTTAAAATCGGAGGACAGTAATGCAGGGATGATCAGTGTCTTGCGGTCATGCGGTAGGGTATAGCAAAGTTTAAATTGCTGCATCGCGTCGATGACAAAGCGGCATTTTTCTTTTGGGTAATCCAATTGGATACCGGCATTATCGATCACTTTTTCCCGACCTAAAATCCGCACCACATCGCTTTCGGTCAGCCGCGATTGTTGAGCATACACCAGGGTATATACGCCATAAGTCAGCCAGCGCGGGTTAAGCACATAATCGTCCAGATACGGTAATTGCGGAAAATGGATCACGATGCCCAGCTTATCCAGAATATCCAACAGCCAGGCTCGATTTTGCGGGCCTTCGCTGTCCACGCCATGCTTGCCGCAAATCGCTTCAAATTCTTGATGCCTTAAAAAGGCGTTGCCCGGCGCATACCTCCGCAGTTCTTCCAAGACGGCTAATTGACCCTGGGTAAATTGCATCTGGTGCGTGCCGACTTTGACTAATGCCTCGTAAAAATCCTGCTTGAAACTCTCGAATTTCGCTTTGTGCCTGGTTTGCGTTTGGGTACAGGAGAGGGGGTAGAAATTTAGAATATTGCGATATTTTTCCCTCAAATAGCTCATTTCCAGCTCCACGGGCGCTTGGTCGCATTTGTTGCCGACAAGCATCACCGGTGCGCTTTTGCCGAAGGTCTTGACGTGCTCAAGCCAATATTCGGCTTGTTCGGTGCCGTTGATCTCGCTACGCGCGTTGAGTACCACCACGTACAAGCAATTTTCGCGCAGGAAAAACTGGTGGGTGGCGTGCGCCATCACTTGACCGCCGAAGTCCCAAAAATGCGCTTTAATATCGCTGCCTTCGATTGGCCATTCGCGGATTTCTATGCCCGGCGTCATGTCGCCTTGGCCTTCCACCACTGACCGACCTTCCAGTGCAGTGATCAAGGAAGTCTTGCCCGCTTCGCCGTAGCCGATAAAGATGGCGCGCACACGGTTGAGCGGCTGTAAGGCTCTCTTGTAAACCAAGTTCGCCCAATAGGCGTTGGCGGCTTTAACCCCTTGGGCATTGACCTCGGCCGGAATTGCAAACCACTGCCGTAATTGGTCTAAATTAATAGGCCTACCTTGCACCCGATCTTCGTACCATTCCAGCCAAATCTCAAAACCCGCATCCAAGCTGAGTGCATCCCGCTTAAAATTTTCCCAACAACGTTGGTAAAATGAAGGAAATCCTTGCGGCCAAAGGGGCCGCAAAACCAATTCCCAAGCATTTTCGCAAATGGCTAGGAAGCTTAGATCAGCCATTATTAGCTGCTCAAAATGTTTGTTATGAGAGTTTGCTGGGTCGCAGGCCGCGTAGGCGGTGTAGGCTGCGGAGGCGGCGGCGTCGTCGTCGTCGTCGTCGGCAAAGGCGGCGTAGGCGGCGAAGACGGCGGCGTTAACGGCGTTAACGGCGTTAATGTCGTTAACGGCGCTAACGGCGCTCATGACATTGTCGGCGGCGGCGCCTACGGCGCGAGCGACATCGTTGACGGCGTTAGCGGTGCGAGCGGCATCGGCGGCAGAAATCACCCATCCAATTCCATATGCCGAAAATAGGGCCGCTAAATGGTGACTACGCTCGTTACGCTTCCATAATCCAAACGGTTCTTTTTCCTTGTTTAAAGCATCCTCGACCGCCAAGAGCGGTAAGACCCGCATCGCCGAACGGGTTGCAAAGGCGACTTTTTTTTCTCTGGAAAGCCCCTGCAATCCTTTCTTAATTTCTGACCTGTCAAACTGAACATGTTTCTTCATCGAGAATTTCCATTAGACGCGCAATGCAGATTTTCGTTGGCGTTTCGGGTATTGGCAACCGTTTAAATATGGTATGCAATGCGTAGCAGCTCTTTTATTTCACATTTGGCGGCCTTACCTCCGGCACCCACAAATCATCCAACTGCAAAACTACTTCGGTGAACGGCGCCGCGCGCACGGCATCGTCTTCTTTCCAGGTACCTTCGAGCAGCCAATGGCCGTCGGATAAACTGTAAACTTCCAGCGTGCGGATATCGGGGTCGATCAGCCAGAGCCAGTTGACCTTTTCAGCGGCGTAAAGCGGCATTTTGACGGCGCGGTCGGTGCGCGCGGTGCCGGGCGAGAGCACTTCGCAGACCCAGTCGGGGGCGAGGCTGAAATAGGCCGCGTCGGGCAGCGTCGGCAGGCGTTCCCGCCGCCAGCCGGCGAGGTTGGGGACCAAAATATGAGGTCCCAAATGCAGCTCCGGCTCGAACAGAATCCACCAGCCGCCGGGGCCGCCGCGCCCGTATTGATAGGGGTTGAAAAAATTGCCGCCGATTGCCGAGCTACACAGCGCGTGTTTTGGGGTCGGCCGGGGCTGGGTGATCAGTTGGCCGTGGATGATTTCGCCGATCAGGTGATCGGGCAAATCGAAGAGGTCTTCGTAGGTCGCGAAGCGCTGTGCGGGCTGGTTCATGGGCTGCCTCGAATTTCGATCCGGTAGCGATGGCGTTATCTTAACGCGTTCGCTCCGTTCAAGGTAGCCCGGCGGATCAGCTCCTTTCCGGCTGCGGCATCGATCGATCGTTGATTCGGGTAATGACGCCGATAGCCGTAACCGGTCAGCGGAACTGCTTCAGCCAGCCGAGGCTTGCGGGAGTCTCTCCAAGCGGTTTGTATTCGGCCCCGACCCAGCCGTCATAGCCCGACCTATCGATCGCCGCAAAAATTGCCGCCCAATCGCCGTTGCCGGTGCCGGGTTGACCGCGTCCCGGACAGTCGGCGAACTGGATATGCCCGATACGTTCCGCATGCTCGGCGATAAAATCGATCGGGTTTTCGCCCATCCTGAGTAGGTGGTAAATGTCGTATTGCAGGAATATATCCCTGCGCTTCAGTTCGTCCTGAACCGCGAGCATCTTCGCGCCAGTGTCGACGATGAAGCCCGGCATGTCGAGGCTGTTGATCGCTTCGAAGACTGTCTTGACGCCGAGCGGCGAGAATGCATCGGCGGCCAGGCGAAGATTCTGTTTGAAGGTGCTCAGATAGTCGGCAAGGCGCGCCGGATCGAAGCAACGGCCGGGCAAGACGTTGATTGCGGCCGGCCGCAACACCTTCGCGTAGTCGACGGCCAGCGCCAGCGCGTCCCGGAATTGAGCCTGTTTTTCCGGCACGCAGGCGAGGCCTTCGCCGCCTTGCAGCAGATCGTCGGCCGGCACGTTGAACAGGACCAGTTGCAGATCCAGTTCGCTCAGCTGGCGCTGAAGAGTCGCCGCATCGAGTTCGTAAGGAAACTGAATCTCGACCGCCTTGAAACCCGCCGCGCGCGCCGCCTCGAAACGGTCGATCAAACCGACCTCGGTGAACAGCATGCTGAGGTTCGCCGTAAAACGCGGCATCAGTCTTTCCCGTAAAGTTTGATCAACGTTGCCGGGTCCTGCTCCAAATAACCCCGGCTGCCGTGCAGCTGCATCAATTGCGCGGCGAGGCCCGACATCGGCAGCGCATTACCCGATTGTTTGGCCAGTTCGGTCGCCATCTGCAAATCCTTCAACAGGGTCTTGACCCGCCATTTGACCGGCTCGAATCGTTCGAGCGCCATTTCGGGCCCGGCGATCTGCAACGGCTTCGAGTCGGCAAAGCCGCCGGCCAGCGCTTCCGGGATTCTTTCCGCATCGACGCCGGCGGCTTTGGCCAGCGCGATCATTTCGGCGATCACCAGCATGTTGCAGCTGACGATCATCTGATTGCAGATCTTGGTGGTCTGGCCGCTGCCGACCGGACCCATGTGCGTCAGTTGTTTGTACAACGGCTTCAACACCTGGCGGGCGATGTCGATATGATCGTGGAGTCCTCCCGCCATGACCGCCAGCGTGCCCTGTTCGGCGCCGCTGACGCCGCCGGATACCGGCGCATCGACCCAGCCCATGCCGCAGTTTTCGTGCAGCGCGGCCGCAAAGGCGCGGGTCTTGTTCGGATCGATGCTGGACAGGTCGATGACCAGTTTGTCCGGCGCGCCGTGATCGATGATGCCCTGATGCAGCGCCCATTCGACCGCCTGGGTGTCGGCCAGACAGGTGATCACCACATCGGAAGCGCGCACCAGTTCGGCGATGCTCCCGCAGGCCTTGGCGCCGGCTTCGACGACAGCTTGCAGTTTGTCCGGGTTGCGGTTCCAGACGTTGACCCGAAAGCCGTGCTGCAAAAGCCTCAGCGTCAGCGGCTTGCCCATCAGGCCGATGCCGATGAAGCCGAGGGTGGGATTAAATTCTGACATGATCGTATTCAGGAAGAGTGGGTTGAAAGACGTGATGACTGGCCGCGTTTGCTTCGAGCCTACTCGACTACTTCTCGACTCAACGCTTCCAGCAGAGTTTGCTGCTGGGCGGTGAATTCAAACGTGCATTGTTGAAGCTGAAACCAGTAGCGGCTGATCATCCCGTAATCGTTGTTGACCAGGCACTGTTCAAGGTTATGCGCCTGCTTCCGGATGTTTTCGAGGCCGCAAAAACTCAGCGAGCCGTGCAGCTTATGGAGGATTTGGCGGGCGAGATCGTATTGTTGATGATTCAGCGCATTCTGGATGCCGTCCAGTTGCATCGGCATTTCCGCAAATAACTGCGAGAAAATCGTGAGAGCCAGTTGCCGGTCGTTGCGGGTCTTGGTCAGAATCATCTGGAGGTAATCCGGGGCGTCGTCGTGCATGTCTCGTTTTTTTTGCTGGGCGGAGGGCTGCGCCCTACATAGCCGCCTATTTTATGGGTATTATGTCCGGTTTCAAAGTTTACCGTATCGAGTCTCTAATGAATCCCGTCGAATCCGTCTTGACTGTCCCGGCCGCATTGCAAGAAATTCATGCCGCCAATCTGCAAAAAATGACCGAAAGGCTGGCCGAGCTGAACCTTGTCTTGCCGGGTTCGCCCGCGCTGGCGGAGTCTTTGCCGAGAGTCTGGTGCGGCAGCGCGTTCGTCGCCGAACAATGCGGCAAGAGCCCGGATCTGCTGATCGATCTGATCGACTCCGGCGATTTGACCCGCGTGTATCAGGAGAGTTTTTACGCGGACCAGTTGAATGTGCTGGCCGTCGATTCCGAAAGCGGCCTGATGTCGGCGCTACGGAAGGTCCGTCGCCGCGAGATGGTCCGCATCGCCTGGCGCGACCTGGCCGGCTGGGCGCCGTTGGAGGAAACGCTGATGGATTTGTCGCAGCTTGCGGATGCTTCTATCCGCTTTGCGCTCGATTTCCTCTACCGGCAGGCGGCCGAAAAACGCGGGACGCCGGTATTCAGGGACGGCCGACCGATGCAAATCATCGTGCTCGGCATGGGCAAGCTCGGCGCCTATGAGCTGAATTATTCGTCCGACATCGACCTGATCTTCGCGTTTCCGGAAGAGGGCGTGCTGCAGGACCGCAAGGAGACCAGCTACAGCGAGTTTTTCACCCGCCTCTGCCAGAGCCTGGTCCGAGTGCTCGACGACATCACGGTCGACGGCTTCGTGTTCCGCACCGACATAAGGCTTCGGCCCTACGGCGACAGCGGCGCGGTGATCATGACCTTCGACGGCATGGAAAACTATTACCTGACCCAGGCCAGGGAATGGGAGCGCTATGCGATGATCAAGGCGCGCCAGGTCGCCGGCGACTTCGAGGCCGGCAAGCAGCTGATGGCGATGCTGAAAGCCTTTGTGTACCGGCGCTATCTCGATTACGGCGCCTTCGAGGAACTGCGTTCGCTGAAGCGGCAGATCACCCAGGAGTTGAAGCGCAAGGACCGGATGGAAAACGTCAAGCTCGGCCCCGGCGGTATCCGCGAGATCGAATTCATCGGCCAGGCCTTCCAGCTGATTCGGGGCGGCAAGGAAAAGTCGCTGCAAGTGCGCGGGATCATGGACGTGTTGAAACGCCTCGGCGAATTGAACCTCCTGACCTCTGAGGACGCCGAGCAATTGCAGGAATCCTATCGCTTCCTGCGCATCGTCGAAAACCACATCCAGCAATATCAGGACAAACAGACACACGATCTGCCGGCGGCCTCCGAGGCGCGGTCCGCGCTGGCTTTTTCGCTCGGCTTTGCCGGCTGGGATGACTTCAAGCGGGAATTGGACCGGGTCAGAAGCGCCGTGCACGAGGTGTTCGGCCAGGTCTTCTCGCTGGGGCGGCAGGAGAGCCCTGAGGAAGCGGGGTTGGTCTGGAACGGCGACAGCGAGGACCCCGAATGGCTGAAGGCCTACGGTTTTGCCGATGCCCGGGCGACGCTCGAAAACCTTGCGGCATTCAAGGATGCGGCGCCGGTGCGGCGGCTGACCGCGAAAGGCGCGGCCGTGCTGGACCGCCTGATGCCGCAGGTGTTCGAGGCGATGCGGGAGTTCGAGCGGCCCGACGAGGTTTTCCAGCGCGTACTGGAGATTTTTACCGCGGTCGCCGGCAGGACGGTCTACCTGACCTTGCTGTCCGAAAATCCGCAGGCCTTGTCGCTGTTGCTGCGGCTGGCCGCGGCCAGTCCCTGGATCTGCCGCTATCTGGCGCAATACCCGGTGGTGTTCGATGAGCTGATCGACGCCCGCTCGCTGTTCGCGCCGCTGAACAAAAAGGACCTCGCCGCGCAACTGGATTGGCTGTTGCATACGACCGATACCGAGGACCTGGAGCAGGTGATGATCCTTCTGCGCCAGTTCAAACAGCAGCAGGTGCTGAAGGTCGTGGCGGCCGATCTGATGGGCGCGATCCCTTTGATGGTGGTCAGCGATTACCTGACCTATATCGCCGAAAGCATTGTCGAAAAAACCGTCGAACGCGCCTGGCTGGCGCTCGTGCAAAAGCACGGCACTCCGCCCGGCTGCGACAGCATGCACAGCGGTTTTGCGGTGATCGGTCTCGGCAAGTTCGGCGGCATCGAGCTTGGCTACGGCTCCGATCTCGATCTGGTGTTCATCTACGACTGTGCTGACGACAATGCCTTGACCTCCGGGGACAAGCCGATTTCAACGGCCCAGTTTTACGGCCGGCTCGGCCTCAGGGTCCGGCACATCCTCGACACCAAGATGCTGTCCGGCGTTCTCTACGAAGTCGATATGCGCCTGCGTCCGAACGGTGACTCCGGCCTTTTGGTCTGCCATATCAACGGTTATGAAGACTATCAGAAAAATCAGGCCTGGACCTGGGAACACCAGGCGCTGGTCCGGGGCCGCTTCATCGCCGGCGACCCGAAATTGAAAGCCAAATACGAAGCTGTCCGCCATATGATCCTGAGCCTCCCGAGAGATGCCGAGGCATTGAAAAAGGAAGTCAGAGACATGCGTGAAAAGATGCGCGCCTCGCTGGTCGAGAAGGAAAGCGGCAAGTTCGACCTGAAGCAAAGCAAGGGCGGCATCGCCGACATCGAGTTCATCGTGCAGTACGGTGTCCTGAGCCAGACGGCAAAATTTCCGGCATTGACGACTTATTCCGACAATATCAGGCAGCTGGACGGCCTGGCCGAAGCCGGTTTTCTTTCCGGGGAAAGCGCGGAAAACCTGAAGGCCGCTTATTGCGCCTATCGCGATTACGGCCACAAGTTGGTGCTGCAGGATGAACGCGCGGTGGTAGATCAAGCCGAGGTTGCCGCGCTGAGCGCCAAGGTGGGGGCGTTATGGGACGAAATCATGGAAGGTTAGAAAAATTCGATCTAATTGAACAGTGTCATATGACACAATCGATTTGCGACTAAGGACTTATCTTCGTCGCCGGTATTTGAGTGGCCTAGTGCGCTGCTCGCATGTTTTTCCGCGGACGTTAAGCGACAGAAGGAAGTGGCGGCCAGTTGATAATTAAACTATGTTATTTGACGCACTATTTTTAGGTTATATCGCGCATTTCTTCGGCGGGCTGTTTATTTTTTCATAAAGCGGAGCGGTTTTTTACGGGTAAACAAGGCGATTGAATTCAGGCAAAAACTTCCGTCATCGTTTTTCGTAAGCCTGAAATAATAATTAATATCAACAGGTTGAAAAAAACAGCGGGTAGGCTGGCCGTGATGTGGACGTTCAGTATCGGGGTGTGTTGCGGGGGATGATTATCGATCAATAGAGTTGGCATGAATGCTGCTTAAATAATTAGCCAGCCTGTTTGGACTGTGATGGGGAGATTGCCTCCATACGAGTGGGGGTCAGGCTCGCTTTTTTTACGAGCATTGATTCAAAAAATAAAAACCAAGGAAAAAAGCTAATGTCGAAGACTAAAAACTTTAAAAAACTGACTCTTTGCGCCCTTGTTGCGACGGCTTGCGGTGTCGCACAAACTGCGTACGCTCACACTGGTGTCAAGGATACTGTAGCCGAAGGAAAAGGCCTTTATACGGCGTTTACTCTCGGGCACGGTTGCCAGGATACTCCGGAACAAAATCAGGAGGCGCTGGAAAAGTTGCTGCCGGTAACGGCGCAGAGCGTGGTTTTCCCGAATGGCACCGCTTCGCAGGCATTCAAAATCGATCCTGTGACTAAAGCCGAGACCCCAATCGATCTGTCCGACTATATTTCCGGCGCCGACGGCGGTGTCGTGACGCTGAAGCCTACGATGATCCAGGATAAGAACGTATTTAAAAAACAGCAAGTCAAAACCGATACCAACGGTAATGTGCGCGGCATACAGTTTACCAACGGCAATCTGGATACCACCGCGGTAGGTCTGATTCCGTTTAAGGTCACGGCGCCTAGTTTTTTAACGACAGTGGGTAACGACGGCACGACCCAGAACTGCGCGAAAAGCCTGAAGATTCGTATCGCCATTGCAAACTATTGCAAAAAAACCAACAATGAAAACCAGGATAATCGCTCCGACATCTGGATCGGCCATTTGACCACAAAATTCAAAGATCCGGGCGTAATGCCGCATGACTGGGAAACCAGCCCGTTCTGGCCGACGCTGACGGTCAATCGCACCAGCGCACTCGATGCAAGCTGCGGCGATGGTTTCGATATCGCCGTGCAGCCGTCCGATGCAGAAGTCGATACCTATCTGCCGGTCAAGGGATACTGGCCTAAATAATCCCTCTTGAGTTGAGGGACATTGTTCGGCCGCGCGGGTTTCGTCAGC
>Ga0208509_1000777_pt1 | contig 10855 bp, 7 predicted proteins | sample LakWasMeta7_HOW4_2_FD_183857 | JGI IMG/M metagenome (GOLD analysis project Ga0208509, IMG submission 183857) | Freshwater sediment methanotrophic microbial communities from Lake Washington under simulated oxygen tension - Sediment Metagenome... | ecosystem: Environmental > Aquatic > Freshwater >...
TTAAACCAATCGCTTCGAATCTCTGGCCGCCACAGTAAGACTGATAAGTAGAGATACCCATCTTGGACATGACTTTATAAAGACCTTTGCCAACTGCTTTAACAAAGTTTTTGCTGGCCTTGTAGCTATCATCAGACATGCCTTTGATGGTTTCAAAGGTCAGCCATGGGCAAACTGCCTCAGCGCCGTAACCAGCTAACAGCGCAAAATGATGCACTTCACGTGCTGAACCGGTATCCACCACTAAACCGGCGCTGGTTCTTAAACCGGCGCGAACCAAATGCTCATGCGTTGCAGAACATGCCAGCAGTGCTGGAATCGCCACACGTTCAGCATTCATGCCGCGGTCTGAAAGAATCAGAATGTTAAAGCCATCCTGCACCGCTTTTTCAGCAGCTTTAGTCAGACGCTGCAATGCTGTTGCCACACCCGCTTTACCTTCTTGCGCAGGGTAGGTGATATCCAATACCAATGATTTATATTGATTATTGGTCAGCGTAGCAATCGACTTCAATTGCTCCAGTTCGTCCAGCATCAATACCGGCTGGCTGGCTTCCAGACGCATAGGCGGCGTGGTTTCTTCAATACCGAGCAGGTTTGGTTTCGGGCCAATAAAGGTCACCAGAGACATTACCAGCTCTTCACGGATCGGGTCGATAGGCGGGTTGGTGACCTGTGCAAACAGCTGCTTGAAGTAGTTGTAGAGCACTTTAGGACGGGCTGACAATACTGGCAATGCAGCATCGTTACCCATAGAGCCGGCACCTTCTTCGCCGTTTTGCACGATAGGCTGCAATATAAATTTAATGTCTTCCTGTGTGTAGCCAAAAGCCTGCTGCGTATCTAGCAGGCTGGCGTTCAACTCCAGGCCGCTCTCAACTTTAGGCATATCGGACAGGAAGTAGCGTGACTGCTCGATCCATTGCTTGTAAGGCTTGGCTGTTGCCAAAGCATTTTTCACTTCGGCGTCATCAATGATGCGGCCTTGTACCGTATCGATGAGCAGCATTCTGCCTGGCTCCAGGCGCCATTTTTTAACGATTTTCTCTTGCGGGAATGTGAGCACGCCCATTTCAGAGGCCATCATGACCAGGTCATCATCCGTTACCAGGTAACGTGCCGGACGCAAACCGTTACGATCCAGCGTTGCACCGATCATGCTGCCGTCGGTAAATGCCACTGCGGCCGGGCCATCCCATGGCTCCATCAATGCAGCGTGATACTCATAGAACGCACGGCGGTCTTCATCCATCATGTTGTTGCTTGACCATGCTTCCGGAATCAACATCATCATCGCGTGCGGCAAGCTGTAACCGCCGGCTACCAGTAATTCCAGGCAGTTATCAAAGCATGCTGAGTCAGACTGGCCATCAACAATCAATGGCCACAATTTTTCCAGATCCTCGCCGATCAGGGTTGAACGCATCGCCTCATGGCGCGCTGCCATCCAGTTCACGTTGCCTTGTACCGTATTGATTTCACCGTTATGTGCAATCATGCGGAAAGGGTGGGCAAGATCCCAGGCCGGGAAAGTATTGGTTGAAAAACGCTGGTGTACCAAAGCCAAAGCTGACACCAGGCTAGGATCATTCAGATCTTTATAATAAACGCCGACTTCATTTGCCAGCAGCATGCCTTTATAAACAATGGTGCGTGAAGACAGTGACGGCATATAGAACGCTGCGTTATCCTTCAGCTCCAGGTCGCGCACTGCATGCTCGATACGTTTACGGATTACGAATAATTTACGCTCAAACACAGCCTGATCAAAGTCGTCGCTGCCGGCTTGCGCACTGGCGATCAATATCTGACGCATCGTTGGCTCTACATCACGGGCTGCCTGCGCGATATTGCTGTTATCAACCGGCACATCGCGCCAGCCTAATTCTGTCTGGTTTTCTTCTGCAATAATTTTTGTAAACAATGCTTCACATGCCGCACGATTGCTTGCATTTTGCGGTAAAAACACATTACCGACAGCATACTGCCCGGCAGCCGGTAACGTGATGTTAAGTGCTGCTGCCTCTTTACGCATAAAAGCATCTGGCATCTGCATGAGCAAACCGGCGCCATCGCCGAGCTTAGGATCGTAACCAGTTGCACCACGGTGAGTCAGGTTAGTGAGTAATTCCAACCCTTTTTGCACAATATCATGGCTCTTTTTACCTTTGATATGCGCTACAAACCCTACGCCACAGGCGTCGCGTTCGTTACTCGGGCTATACATGCCCTGTTGTTGTGGTGCGGTTAGTGCTGGTGCTAACGCACTTGTCTGATTTAATGCTTGGTCCATCAATCTTCTACCCCTATGTTTAGCTTACTCATTCGTGCATTTAACTCGCCACTGAATCAATTATCGGTGGGAATACAAATAAGCAAAATCCATGCAAGATGCCTTGCAATTTACAAATTGTTACAAATATTATCAAGTGTCATTATGAATCAATCACTTATGCCACCAAACGTTGCCATATACCGAGAAAAATGGAGCTCCTGAAAATGCAGCAGATTCTAAAATGCACTGTCATTGTGCATAATTGCAAAAAAATGCACCACAATAGAGCAAAAGTAGAGTGCCCCCAATCTTAATAAAATGTACTTTGTACCTAGTTCCATATTTAGTCAATTTTATTTACAACGCCATGACTGATAAAGGTAATTAGCTCATCGACATTACCGCCATACAGGCATGAATACCAGTTATTACGCACAGTTATAGTGCAAAAAAAACCCCGCGACTGACGTTGCGGGGTTTTTCTACAGTGAATGCTCACAAGCCATCATGGACTACATTACACCCTGATCTATCATCGCATCTGCAACCTTGCGGAAACCGGCAATATTAGCCCCCAACACCAAATTGGTTGGCTCACCGAACTCTTTAGCCGCCTCACTTGCACTGCCGTAGATGTTTTTCATAATGTTAAACAGCTTGCCGTCAACCTCTTCAAACGTCCACTGCTGCATACTTCCGTTCTGCGCCATTTCCAACTGGCTGGTTGCAACACCCCCCGCATTAGCCGCCTTACCTGGGCCGTAAGCAATGCCGGCCTTCAGGAACTTCTCAACCGCTTCCGGGGTTGATGGCATGTTTGCGCCTTCGGAAATGCATACACAGCCGTTTTTCAGCAAGACTTCGGCATCCGCAGCATTAAGCTCATTCTGTGTTGCGCTTGGGAAAGCCGCCTGGCATGGCACTGAATATACGTGATTTCGACCGGCCGGATAATCGGCCACTGCGGTATATTTCGCATCCGGATGATGCTCAACGTATTTAGACAGGCAAGCGCCTTCCACTTCCTTAATCTGCTTGAGCGTAGCTAGGTCAATGCCTTTTTCATGGTAAACCATGCCGCGCGAATCACTGCATGTCACCGGCTTTGCACCCAACTGGTACAGTTTCTGGATAGTATAGATAGCGACATTACCGGCACCGGACACTACACAGCTTTTACCTTCCAATGTATCGCCACGGCCTTGCATCATATTTTGCGCAAAGTAGACAGAGCCATAACCAGTCGCTTCCGTACGCGCCAATGAGCCACCCCAAGGGATTTTCTTACCCGTTAGCACACCGTCAAAGTTACCAGTTAAACGCTTGTATTGCCCATACATATAACCGATTTCACGGCCGCCCACACCAATATCACCGGCAGGCACGTCGGTTGTCGGGCCGATGTAACGATACAGTTCGGTCATGAATGACTGACAGAAACGCATGATCTCGTTATCTGACTTGCCTTTAGGGTCAAAATCACTACCGCCTTTACCGCCGCCGATCGCCAAACCTGTCAGCGAATTCTTGAATATCTGCTCAAAACCGAGGAACTTAATGATGCCGCCATAAACGCTTGGATGAAAACGGATACCGCCTTTGTAAGGGCCAATTGCCGAGTTAAACTGAATACGGTAGCCTTTGTTGACCTGAACATGGCCTTTATCGTCGATCCATGCCACACGGAACATGATCTGGCGCTCCGGCTCCACGATACGCTCAATAATGCTGTGTTTTCTGTATTTTGGATTTTTATCCAGCAATGGACGCAGTGAAGTTAAAACCTCATCAACTGCCTGATAAAACTCGAACTCTGCAGGGCCGGACTTTTTCAGTCTGGCAATAGTATCTGCTACATATGGCATGCGCTTATTCCCTTCATCGATATTAATACTGATAGCCAACCAGCATTAACGCTTTGTTTATGATATGAATTATCTGCTGTGACATCAGCTCGTCTGCAAATAGACAAACTGCAAGCCTGGATAGTTGCACCATAATGGGAATTCCATTTTGGTGCAACGCACCAAAATGTGCCAAGCGAAAACTTCGCTACTTTACTGCATATCGATGGGTACTTGCAACAGGCGTGATAAATTACTGTTGTTAATACAACAGGTTATTAAGAGTTTAAAGCGTCTTATTACTCAGGCAGAAAGCCAGGGATGGGCGATTCAAGCAGATCCGAATCACCCATTTATGCATTATTTTGGTGCAATAGCCTTAAAAGCCTCTTTTGCTGCATTGATTGTGATTGCAATATCGGCATCAGTATGTGCCGCAGATACAAAACCCGCCTCAAAAGCGGAAGGTGCCAGATAAATACCCGCATCCAGCATCAGATGGAAGAACCGATTAAAGCTTTCTTTATCGGATTGCATCACTTCTGCAAAGCTGGTCGGGCACTTCTCGCTGAAATATAAGCCAAACATGCCGCCTACGCTTTGCGCGCTGAACACTACGCCAGCCTCTTTTGCTGCAGCCACCAAACCATCCACCAGTTTTTTAGTCTGTGCAGCCAGCTTCGCATGAAAATCAGGCGCCTGCAGCAACTTCAACGTTGCCAGCCCCGCAGTCACAGCAACCGGATTACCCGATAGCGTGCCGGCCTGATACACCGCACCCAAAGGCGCGAGGCACTGCATAATATCCTTGCGGCCGCCAAAGGCGCCTACCGGCAAACCACCGCCGATAACTTTACCCAGCGTAGTGATATCAGGCTTGATATTGTACAAGGCCTGCGCACCGCCAAGATGTACACGGAAACCAGTCATCACTTCATCAAAAATCAATACCGCGCCATACTCGGTACACAACTCGCGCAGCGTTTGCAAAAACTCCATGTGCGGCACAACCAGATTCATATTGCCGACTACCGGCTCAATGATCACACAGGCAATTTCGTTGCCAGCCGATGCAAACAACTCTTTCAGCTGCTGCGTATTGTTATATTCAAGCGTCAGGGTATGTGCAGCTACTTCCGCCGGCACCCCTGCAGAACTGGGCTCGCCGAATGTAAGCAAGCCAGAACCGGCTTTCACCAGCAGCGCATCTGAGTGACCATGATAGCAACCCTCAAACTTGACCAGCTTGTTTCGTCCGGTAAAACCGCGTGCAACGCGAATCGCACTCATTGTGGCTTCGGTACCGCTGCTCACCAGGCGCACTTGCTCCATGCTCGGCACCAGCGCATTAATCAGTTCGGCTATTTCGAGCTCCAGCCCGGTCGGCGCACCAAATGACAAGCTGTTTGCAGCGACTTCCTGCACAGCCTTAATGACTTCAGGGTGGGCGTGACCTAAAATCATCGGCCCCCATGAGTTGATGTAGTCGATATATTCCTTACCGTCCACATCCCATAATCTGGAACCCAGCCCTTTTTTGAAAAAAACCGGCGTACCGCCTACACTGCGGAAAGCACGTACTGGTGAATTCACACCACCGGGAATAAGTTGTTGCGATTTTTCAAATAACTGCTGGCTCTTAGATGTCATAAATTGTCTTTCAAGGTACCTTGTAATTGTCTTGCGTCATTAAATCGATCCCGCACTCGAGACCTTCTATCCATGAAATGAACTGGTTTACCATCGCCTTGCCCACAAATGGCCGGCCATGCTGCGGCACGATAGATTCAATATCCATGGTGCGCACCATGTTTGCCCAGAAGCGGCAGGCTTTATTCGAAGTCATATACCTTCTGTGGAAGCCTAACATGGCAGGCAAATGGGCATTGAAATCCGTTACAGGCTCAACCGCCAAATCTGCCGACACCAGCGATGCGCCCAAATCTCCGGAAAACAGGATTTTACTAGCTACATCATAAAACTGGAAATTACCTTCCGAATGCAGGAAGTGCGCAGGCAATGCTTTGATGACTGTATTGCCAAGGTGAATATTCATGCCGGCATCCGGAATACCGATAATACGGTCATCCGTATTGCCGACACCGCAGAAGTGCGGCAAAAAACGCTCCCAGATAGCTGGTGCCAAAACCTTGCACTCGGTACCGATCATCCACTTGTTGATAGATGCCACGATATCCGGATCCTGATGTGAAGCCAGGATATATTCCAGCTTGCGGAAATTAAAATATTTCCCCATGCCAACCATCAGGGCGTTGTAGGTCATATTACCGCCCGGATCAATCAACGCGCCATGCCCATCTGTAACAATCAAAAACTGATTGGACTGCACCGCCTCTGAGGACGCCTTATCCGCCAAGTCATTGAATACTATACAAACATGGCTGCCATTATTAAATAATTCTTTGGCCATAACAGACTTCCCCCATTTAAGTGAAGGTAGATTATTTCACGAAAAAAAAGCGGCCGATTTAATGCATATCAAAAACTTGCGAGAAATCCCGTGCTACTTGCGTAATTGATTCATGACTATTGCCGGCATTAAACAGGGCCCCCACAACGGCTACGGCATCGGCACCGGCGGCGGCTGCACGCGCAGCATTTTCCAGTGTAATACCGCCGATTGCAACCAGAGGAATCTGCACCAGCTGCCGGGCTTCAACAAACAGGCTTAACGCGGCAACCGGTGCATTTGGCTTGGTGCCAGACGCAAAACACGCACCAAAAGCAGCATAGTCTGCACCTGCATTTGCAGCGGCCAGAGCCAGATCCAGCCGGTTATAACAAGAGGCACCCAAAATCTTATGCGCCCCCAGCCTGTCGCGCGCTTCGGCTAAGTTGCCGTCATCTGCGCCTAAATGTACACCATCTGCATCTAACGTCAGGCAAAGTTTAATGGAATCATTAATAATGAATGGCACCCGGTATTGCCTGCACAAAGGCAGAATAGCCCGTGCCTGCTGCGTTTGCAGCTTATGATCCGCGCGCTTGTTGCGATACTGCAAAACACTGACGCCGCCGCGCAGCGCCGCCTCGACTTTGGCGAGCAACACGTCGGTGTCCTGCTCATCCGGAGTTACGGCATATAAGCCGTGAATTTTATGAGGCACCAGTACGGACATATCAATGACCTTTAGTGCGCTTTTACGCTGCCATCACCAGGGTTGATTACCGGGTCTTCCTCATCACGCGCCCAGAACATGCGGTCAGGAATATACTGACCCATACCAGGCCTGAAGCCATTTTTCAGAGTCTGCCACGTAAATTCCTGCGCTTCCAGAACTGCCTCTTCGATACTCAGTCCATGCGCCATGCAGGCCGCAATCGCACTGGTCAGGGTGCAGCCGGAGCCATGATAGCTGCCTGGCAAGCGCTCCCATTTATAAGTTTTAATCAGCCTGTCGTTACCATACAGCGTATTTGTCACTTCCTGCGTACGTTCATGCGTACCGGTAATCAGCACATACTCGCTACCCATTGCCAGCAACCGTCCGGCCGCGTCATCCAGCGACGTCAATGCCACCTCATCGGTTTCATCCGCATAGGCAAAGCGGCGCGCTTCAAGGCTGTTAGGCGTAATCAGTGTGGCCTGCGGAAATAACAGCTCTGTCATCGCGCTCATCATTTCATCATTGGTGAACTCGTCACCGCGGCCTGAAGTCAAGATAGGGTCTATCAGTAGCGGCACATCAGGATAATCCGCCATAATTTCAGCAATCACCGCAATATTTTCAACCGACCCCAGCAGACCCAGCTTGAATGCGGAAACCTGCACATCTTCCAGAATCGCGCGCGCCTGATCATTCACCCAGTCAGCATCCATTGCCAATACACCATCTACACCTACCGTATCCTGTGCAGTAATTGCAGTCACTACAGAAAGCGGATGGCAACCAATACTGGCAAAGGTAAGAATATCAGCCTGCAGGCCTGCACCGCCGCTTGGGTCTGTGCCAGCAAAAGTCATTACTGAAGGAGGTGCCTGATTAGCCATAATGTTTACCACTGATATCTGCTTAAAAATTGGAGCGGGTGACGGGAATCGAACCCGCGTATCGAGCTTGGGAAGCTAGCGTTCTACCATTGAACTACACCCGCATATTAGGCAATTATACATTAACGCCTATGCCTGCATGTACTACATGGCAGAATGCTCGCTGCAAAGTCAGTAAAGCTGACCCGGATTACTGGACGCTCACTGCCTGCGGCATGCATCCTTATACAAATTTGCATTTGTCACTGAGCACTGTTGAACATAGAATTAAGCCCTTTAACGCGAATTGAAAAGCAGGCGTCATTTATGAAGAAGAGCATTATCATTACACTCAGCATAATGTTTTTAATATTGTCCTCGCTCCAGTTTATTATGCATTTCGATTCCCAATTGCTATCGGACTCTTTTAAGCAAGATGCCGGAGCTTCCAGCTCACTGCCGCCCATGATTCTTAGTCTGAATGCTCTGATAACCAGGGAGAAAATACAGAAATTCAGATTGGAAGGCGCATTGAATGATGACCCGCTACTTTACCAAAGGGCGATTGAATACACTTATCCTGCCCGGCTGGATCCGGGTGCGAAGGATGTTTTTGTGATCAAGGGAACGCCGCTTAACAGCAACTGCGTCATTATCAATCATCAGGATAGCGTGGCACATTATGTTTGCGAATAACACTGGCGAAAACAAGGTGCTGCTGCTATCAGCCGCGCTGTGCCTGACTTTTATTGCCAATCAGTATTTATGGTTGCTTGATCACAATGACATTTCCAGCGTCCTGATTGGCGTGTCAATTCTGACAATTTTGTTTTTTGTGCTAAAAACGGCCAGAGGCAACTCAGGCGTTACCTTTGCTGTATTGCTACTGTGCTTTCTATGCGTCATGTCACTGGGATCTGCAACTGACGGCTGGGATGCACGCTCTATCTGGCTATTTCATGCCAAAAGAATTTATCTGGATAACAATTTACTGGCTCAGTTTGATAATTACGCAGCCTTCAGCCACAACGATTACCCGGTTCTGTTGCCAGCACTGAGCGCAACGCTGGCAAAAATTATCGGGCATTGGAATGAAGTGTTCCCGAAAGCCACCAACATACTGTTCATGGCACCCCCACTGCTGGTAATCGGATTAGTCTTCACTCCGCTGAGGTTCTCGTTTTTATTCATCGCCGGCTTATTTACAATCACGGGCAGCAATCTGATAAACGGCTATATGGATGGAATATTATCTTTGTATATAGTCGCCATATTAATACTTCTGGCTATTTTATTTCTGGGCTGGAAAGATAAGCTGAACATCAGCAAACCGACATTAACAGCTGCTGCGATGGCACATTTAGCTGTGCTGGCTGGCATAAAAAATGAAGGCACGATGGCGGCGCTGATTATACTGTTCTGCTTACTGCTTTCATTAGCAATCGACAGAATACGCATCAATATCCCCAAGCTATTACTGGTATTTCTGCCTGGTTTTATTCTGTCGGCAATATGGTTGCTGCTCGGCCACAGATACGGAATTACCAATGACGTAGCCACCAGCGGCAGCTTCATGAGCACTTTTACCGCACGGCTAATGGATGCTGGCAGCCTGACGTTAATCGTGGTTGCGCTCTATCACCAAACCTGGTCTGTATTCCTGCTGCTGATTATAGGCTTAATCTATATGTATCAATTTAACCAGTCTACGATTAAAACAGTCGGCTTTTTACTTTGCTTTGGCCTGCTGTATTCCTTCAGCCTGTTTTTCGTATATCTGGGCACTCCGCATGATCTGCTGTGGCACCTTGCCACTTCTGCAAGAAGAACGACACAGCCTGTTTTTCTTACGTTTATGGCCTGTTTTCTGGTGCTTTTTATGGATATCGCATCCGCCAACAGCACTCTAAAAATTAAGCAGCCTTAATAGCAGCCGGACACAAAGGACTGCCATCAGAATTCCAGAGGATTCACATCGACAGCCCACCTGACTTTTGCAGCCAATTTATGCGCCCGCATCTGGCTAACCAGCTGCTTGAGCAACTGATGCAAAGCTGGGCGCTGCCTGGCCTGCATCAGCACATAGCCGCGCTCCATGCCTTTCAGGCGCTCCATCTGCGGCCTTACCGGGTCATACACCAGAACCTGCTCACTCAGGCTGCGCGCCAATGCAAACGCAAGCTGCAAAAACTGCTGCACCAGCACGTAATCGTTAGCTTCCGCGCGTAACAGGGCGGTAAACACGTAAGGCGGAAACTGCATCTGCCCCCGTTCTTCCAGTAAAACATTTGCATAACTCTCATAATTCTGAACCCGCAAGGCATTAAACAGCGCATGATCCGGGAATTGCGTCTGGATAATCACCTGGCCGGCTTTGTCGGCACGCCCGGCACGGCCCGCCACCTGCATCAGTTGTGCAAACAGGCGCTCACTGGCGCGAAAATCCGGGCTATGCAGCGCGCTGTCGGTATCTATCACGCCTACCAAAGTCAGGTTCGGGAAATCATGTCCTTTCGCCAGCATCTGCGTACCCACCAGAATATCAATTTCCTGGTCATGAACGCGATCCAGTATCTCAACCAGCGCGTTTTTACGGCTGATGCTGTCACGGTCTACCCGCGCTATGCGCGCAGTCGGCAGCAATTGCGCCAAGGTCTGCTCCAGCCGCTGCGTGCCGTGCCCGGTCGGATGCAGGTCTGCATCACCGCAGCTAGGGCATTGATGCGGTATGCGCTGCTCGTGGCC
>Ga0208509_1000787_pt1 | contig 10771 bp, 9 predicted proteins | sample LakWasMeta7_HOW4_2_FD_183857 | JGI IMG/M metagenome (GOLD analysis project Ga0208509, IMG submission 183857) | Freshwater sediment methanotrophic microbial communities from Lake Washington under simulated oxygen tension - Sediment Metagenome... | ecosystem: Environmental > Aquatic > Freshwater >...
TTATTGTTGTAATTGAAATGTTATCTTAATTCGGAGAAAGCATTTTTTCCGGCCTGACGATGGCATCGAATTCCGCGGCAGTGACCAGTCCACTGGCGATAGCTTCCTCCCGTAAGGTTGTCCCATTGCTTAAGGCCAGTTTGGCGATAAGCGCTGCTTTATCGTAGCCGATATGCGGCACCAATGCGGTGACCAGCATCAGCGATTTTTCCAGCAGTTCGGCGATTCGTTCGTTATTCGGGGTGATGCCCACTACACAATGATCGGTAAAACTCATCGCAGCCTCAGCCAGCAGGCGGATCGACTGTAACACGTTATAAATAATCACCGGTTTAAATGCGTTAAGTTCAAGATGACCTTGCGCACCGGCAATCGTTACGGTGGTGTGATTGCCCATTACCTGAGCGCATACCATGCTCAAGGCCTCGCATTGGGTAGGATTGATTTTGCCAGGCATGATTGATGATCCCGGCTCATTTTCCGGTAATATCAATTCGCCAAATCCGGCGCGCGGGCCGGAGCCCAGCAAACGAATATCGTTGGCTATTTTATTCAGACTCACTGCCAGCGTATTCAAAACGCCGGAAATTTCCACCAATGCATCATGCGCGGCCATCGCCTCGAACTTATTGGCAGCTGAAGTAAATGGCAGCCCGGTAAAGCTTGCCACTTGTTCGGTAAACTGTTCGGCAAAACCTTGTTTAGAATTTAAACCGGTGCCGACAGCGGTGCCGCCTTGGGCGAGTGGAAACAGGCGCTTGAGACTATCATGAATGCGCTCGAGTCCAAATTGTACTTGAGCCGAGTACCCGGAAAATTCCTGACCCAGTGTCAACGGCGTCGCATCTTGTAAATGCGTGCGGCCGATTTTGATAATGTCAGACCACAGTGCAGATTTTTCAAATAGCGCTTGCTGCAAATGTTGCAATGCCGGGATCAAACACTTGTGGAGCTGTTCAACTGTCGCAATATGCATCGCGGTTGGAAATGCATCGTTAGTCGATTGGCTAAGATTGCAATGATCGTTGGGATGCACCGGCGATTTTGATCCAAGTGCGCCGCCCAGCCGCTCATTAGCCAGATTGGCAATTACCTCATTGGCATTCATATTGGATTGGGTACCGGAACCCGTTTGCCAGATTACCAGCGGAAAGTGCTCGTCCAACTCGCCGCTGACCACGTCCAGTGCGGTATTGGCAATAGCATTGCCGATAGTTTCATTAAGGTTGTTTAAGCGGATATTAGCAAGCGCTGCGCATTGTTTAACAATACCCAGCGCTCGTATTAAAGGCCTTGGTAGGCGTTCATCGCCGATTTTAAAATTCACCAGCGAACGCTGGGTTTGTGCGCCCCAGTATTTGTCAGCGGGCACGGCAATGGCGCCTAATGAGTCGCTTTCCAGCCTTGTCGGATGATTGTTATCAACCATGAATGTCTAAAAAGGCAAACTTACTCGCCAGGTTTTTTTAACATCTTGAGGACCTCGCCCAGATGTCCTTCTTCTTGCGCGATTTTTGCGCGGGCATATTCTTCAAGCAGAATATTGCGACCACTTACCAACTCAAGCAAACGATGGTAATGGCTTAATGCCAGCGTTTCATGCTCAAGGGACTCACGCAAAATATCGCCAATATCGTGGCGATGCGTTTCCAATAAGGGACCGATGCCTAAGGAAGGATGACCGTCCAAATGGGTGATTAACTCGCCAGCTTCATTGGCATGTGTCAGGGATTCATTGGCTTGGCTGCGCATCCAGGAAACGATAGGGATGCGGTTATAGCCGAAAACCATCAGTGCATAGTGTGTATAACGAACAACCCCAGCCAGTTCGGCTTCGAGAATGTTGTTCAAAACCGAAATAACTGCGTTTTTATCGATGTCGATATTACTCATGATCGTCTCCGGTGATTGTATGAAGCAAAAGTCACTATAAGACTTTTGCATGAATAAGGAAACTGATTAAACCGGCTGCTGGAGAACAATAAAAATTCATTCTGAACTACAGGATATATGACAATTTTTAGTAAAAAACACTTCAGTTTTAGCCCTTTACTCTGGTTTTTAAATGCTCTGCGAGTCGTTTCATCGCCGAAGATGCGTCCTCAGACAACAGGTGAACATTAATAATGCTTGGCATAGTTTGGTTTTGCAGGGAATGAATAAGAGCGGTTTCAAATTCTTCTTCTGTGGTGGCGTCGTAGCCATTCAACGGACCGAAAACCTCGCCCAGCCGGTCAAAGCGCCAGGGGCTAATATCATTGAACGGGCCTTCAAGAATGAAGCGCTCGGTGCTGTAACCTGAGTTGTTAAAAACGATCACAATCGGATTTAGGCCAAGATGTGCGTGTGTTGAAAGCTCAGTGCCGGTCATTTGAAAAGCGCCATCGCCGACCAAAATCAGTGCGCGATGATCTGGGCGTGCGATTTGCGCACCCAAAGCTGCGGGGACTGCAAAACCCATGGTCGCGTAGTAACTGGAAGCCAAAAATTCGCTTTGTTCGTGTACTCGTAAGTCAATGGCTGCAAACAGGCAATCGCCGACATCACAAACCACCATCATTTCCGGGCTAAGTGCCTGATTGAGACGTTCGATTAAGCGGCTAGTCGACATCTGCCGGTTTGGCTCGGGAAATCGATTTGGTTGCAATGTGATCGGGGGCGAGGTATAGGCTTGATTGTTGGTTTTGATCGAGCAGGCCAAGGCCGATAAAAAATCGGCTAACAAAACGCGAGGATAGCGATGGGCGTTGATTACCACTTCATCCTGTGCAGCACGGACCATATGATGGGGATCAAGCTTTGCGGTATAGATGCCGGTATCTATGTCATTCAAGGTGACGCCCAGCATCAGTAGTAAGTCGGATTGCTCAACCATATAACGTGCATGCTCGGAGCTCATCGCGCCTTCGTAAATACCCAGATAAGCAGGGTGACGTTCAGCAAGCACTGATTTGCCTGTTAAGGTGGCGGCGACCGGTAAACGCGCCCGTTCAACAAGATCAAGCAACTCACTCTGTAGTCCACGTCGATGACATTCAACGCCTGCAATAATCATTGGTGACACGGATTTAGCCATTAATTCCAATGTCTCAGACACGGCTTCCGCCAGTGCGCTTTCATCACTGGTAAATTTTTCCAGTGTCTCAGAGGGCATTGGATAGCCTTCAACCATCACCAAGTCACGAGGAATTTCTATATAAACCGGCTTGCAATATCTGCGAGCGGCGGCAATGGCATGGTCTATCTGCCGAAAAGCGATCACCGGATCATTGAGCACCACTGTTGCACAGGTAATGCGTTCAAAAATTTCGCGCTGGAAGGTGAAAGGACCAAAACGGTGATGGATTAATGGGTCATCTTTTTGCTCAGCAATTCCCGGTGAGCCGCTAATAACAATGACAGGTGAGGATTCTGCATATGCGCCGGCGACGGCATTGACGGTATTTAACGCGCCAACACCGTAAGTTACCGCCAGCGCCCCCAAGCCTTGACAGCGAGCATAACCGTCAGCGGCAAACGCGGCGCAATCTTCCCGCGTCGTGCCGATATGCTGAACGGGGCTTTTGACCATCAGATCATAAAAGCCAAGCACATAATCGCCCGGCACGCCAAAGATATGTTTAACGCCTTCTTGATATAAGCGTTTGAGAAGGTATTGTCCAAGAGTATCGAATTTAGCAGTGCTCATAACGATTTATCTCCTGCAAAAATGCTGATTAAACAAGCCTAATGCATTGGCGGCCTACACGAGCGATTTTTCATGCCGCCGGTAGAACCAAAGCGTGAGGCCAGTTTAAACATTACATCCTAGATTTCTAAATGAGCAAGAAATTTTATGGTTATTGAGCTGCTGTCTGTTCTTGTGATTAAAGGTCAAAAAACGAATAGGTATCTATCCGCGTCGAAAGGAGCCAGGCGCAATGCCGAAATGGCGTTTAAAGGCTTTGCTAAAGGCTGGCACCGACTCGTAACCGCTCTTTTCCGCCATGCGCTCCACACTCATAACTCATATTCGATTCCATCAGCCAGTGAGCGGCGATTTGCAAACGCCACAGCGTTAGATATTCGATGGGAGAATAGCCGATCAGCGCGGAAAATTTCTCCGACAATACCGACTTGGAAACGCCTGCCTGGGCGCATAACGCGTTGAGTGTCCGCCTGCCAGGGGCGCTCATGTATCAAACCGAGGGCCTTGGCCAAGCGCTTATCCTGCATTGCCGCAAACACGCCTTCTCGCACAAGGTTTTCCTCGATGCAGAAGCGGATGACCAACACAAACAATCCATCGCACAAGCGGTCTATGACCGACTCGCTGCCGAAACGCGGCGTTGAAGCTTCGCCAATCACCAGCTCAATCAAACGCGTCAGGATAAGTCCCGGCCTGATTTTGCCGGATCACGATTTCGGCTGGCAACCATTTAAGATGAATTCAAAGACTATCACCGCCAACCGCTTGGCACCGAGCACAATGACCAGCGGCGTCTTGTACAGCATTGACAATATGATCTCGATGAGATGAAGGCGCACGGCGGTAGTGATATTGAAAACGATGTCATGATGCAAGCGGCAGAGCCATTGTCAGCGATGGGCGGCGCGTAAATCGCCAAGTCCAGCAATAACAGGCTCAGCAGGGTGTTTGGCCAAACCAGCAGCGATAGGATATTGAACAGGCCAAACTGTTGTTCGATGGCTCAATTGGCCGCCAGACCCAGGTTGATCGGCCAACGGTGCATTCGGCCCGAACTCAATACACGCTTGGGGCGGAGCCCGCGTGTTTTATTGTTACGAATGCCGCGGGCAACCTCGTCAGGATTTTTAGAAGGACGCCAAGATGCTGTTCACAACCCCAAATCGCTCAAACCAGCATGATCGTCGGGACGTCGGCCCAACGGCCAGTGGAACAAGCGCTGTTCTTCTTTGATAGGCAAATCATTGATACTGGCAAAACGCCGTTGCATGAAACCTTGCGGGTTGAATTCCCAGTTCTCGTTGCCGTAACTGCGAAACCACCGGCCGGAATCGTCGCGGCATTCGTAGGCAAAGCGCACCGCAATGCGATTGTCGGTAAACGCCCATAATTCCTTGATCAAGCGATAGTCCAACTCTTTGGCCCATTTGCGTTGCAAAAACTGCCGCACTTGTTCGCGGCCTTGCGGAAATTCGGCACGATTGCGCCAGAGTGTGTCTTCGGTATAGACCAGCGCGACGCGGTCCGGATCGCGCGAGTTCCAGGCGTCTTCGGCCATGCGCACTTTCTGCGCTGCGGTTTCAGCGGTAAAGGGCGGAATGGGGGCTTTGATTTCTTGGGTCATGGTATTTCTCCGTTATGGAATGGTGGGTGAGTTAAGCCTGCCACATGCCTGGCATTGGCACATAACCGGATAAGGCGCGGATACGTTGGAACCAAGCGATGATGTTGGCGTAGGTGCCGATGTCCAAACCGCCTTCTGGAGCCAGCGCCAAATAGGGATAGACGGCAATGTCGGCGATAGATACCGAATTGCCGACCAGCCAGTCGAGGCTTTGCAGATGGTGGTCGATAATACCCAGCACTTTTTCGGCGGTTTGCCGGGCCGTTACCGTATCGATATTACTACCGAATTTGTGGTGTACACGCAGCTTGGCAGGGCCGTGGAAGATTTCATTGGCGGCGGTCGATAGCCAAGCGGCGATCTGCGCCAGTTGGTAGGTATCGTCCGGCCACCACTGTTCGCCGCCGTAGCGTTTGGCCAGATAGACCAAAATGGCCTGGCTGTCGCGAATGATCTGGCCGTTGTCATTCAACACCGGTACCTGAGCGAACGGGTTACGTTGCAAATAGTCCGGGCTGCGCTGTTCGCCGCTGACTAAATTGACCGGCTGGGTTTGATAGGGCAACGCCAATAAACTTAGCAACAGGCGAACTTTATGGCAGTTACCGGATAGCGTCATGTCGTAAAGTGTGATCATGCTGTTCTCCTTCGGTTAAATGAAGCTTTCAAATTGCACCCGTTCGTCGGCGATGCCGAGCTGGCGGGCGGTTTGGCGCACGCTGTCGATCAGGCGGGTTGGGCCGCAGACGTAAATGACGGTATCGGCGGATGCGTTAGCGAGCAACGCCGATAGGTCCAGTTGGCTTGGGTTTTGCACCTGACTGAAATAAAACCGGCTTTGATTTGGAAAACGCCGCCGCAAATCTTCGACAAAGGCCATTTCTTGTGGCGCACGGCCGGTGTAATGCAGTTGAAAATCCGCACTCCGTGCGGCCAATGCTTCGGCCATTGCCTTGATCGGCGTGATGCCGATGCCGCCGGCAATCAACAGCGCCGGGCGCTCGTCGTCATGCACTAGGAAATAGTTGTCCGGTGCATCGACGTTGAGGCGGGTGCCGATTTGCCAGCCGTTGTGCAATGCCGGCGAGCCGCCTTCGCCGTCGTCTACCCGCAGCACCGCTATGCGGTAGCAATCCCGATGGTCCGGCGCGTCGGTCAGCGAATAAGTACGGCTGGTAACGCTACCGTCGGGCAGTGCGATCGGCACGCGGATATGTGCCCCGGCCCGGTACGTCGGTAGCGGATCGCTATGGGCATGACGCAATTCATAGGCGCGAATGCGCGGCGTCAGTTGCCGAATCCCGCTAATGGTCAACGGCAATGCGCCGTTTCCCAGAACTGCTGGTGCTTGCCGTGCCACCGCCACCGGTTGTTGGCGAGCCTGAACCAGCAGCGCTTCGACTTCGCGTTGGTTGTAGCGTGGTGTGATGTACTTGGGGCAATTCCAGTCGAAGGCTTCGACTCGGATCACGATGCCGCGCTCGACCGTGGCGCGAAAGTCGGCCGGTTCCAGTTTCGCCAGCAGTTCCGGCTCGCGGCGTTCGTCCACCGCGCGCGCTCGGCCCCAGATTTTCAAGCGTTGCCGCCCTGGATAGTCCATCAGCAACAAGCTCACCCGGTCGTCGCTGCGTAAATTGCCTACAGAAATGTATTGGCGGTTACCGCTGAAATCGGCATAACCAATGGTCCGTTCATCCAACACTTTCAAGAATCCCACCGGCCCGCCGCGGTGCTGTACATAGGGCCAGCCGCTTTGACTCACCGTGGCTTGATAAAAGCTGTCGCGCTCGGCAATGAAGGTCTGTTCGAAAGTACTCAGAGCCACCGTTTCGGCTTCGCCGAGTTCGGCCGCTCGATACGCCATACGGCTGCCCATTTCGGCTTGGACCGCTTGCACATCGGGTGTGAAACTGATTTTGGCAAAAGCACGAGCCATGATCTTGCTCCTAGTTGGGGTTGAAATAGTGGCGGTTACTGTGGCATAACCACCGGCCGCGTTGAATAGTCATAATTTGCAATACCTTATTCCATTCAGCGCAAGAATTCGGGCCCAAGTCCGTCCTTGAACTTGGCCCGGCTCATCAGGATTACGCGGCCAGTTTTAACGCCACTTTCGGGAAGTCGATACTGACCCGGCTGGCTTTGCCCAAGATATTGGTCATGATATTCATGCCGACGTGGGTAATCACCTCGACGATGTCGGCATCGCTGAAACCTACGTCGCGCATGGACTGCAACTCGGCATTGGTGACCTCGCCTTTGTGCTCGACCAGGGCACGGGCGAATTTAACCGCTACCGCCGCTTTGGCGTCCTGGCTGGTGCCGGCCCGGTTGGCCTCGATTTCCGCGCCGTTCAAACCGGCTTTGCGGCCGATGGCGGTATGGGCGGACAGACAGTATTCGCATTCGTTCTGTTGCGCCAGCGCCAGCGCGATGCGTTCGCGGGTGGCGGCGTCCAGCGATCCATTGTTGGCGATGTGATGCAAGCCGAGAAAGGCTTACAAGGCATCCGGTGAATGGGCGAACACTCGCAAGAAGTTCGGCACCATGCCCAGTTGGCTCTGGATGGCTTCTAACAGGGCACGTTGTTCGATATTGGCGGTTTCGTTGCTAACGGTGGTAATACGGCTCATGATAATTCTCCAAATAATGAAAGGGTTGTAATACGCCTGTGTGAAATTCAGCAGGCGGATATAGTGTGTCTTATTGCAAAATAATAAAGAATAGTTAAAATTATCAATTCACTATTCCGATAACTGGAACTATTAATGGGTCGTCTGCATTTAATGAGCGTGTATGTCGCAGTGGTCGATGCGGAAGGCTTTGCCGGCGGCGCTCGCAAGCTACAGATGTCGCCACCGGCCGTGACACGTGCGGTGGCGGCGTTGGAAGAGCGATTGGGCGTTAAATTGCTGAACCGCACCACCCGCTACGTGCGCATGACCGAGGCTGGCCAAAAATACTACGAGGACGCCAAACGCATCATCGCCTTGGCCGATGAAGCCGACGACGCGGCGCTGGGTATCAATGCCGAACCGCGCGGCCAACTCACCGTCACCGCATCGGTGTTGTTTGGTCGCTTGTTCGTGATGCCGGGTATCGTCGAGTATCTACGCCGCTATCCGGCGGTGGAAGTGAATGCGCTGTTCGTCGACCGGGTGGTCAACATGCTGGAGGAAGGCGTGGACGTGGCAATCCGCATTGCCGAATTGCCCGATTCCTCGTACCGGGCACTGCGGGTGGGGTCGGTAAGGCGGGTGTTGTGCGCCTCGCCGGATTATTTGGACGCGTATGGCATTCCGCAAACGCCGGAAGATTTGCCCCTGCATCGAATCATTCTGGCGCGCGGCTTAAATCCGAATAATGAAATGCGCTTTCAGCAGGGCGGCCAGACGCAGACGGTCAAGTTACAACCGATATTGAGCGTCAGCGACAACGACTCGGCGGCCAGCGCAGCCATGGCTGGATTGGGCATCACCCGCTTGCTGTCCTACCAAATTGCCGAGCCGCTACAAACCGGCAAACTGAAAATCGTGCTCGGCGAATTCGAAAGCCCACCGGTGCCCGTGCATATCCTGCACCGCGAAGGCCGCCACTCGTCGGCCAAAATTCGTTCGTTCGTCGATTTGATGGCTGAACGTTTGCGGGCGGAATTGTCATTAAATTGATCGATTTTATTCTGCTGGATACTTACGCTGAGGTGTAGAAATAGCATGACAAATGAAGGGTAGTGGGTTGAATCTGAAATATCTTGTATATTTTCAACTATGACACACTATCAAGAAATCGTCTGCCCCGACTGCGGTATGAAAGCGGGGCGAAGCGCAAGTGGCGTGCAGCGTTACCGTTGCGACAATGACGAGTGCGCCACCAAAAGCTTCATGCTCGAATACCGCTACCGTGCCTATAAACCAGGTATCAAGGCACAATTGGTAGACATGGCCATTAATGGGAGTGGTGTCCGTTGTTGGAGCCAAGTCCAATCAGCGCTGGTGTTGGTATACCCAAGGGCACAAGTGCCGTTGACCACGCCACCAATACGATCTTGGCTTATGTGTTTGGCAAACGGACAGATGACGTTTTTAAAAACCTTAAGGCGCTGGGTATCAGCCATTATTATTTATGCCCTTTGGGTACACCGATGATTGGGGCGCTTATTCACGCCATTGGGATGCTGACCAACATGAAATTGGCCAAGGTCACACTCAGAAAATTGAGCGTAAAAACTTGAACCTCAGAACCTGGATCAAACGGCTGGCACGGAAGACAATTTGCTTCTCCAAACTCGAAGTCATGCATGAGTCGGTCATCGGTTTACTCATCAATAAGGTTGAATTCGGGAGAAATATTTATTCATGATTACAGATTTCACCCACTACCCCTTATTGAAAGTCCGGTCCCGGCCCAGAGTGTGTCAAAACACAAGCCATAGTAAAAGCCGTAAAAATATCTTAATTACTTGAAATATAAGGAAAATTAACGTAATAAGTGGTAAAATTGAGCCCTAATTAAACGTTAGGGACTTCAAATGAAACGTTTTATACAAGGCGAGCATCGGACACAAAACACCTTATTTCCAGAAACTTTGGATGACTACGTTACCGAGTGCAATCCAGTCCGTGTAGTCGAGGTCTTTGTTGAAGGACTTGATCTTAGAGTATTGGGATTTGAAGGCGTTAAACCGGAGGCAACTGGTCGGCCTGCCTATCACCCCTCAACCCTTCTAAAAATTTATATCTATGGTTACCTCAACCGTATCCAATCAACCCGACGGCTTGAGCTGGAAACCCAACGTAATGTTGAGTTAATGTGGCTGACCTCCCGGTTGACGCCTGATTTCAAAACGATTGCGCGTTTCCGTAAAGATAATGGTAAAGCGATTCGCAGCGTATGCCGCCAGTTTGTCGAACTGTGCCGGCAACTTGATTTATTTTCCCAGGCGATCGTCGCTATTGACGGAAGCAAGTTCAAAGCGGTTAACAATCGAGATAAGAATTTCACCAGCGCCAAAATGGAACGCCGTAAGCAGCAATTTGAAGACAGTATTAATCGATACCTTACTGCGTTGGATTCCGCTGACCAGGAAGAACCTGCCGTAGCAGAAACCAAGACAATAAAATTGAAAGAGAAAATCGCTGCCTTGAGGCAGCGTATGGCGGAATTAAAAGAACTTGATATAAAAATGCAAGCCGCGCCGGATAAACAACTATCGCTGACTGATCCAGATGCACGTTCGATGAAGACAAGAGGTACCGGCATCGTCGGCTACAACGTGCAAACCGCCGTTGATACCAAGCACCATTTGATTGTAGCGCACGAGGTCACTAACGTCGGAACTGATCGAGACCAACTATCATCAATGGCTAAACAAGCACGCACTGCAATGGGCGCCCAAGAGATTACAGCCATAGCCGATCGGGGTTATTACAAAGGCGAAGAAATCCTAGCCTGTCATGAAG
>Ga0208509_1000788_pt1 | contig 10765 bp, 7 predicted proteins | sample LakWasMeta7_HOW4_2_FD_183857 | JGI IMG/M metagenome (GOLD analysis project Ga0208509, IMG submission 183857) | Freshwater sediment methanotrophic microbial communities from Lake Washington under simulated oxygen tension - Sediment Metagenome... | ecosystem: Environmental > Aquatic > Freshwater >...
TAATAAAGCTATTTCTATGGATGTATCTACTTTTGAAAATGGGTATTACTTCTTAAAAATATATAATAAAGATTTTACTATCAATAACCCCATTATCATTGCTAGATAAGTGTTTATTAGTATTATACTTATTCTTTAAAAGTAAACTTCGCAAAACGATGCCCTGCTTTTTTAGAGTAAGTTAAAACAAGGATCGTCTCTTTATTCATTTGAAAACTATATTTCATAAAAGCTAAATCGTCGTTTGATGAACTATCGAAGATTGATTTTGAAGAAATAGTTCCATCTTTTCCTATTTCAAACTGTTTATTGCAATTATAGAGCAACTGTGCCGACTTACTATTTTGAAATGGAATAAATGACTTCGTTCCGCCCTTACAAAGAGGCTTTTCACCCTTCATGGTTGTTTCAATTTTTTTCAGCGTGATATTCTGTTTCGCTTTAAAGTCAAAATTTGCCAATAATAAATTACCATATTTTATCTCACAATTACCATTGTCGCAAATTGTGTTTTGAAACTCACATACAACCGCTATGTTGTTTTCGTCTAATTGGAAAGTATTAGTTAAATAGTAATGATAGAAATTATCTTCAGGCATTTGTTCTTGTAAATGATATTGTCCTTGTGATAACACTTTTAAGTGTTCTGGCTCAAGAGTACTATAAAATAAGCCCTTCAGACTATGATTTTCTTCCCAATTAGTGATTGTATTTTTATCAACTCCATAATTACCTGAACATACTAAATTACCTTGTGAATTTAATTGCAAATTCACATCTAAAAATCGTTTTTCATTAATAGCAATTTCGGTTTTAAGCAAACTGCCTTTTTCTGATTGATAACTTACCACAAACAATTTAGTGAAGTCTCCTGATTCGCCCTCAATTTTATAATACTGCTTTTCTGTAAAATAGATGTTTTGTTCGTCATCCATCAACACGTTGGCTATGGCTGTTTTATTGAGTGGCTGAGCTAATTCAATTTCCTTTTCAAAAACAGCTCTTAAACCTTTACTAATAACTTTATAAGCAACTTTGCCTTTTCCAGCATCCGACTCAGAAGTTTCTCTAAACAACAAAATACGATTACTATCCGTTGCTAATCGAATTGTATATTTACAATCATAATTTTTATCGTTAAACGAAACCTCATCAATTACTGTGTAGTTGAGCGACAACTCTCCATTAGGTTTTACTTCATTAATATAAACCGTGTACTTTTTTAATTTTTTATCATGATGAGAACTAAACAGATAAATATGTGAATTGAAATATAAAATATTTTCAAAAGTATTGGCTTTACCTTCTGTTTTAGGGAGTTCAACTTGTCTTTTATAAATTCTTCTTAACTCTTTATTTGTGAGAGATTCAATATAAAATTCGTTTTCCGATTTAGATGATATAGCAAAAAAGGATTGCTCGTTCATGCCAAACACTTCGGGGTAAGAAAACTCATCATTAACATCGGGGCTTAACTGAACATTCACATTTTGAGAATAGCTATTGGAATAAGAAAATACTAAAAAAATAAAGCCAAGAATTTTTCGCATAAAATAAATCTTCCCATTTTTTTTCATAGATTAAATATAATAAAAAAAAGCTGTTATTACCTCAGCCATACAAATACAGCGACGTGGCAGTACTGTTTATTTTTTATGCAACAGAAAATTGTGTAGTTTTTTTAAATAATCATAATTAACCATTATAATTCTTTCATTTTCTTCAATAGTCTTGTAAATATTATTAAAAATAGATTCATATTCTGTTGTATGTGCTTTGCTCTTATTTAAAGTAAAAAGTGCCTTTTTGTTATAAAATCTGACTGTATCTAATATTGCTTTCGCCTTTTTATAGTCCGTCATCGTTGGTTTTTTCGTTAGTTTTTTGTTTCCTATGTCTAAAAAATCTGTTTGATATGAAACACACCTATTCAAGTCATCCACAATTAAATTATTATTTAATACATCTAAGTTTCTAGCAAAATCCTTGTTCTCTGGTTCGGCTATATAATAATGCAAAAAATCCATATACTGTCTTTGTTTCAATGGATATGCTCTATATGCTTTTATGGAGTCTGGAAAATTAAATACAGAAGAATGTGAAACAACTAAACTATCATTTTCGAAATCTTTTTTGGTAAAGGGATTCTTTAATAACTGCCACATAGGATCTAAAGGCATATGGTCTTTTATGAAATTTTTAGGTTTTGGTAAAAAATACATATTTGAAAACCGTTTGACAAAGGTATTCATAGGATTAACGTAACCACTAGACCAAGTTATATCTAACATACACCAAGCTGAATCAATTCTTAATACATTCCAAGCATGCAGAATATCTGGAATATCTCCACCTGGTGTTTTAGTATAACCACAAACCAAAAAACAAGGAATGGAAGATGTTGCGCAAAAATCAACCATCAGATTTGAATAGCCTTCGCAAACCGCTTTTTTATTTTTTAATACATCTGCTGACTTTTGATTATAGCTTGATAGCGAACTTACATTATATGTTTTTAATAAATTTAATTCATTCATATGCTCTACATCATACGATATATTTAATGCAATCCATGTATAATATGCTCTGGCTCTATCTTCTTGGCTTTGAAATGTGCCATTCACAAAAGCTGTTATTGTATCAAAAGGTGCATCTGGCTTTTGTTTCGAAAACGTAAATACTTTATTATCGATAACGTTATAATAATCAGCTTTGGTTACTTGAGCAGATAATGAAATACTGTATAAAATAACTATGAAAAAAAGTAAAGGAAGTCTCAGCATGCTATAAATTTATTTCAACTGAAAATTAATCGGCAAATTAAAAAATACTGAAACAGGGTTCCCATTTTGAGTGCCAGGTTTCCATTTAGGCATAGTCTTTACAACTCTAATAGCTTCAGCGTCGCACTCTGGACATTTTGAAATTCCCTTTAGTATTTCTATATCCGATAATTCACCTTCTTTATTTATAACAAATTTAAGAAAGCATTTCCCTGATACAGCTCTCTCCTTGGCGCTATGGGGATATACTATATTTTTTTGAATATGTTTCATCATTTCCATTGGTCCTCCTGGGAATTCTGGCATATGCTCAACAACTGTAAAAATTAAATTTCCATTGTTAATTTCAGCAGGAATATCTTTTATTTCCAAAACATCTCCGTAATATTTAATATTTAGCCTGTGTACAAATTTTACAGATTTGCCATTATAAATAGCTGGAGACCAATTCGGCATTTCAATTAAAATTTTTTTGATTTCTTTTTCACCCTCATCTTCCTTTAATAAATTTCCCTTAACCTCTAACACTTTGCCATTTTCATCTGTCGAAAGCGTTAAATATGAATAACTGCTAAAGTTTTTTTCTTTAATGTTATTGATGTACCGAGGAAGTGTTTTAATATAATTAATTAAGCTATCTATGCTTCCTTTATACATACTGTTAGTCACTTCTTCACTACTTGCATAGAATAAAATATTGTCTATCCTCTTTTTTGAAAGAATACATTTTCCAGATGTATCATGTTTACTGTACTCAAAATCCAAATTATATTTATATGACTTAACAAATTCTATAAATTCAAAATCTGTTTTATCTACTTTCTCCCCATTCTTTTTGTATACAGTATCGGTTTTTATACATTGACGAAAATATAATTTTGAAGACTCCCGATCTCCAAGCCATGAAGCACTTTTTAAATCCAAACAATAGCCTTTAAAATCGTTTAATTGTCGGCGACATACTGCTCTATTATAATAACTGTCCGGATGTGGCGCTATATTTAGAGATAAAGTAAATAATGAATCAGCTGTTCTATAGTCTTTACGAGCAAACGAAGCATTTCCTTTATCGTATAAGATAACTGAGTTATCTTTTTGCTGCGCCATCAAGGTCTGCAACATGAACAGACTAAATACTATTAAAAAGCTTTTATTCATTTTTTAAATATAATAAAAACTACGACTTTAATTTAAAAGCTAGATTAAAAACCAAGCCCTTATCGTTTTTAAATTGATGTGTTCCATCAATTTGTTCGCATAAGGAACTAATTAATTCCATGCCTAAACTATGACTGTTTTGTTTCCAATTTTCAGGTAAGCCTTTTCCATTGTCTCGTACTTCAATCTCAACCGTAGTATTCAATTGACGCATTTTGACATCTATCACCAATGATTTATCATCACTGCTGGCATACTTAAATGAATTGGTGATTAATTCGTTTAAAATTAAACCGCATGGGATGGCAGTTGATAAATCCAACATCACCAGTTCTGTATCTAAATGTATGTCAACTTTTTTATTACTTCCTAAAGAGTTTTTAATTTCTGCTGTTAAACTTTCGATGTAGGCTTTAAAATTCAACTCTACAATACTATTATTATTAAAAATAGTTTGATGCACCAGCGCCATTGAAAACACTCTGTTTCTGCAATCTTCTAGTGCATCTTTTACTTCTTGAGAATCTGAAATTTCTTTTTTGAGATTTAATAAACTGGTTACAATATTCATATTGTTTTTAACGCGGTGAAACACCTCAGCCAGTAACACTTCTTTTTCTTTTAGCATTTTTTTAATCAATTGTTCTTGACCAATGGATTCGGAAACGATACTGATGTTAAATGCTAAAGCCGACGTAAATGCTAAAAAAATATTAAATAGTTTTGTGTCCTTAAACTTTCCATCGCCCATTTCAAAATTATATACATTACCAGTGTAACCAATAACTATCACAATAATGGTAACAAAACAAAATATGCTGATAATGATTAAATGCTTTAGCATTTCTCTTCTTCCCAACAATTGTATCATACTAATCATCATCGGAAAATAAAAGAGAATGATATAAGAATCAATTCCCATTTTAAGACACATGGAAGCCAATAAACTAAAGCCTACTAGATAAAAACCATAGGCCGTCCATATATAATTTTTATAGTGGTTTAAAGCTATTAAAAATGGAATTACCAAAAGCGATACAAAACAATCGATGAAAATATCATTGCATCCTGAAATTTGAAAAAACACCAAGGCAATAATCATATTGCACATGGAGATGATTGCAATTAAATTAAGCTTACGGGTTAGGTAAATTTCCCATGGCTGGTAATGTTGCTTTACGCCCGTATTTACAAATTTATTAAACCATGCAATCATTGCTTAAATGTAACAAAATATATGGCATAGAAAAATGAGATAAAACAGGAATTTGTTAAAAAGCCCAATGAATTTATCATTGGGCTTTTTATATTTCCGCAGCATTACAAATGAAGCGAATCGCAGTATATTTTTGCTATTTTAGTATTCTAACTATTTCTCCCAACAAAACATCAAGTCCTTGTCTAAAATCAACTTGAACTTCAGTTGGTAAATTTTCTTTCTGCCTTGTAATTGAATGTGCAAAGGAATCACCTATCTTTCTACTTGTATTCTCTAAATGTTCCATACTACCTTTAAAACTTGTGGAATTTCCTTCTGATTTATATTGACTAACAACCGAAGCGAAATTTTCTTTATCAAATATTGGAGGAACATGATTAATAATTGTTCTAACTAGTATTCCCACGGTATAATAGTTCTTTAATTTATATGCATCATTCAGTTCTTTGCATAATCTAATTAATTTCATCAAATCAAAATTTTGACTTTGTATGCCTTTTAATTCATCTATTCTAATTTGACTTACATAAACTACATTATTTCGATCAAACGAATGTTCCTCCAACTCTTCAAATTCAATTCGAACTTTTAACATTTCTAAAATGTTTATTATTCTAGTATCCCAATCAGCCACCAAAACCTTATTTAGTAAATTCTTAGTACTTATTAAATCGATTTTAGCAATAGCATCGCTAGATTTACCATCAATGTAGGAAAGCACTTTATTCGTTTTAGAAATAAAATTTTCGATCAAATCTAATTCATCGTTTTGCCAGGTTTTCAGTTCATATATTAATTCGTTGAGCTTTTCAAGTTTCTTCGTTTTAGAAAATTCGGGAACATTCTCAGATTTAGTATTTTGGCTTTTTAAATACTCTTGACCCGCGAATAAAATCATAGCCTTCAATACTTTTAAATTTCCCTTATTACCATAAGTAGTTTTGCCTCCTGCTCTGTAACCTACTACATAGAACCCTGAAGAAGCAATTTTAATAAAACCTTTAGTCGCCAATTCTCTAGCTTTATTACTTAAAAATTTAAAATCAGAATTTAAATGGGTAATGTCAATAAATTCTCCATTGTCGTTTTCTGATAGATAACTAAGTATTCGTTTATAAATTTCCATTCTAACGTTTTCTTTCAAAAAAAAGCCTCTCTAAAAAATTCAGAGAGGCCTTTCTTCAGGGTTAAACTTATTATTTTTTATTCTTATGATCCACAAGCTTCACATCCTTCTGGGTTATCTAAACTACAAGATAATTGCGCTTGTTGTTCTTCAAAGCTTAAGATGTGTGTTTGTCCACGCTCTACTAATAAAGCATCTTCGTTACCTAATACTGGCACTGCTAAAGCTGCTTGGTCTACTGTAAACTTAATAGCATCAGCTGCTGCTTTTGTACGTAAGTAGTACATACCTGTTTTTAATCCTTTTTTCCAAGCGTAGAAATGTGCTGAAGATAATTTAGCAAAGTTTGCGTCTTGGATAAACAAGTTTAATGATTGAGATTGGCAAATGTAAGCACCACGATCGGCAGCCATATCAATAATCGTACGTTGTTTAATTTCCCAAACTGTTTTGTAAATATCTTTAATGTTTTGAGGAATTTCAGGAATGTTTTGTACTGAACCATTTGCGCCAATGATTTTGTTTTTCAACGCATCATTCCACATACCTAATTTTACTAAGTCACGTAATAAGTGTTTGTTTACTACTGCAAACTCACCTGATAATACACGACGGCTATAAATGTTTGATGTATATGGTTCAAAGCATTCGTTGTTACCTAAAATTTGTGATGTAGAAGCAGTTGGCATTGGCGCTAATAACAATGAGTTACGCACACCATATTTTGCTACTTCTTCTTTTAAGATGTTCCATTCCCAACGTGGGCTTGGTGTTACACCCCACATATCAAATTGCATAATGCCTTTTGATAATGGAGAACCTGGATAAGATTCGTAAGCGCCATCTTTAATTGCTAAGTCTTTAGAAGCAGTCATTGAAGCGTAATAAATCGTTTCAAAAATTTCTGCATTTAATTTTTTAGCTTCTTCGCTTTCAAATGGGAAACGCATTAAAATAAATGCATCTGCTAAACCTTGTACACCTAAACCAATTGGACGGTGACGCATGTTTGAATTGCGAGCCTCAGGAATTGGGTAGTAGTTACGGTCAATTACTTTATTTAAATTTTTAGTGATGGTATAAGTTACATCAAATAATTTTTGGTGATCAAATGTTCCTTCTTTCTCATCTACAAAACGAGGTAATGCAATAGAAGCTAAGTTACACACTGCAACTTCATCAGGACTAGTGTATTCAACAATCTCCGTACATAAGTTAGAAGATTGAATAGTACCTAAATGAGATTGATTTGATTTTAAGTTACAAGCATCTTTGTATAACATGTATGGGTTACCAGTTTCGATTTGAGAATCGATAATTGCTGCCCATAATTCACGTGCTGGAATTTGTTTGCGGAATTTTCCTTCTGCTTCGTATTTAGTATATAATGCTTCAAACTCTGCACCATGAGATGTATATAATCCTGGGCACTCGTTAGGACACATTAAACTCCAAGTTCCTTCCGCTTCAACACGCTTCATGAATAAATCTGGAATCCATAATGCTGTAAATAAATCACGCGCACGCATTTCTTCTTTACCATGGTTTTTACGAATATCTAAAAACTCATAGATATCAGCATGCCAAGGCTCTAAGTAAACAGCGATAGAACCTTTACGTTTTCCACCACCTTGATCAACGTAACGAGCTGTTTCGTTGAAAACTTTTAACATTGGTAAAATACCATTTGATGTACCATTCGTTCCTTTAATATAAGAACCAGTAGCACGTACTTTATGAATAGCTAAACCAATACCACCAGCTGATTGAGAAATACGAGCACATTGTTTTAATGTATCGTAAATTCCATCAATACTATCATCTTTAGCTTGTAATAAGAAACAAGAACTCATTTGTGGTTTTGGCGTACCAGCATTAAATAATGTAGGCGTTGCATGTGTAAACCAACGCTCACTCATTAAATTATAAGTTTCGATAGCTGCTGCAATATCTTCTTTGTGTATACCAATTGATACACGCATTAACATGTGTTGAGGGCGCTCAGTAACTTTACCGTGAGTTCTTAATAAATAAGAACGCTCTAAAGTTTTAAAACCAAAATAATCGTAACCAAAATCTCTATCATAAATAATAGAAGAATCTAACAATTGTGCATTTTTCATCACAATCTCATAAACGTCATCGGCAATTAACGACGCTTTTTGATTTGTTTTTGGATCAACATAATTATATAATATCTCAATTGTTTTTGAGAATGATTTGATTGTGTTTTTGTGTAAGTTACTTACCGCAATACGTGATGCTAACTGTGCATAGTCAGGATGCTTCGTTGTTAACGATGCTGCAGTTTCAGCTGCTAAGTTATCTAAATCAACAGTGCTTACGCCATCATACACACCATCAATTACTTTTTTTGCTACTTGAATTGGATCAACAAATGCTGGATCTAAGCCGTAGCTTAATTTTTGAACGCGTGCTGTGATTTTGTCAAACTTCACAGACTCTTGAGTGCCATCTCTTTTTATTACAAACATTGCCTTTAGTTTTTAATTGGTTTTACTTAGTTTTTGAGTATCGGTTTCGTTACAACAAGTTATAACTATAATTGTCTTTTTTTACTTTAGCCACCACTTGATATTAACAAAGTAGTGGTTAATTAATTTTTTTCTTATTTGGTAAGCCTTCAAGGGGCTATACTAAAATTTAACATTTAATGAACGTGTTTCTGGAGGCTAGGATTCCCGTACAAGATTTAAACCTTGTTCAATGATTTTCAGTGAGATACGAATTGGGAATTTTAACCGATGAATTTCTTACCTAAAAGTCTTCATCCAGATTAAACACATTATTTTCCTCTTTATTGTTCATCACACCTGATTTTTGGTATTCAGCAACACGTTTTTCGAAGAAATTTGTTTTGCCCTGCAACGAAATCATTTCCATAAAATCGAAAGGATTTGATGCATTATAGTATTTATCGCAACCTAATGCTAATAATAATCTATCAGCGCAAAACTCAATATATTGACACATTAAATCAGCGTTCATTCCAATTAAACGTACTGGAATAGCATCTGACACAAATTCTTTTTCAATCACTACCGCATCCGTAATAATTTTAGTTACGGTTTCTTTTGGTAATTTATTCTTTACGTGATCAGAATATAACATACACGCAAAATCACAGTGTAAGCCTTCGTCACGAGAAATTAACTCGTTACTGAAACTTAATCCTGGCATTAAGCCACGTTTTTTTAACCAGAAAATAGAACAGAAAGAACCAGAGAAGAAAATTCCTTCAACTGCTGCAAAAGCAATTAAACGCTCAGCAAAACTTCCGTTATTAATCCAAGTTAAAGCCCAATCCGCTTTTTTACCCACGCATGGTACTGTTTCAACTGCATGTAATAATTTATCCTTTTCAACTGGATCTTTAATATATGTATCAATTAATAAAGAGTATGTTTCAGAGTGGATGTTTTCCATCATCACTTGGAAACCATAAAAGAAACGAGCCTCAGGGTATTGCACTTCGTTTAAGAAGTTAATAGCCAAGTTTTCGTTTACAATTCCATCACTTGCAGCAAAAAACGCTAAAACATGTTTCACAAAATGACGTTCGTTGTCATTTAACTTATTATTCCAATCACCAAGGTCATTAGATAAGTCAATTTCTTCGGCTGTCCAGAAACTTGCTTCTGATTTTTTATAATATTCCCAAATATCGTTGTGTTTGATTGGGAAAATAACAAAGCGGTCTTTGTTTTCTGCTAGTATTGGTTCTGTCATAAATCGGTCTTTATATATATAGCTTATTATCAAAAAATAGTAAGCGTTTTAGTTTAAATCTTCGTTCTACAAATCTGATTAAAAATGATTGGATTTTTAGAAAATGAAATTAACATTACGGGGGTTTTTTTAACATTGAGAAATTAACAGCCATCGTTGATAAGTGGCTAATTTCCTTATGTATCAGGCAATTAAAGAAATTATAAAAAAAAGTGAAAAAAAATTGTTCGTTGTATTTATTTTTTTGTTAAGGCATGTAAGATTTTAGTCAAAAATGCCTCAAAACAATTGATTTCATTGATAAATTTACCTTTTTCGTAAAATGGTATTAACATAAAAGGAATTATTATTCGAAATTTTATGGAATAAATCCAATTCGTCTATCTAAACAAAGTATTAATCTTAAAAAAATAAACATTATGCGAATTTTAAATTCAATCATCATAGCAAGTTTAGTAACCTGCTTTATGGCTTGTAGTAGCAAATCAGAAAACTTTAGTTCAAGCGATAAAGCTTACGAAGGTGTTGGAGGCGGGGGAATGGAATTAAATGCAACAACGGTTGATTTAACACCACCACCAGCCGAAAAATCAGTGGCAGAAAAGCCGAAAAATATGACCGAACAAAAACTCATTAAAAACGGCGATATTAGTTTTGAAGTCAAAAACATTAAAGACACCAAAGCTTTTTTACAAAAAGTAATTTCAAAACACAAAGGTTATATCTCCA
>Ga0208509_1000794_pt1 | contig 10736 bp, 10 predicted proteins | sample LakWasMeta7_HOW4_2_FD_183857 | JGI IMG/M metagenome (GOLD analysis project Ga0208509, IMG submission 183857) | Freshwater sediment methanotrophic microbial communities from Lake Washington under simulated oxygen tension - Sediment Metagenome... | ecosystem: Environmental > Aquatic > Freshwater >...
GCCCGCATTGCTGACAACGTCCCAGTCCATTGAGCTCAGTAATCATAAGTTCCGCACCTTCCGCCAATGAGCCTTTCATCACGACATCAAAACCAAAACGTAACGCTTCAGGTTCAATACAGGAAAGCTTACCGATTTCCAAGGTCACTCGGCTTACTTTGCTGAACTTCTGACTTTGCGCGTGGTCTTCCAAAATTTCCCGCACGTTTTCTAACAAAGAGAGCTCATGCATGGCTATCCCTGCCAGGCACCCTTCGGGAAAATGCAATTAAGTTAAGCCGTTCGTGCTCGACTGCATGGAGGCAGGAGGTAGAGCTATGCATGGAGCAATTGCCGAGAGCTTGTCGAAGCATGATCGGCTTAACTTAATCGCCTAGGATTTTTCCATTCACCCTTCGACAGGCTCAGGGCGAACGGAAAAAAAATAATCTTAACGGCAGCGAACCTTAGATTATAGGCAAGTATGCTCCCTGCTAATTTGTTGTCATACATTGATGAAATTCCTCCATGCATTAGGACTTGGGCTGTCTAATAATCTTTCAACAAACTGACAGGCAGCCGCAAAATTGTTTTGAGCATTTGCACTCATGCCCTCGCCAAGCTCGAAGCTTTCGCCTTTGATTGCCAGCAAAAAGCATGGTGGCGGCGACTGTTTTTTTATCGATTGATACACCGCCAACACCGCGGCGGGACTCATTGCATGAGTTGTGTAACTGTCGTCTTTAGCGGGTGTAAGTTCGGAAAAATCGAACGCATTAACGCAGGCAACCGAGGCATCGACAAACAAAACCAGCTCTCTGTTTTCCAAGTCCAGCGCGTGTTCAATTTGCAACTGGAAGTCGGTCAGCAGCTCAATATTGCTCAAGTCAAAATGGCTCTCAACAAATTCCAAAAACAAAGGACCCAGCGCATCGTCACCCCGACTCAGATTGCCGTAACCAAACAGTAAAATCGGTTTAACCATTTAAAACTGACTATCCCGCTCGATTTGACCGTCATCGTGCTTAATCAGCTTATCAATCAACTGGCCTTGCGCATCAACCAGTTCAAGCTGCAACGGCATTTTGCCGACGGCATGGGTGGCGCAGGATAAACACGGATCGTAAGCGCGAATGGCCACTTCCAGGTTGTTCAACAACGGTTCGGTCAGTTCCCGCCCGGATAAATATTCCGCCGCCACTTGCCGCACTGATTCGTTCATCGCCATGTTGTTGCTGGTGGTCGAAACAATTAAATTGGCTTTGGTGACGATGTCGTTTTCATCGACTTGGTAATGATGAAACAACGTGCCGCGCGGGGCCTCGATTACACCGATGCCTTCAAAACGCCGCTCGCCCTGAGCCACCAAATCATGGCCCATAATGTCGGGATCATGCAGCAATTCCTTAATGCTTTCGGCGCAATGCAGAACCTCGATTAAACGCGTCCAGTGAAATGCTAACGTGCTATGCACCATGGCTTCACCCGTGTGAGCTTTAAACTCCACGCGGGCAGCTTCCGCCAATGGCGTATTGATATAGTCGCAGTTATTCACGCGCGCCAGCGGGCCGACACGATACCAGCCGTCTTCCTTACCTAATGACAGCAAATAAGGAAATTTCATGTACGTCCAGGAGCGGACTTCTTCATGGATAATATCGTTGTAACGGCAATAATCGAAATGATCCAGAATCGTTTCGCCTTGTGCATTTTTGGCGCGAATGCCACCGTGATAAAGCTCCAACGCGCCATCAGGTTTGGTTAAGCCAAGATAATTAGTGCGAATAGTCGCGAAATCGTCGTAATACGGCAAGTTGGAACAATGCACTTTTTTGATTAGCGCCACCGAGCCTGCAGCCCACGTGATCATCTGGTCGATGTCTTCCAGCAAATAATCGCGCTCGGCCTTGGTCAGCGATTTATTCATACCACCGGCAATCGCGCCGGTGCCGTGAATGCGTTTGCCGGACACCATGCGGATGACTTCCTGGCCATATTTACGCAGCTTAACGCCTTGCAAGCCAATGTCGGGATAGTCGGTTAATACCGCAATAATATTGCGCTTGCCGATGTCGCTTTCAAATCCAAACAATAAATCCGGGCTGGATAAATGAAAGAAATGCAGCGCATGCGATTGCATCACCTGCCCAAAATGCAGCAAGCGCCTTAATTTATCCGCGGATGCCGGCAGGTTTTCAGGATCGACACCGACCAATTGATCGATCGCCTTGGCGGCTGCCAAATGATGACTGACCGGGCAAATGCCGCATAAACGCTGCACCAGCACCGGCAACTCCCAATACGGTCGGCCTTGAATAAAGCGCTCGAAACCGCGAAATTCAACGATGTGCAACCGGGCTTGCTGGACTTTGTTGTTTTCATCCAGCAATAACGTGACTTTGCCGTGGCCTTCAACCCGGGAAACCGGATCAACGACAACGCGTTTCAGATTTTCCGTCTGTTCGGCTGTTTCTAAATGCTCATACATAGGCTTCTCTTCAATTCAACCAATACAACAATCATGAGCCGATTGTTTCGGCGGGCAGGCAACTGTTCCGTAAGAACAAAAGACGCAACAATCTCCCTGTTTAGGTTTTAATAAAGCCTGGCAATTCGTACATTGATAAAAATAAATACAGGAATCGATCGGCATCACTTCTTGTTTTTCAAATCCACACTCGGGACATTTTAATACTGACTCTAAAACAGATTCCGCAATTAAAGACTTATTCATAATGCCCCAGTTTGTAGGTTGGGTAGAGTGATAACGAAACCCAACAGGTACCTCGATTTGTCGGGTTACGCAGACTTACTAAGTTCTACGACGTTGTGTTTATCAACTGACTCAATCGCATTTGTGCCGTGCTTTTTGCGATAACTTTCCAAAAACCGTGCGATGCGACCGATCGCCTCAGTCAGGTCATCTGCGTTGGGCAGGAATACCACACGGAAATGATCGGGGGTTTTCCAGTTAAAACCCGTGCCTTGCACTACCAAGACTTTTTCGGCTTCCAATAATTCCAAAATGAATTGCTGATCATCTTTGATCGGATAAATTTTCGGATCCAGGCGTGGAAATAAATACAAAGTCGCTTTGGGCTTCACGCAGGTTACACCGGGAATTGCAGTAAGCAATTTATACGCGAGGTCGCGTTGTTTACACAATCGTCCGCCGGGCGCGACCAGCTCGTTGATGCTTTGATGTCCGCCTAGCGCGGTTTGAATGGCGAACTGTCCCGGCACGTTTGAACACAAGCGCATCGAAGCCAAAATAGTCAGGCCGTTGATGTAATCCTGCGCGTGACTTTTTTCGCCGGAAAGCACCATCCAGCCAACGCGATAACCGCAGGCTCTATAGTTCTTCGACAAACCGTTCAAAGTCACGAACAATACGTCATCGGCCAGCGATGCCATCGCAGTATGCGTCGCATCGTCGTAAAACATCTTGTCGTAAATCTCGTCGGCAAAGATGATCAGCCCGTGCTCGCGTGCGATCTGGATGATCTCTTTAAGGATCTCATCGGAATACAACGCACCGGTCGGATTGTTCGGATTGATGACCACGATGGCGCGGGTGTGCGGCGTGATCTTACTGCGCATATCGGCCAGATCCGGATTCCACTCATTGGCTTCATCGCACAAATAATGGCGTGGCGTGCCGCCCGCCAAGGTGACCGCCGCCGTCCACAGCGGATAGTCGGGCGCAGGCACCAATACCTCGTCGCCAGTATTCAGCAAGCCTTGCATCGCCATCACAATCAGTTCGGAGGCACCGTTACCGATGTAAATATCATCCAGACCGACACCCCGGATTTGCTTGGATTGGCAGTAATGCATGATGGCTTTGCGCGGCGCGAACATGCCCTTGGAATCGGTATAGCCTGAAGCGTTCGGCATGTTCAGGATCACGTCCTGCTGTATTTCTTCGGGTGTATCAAAGCCGAAAGGTGCAAGGTTGCCAATGTTCAGTTTAATAATGCGCTGGCCTTCTTCTTCCATCTGCTTGGCGCGTTCCATCACCGGACCGCGTATGTCGTAGCAGACGTTAGAAAGTTTGGTCGATTTCAGTATGGGTTTCACGATAGTTCACTCGTAATTTCGGTAAAAAGTTTTTGTTGGGTGGGCACATGCTTTTTGTGCTTACCCGGTTTTAATAAAAATGTAGGTTGGGCTGAATGCAATGAAGCCCAACAATCTTAGCCGCATTATGTTGGGCTTCGTACCTCAGCCCAACCTATGGGCTTTTTTTATAAATTCAAAAGTTCTTGTAGGGTGGGCACATGCTTTTCGTGCCCACGCGGGATAAATTCGGTTATGCAAAATGGTGGGCAGAAAAGCGCTGCCCACCCTACGCACTACGGGCTAAAACGTTATGCGTCTTTTAGCAATAGGAGCAGTTTTACAACGAGAGGTGACCATTCGAATCCGATTGAATCCCATCTCGATTTTTTTGAATACAGTAGACCCAGGTTAATCAAGCCGGACAGTACTATTTCATCGTCAGAGTTTGGACGGATAGACAAAGGTCGTAAGCCCTCTATTTCTTCAAAACTTTCTTCAGAAATAATAATGAAGTCATACCCAAAGTTCTGTGAAATGAATGCGGCTTCCGCTGCAGAAATATCTCGAACAACTCGAGACAGTGCGTCTGCGACATTTGCAACGGCATCGTGATCTGTAAAAGTATTGGCTGCCGCATTCTTCAAGAGACTGAACTTTCTTTCGTCTACTGTATAAAATGCAGCAGAAATTATCTCATTTATCAGTTTGTATTGATCGTCAGAGATTTGTTTAATCTGTTCAGAATGAATGCAAATAATCTCATTCAATTCAACGAACATCCGTTCCAAGCGTTTTCCCTGGCGACCGCTCGCGAGCGCATCAACCAAAAAAGGGACAAATGCAGCTAATGGCGTAATTGTCGCACCTAGGACAGCAACTGCATTTGCTGCCGTTTTAGTACCAACATGGCTGGTTATTGTTTCAAACGCGGTTTCTTTCGTCACGGTGTTTCCTTATCTGGCAAATTCTCCCGGTAAATTTATATAAATTCCTAATCATAATGCACCAACTCATAAGACAACGACGGCTCTCTGCCTTCCAATAAATCAGTCAAAAACGCCCAAAACACATCCGCAGACGGCGGGCAGCCGGGCAGGAAGTAATCGATTTTTACGACTTCATGTATCGGTCGCACTTTGTCCAGCAATAACGGCAATTCAGGATCACTAGGGATTTGCGGATTCTCCACGCCAAGGCCGTCTAAATAAGACTCTGCCAGACATTCTTCCAGCAGGATGAAGTTGCGCATCGCCGGTAAGCCGCCGTTAATGGCGCAGGCGCCGACGGCAACAAGGATTTTGCAGTTTTTTCGAAACTCGCGCAGCGTGTGGACGTTTTCGGAATTACACACGCCGCCTTCGATCAAGCCGATGTCGCAATTGGTGCAGTGTTCAATATCGGTAATCGGCGAGCGGTCGAATTCGACGAGGTCGGCCAGCGCGACTAAGCGTTCATCCAGATCAAGAAATGACATGTGACAGCCAAAGCATCCGGCCAGTGAGGTGGTGGCGATTCTGATTTTAGCCATGATCTATTTCCTTTGCGACTGCCATGGATGGCGGAAGTGCCGAATCCGGTCGGGAACCGGATTCGGCCAGAGCAACTTCATCAATCTGCTTATGATCGTAAATGCGCTCGCCAATCGGCACGGTGTAGCCGGTTCGTTTAATCAAAATTGCTCCGGTGGGACAAATATGGGCTGACTGATCGCTTGCTTCAAGGTCGGTGTCTTTTAATAGGCCGCTTTGGGCGTTGACAATCAAATGTTTGTTGATGCCGCGACCGCTGATTGCAAACACATCTTTACCGTCTTTTTGCTGACTGGCGCGAACGCAAAGCGTGCAAAAAATGCAGCGGTTATGGTCTATCAACACGTCCGGATGCGAGGCATCCATGTTCCGATTGGGATAAAACAGAGGGAAATGATCGTCGAACATATTCAAATAATAAGCCACTGCCTGTAACTGGCAGTTGCCGGTTTTTTCGCAGGATGGGCAAAAATGATTGCCTTCGACAAACAGCATCTGGGTGATTTTTTGCCGGTCGTCATTCAGGTCTTTGGTGTTGTTGAGCACATCCTGACCTTCCGCGGCCGGAAAGGTGCAAGCCGAGCATACTCTGCCGTTAACTCTGATCGTGCAAAGTTTGCAGCTGCCGTGCGGGGTGTATTCGGGATTATGGCAGAGATGCGGAATGTAAACGCCTGCCGCTGTCGCCGCCTCCATAATGGTTTGCCCGTCTTCAAAAGGGATGGTGTTTCCGTCGATAGTAATGGTTTTAGTCATAATCATTCCACATCCGTCTGTGCTAAATGTGCGCCTGCATCATCGCGGTTGGCCATGCGCCGGGCTGTTTCCAAGGCGGCGTCTAAATCAAATCCGGGCTCGTAACTGATAAGTTTCAACTGGCTTTGATACAGTTCGGGATAACGTTCCAAGGTGGTCAATACTGGATTCGCGGCCGTTTGTCCCAACCCGCAATGGCTATGGGTTTTAACCAATTGGCAGAGTTCTTCCAGCGCCACCACATCACCCGCCGAGCCATGGCCTTCAACAATTTTATCCAGTTGTTTTTTCAATAATGACGTACCCACCCGGCACGGCGTACAGAAACCGCAGCTTTCATGCGCGAAAAAATGGGTGAAATTATGGGCAATATCGAGAATGTTGCGGCTGTTGTTAAATACGATAAATGAGCCGCCGGTGGCTAAGTCTTCAAACGCCAGTTTGCGGTCGAATTCCTGATTGGAAATAAAGGTGCCCGACGGGCCGCCGATTTGCACACCTAAGACATCGCTAGCACCGCAGTCATTCAGGACTGTTTGAATGCTTGTGCCGAATGGATATTCGTAAATACCCGGTTTCGAACAATCGCCGCAGATGCTCAGGATTTTAGTACCTTTGGATTTTACAGTACCGACACTGGCAAACCAGTCGCCGCCATTAACCGCAATTGCCGCTGCCGCATAAAAGGTTTCGACATTATTAACAACGGTCGGTTTGCCTAAATAGCCCTGAGAAACAGGATACGGCGGACGGTTGCGCGGAATGCCTGCTTTACCTTCCAGTGATTCGATTAACGCGGATTCTTCGCCGCAGATATACGCGCCAGCGCCTAAGCGAATTTCAATATCAAAATTCAGCCGATCAAGAATGTTATTACCAAGCAAGCCGAACTGTCGGCGTTCATCCAAAACGCTTTGCAGTTTATCGACCAGATGCAGATATTCGCCGCGTAAATACAGAAAACCCTGTTTTGCGCCGATGATGGCGGCACACAAGGTCATGCCTTCAAACACCTGATGCGCATAAGAATTTAACAGTACTCTGTCTTTAAAGGTGCCAGGTTCGCCTTCATCGGCATTGCACACCACATAGCGTTCCGTTTCGGCTTCTTCGGAGCAGAATTGCCATTTCATTGCGGTTTTAAAGCCGGCGCCACCGCGACCGCGTAATCCCGATTGATCGATTTCCTGCAGCGTTGCTTTTAAGCCTCTAGCCATTGCCATTTTAAGGGCTTGGCCATGCACAATACCCTGACTCAGCAATAAGCCCGGTTTATATATGTTATCGTCTACTTGAAAGAACTCGGCGGGCCAATCAGCCAGGGGGATTTGCTGATTGATCAACTCGGCGATGGCATCGATTCGAGGTGGATCCAGGCGTGTTAAAGCATGACCATTAACCAATCCGGCCGGGCCTTGGTCGCACATGCCGGAGCAAGAGGTATTATCCAAACTGACTAAGCCGTCACCCCGAACGCCGCCGATACTTACCTGCAGCTTGTCTGCGATATAAGCCATCAACGGCTGCTTGCCCAGCATGTGATCGGTTATAGAATCACTAATCAGCAGTTCATATTGACCGCGCGGACTGTCGGTAAAAAAGCTGTAAAACTCGACAACGCTGATAATCTGGGTTCTTTGGATTTTCAACAACGGCGCCAATAATTCAATGGCATCAGCCGGAATGTAATGGTAGCGGGACTGTATTTCTCTTAGAATTTCCAGCAAGTGCGTTGCTTGATATTGATTTTTTTCTGCAAGATTCTGAATAAACTGTTGCATGTTATCGCCCTGCCTCACTCTTTTTATAAGCTGCCGAATGCTAGCTTTATAGCATCAATGTTTCAATAGAATAACCACTTATCTCATTTGACTATAGGCTTAAAAATTAACAAAGAACATCTTTTAATTACTATAGAAGGGGTTATTCAAGGCATCGGAATGCGCCCTTTTATTGCTCGACTTGCCAGACAAACCCAGCAAAACGGCTGGGTTGCAAACACTGCTAATGGACTATTGATAGCCATTGAAGGCAATGTCGACTTGCAACAGCAATTTCTTTGCCGCCTGAACAATGACGCCCCGCCTTTAGCCGTTATTGCCTCGCAAACAATCAGCCAACAACCTCTTGCGCATTTTAGTGATTTTAAGATTAAAGCCAGCGCGGTCGATGGAAAACAATCGGCGTTTGTATTGCCCGATATTGCTACCTGCCCAGATTGCTTCAGCGATATGTTCAATCCCCAAAGCCGGTTTTACCGTTACCCGTTTACCAGTTGCAGCCAGTGCGGCCCGCGCTACAGTATCATGCTGAATCAGCCTTATGATCGTGAGCGAACCACGATGGCGGGATTCAAGTACTGTGCAGACTGCGAGCACGAGTATCAAGCTGTCGATAACCGGCGTTTTCACGCCCAAACCATCGCCTGCTCACACTGCGGCCCTGCCCTGCAGCTACTGGATCATGTAGGCAATACGCTCGCTGAAAATGACGTGTTATTAGCGGCAGGCGATTATTTACGTGCCGGAAAAATCCTGACCGTAAAAGGCATCGGCGGTTTTCAATTGCTGGTGGATGCGACCCATCAAGACGCGATTGAACGCTTGAGAATAAGAAAACATCGCCCGCAAAAGCCGTTTGCGCTGATGGTGGCGGATTTGGCAGCGGCGCAAGCACTTTGCTTTATCAATGATCTTGAACAACAGGCACTGACGTCTTATGCCGCGCCTATTGTGTTGCTGAAAAAACGCGGCGGAACATCGATTGCCGATTCTGTGGCTCCGGATTCAAACCTGCTTGGACTGATGCTCGCCTACTCGCCGTTGCATCATTTACTGCTGCATGATTTCGGTGCGCCGCTAGTCGCGACCAGCGGTAATCGCCACAACGAACCGATCTGCATCGATAACAGCCAAGCCTTAGAACAGCTTGCAGGGATTGCCGATTATTTCCTGATGCACAATCGCCCTATTCTGCGGCCTTTAGATGATTCAATCGTCCGGCTGATTGGCGATAAGGTCACCGTGTTGCGCAGAGCCCGTGGCTATGTGCCCACACCTATCACCTTAAAATCATCATTGCCGGACATGCTAGCAGTCGGCGGGCAATTGAAAAACACGGTTGCCGTCAGTCATGGCAAACAAATCCTGTTAAGCCAGCATCTTGGCGATCTTGATAGCGCAGCCACGCAACGCCAATTCGATGCAACCGTTACTGACCTGCAAGATTTTTATCAAATTCAGCCCGTCAAAATAATGCACGACCTACACAGAGATTACGCCAGCAGCCATAACGCAGAACGCTTAGCCTCGACTTTTACTCCGCCGCTAAACACAGCCGCCGTTCAGCATCATTACGCGCATATTTTGTCATGCATGGCAGAACACAATCTTGAGCCGCCGTTACTTGGCATTGCCTGGGATGGCTCCGGTCTTGGCAGTGACAATACGTTATGGGGCGGCGAGTTTTTACTGCTGCATCCTAAAGGTTTTCAGCGTTACACGCATTTTCGGCCGTTTGCATTGCCCGGAGGATATAAAGCGATTCAGGAACCCAGGCGTGCAGCGCTGGGAATGTTGTACGAAATACTTGCTGATCGCGCATTTGACCGCAACGGCCTTGGTTTTTCTGAGCCGGAATTGCAGCTGTTACGATCAGCATTGAGTAAACACATCAACTGCCCAACAACCACCAGTGTCGGCCGCATATTCGATGCGGTCTCCAGCTTGCTTGGGCTTTGCCAGATTAATCACTATGAAGGCCAAGCGGCTATGGCTTTGGAAAATTGTGCGACCCAAGCCAGCCAATCAGATGCATTTTACGATTTTCAACTAACCGAAACAGGGCCGCAGGTGATCGACTGGCAACCAATATTGAAACAGTTATTAGACGATATTCAACATCTGAGCACAGACATTATTGCTGATAAATTTCACAACACACTGGCAGAAATCATCCTGGCGGTTGCAAAGCGCGCCGGTGAAAAGTTAGTTGTCTTAAGCGGCGGCTGTTTTCAGAATGCTTGCCTGGTTGAAAAAACGGTTGGCAAATTAAAAACGGCTGGCTTTACTGTGGTTTGCCATGAAAAGATACCCCCCAATGATGGCGGCCTGGCACTCGGGCAGCTTTACGCAACAAAATACACAGGATAACTTATGTGCTTAGCCGTTCCTGGACGCATTATCAGCCTTTCTAATGACGCCGACCCTTTAGCGCGTAAAGGCCAAATCGATTTTTCAGGTATCACCAAAGAAATCAGCCTGGCCTATGTGCCGGAAGCGGGCATCAACGACTACGTGATTGTCCATGCCGGTTTTGCGATTTCGGTGTTGGATGAAGAAGAAGCCACTGCGACCTTGCAAGCGTTTAAGGATTTAAATGAAATGTAATTATTCAGAGTGGAAACTTTGA
>Ga0208509_1000798_pt1 | contig 10713 bp, 3 predicted proteins | sample LakWasMeta7_HOW4_2_FD_183857 | JGI IMG/M metagenome (GOLD analysis project Ga0208509, IMG submission 183857) | Freshwater sediment methanotrophic microbial communities from Lake Washington under simulated oxygen tension - Sediment Metagenome... | ecosystem: Environmental > Aquatic > Freshwater >...
CTATCTCCATCGTTATCCAGCCAAGGCAACGGGTTGGTCGGAAAGGTCGCGACGGAGCAAATGTTGCCCGGCGTTTGATCGCGCGGATCGTTGCCCTGTTGGCCGACGAAAAAGCCGACATCCATCCGGTCCGTATTGGAGCCGGAAAGCCCCAGCTCCACTTGAAAATTAAAAGCCTCCCCGGCGACGCAGAAAGGCGGCGTGCCGGGCGCCGCGCTGAAAACCGGCGTCACGGTGAATTCGCCCGCCGTGCACGTGGTGTTGCCGGAGCGATAGCCGACGCAGGTCTGATCTTTCAATGCCGACGTCGTTAACGCCCAGACGGAAGGGGACGTGGCCGCTAGCAGGAGAAGAAAAGCAAGGAAGCCGAAACGGGAACGTGTTGATCGATAATAAGGATGCATTGCAATTCAATTTTCAGGCGGCGGAAGGTATCGGCTTCACTTTTTTCATCAATAAATGCGTTTTACCAGGACAGGGTATTCTCATCAAATTTGAACCGCGCGCGAACATAAATGCCCGGATCCAGATAGTCATTGGCAGCGAGGTCGGGATCGCTGACGCCTTTGAAATTATAGCCGGCCGACAGCCACAGGTTCTCGACAACCTGGTAGCCGACTTCGGCGCCGGCCGCATATTGGCTAGCGCCGCCCTTGCCGACATAAACCCCGCTCTGCAAGGACACATCCCAATCCTTGATAAAATCCCAGGTGGCCCGCCCGTAAAGCAATTGCGCCCAATAGGCGGAATCCAGCAGACGACTGCCGCTCACCGTTTTGTCGCTGCTCACTATTTTACCGGCATAGCGGCCGGAAAGTATGACATCCGCAGTGGCTTGATAGTTGGCATGGGCGGACACGATGTGTGTGCGCGTGCTCGAGTCCGCCTGGCTGCCGGTGATGTCCTCATATTTGTGCTCGTAGCGGCCCAGGAGGGTCCATGCGTTTCGATCGACTTCGCGGTAGGCGAAACCCACTTGCTGGCGGGTCTGGATTCTTTTGCCGGCGCTTTTATTGTCGATATAGGAGAAGATATTGCGCCCGAGAAAACTCCAATCCTGGGTAAGCTTGTAAGACAGGCCCAAGGTATTCAGCAGGCTGTCGCTGGTATCGGCTTTGCGCAATTCCAGACTGGCGCTGGCGCGGAAGCGGGGATCGGCGAAATATTCGGCAGTGCCGACCAGGGCGTTGGAATTGTTGCCCGGCAGGCCGTTGAACGATTGGGTGGTCTCGAAGCCGCCGCCGACACGCAGGCCCTCGGAAACCATCCAGGTATTGCGCACGCCGAGCGCGGCCTGGGCTTCGCGTCCCGACTGGCCGTCGCGTAGGCGGTATTCGTTGTATATATTGCCGCCTTTCATATAGGCGCTTTCAAGGCCGATCACCGCGGTGTTGTTGGGGGCGAAGCTGTTCAGATTGAACTGGCTGCCGAGCGTGGAGGCGAGCTCATAACGGCCGAACAGCCGGGTCTTTTCGGACACCTGGTAATTGGAGCCGACCGCGAACAGGTGTTTCTGGCTATCGCGCACGTCCTGTTCCGCCTCCACATAGGTCTGCAAGCCGGCTACCCAGGGTATGTCCGTGGTGAATTTGCCGCGCACGGTCAGCAATTCGTTCCTGAAGCCGGCACTCGGCCGGGTTAACGGCGTCGGCGAGCAGTTGGCGGTCGTATAGGTCAGATTCGTGACGCAAGGGCTGCCGCCGAGGGCGCCGGTGTCGACGGACGCGCGCACCCCCAGTTCGCCGGCCATGCCTTCGCCGAGGCGCTGCACGATGTTGGCGATCACGCCCTTGCGCACGCCGCCGTTAACGTCGTCCTTGCTGTAAAGGCCTTCGCCCCTGATGGTGGTGTCCGCACCGAGCTTGTATTCGACAGTCGCTGGCGCTTCGGTGCGTCCGGCCGTGCTGTAGGCGCTCTGGTTGCTGAAGTTTTTGTCGGTTTTGGTGAATTGGGCGCGCAGTTTCAAGTCGCCTTGTTCGTGGCGGATTTCGATGCGCCCGGCGTCGCCGCTGCCTTTTAAGTCGGTGTCGCTGCGGGCCAGTTCGCCATTGACCACGGTTCTTTCGCCCAATTTGCCTACCGCCGTGGCGCCCAGCAGGGTCGATTTTTTGGCGGGGTCGTTATCCTTGATGCCGATGATGCCGAGTTGCATGTTGTCGGTGACCTTGACCTGGGCATCCACGCCGCCGACGCCGAACTTGGGGCCGCCGCCCGCGCCCCCGATGCCGTTGGCGCTCGTTTCGTAGGTGACCCGGATATACTGGCGGTTCAGATTCGCATCGACCGACGGCACCGGGCCGCGAAATAGCAGGCGCTTGCTCAGCGGATCGAGATTGTAGTCGACAAAACGTACCTGGGTCGAGCTGGCGAGCACGATGCTCGGCTGGTTGCGGTCGCGGACCAGCACCTCGACTTTCTCGCTGTTCTCGATGATGTTGCCGCCGTTGCCCAGTTCATAAGGGCCTGAGGTGCCGTTGGCGGGAAATTCCTCGACGATTTGGCTCGACCCGTTATCGCTGTAAAAGCCGGTGACATTGAAGTGCTGATCTTCGTAATGCCCCTTCACGCCGGTCAACGAACGGCTGTACTGGGTCAGCTGGCGCACGTCGGTATTTCCGGCCGTGGTATAGTCACCGTACAACAGATAGGACTTGTCCTTATCCACCCTGACATATAAGCGGTTGGTGCTCTGGGCATCGAAACCTTTCGTCGCCGAATCGCCGTAGATCGGGTAAAACTGATCCGGTTGAATATCCCGGAACAGCCGCTCCTGGGTTCCCTTGTCGCTGTCGTAGGCCGTCGTCAGCAGATACTTGCCCAACACGGAGCCCTTGAAGAAAAACGCCGCCCGCGCTCTGGCCGTGGCTTGGTTGTCGGCGCTGCTGACCGACCAATGCGACAGCTCCTTTTCGAACGCATCGGCCGCGTTTCCCGCGGTCAGGTTGCCGCTGCCCAGCTTGCGCAGGTTCAATACGCCTTCCAGGATACCGGCGCCGACCAAAGGGCGCAGTTCGGGCAGGTAGGCGATTTTGACCTCCCGCTCGATGACGCCGGCACTGATGCGAATAATGCCGTCGCTGGGCTCGCTCGGCGGCATCAGCACGACTTCGGCGCTGCCGCCCTGGACGAAAATCTGGGTGCCCCGCTCGGTTTGGTTCAAGTCGTTTGTTAGCCAACGCCCCCGGTCCGTTTCCAGGGTCACCTGGGTGCGCACGGTGACCGGCACGCCCTTGTCGTCGGTCAGGCGCAGCTTCATCCGGATCGGCGTATTGCCGTCGGCGATGGCGAGGGCGGGAAGGTCGAGTTCGAGTCTGCCCAAGGCGTCGGGCGCGGTCAGGGCAATGGTCTTCTCGCCGCGCGGGTTGCCGGCAATATCGATTTGTTCGAGCTTGAGGGTATTGCTGCCCGGATTCAAACCCACGCCGATGAACTCCCAGGCTTCCATCTGTTTGTCCGCCAGCCGGCTGCGCTTGCCCACGCGCTTCTCGGAAATCTCCCGGCCGTTCACGGTCAGCCGAAACGTCGCGCCCAGCGCGCCCTTGACCCGGATATTGGCCTGGTCGATAGGCAAGGTATCGTTATCGTTCAGGTCGACGAAGTCCAGGCTGTTGTCGAGTCTGGCGATCTGGTCTTCGAGTTTGACGGCCGGCAGCGGCGAAACGGGAGCATCGGGCAATGCCAACGGGCGGACGATGTTCAGGTCGCGCGGCATCACGCCGGTGAATGCCTGGGCATCGCCCACGGTCTGCGTGCCGTTGAAGGCGCCGGGCAATTGGCCCGCCAGGCCCGCGGCCGGCAGGCCGCGGATATCGCCCGGATTGATCGGCCTGCCTTGCGGATCAAGGCGGCTGCGCAAGACATAGTCGACTTCGGCGTCCGTTTTGTCCGCCAGCGCGGCGCGGCGGCGCTTCACTTCGTCCAGCACGGGGCTTTTTTCACAGACTTCTCCGGCCTTGCCGGGATCATTGGAAATGGCGAAATCCGCCTTGTGCAGTTCGCCTTTCTTGAGATCGACGAATCGGCTGTCGCCCTTGCCCGCATTGCGGTTGGACAAGGGGATCGGCTGCGCGCCGCGCGGCAAGGTGGCGCCATCCAGCTTCAGCACGTGGGTTACCGGCTTGATGCCGTAAAAGCTGTATTTGCCTTCGACATCGGAAATGATGTAGGTGCCGTCTTCCAGAAAGACGCGCACGCCGGGTATGCCCAGTTCTCCCGCTTCCTGGATGCGGTCGGCGTTGCAGTCCATATAGACCTTGCCGACGATGAAGCCTTCGTCGCTGAATACGCCGCCGGTGACTTTCACGCGCGCCAAGGCCTCCTGCGAACGCAAGGCGCCGCTGCTGGCGACGGCGCGATTGATGCCGTCGCCAGCAGCGGCGCCGACGCTGATGCGCAGCCGGTAAGTCAACTCGACACTGCCGCCCACGGGAACGGTTTTGTCCGGATTTTCCCAGGTGAGCACCGGGCCACGGCCGCCCTCCGGGTCCGCGGCGCGGGCATCGTCGATCAGGGTGCTGCCGGGTTCGTAGGCAAAGCCCGGGGGCAAGCTGTCGACAATGCGGTAGCCGGTGATGGGGGAGGCGGTTTGGTTGGTCAGGGTCAGGGTGTAATCAACAAAATCGCCGAGCTCGGCTTCCGCCTTGGCTGCGGATTTTTTCAGAAACAACTGGCCTTCGCGGCCGGCGGAAGGATCCAGCGGGATGTGATTGTGGAATACCGGGCCGTAACCGGGGCCCAGGCGGAATGCCAGATAATACGGCGCGGCCGCGGGATCTGCCGGTGGCCCGTCCTGGGGCTGTACGAGGCCTGCGGGGGCGACCCCAGGCTGCGGCGTGATCGCGGACGGGAAGCGATAGCCGTTCGGCGCCGTGACCTGCAATGAATAATCGCAATCCTGCGTGATCGGCGGGTTCTTCAATAAAAAGAAATAGGCGCCGTCGGAGCCAGTTATCATGCTGACCGCCTTGTTGCTCTCGACGGTGTAGCGGCCGTCGGCACCGGACTGCAACTGGTCGAGGGTGAAATCCGGCGCCGGTCCGCCGGCACACTGCTCCCGGACCAGCGTGACCTTGGCTCCCGCGATCAACTTGGCCGGATCGGCCGCATCGTAAATCACCCCTTCCGGATCGATCAACATGGCATGCGTCGACGCCGATGAGGCGACAATAAGGGGCGCGCCCGTAGGGTTATTGCTGTCGAACGCGGCGCTGAATGCCTTGTTGACAAAAATCTGCTCGGGTTTCGCGGCCGCAAGATTGCGCACCAGGCGGACCGTGAACGTAATCACCTCTTCCTCGCCGGGTTTGAGACTGCGGCTGCCATCGCTGAGGTTCAATGGTTGTAGGTTCGGAAAACCCAGTTTCGAATCGGCTTGATCGAGTTGCGCGCGGTCGCAAATTCCCTGACCGACAAACCCTTTATAAGCCGTGCCCGCCGACACCAGTAAGCCCTTCTGCATCACTGGCGGGCCGAGCAGCTGCCATGAGGTCACGGGGCCATTGACATGGTCCATTTCAAACGTGCAGTCGAGGTTGTCCGCCACCTTCAGAAAGGTGGCGTCGACTTCGCCGACATTCTTGACCTTGATGGTGTAGTCGAGCTCATAGGTGTCAGCCGACATCTTGCGCGGCATCCCGACCGTCTTGCTCATCGACAGCGCGGCCGCATTGCGCACGTTGACCCCATCGGCATTGCTGCCGCCGGCCGCCGCGCTGGCCGTTTTGACGTTCAGCAGCAGGCGCGCAAAGCCGCTGGCTTGAGCCGCCGGCACTTGGCCGATCGCTAATAAGGAGGCCGCTTCGCCGGCCGCCAGGGTGATGCCCGCATTGGGATCGTTTAATGGAATCAGCGCATCGGCATCGTCAAAAATACCGTTATGATTGCGGTCATGCACGAGGTGCAGGGCGCTGAGGTCATAGTCATCGTTTTCCGCGTTGTCCAGGGCAAAAATATAGGTCGAGGTCACATTGCCGGTGTTGGTCAACACATGCGGCAATAGGGCGGTGGCGCCTGCCGTAAGCTGGACGGTCTGGTCGTGGGTCAGCGTCAGCGCCTCCACGTTTTGCACCGCGACTTCCACGGTGTTGGAATAGGTCGTTGCGATTGCCGTCCCGCCAGAAGGCACGTAGCTGGCCTCGGCGCGGTTTTGAATGACAGCCCCGCCGGCAGGCATGGCCGCATCGGCTTGGCCTGCAAACAGATTCATAAAGACCAACATGCAGAGCCATACGGCAAGGGCTTTATGCGCCCGTGCGGCAACGATCCATTGCTGTGGCTTTATTGTTATTGTCATTATAAAGGTATTGAGAAAGCCGGTTGCCTGGCGCTTTCCTTTGCGCTCTTTTTCGGGAAGAGGGCAAAGGAAAACGGCGGAGCCTGATGCGGATGATCGGTTACACGTTCTGCTATGTCGGGGTCGGACCTGACAGGATCTGCATCCTGCCAGGTCCAAGAAGGCCCGGCAGAATAGGCTCTCCTATCTGCCGGATTGCTGGACGGCGGTTTACGGGTCGATACGAACCGCAAAGTCCAGCTGGACTGTCGCGGCAGGTGCTACCGTTGTCCATTTGTCGCATTTGACTGGTCCTGCACTCGCCGCCGCTGGCGCGGTTAACGTAGCACCTGTGGTACAAGAACCGCCACCGCCGTAAGTCGTGAAGGTCGGCGTGGCGTCATTGATGACCACATCGGTGACATTCGCGTCGCCCTCGTTGGTGGCTACGATCTTGTACCAGATGCATTCGCCCGGTTTTTGACTCAGGGCAGTTATAGCGTAAGAAGCCGCATTTGGAGCCGTACCGCAGTTAGCGCCGGTCCAGGTTCCCAACGCCTGGGTTTTGACAAGACGAATTTGCCCCGCCAGTACGGTGGTCGTGTCGGTTATCGGCGCCGTCGTGCCGCAAGCCGACACGGCGGTATCGGTCGCGGTGATGTTGATCACATCCAATGCGCCCGATGTGGCGCCTGCCGGGGCTTGTACCTTCACCAACAGTTTCACGTTGCTGCCGGCGGACAGGGCGCCCATCGTCGTGGTGATGGTTTCGGAGGCGGTGTTGCCTCCGCCAAGTACGGTGTCGGCCACGTCGACCTGGCTGTCGCCATTGTTGTCGAGATACAGCAGATAAGACCAACCGGCCGCGGCTTGAGAGTTGGTGACGGTAAAGCTGAAATCACCGCCGCAACTTTGGTTGCCGCCGTTAGCCAAGGTGTGGGGGTAGAGGATGGTGCCGCCGGCCTGTATCTGGCCGGAGCCGTTCGGCGTCAGGGTCAGGCTGAGCAGCGGGGTCAGTGTCACCGCATCCAGCTTGATATCGCTGGCGCCGGTGGCGCCCGACATCACCCTGAAATAGGTTTTGTAGGAACCCGCCAAAGCGGTCGGCCCGTTTGCCGGCGTTGTGACCACGGCGCAAAAATTCGCAGTGGCTGAAGGCGCAACGGCACCGGTGTTCGTCACGACGGAACCCAGCGTGCCGGCGCTACATGCCCCCGTGCCTGCCGTGTTCACATGGAAGGTCACCGTCCAGCCCGCCAGCGATGTGCCGGGCGAAAATGCGGCCGCGCTGGCAAGATCGCCACCCGTTGTGTCAAGCAAGTGATAACTCAGATTGTAGTTATCGATCGCCGTACCGTTATTGGCTACGTTCAAGTTGAAGTAGGCCGTCGCGCCGGGCGCTACCGGTACCGTGGTGATCGCAGGGCTCGCCACGCTGCCTGCGCCAGCACCCAAGCCGCCCGCGTTGGTCAAGTCGACGCTCGGCTGGGCGATCGCGGTCAATTGATCAAATACGGTGTTGCTTTTAGTCGGGCTGCCTTGCGAGGTCGCTGTCTTGGATACCGTGAACGGGCCTGTCGGGCACGTCGGGTTACAGGCGTTGGCCGGCAGCGTCGCTTTCAGGACGACGGTATAATAAGCGCCTGCGGCGACCGGGCCGGTGTCCGGAACGCCATCCGCATCGCTGCTCGTCAACGGCGTGCTGCCGTCGGACTTGAACAATTGGAAGGTGGTGCCGGTCGGGAAGGCGGTCGAAGCGGTAGCAGTGACGTTGCCGACGGTAATGTTGAACGTGTCGGCAGCGGTGCCGGTGTTCCAGATGATGTTGTCGAACGACACCACCGCGCCGGGCGCCGCGGACGCTACCGTCACGACATCGTTTCCGGTGGCGGCCGTGTTGTCGCCGTCGGTTGATGAGGCCGTGCTGTTGTTCGCCACGACGCTATAGCTGCCGATCACCGTGAATGGCGATGGATTGGTCGTCGTGACCGTGCTTGGCGTACACGGCAGGCCGGTACAGTCAGACGTCCCATTATTGGCTCTGGCATATGCCGCGATGTTGGTGGTTTCGCTGCTGCCTAAAGGCGCGCCGGCGTCAACCGTTACCTTGAAGGTAATGAAGCCGGAGGCGTTGGCCGGAACGTTCGCGATGAACGCTTCGATCGTGGTTGTGCCAGCCGTAATGGCCTGGTACACAATGCCGGCAGGGTCGCCGCTGTCGGCCGCATCGGTCAGCGCCGTCGCACCGGAACTTGACCATTTGGCGGAGCCTGTGACATAGCTGTAGCTGGCCGTGGTGCCGCTGCCGATCAGATCCTTCAGGTACAAAGGACCGGCCGTGTTGCCGGAGTTGGTATAGGCCAGTTTATATTCGACTTCCGTGCCTGAAGGGCCGGTCGTCAATGAACTGATGATCGACTTGTTGACCGCAAACACCGGGGTGTTGTTTGCGACCGTCAGGGTGTCATTGTTCGATAAAGTCGCTGTCGCATATAAAGCGGCGGAAACAGGCACGGCCGTGACGACTTCGGGAGCCGGCATGGTGCCGTTTGCGGCCGTCGCCTTGACGTTCATCACGACGACAAAGTGGAACGCATCGCCCGAGGCAAGCAAGCCCGTTTGGACAGTGGTGCCCGTACATGCCGGCGAACCGCCTACCGTACACAGCGGCGTCGTGCCGTCCGGCTGGCCGTCCGCATTGGTATCGGGATAAATCGACACGCCTGACAGGTAGGTCGTATCAAATGACGTCGGCAGGGTAATCGTGAAGTTATCCGGGCCGTTACCGGTATTGGTCATGGTATGCGGCATAGAGACGGCTGTGCCGGGGGCGGCCGTCTTGGCGTTATCCGATACCAGCGTGTAGCTGCCGACCTGGGTGACGGTGGTCGTTACCTCGTTGGACGAGGCATGTTGCAGCGTGCCGCCGGTGTCGTTATAGTCGGCGGTCGCTCTATTCGAGATCGTAGCGCCTGCCGGCGGCGTGGCGGCTTGCGCGCTTGCCGACAATAGCATCATCAGCAATATGGAGACGATCAAGCCGCTGATAAGGCCGAAGCCGAAGCTTCGCCCGTTCTGCGGCGGAGGCGCCGTTGGGATATGACTAAACATTAAATTGACTCCTGAGTTAAAGAAATAGTGCGTCTGGATAGGTGCAAAAGCCCTTGACGGCTTGGCGACGCTAGAGGCAAGAAAGGCGCGGTTTTTGTTTACTTGATCGTCACCGGCGCGGCGGGTTTGCCAACCAGCTCTTCAGGCGATTGGGGTAACGCGATGACGCGCATGCGCGCGCTGACCACGGATTTCTTACCCGCACCCAGGTCGCCGATGTCCCAGCGCAAATTGCGATAGTCCGAGTAGGGAACCTCAACCCGCTGCTCTCTGCCCGCCTTATCCTTGATGGTGCGCAGCAATGGCTCGGCCGCGTACTGGCTGCCATCGGCGGTTGCCAATACAGAGGACGGCTGGGCTGTGCGCTTGACATATTCGAGACCTACAGGCACCGGCAGCGATCCTTTCAGGCCGGAAAGGGTTTGCTTGCTGCGATTGCGGTACACGGCGGTGTACTCGATTAGATCACCCGGCTTGATACGGGGCGCGTCTTCCAATCGTTCATTGCCCTTGGCATCGGTTACGACGCGTTTCATTGTCAATTCGATAGCCAGCGCTTCTTTGGGCTGAGCGCCTGCTACCGCATTGCTGTTGCTGAATGCACAGGCCAAAAGCACACAGAAGAAGAATGCCCGGGTTATGTGCCGGCTACCGCCCAGTGCCCGGCCCATTTTGTCTATGTTCATTAAACTTACCTCTTGGTTTGAAGAAAGGTAAAAGCCCGATGCCGTTACCTGGGAGATTAAATCTGTTGGGTTTTCATTGATGACAACGCTTCCCTGATGTTTCGCTGCTATTGGCTACAAGCGCGCAGGCAGGGAAGCATCCGGTCTTCGAGAGGAATGTATCAGTATTTCCTAAATTACGATTCGTTCACAAATTTAGTAGAAATATTGACGATTGCCGGCTGCGCTTTAAGAAAATGTGAATGAAATCACAGAAATTGCGGTGGTGATGCGCGTGATGTCGATGCGAAACTTGTTTGCGGCTATCGCGCAGGGTATGGTGACAAGAGCTTATCTCGTTCAATTACAACGGATTTTATATGGGATTTTATAGTGTCTTTTCTATGTCGCTGATAATTTTGAAAAAATCCGTTTTTTGGGGGGCGGCGCAGTCGTTGCGGAGGAAGGCGGGGACGAACAGGAGGGCGGCTCGCCGGACGAGGCAGGCTGCCCCGTCCGTGCCGTTTTAAGCTTTTTAGCAGGCTGTTGATTTTATCTTCCCCACCAGCCGCATTGATCCGTTGATCCAGAAGCAAGATAAATTCATAAGATACTGTTTTTAGAGATAAGATAGTTCTATCTCAAATATATTGCATTGATCCCATG
>Ga0208509_1000804_pt1 | contig 10667 bp, 10 predicted proteins | sample LakWasMeta7_HOW4_2_FD_183857 | JGI IMG/M metagenome (GOLD analysis project Ga0208509, IMG submission 183857) | Freshwater sediment methanotrophic microbial communities from Lake Washington under simulated oxygen tension - Sediment Metagenome... | ecosystem: Environmental > Aquatic > Freshwater >...
ATGACACCACCATCCAATACCCGCTGAAGAAAAGAAACACGAGAGGCGTATGGACGCAGAAAGCTTTTTTTCATGAAATACATTCCCTGATTTGAAAACAAAACATATGACGCCAGCAGCTTTGCCGGCATCAATTTAAACACCTATTAATTTATTTGATGATCATTAAAAGCCCTGCTTCGACAGGACTCAGCACGAAAGACTTTTGCATTACCAACAAGTAAAACTCGTTATTAGAGGCGCTGAACAAATCGATTTAGCTCATGGTTCGAAAACGTATTCCTGATCCCTTCGACAAGCGCAGAGCGAACGCTGACGCGTTAACTGAACAATCATGAATATGCGACTTCATCCCGAAAAAAAGAAAGAGGCGTCGCTCCTGCGATGTAATTTCCCGGTAACGGCATTGCCCTTCGGCTACGCTCGGGAGAACTTTGTCGAAGAACTTAAACCTATGGAAGGACTTCCTGAGCCCCATAATCCAATGCTTAAATTTCTCGGGACTCGTGCATTGTGGCACTTACATCCATGTTCAGTAGCGTTTTATCGAACCATAACAGGCACTTAGTGCAGTAATGCTCAAAGCTCGAAACCAATAACTCCATACCGCTAAGGAAGCGCTGCCGGGCATCCCGCAATCCCGCTCGGCCAGAGCTTGCCGAAAGGCGCGCCTGAACATGGCCGTAAAGCACATGAAGAAATAAATGAAAAGCTTAACATTCATCCTGAGTCTTTCGATAAACCGGGAGGGTCTTGTCGAACCATGAAGGCGACATGCCTTGCGAGCTCGCTCTTTAATCAACACAACAACCGTCAGTGTACAGCCACCTTTACATGATGATTGCCGCTCTAATAAGCTAACTTTTCAGCTGCGCAGATTATAAACGATCGCTATCCCGGATACTATAGGCCTCGACCATAATCCACCCATCTAATTTAAAAGTCTGCTGATCCTGAGTCCTTCGCCCAACTTAACGATCATGAAGGCAATGCCATCCTGAAAAAATGGAAGCGGCAAGTGGGAGCGACGTCTGCGATGCTCTTGCACCGTTCACCCTGGACTCGCCAAAGGACACCAGCCCTCGTTTTTTATCTCCTTGCCCCTTGTCCCTTATCTTTTGAACCTAATAAGCCCCAAGCCTGCACCCACCCCATCGGCCAGCCAGTCATCCCATCCTGCTGTTCTACCCGGCAGCCAGAATTGATGCAGTTCATCCGCCGCGCCAACCACCAGCGCCAACACGATTACCAACGCAATCGGCAGCCCAACGAACCTGGCCAGCAACAATGCAAACACAAAAAAGAAAGCGACGTGCGCCAACTTATCCCACGGCGGAGGAACAAGACCGCCCGTCGACAACTCTCCGCCAACGAACAAGGCACCCAACATCAGCACAACCAAGATCGCCGCTATTAAACGCACCATCATAGACTTACAAACCCCAATTGAGCATTCCAAATTCCTATTCGACCTGAGCCCCGCCAAATTCCGTTCATGATGAGCCCTTCGACAGGCTCAGGACGAACGGCAAGTGTTTGATTCCGTTCGTGGCGAGCATGCCGAACCATGGAATTCGCACCCATCGCTCCCATGCTCTGCGTGGGAATGCAGCCTGAAGCGCTCCTGCGCTTCGGGACGCAGAGCGTCCCTGGGCGGGTTCCCACGCAGAGCGCGGGAACCATAAGCGGAAGCAAATCCTCATCGTTTCGGACTGGCTTCCCGAAATTCGCACTCATCGTTCCCATGCTCTGCGTGGGAATGCAGCCTGCAGCGCTCCTGCGCTTCGGGACGCAGAGCGTCCCTGGGCGGGTTCCCACGCAGAGCGTGGGAACCATAAGCGGAAACAAATCCTCATCGTTTCGGATTAACTTCCCGAAATTCGCACTCATCGTTCCCATGCTCTGCGTGGGAATGCAGCCTGCAGCGCTCCTGCGCTTTGGGACGCAGAGCGTCCCTGGACGGGTTCCCACGCAGAGCGCGGGAACCATAAGCAGAAGCAAATCCTCATCGTGTCGGATTAACTTCCCGAAATTCGCACTCATCGTTCCCATGCTCTGCGTGGGAATGCAGCCTGCAGCGCTCCTGCGCTTCGGGACGCAGAGCGTCCCTGGGCGGGTTCACACGCAGAGCGTGGGAACCATAAGCGGAAGCAAATCCTAAGTTATGACAGACTCAATGAAGCACCTAATACGGACTATACAGCCGACAACAGGCTTTCGTATGGAATGTGCAGACCATCGTGTAACCGCTTAACCATTTTCAAACTAAGCCGCCGCTTGTGGTTCAATACTTCGGAGACGCGCCCACTTGAACCAATATAGGGCTCAAGGTCTTTTGGGGACAGCCCCTGTTGTTCCATCCTGAATTTGATTGCATCGACTGGATCAGATACGTTTATTGGATAATGCTTGTGCTCATAGGCCTCAATAAGAGTCACAAGAACTTCCATCTCATCTGCCTCTATCGTTCCCTCTTGGGCTTGGTAGACCAGCTCCAGCTGCTTGAAGGCAGCCCGCAAATCCTCATCGTTTCGGATTGGCTTAATATTCATTGACGGTCTCCACATTGATTTGGTCATACTGCGCATGGGTTCCAACGAACTTCACCCACGCAATCCCCGCTCGATATTGCATTTCTACCACCAGGCGATATTTGTTTCCTGCGATATTGAACACCACACGATTGTTGCCGCAAAAGCTCGCGCTCCTGTACTTCTCCTTTATTTCCTGCGGAGCTTCCCAGCTTGCTTTGATAGCTTCGTCGTACCAGCTTTGCAAAGCCCCTTTCGAATCCGCATATTCCGGCCGACTCCAAAATTTCACCAATGTACTCTTGGCGATTACCCGCATATCAATCCTCCCATTTTGGGACATTATGATCGAGACGTTTAGTTGGGTCAACAATTAAAACGCCTTAGGGCAGCGCCTGTTAAGTCCTTCGACAGGCTCAAGACAAACGGTAAGTGTTTGATTCCGTTCGTGGCGAGCTTGCCGAACCATGGAATTCGCACCCATCGTTCCCATGCTCTGCGTGGGAATGCAGCCTGAAGCGCTCCTGCGCTTCGGGACGCAGAGCGTCCCTGGGCGGGTTCCCACGCAGAGCGTGGGAACCATAAGCGGAAGCAAATCCTCATCGTTTCAGACTGGCTTCCCGAAATTCGCACTCATCGTTCCCATGCTCTGCGTGGGAATGCAGCCTGAAGCGCTCCTGCGCTTCGGGACGCAGAGGGTCCCGGGCGGGTTCCCACGCAGAGCGCGGGAACCATAAGCGGAAGTTATTATTAAGCCACTACTCTACTTGTGCCTTGTGCCTTGCGCCTTGCCCCTTGCCACTGCTTTAATCTCCGCCTCAAACCTGCCCAGCACTGCATCGCGATCCAGATTCGCCTCCGCATAAGCACGTCCCACAGCGCCCAATCGGGCACGCAAGGCAGCATCATTTGCCAGCTTCATGATCGCTTCGGCAAAGGCTTGCGGCTGTTCCGGAGGCACCACCAAACCACAACCCGCCACCACGCTGGCCAGCTCAGTTTCCGGGTGCGCGGTCGCCACCACCGGCCGAGCGCTGGCCAGCATCCCGGTCAATTTGGAAGGCATCACCAGATCAGCCGCATCGGCGCGTTGAGGCAACAAGTGAATATCCGCCATCGCCAGCAACTCGCCCAATCGTTCCAAGGGCTGCAAATCCATGAACCGAACATTCGGCAAGCCGGCGCACTGCGCCAACAGATCATCACGCCCTGCGCCATTGCCACAGAACACAAAAACAACATCAGTTGTAGGTCGGGATACATCCCGACGCGGTTGCGGAACATCCTCCGCCGTTGTCGGGTTAAAACCCGACCTACAAATACAGGCTGCCTGCGCCAAAATCTCCAGCCCCTGCTTGCCACCCATGTTGCCAGAATACAAAGCCACTACCGCATCCGCCGCAATGCCAAGCTCAGCCCGGTAAGCGCTTACCCCCCCTTGTTCCTTGTCCCTTGGACCTTGAACCTGCACCCAGTTTGGAAACAACACGACCCGACTGGCTTCCACTCCCTTGGTCAACGCGCGCTCGACCATCCGTTGTGAAATCGTCGAGACGCGATCAAACCTGCGCATCAGCCAACGCTCGCACCCAGCCACTAAGCGCCGCAACGCAGCCCCCTTCAACAACCCCAGATCGAAGGCCGCATCCACTTCATAATCCTGAATATGCAACCACGCCTTGCCACCCGAAAGCCGCGCTACCAACCATGCCTGCGGCGCGCAGAACATCGGCGGCTCCACCACCAGCACCACATCCGGCCGCCAAAAAATTTGCCGCAACATGACTGGAAAACTGGAAAGCGCAAAGCTGGCCAGATGCACTACCCGCTTCAAACCGGAGGGCTTAGCCGGCACCCATACAGGACAGCGATAGACGAGCATAGGCACAAGGTTCAAGGCACAAGGTTCAAGCGACACATCCTCCCCTTGGACCTTGTCCCTTGAGCCCTGTCCCTTTCCACCCTTGCCCCTTGCCCCTTGCTCCTTGCCCCTTGCACCTTTTATCTGCTCTATTCGCCAGGCATTCGCATATCCATCGGCAACGTGCCACTGCGGATAGTAAGGCGGTGCAGTTACAACCCGCACCTCGTGACCTTGCGCGGCCAGCCATTCCGCCATCTCGCCGGAATATTTGCCGATGCCGGTCAGCTCAGGGGAAAAATTGATGCCGTGAATCAGGATGCGCATGCTTCACCATTCGTCCTGCTCTTGATTGGTTTTGCGGGGCTGCCAACACATACCATCATGGGCGGCAAATCATGGAATACCGAACTGCGAGCACCGACTACCGCGCCATTACCAATGGCCACACTTGGCGCAACAAACACATCAGTCGCCAGCCAAGCTTGAGCGCCGATACAAATCTTTTTATCGTAAATTGGAAAATCAGGCTGCGTATAATCATGACTGGCTGCGCACAAGTAGGAGCGTTGAGATATCACTGCATTATCACCAATCTCAATCTCACCCAAGCTATACAGCACCACATCATCACCAATCCAAGCGTGATTTCCGATTGTCACTTTCCATGGATAAGTCACTTTGACAGAGGGACGCACCAAAACGCCTTCGCCAATTTTTGCACCAAACAACCTGAGCAGCCAACGTCGCCAACCGTACGTAAATTGCGGCGAGCAGGAAAATAGCGTGCTTTGCACAAACCACCAAAGCTGCACAACAACCGCAGAACGCCCTCGAAAACCAACTGGCAAACGGAAAGACCTTAACCTCTGGACTTCTGGCTCGCTAGGTATCATTTACTCTCCTGAATGATTTCCAACAATCGCTCTGCTGCACGTTGCACATGGAAGCGATTCTTAAAGCATGGAATGGTTTTCGCCTCCATCGCGGCAAACTCTTCGGCACTCATATTTAACCAACGCTGCAAAACACCATTCGTACCCGCCTGAGTATCGTCTGCCACCAAACCCGCACCCTCCGCTTCGATCTCGCGCCAGATATTCACCTTGTTACTAATCAACACGGGTTTACCACAAGCTAATGCCTCTGCCACCACAATGCCAAAATTTTCATGGTGTGATGGCAAGCAAAACACTTCAGCCGCATAAAATGCCCCCCATTTCATTTCGCCCTGCAACATACCCGGCCAAGTGATGCGGTGCGCAATGCCTAGTGCTTCGGCTTGCGCTTGCAGCTTGGGCACCCAACCTATTTGATCCGGCCCGGCCATGATCAAGTGCAAGCTTTCATCCTGTTTAGCGACGCGAGCAAACGCCTCAACTAATAAATCACACCCCTTAACCTTATGAATTCTGCTCAGATACAAGGCAATGCGCTTACCCTGCAACTGCGGATTCTGAGCCATGAATTTCGTCGTCAATTCATCCCTATTCGCAGGCGGATTGGATACACCAAAACCTGATACCGCCTCATTCACCTTGTAGAGCCAGAACGATTCTCTAGCCAACAAGCGCTCATCCTCACAAGTAAAAATCACCCTGCGCGCATCGCGCAACACCCGATATTCCGCCCACGGCCAATACAGCCATTTTTTCAAATGCTTCAACGGGTAAGTATGTTTAAACCAAGGGCCAAGCATGCCGTGAGCAAAAACATAGTAGGGGGTCGCTGTCCCGGACAATGCGCACCAAACGGCAAATCCACCGTATTGCCACAAACCATTGACGATAACTGCATCGAACTCATGCGCATGGGCCTTGAGCCAAGGAACAAGCTTGTTGGAATAAGCATACCCAGCTTTAGATGGGCCAAGTGCATGAATCAAAATCTTGCTGTGCTTTACCCATTCAGAATCTGGCTCATCCAGACTGCAAATCTCAACTTGATGTCCCATCTCTCGATGCAAAAGACTAAGTTGGTTTACCCCCTCAATGACGCCGCCGCCCTTTGGATCAACGGAAGGAATGACGTGGAGAATTTTCATACGCATGTAAAGAATTTAGCCTTTCCCAAGCAACTTAATGCACCCATCATGCATTTGTTTGGCTGCAATCTTTGGCGTGAATAATGAAATCTTTTCAAGGCAACTCTTTGCAACACTTGTCACATCCCTAAAACGTATTGGAGCATCAATCATTGCATGCGCCAAAGCCGATACATTATCTGTATCAAAAACAATGCCAAGAGAACCATCCTCGAACAACTCCGGTACACAACCGCAACTGTAACTAACGATAACGGGGCATCCGTAATGCAGCGCCTCATTGGCAACCAGTCCCCAAGGCTCCTTTCTGCTCGGTAAAACCAAACAAGTGGCTTTTTGATATTCAGTTGCTAAGGCTTCTAATTCCATGCCTCCGCAAAATTCGACATGCTCACTCACACCTAAATTAGAGGCCATTTTTTTCAACGGACCTTCCTCTGGACCACGCCCCACAATGATCAAAGAAGCTTGAGGATGATTTTTGAGCGTGGCAGCAAAGGCCTGCAGCAACACATCAATACTCTTGTCTTTTGAAAGACGCCCTACGAAGAGAAATCGAGGAACATTCGGCTTGGCAGCATGCCTCTCTCTGTTGGTAACTGCAGTTTCTAAAATATAACTGCTTGGCAACGCAGCTGCCTGATGCCTAATCAGAATTCGGTCAGGACTCATCCCATGAGCAATCAAGTGCTCCTTACCTCGTTCACCATAAGTAAACGCAGCATCGCAAAATAATAAAAAAATCCGCTTGGCTAAAGATACTGTGAACCGAGACGGCTTGTCGTAAAGTGTTGAGTCGGAGAAAACAATTCGTTTTTTCCGCCGTAAAACACATGCTAAAAGCATTGCCCAATGCTCAGGTCGGTAGTAACCCGGCAACAAAACAAGGTCTGCATCAGTTTTAAATGTTTGGATAAAAAGTTTAGTTATCAGCCTGGTGACAGAAAGATTGTCGTATGAGCCCGTAAAAAGTAATTGGTATGGATAGTTATGATATGAGACATCAACATGTCCCATGCCTACTCTCTGGCCTTCCGTCTCAGCTATTTGATAAAAACGAAAATCGAGCAATCCCTTTGCATTACATTTAGAGAATAAAGCACTAAAGACACCCGCTTTATATTTTGACCATAGAATATTATGATAAAGGTCAATTACTAACCCTTGACCGGCGCTTATTCTAGATTTTTCCAAGGCTATTTACTCCTTTCAACCTTCTTCCTTGCAACCTTACTCCTTTCATATTTATCACTGTTACACCTATAAGCGTAATTAAAGAAATTGGACTGAGCCGATCAAATATCCCCGCCTCGAACAAACTCCCAACCAAAACTTGCAACACAACAACTGAAGTAACCAAACTCGCACTCCCAGTTCTACGCAATCCATGATTTTTTATATTATCAACTGCACGCTTGCCAGTAAGAAGCATAACGACCGTAAATATCAAGCCCCCGATAAATCCAGTGCCTGAGAATGCGGTTAAATACACACTGCCAGACACACCAGTTCGATCACCAACACCCATCAGAAAATTTTCTTGAAAATCGTCCACTAGAAGCTGCCACACTTCGGATCTATTTCCTGTTGGTGCATTGATCATCCTTTCCAACGCTAAGTAAATATCACCATCTGAGTCGCCCAAAGTCATTGCAATTGTAGTGAATATAAAAATAACGACACAGATGTAAACAAATGACTTAAATGACCTAATCAACACTAAGGTTGCAATACTAAGCATTAACAACCCGGCTCGCGAACCGGAAATTACTGTAAGAAAAATTGCACAAAGCAATATCACCAGATATATGATTTTCAATCGGGATGTTATCTCCAATCTAGGAGCTTGAGAGATAAGTATCCCGGCGGAAATAGCCGCCATTGCTCCCAATGCATTCGGATGATAGCAAGCGCCAAAATACCTTGTGTTACTTATATTTAGCTCAGGATAGCCATAACCTAAAAAATACAATACCGTGTTTAGGATAATAAAACTGATGGCAAAAACATTTAGGGCATATAACCATTCTTGGTAACCGCACCCACCAGAAGATAAACTTAAAGTTTTTAACCTCGCTTGCGTTATAAGTAAAATGATCGCTATCGCTGCCAGATTTTCAATCTGCCCAGAACCCCAAAATAGGGATGCGGTAAAGTAATACGACATAACAAACAGGTATCCTATCAGGGGCATGGAATATTTAACGTACCCACCATTTTTATATGACAAAACAACAGTCGCCCCGATGAGAAGCGCTACGATCTGATAAGTATATTTTTTGATCAAGAGTAACCAGCTAGGTAATGCAATGATTATCTCAAACCCTTCGCCTATTTCTATCACTTCCCCGCCTTTTAGGGTCAAGAGGAATAACAAAGCACCTAAAATAATGGCATTAACATTTTTAATTTTCGATATTTTCATCGTTGAATTTTAGCTGTCGCTTTGATTATGAAACATGAATGTCGTAAACAACTAATTTTGAATTAGTTCAACAAATGAAGCCCAAGTGTTGCACTTAAATTGCCGCCAACCGTTACGTCCGATTTGGAGCTCATTGTCGGTTTTTGATAAATTAGATATTGCTGAAATTACACTTTCACATGAACTAGATACCACCACGCCAAGATATTTTGATCTGGCATACCACCCAATCAACCCTTCTTCGCAAGCAATCACCGGTTTACTATACATACCAGCTCTAACGATCACCCCACTCATCGTGTAATGCCCAACATAAGCCACCCAAACTACATCGCACATTGCTAGAACATGATGCTCGACTTCCTCAGTCACAAATTCATCCATTACATGTATTCGACCTGTCTGTTTCAAACCCTGCCAACGCTGGGTTGAAAATGCCTCGCGTACAGATGCTGACTGCCGTCCTACCACTAATGCGTGCCAAACATTTAAATCAGGCGATGATTCCAGAGCATCCAGCAAGTTGAAAATCCCTTTACGCTCATCAATCGCACCATATAACAATATCACTTTGGCATTGAGCGGTATCTGGTAGCGCTGGCGCAATTCAACCACATCAAAGCTTAGAGGCAATTCAGCAGGGTCGGGCAAGTAATGCAATTTATTCGTCAGTGCCGGATGATGTTCGCGTACATAACCAACCAATAGTTCATCAATAGAGAAAAGGCTCGATACGGTTTTAAGCCGAAGCACGCGCGTAAACAACAATCGCTTCAGGTGGAGAATCGCCGATGTTGGTGCAATCACCCCACAAGATTTGTAGTGGAAAGTGGGCCGCATACAAATGCCACTCCACGATATTTTTCCAAACGGCGAACCTAGGAGACCTATCGCATTGAGGCAGTAATCCGCATAAGGAAGAAAAACCAAATCAACTTTTCTCGCCGCATCAACTGTTTGGCATGTTCTTTGAAAAATCCGCCACAAGCCGATTTCCCTGCCCATATCACCCCATCTCGATTTCATGACATGGGAACATTCGTTATCTGGCAAAGACATAATATTGAACGAATGATCGAATTGCTTGAATAGTCGACTAATTACAACATGATCATTGTATTGCGCTGACACGGCAACAGTAACCACATGGCCTAATTCAAGATATGCCTCTGCAATCTTTTCAAGATATATTGGATGATGACCGCTTAAATTAACTTCAAAAATTAGAATATGCATTTCTTATATTTTTAAACCCTTAACCAAAAACGACCTTATATCCCGAAAAATGGTCTTCAATTTCCCTTTATAATGATTCACCCCCATTGAACCAGACATACCTTTTATTTTAGGTGTTGGGCACATAACATATTGTGAAAGCTTTAACTCTAGGAGCCCATCCCTGAATGCATGCTCAAGATAAAAACCATTTCTATCATTTACTTTTTGGTAAACGTCAGCAAGTTTATTCAAGTAATATTTTTTATTTATTATATAAAATCGCGTATCTATTCTTTCTGGCTTTAACAATCCTGTGTAATCAAATGAGGCAAACCCATTAAATTTAAACACGCAATCATCAAAGTTTTCAACCCAAAGTTTCCCAGTGCATTTTACAAAGAAATCTGCATCCATAAGAATCTTGCTTTTGGCTAATGCGTAATTTATTATTTCACCCTCTCCATAACCTTTACCATATTCAATAACTTTTGCGGTATCGTTCTTAAAGCACAACACCTCTATTTCGACTTTTGGGTTTGCCAATTTTATAAAATATATTTTTTCATTAAGGTCGAAGCCAGACCCATC